>ENA-OUNH01000211-OUNH01000211.1-human-gut-metagenome-genome-assembly--contig:-NODE-211-length-21795-cov-4.542874_pt1 | contig 21795 bp, 19 predicted proteins | sample MGYA00242806_ERZ504814 | MGnify/ENA primary metagenome ERZ504814 (study PRJEB26092, sample SAMD00036389) | human gut metagenome | host: Homo sapiens | study: EMG produced TPA metagenomics assembly of...
GTTTTGTCGAATATATATAATAGAGTATTCTTTTAAACATTAAGCGGAGGCACTCATGTACTACTCAGAAGAACTGATAGAAGAAGTAAGATCGAAAAATGATATCGTAGATGTGATTTCCGGATATGTCCGGCTGCAGAAGAAAGGCAGCTCTTATTTTGGATTATGTCCGTTCCATAATGAGAAATCACCGTCTTTTTCTGTGAGCAGACAGAAGCAGATGTATTACTGCTTTGGATGTGGGGCGGGAGGGAATGTTTTTACATTCTTATGGAATATGAGAATTTTTCTTTTGTAGAAGCAGTGAAGTTTCTTGCGGACAGAGCAGGAATTGAACTTCCGGAGATGGAATACTCGAAAGAAGCGAAGGAAAAAGCAGATTTAAAGTCTACGATTCTTGAGATGAATAAGCTGGCTGCAAAGTATTTCTACGTACAGCTGAAATCAGAGCGTGGAAGTCAGGCCTACAGTTATCTTAAGAACCGTGAACTCTCAGATGAGACGATCACAGCGTTTGGACTGGGATTTTCGAACAAATACAGTGATGATCTGTATAAGTATCTGAGAGAGAAGGGATACAGTGAAGACCTGATTCGACAGGCCGGACTGATCAACACGGATGAACGTCAGGGTGTGTACGACAAGTTTTGGAATCGTGTGATGTTTCCAATTATGGATGTCAATAACCGTGTGATCGGATTTGGTGGCCGTGTGATGGGAGATGGGAAACCGAAATATCTGAATTCACCGGAGACAGTCGTTTTTGATAAGAGCCGGAATCTTTATGGTCTGAACCGTGCCAGAACATCAAGAAAGCCATACTTTCTTCTTTGCGAAGGATATATGGATGTGATCTCTCTCCATCAGTCCGGATTTACGAATGCGGTAGCTTCATTGGGGACTGCATTGACAGCAGGGCATGCAGCTCTGATCAAGCGTTATGTCCAGGAAGTTTATCTGACTTATGACAGTGATGAAGCCGGTACAAGAGCAGCACTTCGCGCAGTGCCGATCTTGCGGGAGGCCGGGATTTCTGCTAAAGTTGTAAGGATGGATCCATATAAAGATCCGGATGAATTCATTAAGAACCTTGGAGCAGAAGAGTATGAGAAGCGGATCCATGCGGCGCGTAATGGATTCATGTTCAGCCTGGAGATGCTGGAGAAACAATATGATATGAATTCTCCGGAAGGCAAGACGGATTTCTTCAAGGAAGTGTCGAGGAGACTGCTTGAATTCGAAGATGAACTGGAGCGTAACAACTATATTGAAGCTGTTGCAACAGCATACCGGGTCAGCCGGGAAAGTCTGGAGAAGATGGTCGCAAAGATGGCTGTGAATGCCGGAATGGCGAGACCGGTCGCAAGACCGAAACGGGCAGAGGGATCTGAGAAGAAGCAAAAGGAAGACGGAATCCTTACTTCACAGAAAGCATTGTTGACCTGGATGATCGATGATGACAGGCTCTTTGATCAGATCAGTCAGTACATAAGCCCGGGTGATTTTACAGAAAGTCTGTATCGGACGGTTGCAGAACTTTTATATGAGCAGAGAAAGCAGGGAGCCTTGAATCCTGCGAAGATCCTGAATCATTTCACAGAGGAAGAAGATCACAGAGAAGCAGCCTCTTTGTTTAACACAAGAATCAAAGAGCTGAAGACAAAGGAAGAGAGAGAACAGGCTTTACAGGAGACGATCCTGCGGGTGAAGAGTTATAGCATTGAGCATCAGACAATGAATCTCGACCCGACAGATATGCGGGGGTTACAGCATTTGATGGAAGAGAAACGGAAGCTGGAGAACCTGAAGAATTTGAATATTACAATTCAATAAGGATAAAATAAAACAAGACAGGCTGCGGATGCGCGCAGCGAAGGAAGGAAGAACACATGGACGATATTACACAGAAATTTCTTGAGAGATTGAAAGACCTGGTTGCACTTGGTAAAAAGAAAAAGAGCATACTGGATGTCCAGGAGATCAATGATTTTTTCAATGATATGGAACTCAATGCAGATCAGATGGAGAAGGTATTTGATTACCTTGAGGCAAATAACATTGATGTGCTGCGCATTAGCGGAGATACACCGGATGAGGTGGATGTAGATCTGGATGACATTATCATATCTGAGGAAGACGACGTGGATATGGAGAATATCGACCTGTCAGTTCCGGAAGGCGTGAGTATTGAAGATCCGGTCCGTATGTATTTAAAAGAGATCGGTAAGGTACCTCTTCTGAGTGCAGAACGTGAGATTGAGCTTGCACAGAGAATGGAAGAAGGCGACGAGGAAGCCAAGAAAGAGCTTGCAGAAGCGAACTTAAGACTTGTAGTCAGCATTGCAAAGAGATATGTTGGAAGAGGCATGTTATTCCTTGATCTGATCCAGGAGGGTAACCTCGGTCTGATCAAAGCAGTTGAAAAGTTTGATTATCACAAGGGATATAAGTTCAGTACTTATGCTACATGGTGGATCCGTCAGGCGATCACAAGAGCGATTGCGGATCAGGCAAGAACAATCCGTATCCCGGTTCATATGGTTGAGACGATCAACAAGCTGATCCGTGTATCCAGACAGCTTCTTCAGGAACTGGGAAGAGAACCGCTTCCGGAAGAGATTGCCAAGGAGATGGATATGCCGGTGGAACGTGTACGTGAGATCCTGAAGATTTCACAGGAACCGGTTTCTCTTGAGACACCAATCGGTGAAGAGGAAGACAGCCACCTTGGAGACTTTATCCAGGATGATAATGTACCGGTTCCGGCCGAGGCAGCGGCACAGACACTTCTGAAAGAGCAGCTGGATGAAGTACTGGATACATTGACAGAGAGAGAGCAGAAAGTCCTCCGTCTTCGTTTCGGAATGAATGACGGAAGAGCACGTACACTTGAAGAGGTTGGACGAGAGTTTGATGTAACAAGAGAGCGTATCCGTCAGATCGAGGCGAAAGCACTCCGTAAGCTCCGTCACCCAAGCAGAAGCAGAAAACTGAGGGATTATCTGGATTAATGATGGAATTATCGAAAAGATTACAGGCGGTCGCAGATCTTGTGACCGCCCATTATAAATTAGCGGACATTGGAACGGATCATGCATATATTCCGATTTATCTGACACAGCAGAAGAAGATTACAGAAGCAGTTGCACTTGATGTCAATGAAGGACCACTGCAGCGAGCAGAGGAACATATCCGCGAGAATGGACTTGAAGCAGAGATAGAGACGAGACTTTCCAATGGATTTCAGGCATTACAGCCGGGAGAAGTCCAGTCTGCGGTCATCGCAGGAATGGGCGGCGGACTTGTGATCCGGATCCTGACAGAAGGAGCCGAAGTGGTGCGAAAGCTTGAGGAGTGTATCCTTCAACCACAGTCAGAGATCGAGAAAGTGCGGGCATTTCTTCTTGAGAAGGGATATGAATTTCTGGAAGAAGATATGGTCTGTGAAGATGGAAAATATTATCCTATGATGAAGGTAAGACCACCGGTAGCTGATACAGCAGGCGAAGATACAGAAGTAAAGTGCTGGGATACGGTTCAGTTAAAATATGGAAAGCTTTTGCTGGAGAAACAACATCCAGTACTCAGAGAGTATCTGGAAAGAGAGATACGCATTTATCAAGGTATTTTAGAAGGATTGAAAGCGAAAGATTCTGACCGGATCCGTCAGAGAAAAGAAGAATTGGAACAGGAACTTGTAGAAGCAGAGAAAGGGATGAAATATTATGCAGTGTAAAGAGATTATACAGGTAATAGAGGCAACATTCCCGCGAACAGCAGCTTTGGGATTTGACAATGTAGGACTGCTTGCAGGACGTTCAGAGAAAGAGGTGTCCAGAATTTATCTGGCACTGGATGCAACAGATGTTGTGATCGACCGTGCGATCAAGGAAGGCGCGGACATGCTGATCACACATCACCCGCTTTTATTCTCAGCAGTAAAGAAAGTGACGGATGAAGATTTTATTACAAGAAGAATTGTGAAGCTGATTCAGAATGACATTTCCTATTATGCAATGCATACGAATTATGATGTGCTTGGTATGGCAGAACTGTCCGGAAAGATCATGGATCTTCAGAATGGGGAAGTGTTAGATGTTACTTATACAGATGAAGAAGGAAATCCGGAAGGAATCGGAAGAATCGGTAATCTGGAGAAAGATATGACATTGGAAGAGTGCTGTGTCTATGTGAAACACAGACTTGAACTTGGAAGCCTGAAGGTTTTTGGAGATATGCAGAAGAAGGTACACCGTCTTGCAATTTCTCCGGGATCAGGAAAGAGCTCGATTGCAGTTGCTCTCGAGAAGGGGGCAGATGTTCTTGTGACAGGAGATATCGGTCATCATGATGGAATTGATGCAGTAGAGCAGGGGCTTGCAGTAATTGATGCAGGACATTATGGCACAGAATATATTTTTATTGAAGATATGAAGCAGTTCTTCGAGAAGAAGCTTCCGGTGCTGGATGTACTTACAGATCCAATCGAGCATCCGTTCCAGATCATATAATCAGAAGTGAACGCATAATAATGTTCAGCAGGGCAGTTGTGAGCGGAAAGCGGTTCACAAAGACAAGTGGAGGTGGCCAAGAGTTGGAAAGTCAGAAATGTAAGGTTACGATAAGCGGAAAAGAGTATCTTTATGAGAAGGGGACGTCTTATCAGGAGATCGCGAAGGATTTTCAGAAAGAGTATAAACATCAGATCGCACTTGTGATGCTGGATGGACATCGTCTGCAAGAACTTAGAAAACAGGTTTCCGGAGACTGTACGCTACAATTTATCACAACACAGGATACGGCGGGGTATGACACGTATCGAAGAAGTGTCTGCTTCCTTTTTATTAAGGCAGTACACGATGTGATTGGCCATGAGTGTCCGCAGCAGGTGCGGGTAAGGATTCATTTTTCATTAGGTGCAGGATTTTACTGTACGGTGGAAGGAATCGATCATGTGGGAATGGAATTCCAATGGAAAGTTGAAGAACGCATGTATGAACTTGTACAGCAGAGACTTCCGATCACAAAAGAGTTGATCCATACAGAAGAGGCAGTGGAATTATTCCATCGATATGGAATGTTTGATAAAGAACGCCTGTTCCGGTATCGGAGAAGTTCCCACGTGAATCTGTATGCCATGAATGAATTCCGTGACTATTATTATGGTTATATGATGCCGGATACAGGAGATTTGAAGTATTTTGCATTGTATCTGTATCAGGGCGGAATCGTACTTCAGATGCCGCTGAAAGACGAACCGGAGAAAGTCCCTTTATTTGTGCCAAAGGATAAGCTGTTTCGTGTACTCAGTGAGTCTGTGAGATGGGGAGACCAGCAGGGGATTGATACCGTCGGTGCGCTCAATGACATGATTACGCAGGATGATATGCGAGAGATTGTTCTTGTCCAAGAGGCATTCCAGGAGCGCAAGATCGGAGAGATCGCAAAGCAAATCGCAGATCGCCCGGGGGTAAAGTTTGTTCTGATCGCAGGACCTTCTTCTTCCGGCAAGACAACATTTTCACATCGCTTATCCATTCAGCTCAGAGTGAATGGGCTTCATCCACATCCGATTTCTGTAGATAATTATTTCGTAGATCGGGAGAAAACACCGAAAGACGAGGATGGAAATTATAACTTCGAATGCATTGAAGCAATCGATGTGGAAAAGTTCAATGAGGACATGAGCAATCTGCTGGCAGGCGAGGAAGTCTATCTTCCGGTTTTTGACTTTAAGACCGGTAAACGGAATTTTGAAACAAAGCCAAAGAAACTCGGTGAAAATGATATCCTTGTAATCGAAGGAATCCATTGTCTGAATCCGAAGCTGACAGAACAGTTATGTGATGACCGGAAATTCAGGATTTATATCAGTGCATTAACACAGTTGAATATTGATGAGCATAACCGGATTCCGTCTACAGACGGACGTTTGATCCGAAGACTTGTCAGGGATGCAAGAACAAGAGGGGCATCGGCGACGAAGACAATCTCAATGTGGCCGTCGGTGAGAAGAGGAGAAGAGAAGAATATTTTTCCATATCAGGAATATGCAGATGTGATGTTTAACTCTTCCCTGATCTATGAACTGGCAGTGTTGAAACAGTATGTGGAGCCGTTGCTTCTTGGCGTAAGCAAAGACTCTCCGGAATATGTTGAAGCAAAGCGGTTGTTGAAATTCCTGGATTATTTCGTAGGAATCGGAAATGACAATGTGCCAACGAATTCACTTTTGAGAGAATTTATTGGCGGTGGATGTTTCCATGTCTAATGCAATAGAAAGATAGAAGAAAGAGGATACATAGAAAACTTGTATGTGACAAGAATTTCTATGTATCCTCTTTACATTAAGATACCTCTTTGTTGATCATATCCTGCAATAAGCAGAAATATACAATATCTAATCCTAAAATCGAGAGAACCAGGTAGAGAATAGAAGAATTCCCCTGTATTCCTCTGATGCGGTCACAGCGTTCACCCATCTTATAAGCCCAGTAAATACCATAGATTCCACAGGTGATCAAAGAAAATAGGAATACCATGCCTCCGCTTGTTGCCTGTGGCTCTCCGGCCAGCTGATTCACCTCATCATTCAGCTTGATCATCCAGTAGATACTGTAGATGCCGCAGGTGAGAAAAGAAAAAACAATTGCAAGCACAAGATTACGTGGCATAATGCCTGTAGCTGCCCCGTTCCGGTAATAATTGTTCTGATTATAGTTGTTCTGGTATGCATTCTGGTAATATGCATTCTGCTGGAACTGGCTTTCCTGCTGCTTTTGATTCTCCTGTGTATGAGCATTATCATTAGGAGTGGGAAGCGGAGCACCACATTCCCTGACAGAAAGAAGCACTGTCTTCGCAGAGTGAATTACATTTTGGACAGATTTTCATAGAAGATTCTCCTTTGCATGAATTAGTTCGAAAAATGTCAGAAGTTGACAAGATCCTTCTGAAAAGTATCGTAGCATAAAAAGATACAAGTTACAAGAAATGTAGCCAAGTTTTAGGATATCTTAAGATATTCGATAGAAATAAACCCGGAATATGCATAATATTCTTCCTTTTTCTTTTAAAAAGTTTGTGGTAGAATAGTAATGTTTCTGAAAACAAAACATGAGGAGATGAAAGTATGCCAGTATTTGACTTTAACAGTGCACCGGAAGATAAGAAAGAAGTTCAGTGTACTTATACAACATTTTGTTCCAACGAAGACCATGCGACACCGGAGTGTCCGATTTTTGTTCTGGATAATCAGAACCGGAAGTGGAACCATCATTCCTGCGGTGTGTTTACCAATCAGAATAAGCAGACCGCATTTGAGTTTTATGAAAAGGACGGAACATGCAGCGCAGATATCCTGAAAGTGGATGCACGTTTTGTCAGTCTTTTAAAATGGCTTGGGGAAAATCACATTAATGTACGTCTTTCCGGAGAAAATAAGCCGGATGGTTATGCCGTTTACAGAATCCGTGAGATCGCATTTGGAGGTGGAACAAAATTAATCTGCTGAGGACGGCTTCCTTCAGTTTATGATCGAACGACTGTTTGCAAGTAACGCACCGACAGAAGAAGCAGGAGACGATGAGCAGGAAGAGTCCGGGGATGACATGAAACTTACAAGTATTCAGAGCATTACTGACTTTATGACATGCGCAGGACGCACACTTCCGGATAACATTCGCCTGTGGGCAAGAAGAAATCTTGCAGTTGCACGTTCTCACGAGGTTTCTCAGGAAGAGCGCCGTCACGCACAGAGAGCGCTTTCTATTATGATGAATATTCAGTGGAAGAGTAATTACTTTGAAGCAATCGATCCGGACGAAGCGAGAAGAATTCTGGATGAAGAGCTGTATGGAATGGAGAAAGTAAAGCAGAGAATCATCGAGACGATCATTCAGATCAACCGTACACATACACTTCCGGCGTACGGACTTCTGCTTGTCGGACCGGCCGGAACAGGTAAATCCCAGATTGCTTATGCCGTTGCAAGAATCCTCAAACTTCCTTGGACAACACTGGACATGAGTTCCATTAACGACCCGGAACAGCTGACAGGAAGTTCAAGAATCTATTCGAACGCAAAGCCAGGTATTATCATGGAAGCATTCTCCATGGCAGGAGAATCCAATCTGGTATTCATTATTAATGAGCTGGATAAGGCGGCATCCGGAAAGGGAAACGGAAACCCGGCAGATGTTTTACTTACACTGCTGGACAACCTTGGATTTACAGACAATTACATGGAGTGTATGATCCCTACCGTTGGTGTATATCCAATCGCTACAGCGAATGACAAGGATCAGATCAGTGCACCGCTCATGTCCCGTTTCGCTGTCATTGATATCCCGGATTATACACCGGAAGAGAAGAAAGTAATCTTCTCCAAATTCGCACTTCCGAAGGTGCTGAAACGTATGAGCCTGAAGGCAGAAGAGTGCATTATGACAGATGAGGCACTCAATGAAGTGATTGAACTGTACTCCAATACATCAGGAATCCGAGATCTGGAACAGGCAGCAGAACACATCGCAGCAAATGCACTATATCAGATTGAGGTGAATCATGTGGAGAAAGTTGAATTTGATGCAGAGATGGTAAGAGAACTGCTTGGATAGAGTTGGGCTTTGCCCTCGATCTGAAAAAAATGAGCTCTGGAAAGTTTTGGCTTTCCAAAGCTCATTTTTTGAATTCCTACTGTCTATAGTACTGCAGGAACTCCCCAATCTTACCAACCGCCTCTTTCAGTACTTCAATACGCGGCAGATAAACCACGCGGAAATGATCCGGCTGATGCCAGTTAAATCCACTTCCCTGAACGATCAGGATCTTCTTGTCACGAAGCAGATCAAGAGCAAATTTCTCATCATTCACAATATTGAACTTCTTCGTATCAATCTTCGGGAACATATAAAATGCAGCCTGCGGTTTTACTGCGCTGATTCCCGGAATATCCGTCAGAGCCTTGTAAACATATTCACGCTGCTCGTAAATACGTCCACCCGGAACAATATAATCATTTACACTCTGGTGTCCGCCAAGAGCTGTCTGTACAATGGACTGTGCCGGAACGTTAGAGCAAAGACGCATGTTGGAAAGCATCTTGATTCCTTCGATATAGTCTCTTGCAATATTTTTATTTCCACTTAAGATCATCCATCCGATACGGAATCCGGCGATCATATGGGACTTGGACAGTCCGCTGAATGTCACGCAGAACAGATCCGGTGCGAGAGAAGCAAATAGAAACATGCTCTTTTCCATCCATAACAAGACGGTCATAAATCTCATCAGAGAAAATGATCAGCTGGTGTTCTCTTGCGAGATCTACAATCTGCTGCAGTACTTCCTTCGGATAAAGAGCACCGGTCGGATTGTTTGGATTGATGATAACGATCGCTTTTGTACGGTCATTGATCTTCTTACGCATATCTTCGATATCCGGATACCAGTCAGACTGCTCATCACAGATATAGTGCACAGGCTTTCCACCGGCAAGTGTAGCACAAGCTGTCCAGAGCGGATAATCCGGAGACGGGATAAGAATCTCATCCCCTGTATCCAAAAGAGCAGACATGGTAAGATTGATCAGTTCACTGACACCATTTCCTGTGTAAATATCGCTCATCGTTACATTCGGCAGGTGCTTTAACTGGGCATACTGCATGATCGCTTTTCGCGCAGAGAACAGACCGGCAGAAGCAGAGTAGCCTTCGCAGTCAGAAAGCTGACGGCTCATGTCATAGATCACCTCATCCGGTGTACGGAAGCCAAACGGAGCCGGATTTCCGATATTAAGCTTCAGTACATGAGTTCCCATCTCTTCCATTCTGGCAGCCTCATCAACAACCGGACCTCTCACATCATATAATACATTATTTAACTTGGATGATTTCTTGAATTCTCTCACTTTCATACCTCCTGAATTATCTGCGGATGTCTGTATCTTATCAACATCTGACAGTGTGGAATCATTATCATTATTATTGTTTAACCAGTCAGGATCAACCTGCAGGGCATCTGCCAGAAAATGTAAGATGTCGGTACGCGGGATTGTCTTCCCACTGACATACTGGCTGACATGACTTTTCCCAAGCTTGATCCCTTTCTGCTGGGCAAGACGAACAAGATCAACCTGTTTCAGGCCTTGCTCGTTCATAGCGGCTTTTAATCTGTCTGCAAAGGTTTCCATAAAGCTCCTTTCTGGGGTTATCCTTCCGGAGATCAGACCCCATTAATAAAGTATTAACAAAATACAAAGTTCAATTTAAAATCTGCTTCAATACGAAAATCTCTAAAAGTTCAATTTAAAAGTTCAAAACTTTAGTCAGAGTATACCACGATAAATGAAAAAGTTCAATAAAAAAATACTGTTATAGAAAATCCGCAAAATAACGGTATCATTAAGAAAATATGATATACTAAAAGTGTTTATTACAGCAAAATACAAAGTACACAGAACGAAGGGAAACAGGAAAATGATTCTTGAAAATGAAAAAATAAAACAGGCATTGGAATATATAAAGGAAGAAGATCCGGCAACGACTCAGGACACGCTCAATATGTGTCAGATCCCGGCACCTTCTTATAAGGAAGAGAAAAAAGCGGAGTATATCCGGGAGCGGTTCCGGGAGATCGGGCTTCGGGATGTCAGGATTGACGCTGTTGGAAATGTGCTTGGGATCTGGCCGGGAACCGGTGAAGGACCAAGTGTAATGCTTGCAGCACACACAGACACAGTATTTCCGGAAGGGACAGATCTGTCGATAAGGAAAGAAGGGAATCGTTATTATTGCCCCGGCATTAACGATGACACACATGCAGTAGCAGAGATGATCGCAGTGGCGAAAGCAATGATCCATGCAGATCTTCACACAAAAGGGGACTTGATCTTCTGTGCAAATGTATGTGAAGAAGGACTTGGAGATCTAAGGGGCGTGAAGTATCTGTTCGGATACGACAACAAAGCTTCAGAAGAATGTCCAGAGGTAGATGCATTTGTCTCGATTGATAACCAGTATACGGGCGGGGTGATCTATACGGCAACAGGAAGTCACCGTTATGAGGTGACATTTACCGGAAGAGGTGGTCACAGTTTCCAGAACTTTGGCATTCCTAATCCAATCCATGCAATGGGACGAGCCATCGCACAGATCGCAGAATTCCAGGTCCCGAATGAGCCGAAGACAACATTTAACGTAGGCGTGATCCAGGGAGGAACTTCTGTAAATACAATTTCAGGTTCTGCATCCATGCTGGTAGACCTCCGTTCGGACAGCGAAGAAGAGTTGAACCGATTGGACAAAGAACTTCATAAAGTGATCAAACAGGCAGTGGAAGAAGAAAATGCAAGATGGGATGCTTCAAAGCCGCAGATCAAAGTGCAGATCGAAGGACGCGGTGTGAGACCGGCGGGGCACAGCCAAAGGACTGTGCAATCGTGAAAGCAGCATTCCGGGCGGCAGAACTGCTGGGGATTGAACCGGAGTATCGGTATGAGAGCAGTACGGATGCGAATATCCCGATCAGTATGGGAATCCCGGCAATCACTGTTGGAAGAGGTGGAGAAGAAGACGGAATCCATACCCTTCAGGAATGGTATGAGCCAAAAGAAGCATGGCTTGGACCACAGAGAGATTTTGCTTCTGATGATTCTGCTTGCCGGGGCAGAAGGAGTCTGTGAGCCGGTTATAGAAAAAAGATAAAAAATCTTAAGAAAATATCAATGTCTTTTTAGGCACATTTCCTGTATACTGATGGTATGAGAGAATATTTTGTGCAGATTGTACCGGATGTCCCGGAGATTTTATCTTTTGCACAAAAAGAAGAAAAATAAAACAAAGCAGGAGGGCAAACGATGCGGGGAATCAGAAAGCAGTCATCCGACACACAGAGCTCCAGTCAGCCGAAAGAAAAAAGAAGATTGGATACAAAACAGAAAAAAGGAATGTTGATCGGCGGAGGTATCTTCCTTGTGGCAGTGATCGCCTTGATCCTTGTGAAGAATCTGACAGGTGGAAGTGGAGCAGATGGAGAGAATGTTCTTTATGCGGATTCCGTCGGAATGATCACAGGGACAGGACTTGGGACACAGAACCGGTTTACAGGAGTGGTTGAAGCACAGGATACGTTGAAACTGACACTGGCAGACAATCAGAAGGTAAAACAGATCTTTGTTGAAAAAGGGCAGGAAGTAGAGCCTGGAACAAAGTTGTTTGAATACGATACAGAAGAGCTTGCCATGACATTAGATCAGGGAAAACTGGAGCTTGAGAAGATCACGAACAACATCAGCAGCCTGAATTCACAGATCGCGGCACTTACAACGGAGAAGAAGAGTGCACCGGCCAGCGAACAGCTGTCCTATACGACACAGATCCAGGAACTTCAGATGGAGATCAAGCAGGAAGAGTACAATTATAAAGTAAAAGAGCTGGAAGTAAACCGTACACAGAAGAGCCTGGAACAGTCTACAGTAACTTCTACAGTTGCCGGAATTGTACAGGAGATCAACGAACAGCAGGGAACAGACCCTTCTACAGGAGAGTCCCAACCGTTTATGAGTATCCTTTCTACAGGAAAATACAGAATCAAAGGAAAGATCAGCGAGCAGAACGTCGGAGATCTGACACCGGGCACACAGGTGACAATCCGCTCCAGAGTGAATGAAGATGAGATCTGGACAGGTACAGTAGATAACGTAGACACAGAGAAGCCGGAGAACAGTTCCCAGGATTCTATGAATTACGGTTCTGAGAACAGCGATAATCAGGCAACAAAGTATCCATTCTATGTCACATTGGATACAATGGATGGATTGATGCTCGGACAGCATGTCTATATCGAGACAAGTACTTCACTGGAAGCAGACAAGATGTGGCTGATGCGTGACTACATTGTAGACGCAGATTCAGATCATCCATATGTATGGGTAGCAGGAGATAATGACAAGCTGGAGAAGCGTTCTGTTACACTCGGAGAGACGAACGAAGATATGGGAACCTGTGAGATCGTAGACGGACTGAAAGCTTCTGATTACATTGTATGGCCAAGCGAGGAGTGCAAAAAAGGCGCAGCTGTTGTGAAGAACGATTCAGGTACATCAGGCAGTACTTCAGATATGTCAGGAGCCGAGGGCGGTTACGAAGAACCTGTAGAAGAGAATGCAATGCAGGAAGGAGTTCCGGGAACGGAGGAGAGTGCGGATGAATAAAAAGAAAATAATCAAGATCGGCATTCCTGTGGCAGCAGGCTGCATCGTTCTTGCACTTGGAATCGGTTTCGCAGTGAAGAACAGCGGAAAGGCTGTTAAAGTAGCTCCTGTCAGCAGTATGAATTCCGGTGGCTGGTACGATGATAGCGGGATTGCAAGTTACGGAACCGTCACAACGAACCAAAAGCAGGACATTTACGTGGATGATACTATGCCGATCACACAGGTTTACGTGAAAGCCGGGGATACGGTGAAAGTTGGAGACCGTCTTGTGGCATACGACACGACACTTTCTTCCCTGGAGCTTGAGATGAAAGAAATGCAGATTCAGGGGATTGACCTGAACATTCAGAACCTGCAGAAAGAAATCACCCAGCTCAAGGGGACAAAGACCGCGAAGGCAGATGCAGGGGCATCTGTCGTGCAGACAAGCGCAGATGGAGAAAAGCAGCCAACTGTACAGAAGATGAGTGCTGTAAAGACAACCGTTCTTAATACATCAAAAGAGGATGAGAATAAAAAACGGATGGCGATACCTCGAAGGATGATACTTCAAAAGACGATGCTTCGAAAGATGATAATACAAAAGACGATACATCCAAAGACGATAACAAAAAAGACGATGTACCGTCTTCCGCAATCGAGCGTCCATTTCCTGAAGCATTAAAGGGAAAGAGGTTTACAGTGAGATCACATTAGATTCTGTTCCTTATAATAAAGAAGACGCAGACGGAACAATGGAAAACCGTATCGTTATCTTTGTGCACCGGGGGCAGCCGTAAATGCACCGTTTATGCTCAAAGTATTAAAAGAGGGTCAAGTGTGTGCCTTTGATGTAGTAGATAACGCAGAAGCGCCGACAAAATTCTTATCCTGTTGGATCCTCGATGGAAAAACAGGACAGGTAGTCATACCGGATCCACAACCAACTCCAGACCCGGAGCCGACTCCAAATCCAGAGCCGACTCCGGAACCAGAGCCAACTCCGGAACCAGAGCCAACTCCGGAACCGGATATTTCAGAAGATCCGGTTATCCCAGACACCCCGGACCTCCCGTCAAAGGAAGAAGTGACGAAGCAAATCAAGGAGAAAGAGCAGAAGATCAAAGATCTGGATCTTTCCAGGAGATCCGCTGAACTGGAACTGAAAAAGCTAAAGAAAAGGTCGGGGACGGCGTGATCAAAAGTACGGTAGAAGGTGTAGTCAAAGAAGCGACTGACGAAGCATCTGCAAAGAATGAGAACAAACCGGTTGTCAGCGTTGTCGGAGAAGAAGGTTTCTATGTGACCGGAAGAGTCGGAGAGACAATGCTTGATCAGATCAAAGAAGGAATGACTGCGACTGTAATGTCCTGGCAGTCGGGAGAATCCTACGAAGCGACAGTTACAGGTGTTGGCAACTCACCGGTAAGCGATTATTCCACAGGGGAGAACCAGAATCAGTCCTTCTATCCGTTCACGCTCGTGATCCACGGAGACGCAAATCTCTCGAATGGTGAGTCTGTGAATCTGTCGATGAATGGAATTGCAGCAGGTAGTGATGGATCGATCTATCTTGAAAAAATGTTTGTCCGCGAGGAAGGAAACCGCTATTATGTCTACAAGCGGGGCGATAACGGCAGATTAACAAAACAGTATGTAGAGGTTGGCAAAAATATGTACAATTCACTGGAGATCACCTCCGGCCTCACAATGGACGACCTGATCGCGTTCCCTTACGGCAGAGATGTCAAAGAAGGCGCAAAGACACAGGAAGCAGATACCCTGTACGACTATTATTAAGAAGACTGAACAGTATCAAAATGAAAGAGAGTGAGGTGCCATTATGTTAGAAGACATCAGACTGGCGTTTCAGGGAATCTGGAATCATAAATTAAGATCTGCGCTCACAATGCTCGGAATCATCATAGGAATCGGTTCCATTATAGCAATTGTGTCCACGATCAAAGGAACGAATGAACAGATTAAGAAGAATCTGGTCGGTGCAGGAAATGACGCGGTAAATGTACAGCTCTATCAGGGTGACTGGCCGATCGATCTGCAGTATCAGTCACTCCCGGACGGAGTGCCGGAGATCTCAGACGAGACATTGCAGGAAGTCGTTGAACTCCCGGAAGTGGAGACAGCGTCTTTATATCATACAAGAAATGAATACGATGCAGTTTACCGCGGCGCAAAGTCATTAAGTAACAGCGTGATTCTTGGAATTGACAGAAATTACCTGGATGTTTACGGATATCAGATAACCAAAGGAAGAGGATTAACAGACAAAGATTATTCCGAAGGACGAAAAGTAGCCTTGATAGACAAGACAACAGCGGCAAGTTTATTCGACAATGCAGATGTGATCGGAAGAACGATTGAGATCAAGGGAGAGCCTTTTGTTGTCGTTGGAATGGTTGCAAAGAAAGCAGAGTCCCAGCCGGTAATCAACTCAATGGAAGATTACTACCGCTACATGTCAGATGAGCAGAGTGGAAAGATCATTATTCCGGATAATGTATGGCCGGTCATCTACCAGTATGACGAACCACAGAACCTTGTCGTGCGTGCAAAAAGCACAGATGATATGACAGCGGCAGGAGAGAAAGCCGCAGATATTTTAAATGCTATGCTGACAGTTTCAGATGATACCGTGAAATACAAAGGAGAAGATCTGTTAAAGCAGGCAACACAGATCCAGGAGATCAGCAACTCGACAAATCAGCAGCTGATCTGGATCGCCAGCATTTCCCTGTTAGTTGGTGGAATCGGAGTTATGAATATCATGCTCGTGTCAGTTACAGAACGTACCGGCGAGATTGGATTAAAGAAAGCACTCGGAGCGAGAAAACGCAGAATTCTGACACAGTTCCTGACAGAGGCGGCGGTGCTGACACTGCTTGGAGGAATTATAGGTGTTCTTGGAGGAATCGCACTTGCGTACATTATATCCAAAGTCTCAGCGGTTCCGGTAGCAATCAGCGGAGTTTCGATTGTGATCGCAGTGCTGTTCTCCACACTGATCGGTATTATCTTCGGATTGATCCCATCCGTGAAAGCGGCGAACATGAATCCAATCGAGGCACTTAGACATGAATAAAAAACAGTGGAAAAAGAAAATACTTGTTTCAATTTCCTTCCATATCTGTTATAGTATGTGTTAATTAAAAGAGTCAGGAGAATCTGAGTGATCGGATTCTCCGTCTTTCTATGCAAAGAGAAAATAGCAATTATTAAAAGGAAAAGAGAAAAGGGGCATGTAAATTTGAGCAGCAGTACATTCGAAGGAAAGAAAAAGACAGAGAACGGAACAAAGAGGCTGATCTTCACAGCAGTATCTATCTTGCTGGAGATTGTATTCCTTCTCTTTCTGTTTACAAAGGTAAGTGAATACGCAACCATTATTGACTGGGCAACAAGAATCGTGGCAATCTTTCTTGTGCTTGGACTTTACAGCATGGATAAGACTTCATCAATGAAAATGCCATGGATCATACTGATGCTTGCATTCCCGATTCTTGGTGTGAGTCTGTATCTTCTCGTAGGTCTGAATGGAAGTACGAAGAAGATGCGGGCGAGATATGAAGAGATTGATAAAAAACTGCTCCCATATCTTCCGGATAACAGACAGATTCTTGAATGGATGAAAAAAGAGAATCCGCAGGCGGGGGCAATCGCTTCTTATCTGACGAATTACTCCTGTTACCCGGTTTATCAGAACACAGATGTTACATATTATGATGAGGCGATCAAAGGGCTGGATGCACAGCTAGAGGATCTTTCAAAGGCAGAAAAGTTCATCTTTATGGAGTATCATGCCATCGAAGACGAAGAGGCATGGCAGAGGATTCAGACGGTACTTGAAGACCGTGTGAAAGCAGGCGTAGAAGTCCGTATCTTCTATGATGATATGGGATCAATCTGGTTTGTGAACATGGATTTTGCAACAAAACTGAAATCTTTAGGAATCAAATGCCGTGTATTTAACCCGATTCTGCCGGGACTGAATATGTTCCTGAACAATCGCGATCACCGGAAGATTACTGTGATTGACGGAAAGGTTGCTTACACAGGCGGATACAATCTGGCGAATGAGTATTTCAACATCACACATCCGTATGGAATCTGGAAAGATACCGGGATCCGTATGGAAGGAGATGCGGTCAAGTCTATGACAGTAGCATTTCTGGAAATGTGGAATGCAGCCGGAAATGTAAAGTCAAAAGAACTTGTACCGGAGAAATATGTGATCAACTATGCATACCAGGCACAACAGCGTGGTTATGTCCAGCCATATGCAGACAGTCCGCTCGATGGTGAGCAGGTAGGCGAGGAAGTATATATCAGTATGGCGAATAAAGCAGAGAAATACTGCTGGTTTATCACTCCATACCTGATTATCACAGACGAGATGACACATGCACTCACACTGGCAGCAAAGCGTGGTGTTGATGTACGTATCATAACACCGGGTATCCCGGACAAGAAGATGGTCTACAGTGTGACCCGTTCCTTCTATCATAATCTAGTTAAGCATGGAGTCCGTATCTATGAGTGGACACCGGGATTCTGTCATGCGAAGATGAGTGTGGCAGATGATAAAATGGCGACCTGCGGAACGATCAATCTCGATTACCGCAGCCTGTACCATCATTTTGAGAATGGATGCTTCCTGGCAGATTGCGACGCAGTGCTGGAGATCCGGGATGATCTGATCCGCACGATGGGAGAAAGCAGAGAAGTGACCGAGCAGTATAAAGAAGGAAGAAGTGCGGGCTTAAGACTCGGACAGCTGATCTTACGTCTGTTTGCGGAGCTGCTCTGATAATATCGTTTGTGGGTTGAATTTGCATTGGATTGATTGTATAATGAACTTGATTGTTGAGAAATTAACAATAGTTTTTTATGAAATGGATGGTCTGCCGGTCAGAAGATACTGAACCCGACAGCCGGATATGAACTTTATTTTATGAAGGAGGAATCAACGATGATTACCTGGAACAATTTGGATAAGCTTACTTCTTATCAGGAACTTGAGAAGACAGAAAGTGTAGACCTCGCAGCAGTGATGGCCGGAGAGAACGGAGCAGAGCGTGTGAAGAACTACAGCGTTCCGATGGCAGAAGGATTAGCATACAATTATGCAGCGAAGAAAGTGGATGACACAGTTCTCTCAGCTCTTGAGAAACTGGCAGAAGAAGCACAGCTGACAGAGAAGTTCGAAGCACTTTACAACGGAGAAGTTGTGAACACAGGAGAGAAGCGTCTTGTACTTCATCATATGACACGCGGACAGCTCGGAGATGCTGTTGAGGCTGACGGTGTAGACAAGCGTACTTTCTATGTAGAGCAGCAGAAGAAGATTGCTGAGTTCGCGAACAAAGTACATGCAGGTGAGATCACAAACGGTGCCGGAGAGAAGTTTACAACAGTTGTTCAGATCGGTATCGGCGGAAGTGACCTCGGTCCTCGCGCAATGTACCTTGCACTTGAGAACTGGGCAAAGAAGAATGATACATTCAAGATGGAAGCAAAGTTCATCAGCAACGTTGACCCGGATGATGCGGCAGCAGTTCTGAATTCTGTAGATGTTGCTCACTCCATCTTCGTACTTGTATCCAAGTCAGGAACAACACTTGAGACTCTGACAAATGAGTCCTTTGTTAAGGATGCTCTTAAGAACGCAGGACTTGACGCATCCAAGCATATGATCGCGGTAACAAGTGAGACTTCACCACTTGCCAAGAGTGATGATTACCTTGCAGCCTTCTTCATGGATGACTATATCGGAGGACGTTTCTCATCTACATCAGCAGTTGGCGGAGCAGTACTTTCCCTCGCATTCGGACCGGAAGTATTTGCACAGTTCCTTGACGGAGCAGCAGCTGAGGATAAACTGTCCCTCAATAAGAATATCAAAGAGAACCCGGAGATGCTCGATGCATTGATCGGTGTATATGAGAGAAATGTACTCGGATACCCAAGCACAGCAGTACTTCCTTACTCTCAGGCACTGAGCCGTTTCCCTGCACATCTGCAGCAGCTGGATATGGAGTCTAATGGAAAATCCGTAAACCGCTTTGGTGAGCCGGTTGATTATGTAACAGGACCGGTTATCTTCGGAGAGCCTGGAACAAACGGACAGCACTCCTTCTATCAGCTCCTTCACCAGGGAACAGATATTGTGCCGCTTCAGTTCGTAGGATTCAAGAACAGCCAGATCGGTACAGATGTTGTGATCCAGGACAGCACAAGCCAGCAGAAACTCTGCGCGAACGTAGCTGCTCAGATCGTAGCATTTGCATGTGGTAAAGAAGATGAGAACCGCAACAAGAACTTCGAAGGCGGACGTCCTTCAAGCATCATTATCGGAGACAAGTTAACACCAGCATCTCTCGGAGCACTGCTTGCTCACTTCGAGAACAAGATCATGTTCCAGGGATTCATCTGGAATGTAAACAGCTTTGACCAGGAAGGTGTTCAGCTTGGTAAAGTCCTTGCAAAACGCGTACTTGCACATGAGACAGACGGAGCCCTGAAAGTATTCAGTGATCTTCTGAATATCTAATAGAATCATATAAGTAAAAGTATAGGAATCGTGCTGTCGGCGGAGAGTTCTGCTGACAGCACGATTTTTTATATATTAGGAAAGTGCTTTCCTAATATATAAAAAACGCTCCGCTTAGGATGCACACTGCGGCGTATAATGTAAGTGTCGCAAGCGACCGCCGCAGGCGCAAGAATGTGCCGAGGCACATTCTTTGTTCAAGCAAGGATTTTGTAAAAGAGAGAGGAAGCAAATGAAAAAGCGAAGGATCAAAGGAATTCAGATGATTCCATATGGACTTCTGGCCGGAGTCATGACAGAAGATTCAATAGAAGAGAGGCAAAGAGAAGTCCGCCTGACAGAGATTTCATCCGAAGGATTCCGCATCCGGCTTTTCAGGAGAGGGAAAGCGGAGGAGAACATTTATCCGAAAGCATTCAAAATCTGCTTCTATCAGATGGATCAGGCAGAGTATCGGGAGATTGAAATTCGTCATTTTCAGATAGAGACCGGGGAACAGACAGAATTCTATCAAGCCTATGATATTTTCACAGTTCAGGAAGATTATAAAGAAGCCTTTCAGAAGCTCTGTGTCGAATATAGCCGATACATTTCGCTCAAGCTGGAAGAGGATGATGCACATCTGGCGCAAGAAATGACCGGTTATCCCGCGCAGGAAGAAGAGGAACATTTCAAGAATGAAACAGAACAAAATAAAGCGTGGTTTCAGAATGCGGAGATCTTCCGGAATCTGCCGGCAGAATTAGCGGTAGAACTGGATCATCCGAAACTATACGAACAATATCTGACCAGACCGATTGAACGGTTCATGAAAGAATACTGGCAGCAGCATGGAATCGAAAAAGCGCGGATCCTGGGAAGACAACCGGACCGATTGTATATCGGCAATCAATTCTGTCCACATCTATTTCCGGAAGAAGAACAGCTCTTTGCACTTCTTGAGAAAGCAGATAAAGAACGGATGGAAGTGACTGTCGCTTTTTCCTTTATTCGGGAAGACAGGCTTGCACAGACAGAACAGCTGTTGACACGCCTGGATCAGTGGTGTGAACAACAGGAGACTTCCGGGGCGGAGAAGAAACGACTTGAGGTTGTAGTCAATGATTGGGGACTGACACATCTTGTGAAGCGGACAGAACATCTGATCCCGTGTCTTGGGACGCTCTTAAATAAGCGGAAGAAAGATCCGAGAATGTCCTACAAGATGGGAGATAAGACGCTGTTGGAACAGAATAATCTGAATGCAGGATTTTATCGCACCTATCTGGAAGAAAGCTTTGGAATCAGCTGTTATGAGTGGGAAAGCTGCGGTTATACACAGGAAATACCGCAAAAGATACAGAACCATCTACACGTGCCGTTCTATCAGACAAATACGTCGAGCTATTGTACACTTTGCGCTGTGCTGGAACACGGTGAACGTGGAAAACAAAGAGAGAGACAGGAATGTCCGGCACCGTGTCTGGAACATAGCTTCTTCTATCCAAAGCATTTATATATGAAGGGAAAATACAACAGTCTGTTTGCATTGGATAAACATCTGCTGGACGAACCGGAGCAGTTGAAGAGAGAACTCGGAATAAAATGGAACCGCCTTGTGGTCAATCTATTGTGAAATATGAAAACAGAAGGATGATGGAAGAATGGAGACACAGAAAGAAAACAGAATGAAAAGAAAAAGCAGAGCGAAGGATGAAAATCGTTGCAGGATTTGGCTCTGTAGACGAATATATTCCATACGTCCTGGCAGGAGCAGATGAATTGTTCTGCGGATATGTGCCATATAACTGGACAAAAAATACGGAACTGTACTTCCACTGAACCGCAGGGAAGTGCTGGCTTATAATGTGCAGCTCGGTTCTTTCAGTGAATTAGAGATCCTCTCAGCAATGATCAGGAAGTATAGAAAGCCGGTGCATATCGCGATGAATTCTCTCTATTATATTCCGGAACAATATGAAGAGATTGCAGATATTGTGAAACAGTGTATGAAAATCGGATTCGACAGCTTCATCCTTGCTGATCCGGCATT
>ENA-OUNH01000217-OUNH01000217.1-human-gut-metagenome-genome-assembly--contig:-NODE-217-length-21570-cov-2.669962_pt1 | contig 21570 bp, 27 predicted proteins | sample MGYA00242806_ERZ504814 | MGnify/ENA primary metagenome ERZ504814 (study PRJEB26092, sample SAMD00036389) | human gut metagenome | host: Homo sapiens | study: EMG produced TPA metagenomics assembly of...
GTAGTCTTTAGTTTTTTTCTTAGGAGGGACTTATTATCATGTCATCATCCTAAAGCTCGATTTTTAATTCCGGCTGTTATAGGCCTGATCATGCTCTAGCTTTTTCCTGGGTTACCAGTGAATATACTGTGATCGGTATCCTGCCGGAAATTGCGGACGGATTCGGGATTTCACTGACTCAGGCCGGAAGCATTGTATCTCTGTTTGCCTTTTGCCTATGGCCTTGGCACTCCGTTTCTGGCTGCCTATGTGGGAAAATACAATCGTTTTCGTATTACCATGCTGGGAATCTCACTGTTTGCGCTCTGCAATCTGATCTGTGCCATTGCTGTCAATTACACGGTATTTCTGGTGTTCCGTATTCTTACGGCTGTGGTTTCCGGTACTGTGGTCTCCATCTCCATGACGTATGCGGAAGATGTTGCTTCCATCCCGGAGCATATCCCGGGTGTGATCGCAGGTGTCTTTTCAGGCTTCAGCATTGCTTCTGTTGTGGGTGTGCCTATCGCTTCCACTATCACGCAAACTTTTGGCTGGCGTGCGGCTTTTATCACGATCTTCGTGGCAACCCTGGCTCTGCTGGCGCTTCTGTTTGTGAAACTGCCGCGGCAGAACCGGCTGAAGGCCGGAAGTATCCTGGAACAGTTTAAACTTTTTCTGGACAAAAGGATCTCCATTGGCTGTGCCATCGTTTTCCTGGCAGGCGCCTCCACCTACTGCTTCTATACATATCTGACACCGATCTTACAGCAGGAGCTTCATATTCCGGATTCCATGTTAAGCGTTGCGCTTCTAATCTTCGGTATTGCGGCGATCACAAGCAATGTAAGCTCCGGTCAGGTGGCAAACAAAACCGGCATCCGCCTGCTGCCCCTGATCTACGTCATCCAGACGATATGTCTGCTGCTTCTGCCTATTGCCACCCATAACCTGATAAGCGGAGGACTGGTACTGTTTATCCTCGGTGTTATGATGTATCTTCTGAACTCACCACTGCAGATGCATTTTCTGAAGATTGCCACCAGAGAGCATCCTGCCTGTGTAAACCTGGCATCTTCTCTGATCTCGGTTTTCTTTAACTTTGGTATTGCAGCCGGTTCTGCCATGGGCGGAGTGATCGTAAATATGCCGGACTTCGTTTTGTCGGGATCGGTGGTGCAGTTCCGGGCATCGGAGCGATCCTCTGTGTGGTGATCCTGCTTCAGCTCATGAAGCCGGGTGCGGATATCCGATAAATAAAAATACAGCCAGGAAATTATCCGGATCTTATATCCGATATTCCTGGCTGTATTTTATTTTCTCAATAATCTTCTGTTACTGATGTGGTTTTATTTTTATATTCTTTCAGTCCTATAAATCGGTCTTTCCTAATTTTCTATTTCATCTCGATCTTAAACAGTCTGGCCGCTTTTTCCTGTGGCATCTTCACTACAAGATTTCCATTTTCGATCTTATATCCGCACATCTCTTCCTTCGGATAGATCACGGATACTCTGCGGACCTGCTCTGCATTTTCCAGCGGGATCACTGCTTCTGTTGTTCCCGGTGTCCATAACGAAAGATAGGTATTCTTCTCTGCTTTCACTCCGTAAGCAAGAACTTCAGAGTTCAGAGTTCCAAAACCAAGCGGGAAGAACGGCACGCCGTCACGGACTTCCTCACGGATCTCCTTATACAGGGAGATTCCCTCCTTCATACGGTTCATGGAATTTTCGCCCAGCTTCCATACCATACCGCTGATATAGGGGCGGAGAAGCATACCATTTACTACATTGTAGATCACATGCTCTTCTTCATCCTCATACGGATATACCCACATACCACCCTGCTCCGGAGTTACCGCACTGGCTACATTGGCAGCGATATTGGCATTGTAGAGATAATCTGTCTGATCACTGGTAGACTGCAGGCTTAAGATCTTCAGCATACCATAATCCATACGCTGTCCGCCGGAACCGCAGTTCTCCACAACAAGCTCCGGATGATCCCGGAAGATTTCCTCATACCACTGGTGAAGACATTCATAATGCTCACGGATGGCATCTGCACAGCTGTCACTGTTCAGATCACTTCCATATCCCATAGTTACGTTATAGTCCACTTTAAAGTACTCTACACCGTAATCATTGATCAGCCTGTCTACTACATCACGGCAATATTTCCGTACCTCCGGATTGCGGAAATCCAGCATATAGCGTTTATTGTCAATGTGGCGTTTTCCATGGCGGCAGACAAACCAGTCATCCGGAAGCTTGTTTGCCAGCTCGCAGGCAACTCCCATAACCTCGATTTCCAGCCAGAGTCCCATTTTCAGGCCTTTACTGTGTGCATGATCGCAGACTTCTTTCAGACCATTCGGGAATCTTCCGGATGCTTCTTTCCATTCCCCGACACGGTCCCACCAGAATCCGTCATCATACCATCCCGCATCCAGACAGTAATATTCACATCCGAGTTCTGCTGCCTTGTCAATAATGGAAAGCTCCCGCTCAGTTGTAGGGTCTCCCATCAGGCAGTTCATGTAATCATTAAATACCACGTTCAGCTTCTCATCGTCTGTATTAGGTCTGCGTACTTTTCTCCGATATCTGGTCAGTGCCGCTGCTGCCGGATTCAGACCACCTTTTACAACAGCTACCCCTGCCGGAACGGTTGTAAAGCTTTCTCCCGGTTTCAGATTCTTATACCAGCCATGCTCCTGCTCTGTGGCGCCGCTTAAGGCAAGATACAGATTTCCGCCCTGTGCAGAGCCATATTCTGCCAGCCACTGTCCGGAGCTTTCAATCTGGAAAATATACGTCTCCCCTGTTTCTCTGTCCTCGGCAATTCCCATAGGAAGATACTCACAGGTAGACCAGGTGCCCTTTCCACTATAACAATAACGGTTCAGGCCATATCCCTGATGATTGAAGCCATCTACGACCATGCCGTTTAAATTCAGCGTTTCTGCATCGTATTTCTGCCACTGTGCCTCACAGCACCAGCTGTTAAACGGCACATAGATATCTGTTTTTTTATAATAAGGCTTCTCGCCGCCTCTGGAGATTCCCTGATACATAAAAGAAGAAACATAGGTCAGCCCCTGATCCGCGCTTCCCTCATTGATGATCTCTGTCCAGGTCTGTACTGCCGGCACTCCGTCAAACAGGCGCATATGATATACCGCCTTCAGCTTTTCCGAGGAAATCATTACGATCTCCAGCTCTTTTCCACCGTCCTGTGCCTTCAGCTCATGGTTCTCATAAACAAAATCCACAGAGGACTGATTGATGTTGTTTTTGTAGGCATGCATGTTTAAGCTTCCTGTGCCGCTTCTGTGGATCTCAACAGCCGGATAACAGATATCCTCCTTCGGCTCCATGACTGCTTTTTTTACTTCCTGTGAAGAAAAATCTGCCAGCTCTACCACGCCGTTTTCCCGGATACGAAACTGGATATCCAGGCCATTCTCATGTAATTCGATCATTTTCATGTTTTCATTTTTATAGCTCATAGAAAATACCCTCCGTTTTTCTAATTCTGATCACAGTATAATATCTGTTTTTTTATAAGGTGACAGGTATCATCCCCTGAATGTAAAAATGCAATATATTGTCGTATTTATTTTTGCGTGATATACTGTTTGCTGACAGTAAAGAGTACAGTCAGTCAGACATGTAGGGCGATTTAATCGAATATCTACATCTGTCCGACTCGCAATTTACAGCTGAAATATTTACATTCCGCTTCGCAGCATACTCAGGAGGTTTTTTCATGCCAGATATTTTCCAGGACTCTTCCCGATATTTCCATATTTCTGCTTTTTATGCTCTCTCCCTGCCTTATTATCATATGGAGCATCACACCCATTCCAGCTATGAGATCATGTATATCACCTCGGTTCCTGCCGGGTTTTCTGCCTGGATGGCACACAGGACACGGAATTCCCACTGAAATCCGGGCAATTTATCTTTATCCGGCCGGATGTACCTCACAGGCTGGAGATTCCGGATGGTTTTCCCTGCTCGATCCTGAATCTGGAATTTTCCCTTACTCCCGAAAAAAGTCCGGTTGCTCTGGAGCTTCTCCTGAAAAAGGATCCCGGATTTTCCCGGTTCTGGAATTTTATGGAAGCCTCCCAGGGCTTTTGCTCCGGCACGGATTCCCGCAGCTTCGGATACAGCCTGAAGGATCTGCTCACCTTTTTACAACAAAAATTCCGGTCAGATACAAAAGGAAGAATTTCTCTTCTTTCTTCTTTTCAGCCGCATGCTTACAGAGCTTGCATTCTGCGCCCGCTCCAGCCGGAGTGCCCAGGGAATCGTCTATCTGAAAAAAGCACTCCGCTACATTGATGAGCATTATCTGGAAGACATTGATATTCCTGCCATCTCCGCATATGCAGGGATCAACAAATCCTACCTGCAGGCACTCTTTACAGAAAAAAACGGCTGCACTATCAATACTTATATTAACCGCAAGCGTATGGAACAAGCAGCCTTTCTTCTGTGCAATAGTACTCTGCACATTACGGATATTGCCTTTTCTTCCGGATACAACAGCCGGCAGCATTTTGCACATACCTTCGAAAAATTTTATCATATGAGCCCCTCCAGGTACCGAAGCCTTCATACCCGGCCTCTCCGTTCGGATACCCAAAAGAAACGCTATCATATGACTGACGGACTGACGTTGGAAAGCGAACCCTTTCCTCAGAAATAAAACTTACTTCATACACCTACATCTTCAGGCTGATACCTGCGATCCACGTCTGAGTAGACCTAAAAAGCCGGCCAGGTACGAAGCTCTTATCTCTTCGATAACCTGGCCGGCTTTTTATATTTATTGTCAAGCGGATATTCGCAATCCTGCAGGGGACTTACTTGCTTCGGTTAAAAATTTTCTATGGAAGCAGATTCTGCATACTCTTCAGGCTGATCGCCAGTGTGGAGGTATTATGCAGAAGTGCGGATGAAGTCGGCTGCAGGATACCTGCAACGCCACAAGCGATAAGACCTGCGTTAAAGGTAATAATAAAACGGTAATTGCTTCTGATACGCTTCATCAGTGCATTGCTGATCTCTTTCAGAACAACAAGCTCCTGAAGATCATCTGCACCTACAGTAATATCTGCGATCTCCCGGGCAATTTCAGCACCATCACTGATGGCGATACCGACATTGGCTGCGGAAAGTGCCGGAGAATCATTGATTCCGTCACCTACCATGATAACCTTTCTTCCGGCTGCCTTTCTTTTTCGATGAAGTTGGCCTTATCCTCCGGAAGTACCTCGGAATAATATTCGTCCACTCCCACACGTCTGGCAATGGCTGCTGCTGTACGCTCACTGTCCCCTGTCATCATAACGATCTTGGAAATCCCTGCCCCGCGCAGTGCTTCTACAGAAGCTTTCGCCTCCTCACGAAGAGGATCTTCAATACAGATCACGGCTGCAAGACGTCCGTCAATGGCAAGATACAGATGGGAATACTCTTCCGGAATATTGTCGAATTTCTCCTTGCCATCCTCCGGGATCAGACATTTCTCATCTTCAAATACAAAGTGATAGCTTCCGATCACGGCCTTATGGTCTTCGATCGTAGTGGAAATTCCATGCGCTACTACATATTCAACCTTTGAATGCATCTCCTCATGGGCCAGATGCTTCTTCCTGGCAGCACTGACAACAGCCTTGGCCATGGAGTGTGGGAAATGCTCTTCCATACATGCGGCGATACGCAGCATCTCCTCCGGATCATTGTTGTCAAAAGGAACCACATCCACAACGGTTGGCTTCGCCTTTGTCAGAGTTCCTGTCTTATCAAATACGATGGTATCTGCCTCAGCCATTGCTTCCAGATATTTACCGCCCTTAACTGTAGCCTTATGTGTACCGGCCTCACGGATCGCAGACAATACAGAGATCGGCATTGCAAGCTTAAGCGCGCAGGAGAAATCCACCATCAGGATCGCAAGGGCCTTGGTGGCATTTCTGGTGAGGAGATATGTAAGTGCTGTTCCTCCAAGAGTATAGGGAACCAGCTTATCTGCCAGATGCTCTGCCTTTCCCTCCAAAGAAGATTTCAGCTTCTCAGACTCCTCGATCATGGTAACGATCTTGTCATAGCGGCTGGAACCACCTACCGTCTTTACGCGGATGGTGATCTCACCTTCCTCCACAACAGTGCCTGCATAGGCAACGCTGCCCTCTTTCTTGCATACAGGTACAGACTCACCGGTAAGAGAAGCCTGGTTGACCATAGCCTCTCCATCTGTAACACTTCCGTCAAAAGGAATTACGGTACCCATACGTACAACAACATCATCTCCCGGCTGGACCTCTCCGGACTCTACCAGGATCTCCTGATCCTCTCTCTTCAGCCATACCCTGCCAACATTCAGGGACATGGTTCTTGCAAGATCACCTACGGATTTCTTGTGCGTCCACTCTTCCAGGATCTCTCCGATCCCAAGCAGGAACATGATGGAGCCTGCAGTACCAAAGTCCTGACGTAATACAGACACTCCAATTGCAGTGGCATCCAGGACCGGCACCTCGATCTTACGGTGAAGAAGTGTATCGATTCCCTTCCAGATATATTTCAGGGAAGTAGCTGTTGTATAAATCGCATTCAGCGGATATGGCAGAAAAGCCTTCTTCCGTAATGGCAGATCACCTTGGAGATCAGCTTCTCCTGATATTCTGCATTCAGTGCTCTCCCTGAGCTCTGCAGCACCTGTGAAGGAACCTCTACATCCTGATAATGAAATTCGCTGATACCACGGATAACCGCAGCTCTGCTGCCCCGATAATTTACAACTGCGTCACAGGTTCTCTCGTATACCTTGGCAGAAACCACTCCATCAAGATTCTCGAGATAATACAACAGCGTATCTGCCTGCCCGTAGCTCATCCTCTTCTGAGCAAGATGGATACGAAGCCGGCCTCTTGTCTCATGTTTGATATAAAATTTCACGGAAAATCGCCTCTTTACTCAGCTGTCTCTTCTGCTGCTTCTTCTGTCTCTTCTGCTGTTTCTTTGAATGCATCCTCATCTGCAGTTTCCTCTGCTTCTGTCTCAACATCCTCTACAGCCTCTTCAGCTGCTGCTCTTTCCTCATTGATCTCCTTAGCTTCAGCATAAATATCTTCAGCATTCTCCTGAAGATTCGTAGCTGTTTTCATGATGCAGTCCTTAGCTCTTAAAACGGCTGCTGTGCATCCTGTGTAAAGCTTCTTCGCATCCTTGCTTGTGAGGATCTTGATTCCTGCTGTACCGAAAAGAACGCCTGCTGCAAAAAGTCCTGATTTTTTAAATTTGAAGTCTGCCATAATAATCTCCTCCTGATATGGTTATTTCTTTACTGTTTTCCGGGAGCTCTTCTTAAATCTGCCCCGATATTTTTATCATTATATGGTACTTTTAAAAAAAGTCCAGTGTTTTTTTGTGTGAATTTAAAACAATTCGATAAATTTTCAGTTATTTTCTTCTAACAGTTTCTTTTTACTAACAGTTGTTTTAAACTAATTTTTAGTCTTTCCAAACTGTTCTTACCTATTATATAGTTATACTATGTTTCCGGTGACAGTATTTCTATCCAATCTTATGTACCGGAAGCAGGGCAAGTGTTCTGATATTCTGCCCTGTGATATCTCCGCAGGCTTTCAGTCCGGCCAGGATCACCTCGTTAAGCTTCTGTCCGGACAAATGGCAGATCGTATCATCATCCAGCTCCACTGTGCAGGCTCCTTTTGTGCGGCAGGCCACACGGTACATGTTCTTTCTGCTGATAGCCCCTATGGACTCCAGCGTATTGATCATACGGTATACAGTTGCCACGCCGATCTTCGGATCCAGGGCAGAGGCTCTGTAGTAGATTTCCTTACAGCAGGAGCACTCCCCCTCCAGGATAATGTCCAGAAGGATCATCCTCTGTCTGGTAATACGCAGCCCCCGTTCCTTCAGCTTCTCTATAATAAGATCCTTCTGCATCTGTGTGTATCGGTAACATCCTGTTCTCTTCTCATCTTTCTCAGCTTCTGTATTCTGCAATCTGAACCCTCCTTTATTCTTGAGAGAACTTTTCTTTTCCCTATTAAGTTAGTATACCTCAACTTTAGTTAGCTGTAAATAACTCTTTTAGATTTTTTTTCAGATATTGAGGATTTCACCGGAATACGGTATACTATTTGGTGAACATGTCCATACGAAACCGTCGTTTTGACAAAATGACGAAAAACCCCCTCTCGTTTTTTCGTCAGAATGACAAGAAACTGCCGGAAACTTTGTACGATTCAGCTCTAGCTCTTTTTCTCCATTTTCGATATACTGTTAACCAGCAAAGGAAATTACGTAAAAACAATATATTAATTTTGGAGGGAAACAACAATGGCAAGTTTATCATTATCTCACATTAATAAAACTTATCCGAACGGCTTCCAGGCAGTTAAAGATTTCAACCTGGAGATCGAAGATAAAGAATTCATCATTTTCGTAGGACCGTCCGGATGTGGTAAATCTACAACACTTCGTATGATCGCAGGTCTTGAGGAGATCAGCGGTGGTACACTGAAGATCGGTGACAAGGTTATGAATGATGTAGAGCCTAAAGACCGTGATATCGCAATGGTATTCCAGAACTACGCTCTGTATCCTCATATGACAGTATATGATAACATGGCATTCGGACTTAAACTTCGTAAAGTTCCGAAGGATCAGATCGATAAAGCTGTTCGTGAAGCAGCAAGAATCCTTGACCTTGACAAACTTCTTGATCGTAAACCGAAGGCTCTTTCCGGTGGTCAGAGACAGCGAGTTGCTATGGGACGTGCTATCGTACGTAATCCTAAGGTATTCCTTATGGATGAGCCTCTTTCCAACCTGGATGCTAAACTTCGTGTACAGATGCGTATCGAGATCTCCAAGATCCATCAGAGACTGGGTGCTACAATCATCTATGTAACACATGACCAGACAGAGGCTATGACACTTGGTACCAGAATCGTTGTTATGAAAGACGGTGTCGTTCAGCAGGTTGATACACCACAGAACCTGTATCAGAAACCGGGCAACCTCTTCGTTGCAGGATTCATGGGATCTCCGCAGATGAACTTCCTTGACTGCGTTATCTCCGAAAAAGGCGGCAACACAGTTGCTACAATCGGTAACGAGCATGAGGTTATCGTTCCTGCTGCCAAGGCTAAAGTTCTTAAAGACAAAGGCTACATCGGAAGAAAGTTGTTCTTGGTATCCGTCCTGAGGATATTCATGATTCTCAGATGTTCCTTGAGACATCTCCAAGCAAACCAATGAACTCCGTAGTTAAAGTTTACGAGCTTCTTGGTGCTGAAGTATTCCTGTACTTCGATGTTGACGGAACTCAGGTTACAGCACGAGTTGATCCTCGTACAACAGCTAAGACCGGTGATCCGATCAGATTTGCATTCGATATGGAGAAAGCTCACTTCTTCGACAAAGAGACAGAGCTTACTATCACAAACTAATTCTCGTCGAATCATAAAAACAGAATGTAACCCCGGGGGATATGATTTCCCGGGGTTTCTTTTTATTTCACTAGTTTTATTTCACATCAGAAAGGACGCTTTTTATGAAAATACAGCAAACAATTCAAAAATGTCTGGATGACTGGACCCGGATCAGCGGTCTTGATTTCTGTATTCTGGATGAAAATGACCAGATATACATTTCCACAGGGGACCGTCGACTTCCTTCTTCTGAAAAGCTTGCTCAGTTCCGGGAGGATCCTGCCTTATGCATCTCCAACCGCAGCTGCAGTCTGTACAAGCTGAACAACATACCTCAGAGCAATATGCTTCTGATCGTATGGGGCTCCGGAGAGCAGGCTTCTACCATCGGAGAGCTTGCTGTCTGCCAGGTAGAAAGTCTCCTCACTGCCTATACGGAAAAACAGACAAGAACTCCTTTATGCAAAATCTTCTCCTGGACCGTTATTCCCAGGTAGAAGCTTTTAACAAGGCTGCCCGTCTTCATATCACACCTTCCGCCCGCCGTGCGGTATTTCTTGTGGAAACCAAGCAGCACAAGGACGAAAATGCCCTGGCTACCATCCGCAACATCTTTTCTGCCCGTACACGGGATTTTATCACTGCACTGGATGATTCCGGCATCATCGTAGTACGTGAGCTTCAGAGCACCGAAAGCTACGAAGAGCTGGATGGTATCGCCTGCATGCTGGTGGATATGCTCAATACAGAGGCCATGACCTCTGCCTGGGTTTCCTACAGCAATGTTGCAGATGATATCATGGAGCTTTCCGATGCCTACAAGGAAGCCCGCACTGCTCTCGAGGTCGGCAAGATCTTTTATGCTGACAAAAACGTTTTCGGTTACAACCGTCTGGGCATCGGACGTCTGATCTATCAGCTTCCCACTCAGGTCTGCAACATGTTTGTAGGCGAGATCTTCGGAGAAGAATCCCTGGAATCTATTGACGACGAAACCCTCAATATCATCCGGACCTTCTTTGAAAATAACCTGAACCTTTCTGAAACCTCCAGACAGCTCTATGTGCACCGGAATACTCTGGTGTACCGTTTTGAAAAGCTACAGAAGCGGTTTGGCCTGGATATCCGTACCTTTGAGGATGCACTGGCCTTCAAGCTTGCCATGATGGTGTCCGATTACATCACCTATTCCGGAAATCATGGAAAATAGATTCTGCTCGTAAAAATCCATCAAAAATGCAGGAACACAAAAAATCCCCGGAAACAGCAGATAATGTCTGTTTCCGGGGGTTCTTTATTTCAGCAGCATCAGATGCTCCGGTGGAAGATACAGATATTCCGGAAAATCTTTATCCGGATCCTCCGTAAAGCTGTTTTTGGGACGCATCCACCATAATCCGGCAGCATTCTCTTCCGCTTTGTTTCGGATCATATACTGATGTTCAAATGTAGTTTCTATGTATTGGTCTACCCGTACTGCCATACAATTCTCACCCGGCTTTGATTCCGGGCGGATCCAGTGGCCGCGGATCCCTACGTAAGTAATGTCCTCATCTACATTTTCTTCGGTATGGAGCTTCATTTTCCAGTCCGCCGCATAGATCTCGTGCGGTCCCAGCCTCTCCGCTCTGGAAAAATTCTTACAGCCGGTAAGCTTTGCTGCCTCCAGAAGTCCCGGTCTCTCAAACAGCTGCTTTGTCTCCCCGGTCACAAGGATCCTGCCTTCATGTACAATGGAAAGCTCCCTGCAGAATTTATAGGCCTCATCTCTGCTGTGTGTCACAAGGATCATATCTCCCGGATAGTCCTTGAGGAAATCCTGCATCTCCCGCTGGAGCACATCCTTCAGGTAACCGTCCAGTGCGGAAAACGGCTCATCCAGAAGAATAGCTTCCGGCTCTCCGATCATCATTCTGGCCAGTGCCACTCTCTGCTGCTGTCCGCCGGAAAGCTGTGAGGGCAGGCGCTTCTCCAGCCCCTCCAGATGATATCGCCGGATCAGATCTGCCACTTTTTCTCTGGCGGAGGATTTTTCCCCACGATAACCGCAGCGGATGTTCTGTTCCACTGTCATGGTTGGGAACAGCGCATAATTCTGAAACAGATATCCGATCCGTCGCTTCTGCGGTTTCAAATTGATCCCTTTTTCAGAATCAAACACTGTTTTTCCATTGATAACGATCCTTCCCTTATCCGGTGTTTCGATTCCTGCAATACAGCGTAAGGTCATGCTTTTTCCGCTGCCGGAAGCACCAAGAAGCCCAATGGCTGCCGAACTGCCTTCAAAATCTACCTTCAGGGAAAAATCACGGAAGTTTTTTTCGATATTTACTTTGACTGCCATCAGATCCACCTTCTTGTTTTCATTCCTCTTCCGGATACGATATTGATCAGCGCTACGATCACAAAGGAGATCAGCACGATCACAACGACCCAGAATCCTGCAGTTCCGTAATTTCCGGCTGCTGTCTCTGATGCAATGGCAACAGAAACTGTTCTGGTTTTTCCAAGGATATTTCCGGCAAGCATAGAGGTTGCACCATATTCTCCGATCGCACGTGCAAATGCCAGCACTGTTCCGGATGCGATCCCCGGTCCTGCCGCCGGCATGACTACCCGCCAGAATATCCGGCTGTCGCTCATCCCCAGAGTCTGGCCTGCATGGATAAGATTTATATCCACCTGTTCAAAAGCAGCCCGAGCATTGCGGTACATCAGCGGAAATGCGATCACTGCCGCTGCGACCACACAGCCCTTCCAGGTCTGCACGATCTTAATATCAAAATTATCCAGAAGAAAGCTTCCGAAGGGCCTTTTCAGACTGAAGATCAGTAGCAGAAAAAATCCAGCCACTGTAGGAGGAAGTACCAGCGGAAGAGTAAGGATCCCGTCCAGTACTGCTCTGGCTCCCGGCTTCAGCTTCATGATCTTCCGGGCGCAAAATATTCCCAGAAAAAAAGACGATCACTGTGGCTGCCAGACCTGTTTTTAAGGAAATCCACAGAGGACTCCAGTTTATTTCTCTCAAAAATTCTGTCATATTTCATTCCTGTGCCGGCATTTACTGTGTTTCAATATTTACTGCCTGCCGGTTTTCTACATCATACTCATTTGGATGTGCTGTCTACGGAAGCTGTGCTGTCCTCAGCCTCCGTGTTGTCTGCAGAAGCTTCTGTGGCATCCTCGGAATCCTCATCCTCATATGCTGTAAATCCATAGCCCTCAAATACCTTGATCGCTGCATCAGACTCTACATAATCAAGAAAAGCCTCTGCTGCCCTGGTATCGTCTTCCGATGCTTCCTTGTCCTCGATAAGTCCCACAGGATAAAGAACCGGCGTCTTAAGGCTGTCTGCCGGCGCCTCTGCGATGATATCTACTTTATCAGTAACAGACGCAGCATCTGTCGCATATACAACACCAACCTCATTGCTTCCTTCACTGACTGCTGCAAGTACATCCGTTACATTCTTGCACTCGTTGATCTCCATTTTGTTTACATCGTCCATGATCCCAAGATTGTTAAAGATCTCACGGGCGTACTGTCCCACCGGAACATCCTCTCCTGCAAGCGCCATATTTTCAGCGTCTGTGATATTCTCGAATCCTGTTACCTTTGTCTCTCCGTCCTTTGGTCTGATCAGAACGACTTTGTTCTCAAGAAGATCCTTAACGGTGTCTTCCTTTGTCAGTTTTCCTCTGTGAGGGCATCCATCTGTTTATCTGCTGCTGAAAAGAAAAGATCACAGCGTGCACCTTCCTCGATCTGTGTCTGCAGTGTACCTGAGCTGTCTGCACTGTAATAGATCGTTACATTCGGATAAAGCTCATTGAAATCCTTCTGGATCTCCTCCATGGAATTGCTGAGGCTGGCAGCAATAAATGCATAAACCTCTCCCTTCAGGTTCTCATCACCTTTCACTTCTGTGTCCGCCGCAAAAACAGTTCCGGTCATAAGGCCTGTTGTTAAAATTCCCGCGGTAAGGGCTGCTAAGATTTTTTTCTTCATCTTTTGTTTCTCTCCTTTTCCGTTTCGTTCAGTTTTGTTTAGTTTTGAATGGTTTTGTTTAATTTTACCGAAAGGAAAGTTTCTTGTCAAGCTATAAGGCATTGCTGTTTTTTCTCTACAAGTGCTATCATAAATACATAGTTGACAAGCCAGGCGGATGTTCACGATCCGCTTCGTTTCTTATCATGAGTGGCTTACAGCACTCCTGATACAGACAAATCCCACACAAGGTTCATTGCTCTGCACAACGGAAGCAGAGAATTTGCCTGATCCGGTTCATTCAATATTCAAGAAAAGGAAGAATTACTTATGAAACTACAGTGCACGTAATCAGTTAAAAGGAAAAAATACATCAACATCAACCAGGGAGGCTGTAAATTCCATCGTTTCCATTGATATCGGTGGTGGAAATATCATCACTGCTACCATCTCCTGTGCGGCGGTGGAAGAACTTGGACTGAAAGTAGGCTCTGATGCTTACGCAGTTATTAAGGCAACCAATGTTATGGTAGGTATCGATGAATAAAGTCTACACAGCACAGGAAGTTGCAGATAAACTAAAGATCAAAAAATCCACAGTATATGACCTGATCAAACGCGGAGAGCTTTCCTCCTCCAAAGTCGGCAAACAGCTACGGGTCAGCGAGGAACAGCTGTCTCAGTATCTTAAGGGTTCGAATGTTCTGCGTCTTCTGCTCAGTCTTATGATCACCAGCCGGAGAGTTCTCTTTTGAAAAGGGATTATCTTCTGCATTCCAGTGGACTGATCATCAGCGGACAGGCTTCTCCGGCTCTGGATCTTCTCCTAAATCAGCTTCCCACACACCCGGACAATCTGCCGGTTCTGCAGTCTCACATGAACACCTACAACGGACTGTATTCTCTCTATTTTGAAAAAGTCCACATTGCCTGTGCATCCGCCTCACCGGAAGATATCCATAGCCTTATACCCGGTATCCCACTGACTGTGATCTCTCTGTGTCAATATCCTGTCGGCTTCTATGTAAAAAAAGAAAATCCCAAGAATATCCGGGGATTTTCTGATCTTACACGGGCAGATATTATTTTTGTGAACCGCGAAAAAGGAAGCAGCCGTCGTATCCTTCTTGACCGTACACTTCTGTCTTCCGAAATTTCACCGGATTCCATATCCGGATATCGAAATGAGCTTGTTACCGATCACTCCACGGCTGCTGCAGTGGCTGGCGGACAGGCAGACATAGCTCTTGGCGAGGCCTGTGTAGCGAGAAGCTTTCCAGAGCTGGATTTTCTTCCTGTTTGCCAGGAATCACTCTTCCTGGTTATGCAGACCAAAAATCTGAGCACCCCCGGCTTTCAGGCCGTAGCGGAAACCATTGCATCCGAACCTTTCCGCCGGTTTTTAGCTCTTCAAACCGGATACGATACTACTGACACCGGAAATATCCGGCATATTTAGGGCTAAGAAAAACGCTTATGTAAAAAATTCTTCCGCAACCATTTCTTTGATAATACAAAATCAGCCAGCACGTCAATGATCACTCCTTATTTTTGCCCAATTAAGGAAGTTTCTTGATCCTATGACTGCTGACTGATCTTTATTTATTCAAATATTGATATACTCTTGAAGAAATCGAACGGATTCCGTACAGTAAATGATCTTCGGAAGCGCCTTTCTGAAAATATACATAATACATAATTTGTTTCTTTCCATAGACGATTGCCATATCATGCTGAACTGAGCTTGTCTCACCAGTTTTGTTCGCGCATACTATACCTGTCGGAAGACCTGATGGAATTTTGTATCGTTTCGTCTGATGCAGTAAAAGATTTAGCATTTCTCTGGAATACTGTTGAGAAACACACTGACCTCGATAGATTTTTCTAAGAGTATCCCACAATCTTTTGCAGATGCCGTGTTACGCCAGCCATCACTGCTCCAGGCAGAAGAAGACGGATGCAGGGAACTGTGACAACCGGTATTTTTGTAACCGTTCTTTCGAAGATATTGGTTCACTACAGCCGTTCCTCCTACAAAGCTTCCGCCTCCCTGACGCCTTACCAGTTCATTATAACATTCATTATCACTGACGGTGATCATATCCCACAGCAAGCTGTACACACCGGAGCTGTATTGCATTTTTCCCTGACGGATCTGATCATAGACCGACGCCATCACAAATGCCTTGATCGTACTTGCCGGATACATTTCCCGATCATTTATGTTTACAACATTTCCTGTTTTCAGATCTTTTATATAAACAGACCAGTCTCCACCGTAGGCAGAAACAAAGCTCTCCAATTCCGATTTAAATGCACTTAGAGCATACTCTGATCTTGTACTTTTTCTTCCCTGCCAGTCCACATACTGACCATCCGGTGTTTTCATATTTTTCGCAATGGTTCCGTTCGATTTCAGGTAATAACCATCTTTCCACCGGTTCACCAGCATTTTTCCATTTTGGTCTACATAATATTGCTGGCCCTCACAGGTTACCCACCCTGCCTTCTGTACCATTCTTCCGTTATCATTGCCAAAATAATAAATTCCGTTAAACTTTTTTCCCTGAACTGTTTTGTTCACTTTATGAAAAGACGGACACATGCAGATTCTTCCGGTTCCATAGAAATAATAATAACCACCTTTAAAATTACACCCACCGAATCTTCTCTGCCTTATATAGCGTACTGTTCCACGATCAGCCAGTTTTCCGTACGCTTCCACATAATAAATGCCTGCGATAATTTTTTTGCCCCGTACCTTCTGTTCAGCTACGTTTACAAAGCCACGCTCTCCCTTTGAAATTCTTCCATTGGAGTCTGTGATGTGGTATTTATCAAAGCGGACACCAGAAACTGTCTTTTTATCGAAATAATAAACGGATTGCTTTCTCAAAAGTTTTCCGTTTTTATCAAACATATAAATCCTGTTTTTAAAACTCTGTCTTTGGGATTGACAAATAACGTAATCCGGTAAGTTTTCGCTTATTAGAATCTTTCAATACCAGTTCCCGCCAGATTTCTGAAGATAATTTCCACTGTTATCCCAAAATCGTACCGTTCTTTCAGCAGCCTCGACCTTTATCTCTGTACTTCTGGCACCAATAATACATCCAAAACCACTACTAATATCAACCAATATATACTAAACTGTTTTTTTTGTCTTTCATACTTTAACAAGACCTGCCACAGACGATGGCAGGTCTTTCTCCTTTATCTTTATTATCCTATTTTCACACAGATGTTCTGGATCAGGCGGTTGTATCCGCTTACCTTTTTCAGCCATTCCAGCGCTATGGACACTGCCAGTGAAGCCAGCAGAAGCGTCAGTGTATTGGTCAGAAAATATCCACTCACATACACAAAAGAATATTTTCTTATAAATGTATGTATCAGAAATATATTCATGGAATGTTTTCCGAGGAACAATAAAATCTGTCGCACTCCCGGAATGACATTAATAAATTCGCAGCAAAATGCCATAAATACAATTGGATACACACCCCAGTGGATCTCACTGTATACCGTCAGCGGCAAAGTTCTGTACGCTTTATACAAAATAAACACCGCAAGAAGCTCCAGAAGAAATTTGAAAACATGCTTCATTCCAGCATTCCATATCTTAAACCATCGGTTAAACAGATCATACTTGGCTACACACATTCCCATGAGAAATACCGGTAAAAATGCATAAATACCCGTAATTCCCATAACCTCCAGGGAAATTATCCGTGGAAATGCCGCAACAGCCACAAGAATAAATACCAGATATTCTTCCTTTATCATAAACAGTGGCACACAGATGATAAAAATGATCGCCGCACTCATATACCACCAGGTTCCGTTCAGAGTCGAAGTTCCGAAAAGTTTCGCCAGACCAAAAAAATCCAGCACCATTGCGCTAACACCTTTGGCAATATTCCCGTTTCCGAAATATCTGGCCACGGCATAGCCGTTATAAAGCTGTGAGCTCACAACAGAAAGCCCCCATATAATCCAGAACCCTCCCATTGTTTTTATCAGTCTTTTGGCTGTCCACTTGCCAGGTGTAGAATTATTTTTTCTGTAACTGAGATACAGTCCGTATCCGGAAATAAATGCATAGATCGGTACACAGATCTTAAATGTTCTGCACAGATACATGATCCGATCTGCTGAAAACGGAGTGAAAACAACATTCAGCCCCTCAAATCTGTCTTGACTCAGATACATATGATGGAACAGCATTATAACAATGGCAATGCCCTTCATCGCCTGAGAATTATATTTATCAAACTTTATTGCCTGCTTTCCTTCCAAAATCCAACCTCCATATTACCGATTCTCGATGATCCTCTCATAAACTCGTTTGGAACAGTTACGGTCATTAAATGCAAAGGTCTCATCCATTCGTTTCCGATATTCCTCTTTCATCTGACAGCCGTCTGCCATATATTCGATGATCCGGTCCACAGTTCCGTCCAGTGTATGCTCCACCTCTCCGAAGCCATCTCTCTCATAGTCAAAGTATCCCTCTGTGTAGGAATGCGCGCCACTGAAAAAGCTGTCTCTGTCAAACTGGGAGTATACGATGGGTTTTCTCAAATATGCAAAATCAAAGGCAACCGAAGAATAGTCCGTGATCATCAGATCTGTCTGGGCAAAAATGTCCTTGTAGGAATAAGACGAATCCATAAATTTTACCCGTGGATCATGACGGAACATATGCAGACCGTCAATGGTATTTGGGTGAGGCATGAAGCAGATGGTATATCCGTACTTCTCTGCCGCTCCCAGAAGTCTTTCGCTGTTGAGAAGATCATCATAAAAATGGAAATATTCGCTTTCCTGAAATTCTTTTCCAAGCTGCCATACCCCTCTGGCATCGGTTCCTGAGGAAAGGCTTTTGCGCCAGGTAGGCATCACCGTCACATACTTACGCTCATCATGGACCAGACGGTCATAACGCGGCATTCCCGTAAGCCAGATATTTTTTCCGGATAAAATAGTCATAGGTAAAGGCAGAATCATATTCCGGCTTTGTGCTGACGATAAATCCGAAAAGATTACGGTTGTATTTGTTCAGCCACTTGGACTGGTTGTCTTTGGTCACACCATGCTGTAAAAATACCAGCTTTTTGTCATAGATGATATCGCGGTACAGATACTCCAGCTTTCCAAAAGGATTGATCACCGGTTTGTTAGCCTGGGAGGACAGTGAAAATTCATTCAGCAGGAACAGAAGCTTATGCTTCCAGGAGAAAGGCTCCACAACCTTTCCAAGCTTCTTCATTTCCACATAATCCTGTGTATCCTTGTTGACTACAAAGTACGGCTCCACCGTAGGGTCCGGATTGGCGCAGAGATAGCGGAACATCACTTCGCCGTTGTCATCTCCGCGTGTTGTACGATCGGAGATCAGCCAGATCTGCTTTTTCTGCTTTGCCTTCTGCATCTCGTAGAGCTTACGTACGAGAACTGCCTTTTTTCCGGCCTTTCCCTGAGAAAATATTGCTTTGGTGCGTTTTTTTCTTCAGCTGTTTCTCCCTACTCTGACTGTATGGCTCTACCGTTACTTCATACTGATGGCCCAGAACCTTTGCATCTTCCTGATCCTCTCCACGGATCATCCGGACTTTTTCGTTAAGATACAGAAGCTTATCCTCTATATGCAGGAAAAGCGGCAGCTTCTTTGTAAATGGCACATATTTTCCGTAGGAAATATTGTACATTTTATTTATATGTCCATCTGTGCCTGTGCCCCAGCTGATAAACTCCCGGATCTCGGAAAGCGGAATGTCCACGATATACAGCTTCTCAACGGCACTTTCTTCTCTGCACCAGCCGGTTCTTTCCAGTGTATATTTCCATCTGGCTTCATAGGTGTTGCCACCAGTCATCATATATGCACGGTTTGTCCTGCTCACAGGCTCCACAATGGAAAATTCACAGTGAAGCTGGTCTTTTTCCGGCTGGAATATCTTGACACGGAGATTGTCATATATGGGATTCAGGATCGTGTCTGCCTGATCCGGAAATTTTTTGCATATATCCGGATAATATTTCCGGAGAAGATATACTTTGTTTGCCTGCTGATATGCTGATTGGACATCACGATCTCCGGAAACTCCATCTGCTTCAGGAAGCTTTCGATACCTTCCTCATATCTGCACTTTTTCTCTTCATCAAGCTTCTCGTTATCAAATATGATATCAGCTATTTTTGCGCTGTAATACAGCAGCACATAATCTGCATTTTTTCTATGAACAGGATTTTCTTTTATTCTGCAGTCTGCGATCTTTCGGAAAAATTCCTGATAAAATACCTCCAGCTGGTCCGGATCCTGCAGCATATTCTTCCAATCATCCACCATGAGATGGTCCGCAAGGATCTGCACATAGATATCTTCCCCTGAAGCCACTCCCAGACTCCGGCAGCTTACAACGGACTGATATACCATGGTCATCACATCCAGATACCAGATCTCCGGACGGATCTCGGATACCCATTTCACCTGATCTGCGGCAAATGTGTAAGCGGTATACAGCTGATGCAGAAGATATACATTGTTATCCAGCGTTGTTTTTTCGGTGAAACGGTTACAGTAATTATTATGCTCCCGCACATAGATATTTCCTTTTCACGGATCTTTGTTAGGACAACATCTCTGTTTTCTTCCTCAAAGCAGCGTCTGATCTCTGCACTGGATTTTGGGAAAAACGGATTCCGGCTTTTTGCAAAAAACAACATAGCTTCCGGCTATCTTATCCTTCAGCTCCGCCACAAGATCCCCGCATTCCAGTCCGTCAATATATAAAAGATCCCGGTCATCCAGCATCTCCCGGAAACGAGGATCCTCCGGATTGAACTCTCCGTAGATCTTATCCAGCTCTTCGTCCTTGAGCTCTTTCTCCTTTTCTCCGGCTTCCTCCAGCTCCCGCATGTCCCGTTCATCAGGAATATCCATATCTCCTGCAATGCATACTGCAAGGATCTGTACCGTTCCTTCCGGTGTGACCTCACGTACATTTTTAAAGGTTCTGTAAAGCTTTGCGGTATCTTTTGCAAAAACAACTACTGAAAATTCATACTCCCTGTTCATATTGCTCCTTTTGTATCCTTACATTAAAATTTTTTCTCTTTCAGCCTTCTTTTCAGTTTGTCCGGTATTTGAGCATTGGCTATATATTCATAAATTCGTTTGCTGTTGTCATTGTCCCTGTAGGGAAGAAGCTCATCTCTTCTTCCTGAAAATTCCGGTTTTTCACGGAATCCGTTCCTCGCATATTCTCCGATAAGGTCTACCAGCTGGTTCTGATCCCATGCCAGATCTCCGAAAACATCTTTTTTGTAGTCCATATAGCTTCCCTGGACTTTCTCATAGGTTTCCAGATCAAAGGGATAAAATACCACCGGTTTTTCCTGATAGTAGACATCCCAGGAAACAGAAGAATAATCGGTGATCAGCATATGACAGCTCATCAGAAGCTGATTCAGCGGCATAGTCCCAAATGGGATCAGACGGATATGCCTGTCTTCCACCTGAAAGCTCCGGATATGTTCCCGGAATTTCGGATGGATATAAAAATTCAGCGTGATATTTTCCTTTTCCAGAAGAGTCTTAAGCCTCTCATCCTGCAGAAATGCTTTATAACGCTGATAGTATTCACTTTTTTTGAACTGCTCCTCGCTGATATCCTCCAGCCAGCTTCTCCATGTAGGCATCAGCAGGATCTCTTTATGAGCCGGATCCGACTTGTCCTCCAGCACATCCCATCTGGCCAAACCAGTGATGATGATCTCTTCATTATCGTATCCGAAATAATCATGGATGATCTTCTGTTCATAACCCGAAGACACCACAAACAGTGCCATCTGATTGCCTCCGCCTTTATGAAAGGTCCTGTGGCATTGCTTGAAGCCCATCACTCCATGCTGGAGAAATACAATGTTCTTCCGTGCCTGATACAGAACCTTGTAGATGCTGTTGGGCGAATCCCAGATATAAAAATGCCGGATTGCATCGGTAGATATCAGATACCGTGCAGCGCTGAGATAGATCATGTACTTAAATGACATGAACTGGATCACATTGGCATCATACTCTTTTACAGCCTGATAATCCGGACATTTTTTA
>ENA-OUNH01000218-OUNH01000218.1-human-gut-metagenome-genome-assembly--contig:-NODE-218-length-21513-cov-6.210979_pt1 | contig 21513 bp, 26 predicted proteins | sample MGYA00242806_ERZ504814 | MGnify/ENA primary metagenome ERZ504814 (study PRJEB26092, sample SAMD00036389) | human gut metagenome | host: Homo sapiens | study: EMG produced TPA metagenomics assembly of...
TAAAAATTAAAATAATGCTTGCATTTCTTAAAACATTCGTATATAATAAATCTTGCGTTAAGGAAGCGCAGTAAAAACAACATAATTTAAGCGTGATTAGCTCAGTTGGTAGAGCACCTGACTCTTAATCAGGGTGTCGAGGGTTCGAACCCCTCATCGCGTACTAAAGCACTGTTTTTGGTTGATTTTGTAGCCGGGGATGGTGTTTTTCTTTTATTTAAATCTTATATTGTCTTGTAACTGATCTTGGAAACGTCTATAATAGATGATATTACTGATTAACTATCATTCTAAGAGGAGTCTCAAATGTCAAGTAACCACAAATTCGAATCGAATAAAAAGTATTTTACGATTTCTATCTATACCATTGCTGTTATCCTGATCGGATGTGTGATCTTCCGTTTTATAACACAATGGTCTAATACAAGTAAACTGATCTCTCAATTATGGGACATCTTATTTCCATTTTTCATGGGATTTCTGATCGCCTATATTTTAAATCCCGTCGTAGCTTTCTTTCAAAGAAATGTATCCATGAAACTTTTAAAAAAGAAATCTGCCAATGCACAGCGTGGACTCGCCATTTTGATCAGCTATCTCGTTATGGTTGGTTTTATCATTGTATGTCTACGATTTATCATTCCACAGTTATATGACAGTATTCGTGAACTATCCCTGATGATTCCCGATATTTATAAATCGATCATGTCTATCTTTGAACATTATCGTGAGAACAGCACAGATATGTTTCCTGGTCAGATTGCCGATATGATCGAGACAAAGACATTACCAAAGCTTTTTGAACTGACCAACAATCTTCTGACCAATATTGTCCCTATGCTTTATGAGGCTTCCATGTCTTTTGCTAAGGGATTATTTAACCTGTTTATCGCATTTATTGTTTCTATTTATATGACAATTGATAAATTGATTTTAAAAAATGCCGGGAAACGATTGGTTCTTGCAATCTTTAATGAGAATTTCTCTTATCGTGTACTTCGCACTTTAAAAGATTGTCATAATATTTTTTCTGGTTTCATTATCGGAAAATCAATTGATTCTCTGATCATTGGTTTACTAGCTTTTGTTGCGATGACTATTTTAAAACTTCCTTATACCGTATTGATCAGTGTTATTATCGGTGTCACAAATATGATTCCTTATTTTGGACCGATCATTGGTGCAGTTCCCGGTGCTTTTATTCTTTTTATCGTAAGCCCGACAAAGTGCCTGATCTTTATTATCATGGTTTTTGTCTTGCAGCAGTTTGACGGCCTGATCCTTGGACCTAAGATTCTTGGAGAATCTACCGGAGTTCGTCCACTACTGATTTTATTTTCCATCACTGTCGGTGGTGCTTATTTCGGTCCACTTGGAATGTTCCTTGGGGTTCCATTTTTTGCTACTGTTCAATTTTTGATTGGAAATTGGGTAGATTATCGGTTGTATAAGAAGAACATTAAGTTAGAAAAAGAAGCTTAACATAATAAGAGGATTGACTCATATGATATTTTGTGAGTCAATCCTCTTTTATCGTTATTGATTCGCTATCTGTTCTGCCAGATCATTTAAATATACCCAGCGATCCATTTTTTCATTCAAAGCTTCTTCTGTCTCTTCTTTTTGCTGCGTAAGCTCTGCTAATTTACCAGAATTCGTTGCATTTTCCATGATCTCTTCATCTAACTGTTCTATTTTTTCCTCCAGTTTCGCAATATCATCATCGATCGTTTCAAATTCTTTTTGTTCTTTGTATGTAAACTTGAGCTTCTTTTGATGTTCTTTCTGGAATTTCTTTCCATTATTTTCTTTTTTCTCTGGTTTGCTTTTTTCTTGTTTCGCAATTGGCCTTACTTTCTCCAGATAATCCGTATAACCGCCTTCGTACTGTTTTAAATGCCCGCCTTCTTCAAACGCAAAGATCCTGTTTACAATACGATCAAGAAAATATCGGTCATGAGATACTGTGATCACGATTCCTGCGAATGTATCCAGATAATCTTCTAAGATTGTTAATGTCTGAATGTCAAGGTCATTGGTCGGCTCATCGAGGATCAGAACATTTGGTGCTTCCATCAATACTTTTAATAAGTAGAGACGTCTCTGTTCTCCTCCAGAAAGTTTATCAAGCGGTGTGTATTGAAGTTCTGGCGGGAACAGGAAACGGTCTAACATCTGGGATGCACTTGCCTGCCCTTTTGTTGTCTGAATGTATTCTGCAACATTTCTAATATAATCAATAACGCGGATATCACCTGTCATATCTTCATTTTCCTGTGCAAAATATCCGATCTTTACAGTATCACCGATCGTGATATTCCCTTCGTCTGGCTGAAGAATTCCCATGATCATCTTCATAAGCGTAGATTTTCCGCATCCATTTGGACCGATAAATCCAATCCTGTCATCTCTTAATACGATGTAAGAGAAATCCTTGATTAGTTGTTTATCTCCAAATCCTTTGGAAATATGTTCTAACTCGATCGTTGTCTTTCCAAGACGACTGCTGATCGAATCCATCTCAACATTTTGCTGCATGGATGGACCTTTGGCATTCTTCAGTTCTTCAAAACGTTCCGTTCTGGCTCTCTGTCTTGTTCCTCTCGCTTTGATTCCCTGTTTCATCCATTCCATTTCCACTCGAAGCAAGCTCTGGCGCTTACGTTCTGTCGCTAATTCCATCTCTTCGCGCTGGACTTTTAACTCTACAAATCCAGAATAGTTGGTATCGTATTCGTAAAGTTTTCCTTTGTCGATCTCTACGATCTTATTCGTTACACGATCTAAGAAATAACGGTCATGGGTTACCATGATCAATACGCCTCTAAGGCTGTTTAAGAATTCTTCCAGCCATAGAACCATATCGTTATCTAAGTGGTTGGTTGGCTCGTCAAGGATCAGTACTTCGGTTGGATCTACTAAAGTTCTTGCGAGTGCAACTCTCTTCTTCTGGCCTCCAGATAAATGATCGCATCCTTCGTCAAAATCATAGATTCCAAGTTTTGTAAGGATCGTTTTTGCTTCACTCTCTGTCTTCCAGTCCTGATGTTCTTTCCCATCCATCACATATTCAAGAATGCTTTGTTTCTTCGGGAATTCAGGATTCTGTGGAAGATAAGATACACGGATCCCATTTCCACAGATGATCTGGCCTTTGTCTGGCTCGTTGATCTTGGCAATGATCTTTAATAATGTAGTCTTTCCTGTACCATTGACCCCGATCACACCGATCTTATCGCCACTGTGGATTCCAAGAGATACGTCATCAAAAATGACTTTCTCTCCATAAATTTTGCTGATATGTTCAATATTTAATATATTCATCTTACTACTTTGCCTGATCGATCGCTTCAACTAATTCTTCTTTGGATACTGCTCCGATCAGTTTTGCCTTAACCTCTCCATCTTTGATCACTAAAAATGTTGGAACTGACATGATCTTGTACTGTGCTACGATATCAACATTCTGATCGATATCAAGTTTTCCGACTTTTACAGTTCCTTCATATTCTTCAGCTAATTGTGCTACCACTGGTGCCATCATCTTACAAGGTCCGCACCATGTTGCAAACATATCTACTAATACTGGCACATCACTTTTTAATACTTCTTCTTCAAAATTATCACTTGTAAATGTATATTCCATAATAATTCACCTATCCTTTGCTATTTATTTAAACATCGTTTTGCTTCGTCTAGTGACTGAAAAAATTGACAGACCCATCTGTTCATACATGGATGCAAATATAGAAACAACTGGATCTTGCATCGAAACTTTCCTTGTTTCATGATTATATTACCACTTTTTGTTTATTTTATGCAATCCTTTTACTTGGCATGACGATATGCGACTAAACGACAGATTGGATTTCCTTTAGCTGAAAATTTCTCCTCGTATTCTGTCATGACATTTCCTTCATTATATTCGCTGTGATGAAGATCATATGTATGATTTTCCAGGATCCATCCTGCTTCTTCTACCTGCTCTAAGGAGAAGTCAAATAAGTCTTTGTTATCTGTCTTAAACATCACTCTTCCTTCTGGTGTCAGGATATTATTGTATCGTTCTAAAAATCTTGTAGATGTCAGTCTTCTCTTTGCATGGCGGTCTTTTGGCCATGGATCAGAGAAGTTTAAATAGATTCTGTCTACTTCATCTTTGTCAAACACTTCTTCGATATTCTCTGCATCCATACGGATCAAACGAAGGTTGTCCTGTTCAAAATCTTCTAATTTCTCTACAGCTCTTACTAAGACACTTGAATATTTTTCGATTCCAATATAGTTTACTTCTGGATTTCTTCTTGCCATTTCTATGATAAACTGTCCTTTTCCCATTCCTACTTCAATGTGGATCGGATGGTCATTTTGGAATACCTCTGCCCATTTTCCTTTCATCTGTTCTGGCTGCTGAATAGAGAACTTATTTTCAATGATCGTCTCTCTCGCTCCTGGTACATTTCTTAAACGCATTTATATTCATCTCCTTTGTCTTTTTCTCGAATCTTTGTTGATTATATCATAGACGATGGGTATAATAAAGAAAAAGTATGCACCTTAAAAAGGCTTAGGATCTGCACTTCAAGGAGGAAATGCCCATGGAAATCGAAAGAAAATTTATCGTCCACAACTTACCTGATAATCTGGATTCTTATCCACACTCTGAGATCGAACAGGGCTATCTTTGCATGGAACCTGTGATTCGTATCCGCAGAATGAATAAGCAGTATTTCTTAACTTTCAAGAGTAAAGGATTGATGGCTAGAACTGAGCATGAATTTCCACTTGATAAAGCAGCTTATGAGCATCTACTTCCAAAGGTGGATGGGATTTTAATTTCTAAGACTCGTTATAAGATTCCAGATGAACATGGATTTGTGATCGAACTAGATGTCTTTCATGGAGAATATGAGGGGCTTGTGATGGCCGAGGTGGAATTTCCTAGTGAGGAAGTTGCTGTGGAATATGAAGGACCTGAGTGGTTTGATGATGAGGTTACGTTTGATTCTCGGTATCAGAATAATAATTTGGCGAATAAATAATTGTTTGTCATAATCTTTGACGTATATAAGAGATATAAAATAAATAAAAGGTGGCTAAACACGAATTTATTTTATATCTCTTATATACGCTGAAGGTTATTGGTAATAACTATATATTCTATATTTATTATCATGTAAATTTTACTTACAATTTTTTCTAAAAATGATAATGGTTCTATTTTATATTATTTGTCTACCAAAACTTTACATCGTTTTTTATAGCAGGCGATTCCGTAGTTTAATATTGTTTCGTAGCCTTCTTCTTCTAGTTTCTGATCGTAATTCTTTTCTTTGATCTGTTTTAGTGCTTTTTGGCATGCTTTATCTAGTGTTTTGATGTTTTCTGCATATTTTACTTCTATAATGATTCCGATTCTGGCTTGTTCTGCTTCGATCATGATATCGCTGTATCCGTCTCCGCTTTCTTGGTTTGAGGTAATGTACCAGTCTGGGTCGTAGCTTAGTAAGCCTAGGAGGACTCCATGGTAGAAGTTTTCTTTTTTGGTTGTGAAGGTGTCTCGGATGCTGATAGTTTTCATTAGGTAGTTATTAAATTGTTCTTCGATTGCTTCTGCGTTTCCTTCTTCAAATGCTTTGCAGAAATCTTTTAAGCGGTTTTCGTCTTTTCTTGTGGTTTCTTTGAACCATTCCTGAATCTGTTCGATAAAGATCTGTCGGATGGATTCGTTTGGGATTATCAGAGAGTAGGTTCTTCCTTGTGGTTTTCCCTGTTGGGTGAGGTAGCCTGTTGCGAAGAGTACACTCCAGAGATTCTCGATCGTGCTGTCTAGTTCGTTGTATGTTAGTTCTAACCTGATTTCTTTCTGGATTGCTTTTCCTTCAATTAATTGTTCAATTTCTCTTCTTGTCTGTTGGTTTGCTTTCTCTATAAAGCGTTTTACGATATAATTTCCACTTGTATTGATCCAGTATGGCTGTGGTGTCGCATCTGGTTCTACTTTTAATGCTCGGCAGTGATTGATTACATCCCATGGGCAGTAGATATCTGTGTTTCCAAAGCGATAGCCGTCATACCATTTCTTTGTTTGTTCGAAAGCTTCTGGTACTTTGTAATATTGTAATATTTCTTTTACTTCTTTGTCTGTAAATCCAAAGTACTCATCAAAATATTGGTCTGTGATAGAAAAGATATTGAAGTTATTTAGTCCTGTAAAGATGCTTTCTCTGGCAATTCTTAAGCAGCCTGTTAATACGGCCATGTATAGATTATCATTTGTTTTTAATGATTGTTCTAACATGTTTCGAAGTAAGATGATCATTTCATTATAGTAGTTATTCTCGAACGCCTTGTCTAATGGGACATCATATTCGTCGATCAATATGATAACTTTTTTCCCATAATATTCTTTTAAAATAGAAGATAAAATCCACAGTGCTGTCATTAACTCTGTATCTTTCATGTTATCTGACATTAATGGGTTCATCTGTTCTTTTTGTTTTTCGTTTAACTTATCTTCTGACATTCGATCGTATAATCGTCTGGATTCTGCTGCCATGATATATTTCATCAGTTTTTTTGCATCTTCATAATTTCCTGCTTTCGCTCCTTTTAATGAAACTGAGATTACTGGAAATTTTCCCTGATATTGATCGCATAATTCTTTGTCCTTTGAAATTTCAAGGCCTTCAAAAATTGCCTGATCATTTCCTATTTCAAAGAAATATTTTAACATACTCATATTTAAGGATTTTCCGAATCTTCTTGGTCTTGTGAATAGATTGACTAGGCCGTGTTCATTTAGCAATTGTTTGAGCAGGCCTGTTTTATCTACATAGTAATAGTTTTCTTTTATCATATCTTCGAAGTTTTCAATTCCGATTGGAAGTTTCTTTTGCATGAGGTTCCCTCCTTTCCGCATTTAATCTTACCTTTTGTTCATATTTTACTATCTGGTTATTTTATATGCAACTCAAAATAATCTTTTAATTTTTCATAGCTTTCATAAATGTTCCCTGTGTGGCATCTTCTGCCAAATGATAATCCTTTAAGTAAAGAAAGCACATACGAAAAACAGAATCTCCGTATTCTCGCATAAGCCTTTCTAAAATTTGTTCTGTCGACATTCTTTTGATCTCCTTTCATCTTTTTAGAGACAATGAATTTAGAAAAATTACATAATCTGAAAAGATTGATGGTTTTAATTTAACAAAAAATCCTGCCTGACACTGATTTCTCAATGTAGACAGGATTTCTTTACATATTCAAATATATTCTTGCTTTTATCTTGATTTATCTTTTAAAAGAAAAATTCAAAATTACATCAAATATAAAAAATATAAGCACAAACAATCCCCAATATATCACCAAGTTATCATACCCTAATCCCAGTATTCTAAAAATTATCTTATGCACTAATACTGTAAATAAAATTAATACTCCATTCATTGCTGCTAATAAAATACTTTTCATTTTTCACTACCTCTTTCCTTTTTAAATCAATGATTCGATCTGCACTTTTTGCCATTTCTTCATCATGTGTAACGCATATTATTGTTTTTCCTTCTTTTTTTAATTCTTTAAATAAATGAATAATTTTTCCTTATTGCTTGTATCAAGATTTCCAGTTGGTTCATCTGCAAGTATAATCTCACATGGTTTTAACATCGTTCTTGCAATTGCTATTCTTTGTTGTTCTCCACCACTTAATTCGCAAACCTTATGTCCCAGATATTCTTTGGATATCCCAACTTTCTCTAAAGATTCTTCTAACTCTTTTTCTTTAAAATTCTTTCGATACTTTTTTGATAACAACAGATTTTCTTTTACTGTATCATTTTCTATCAAGGCATAATTTTGAAAAATATACCCAAATACATATCTTCTTAAATTTTGAATATCTTTCTTAGAAAAGCTATTTTCCCCATTGATTGAAATACTCCCACTATCTGGTTTATCAATCATAGAAATCATATTTAAAATAGTAGTTTTTCCTGCCCCGCTCTCACCAATAATTGCAATAAATTCATTTTTATTGATTTTTAACGAAAAATTTTTCAAAACTACATGATCACCAAATGATTTACAAATATCTTTTAATTCAATCATCACCATTGCTCTCCATTTATTATTTTTTCATGTAAATTTTCTTACTTAAATAATCATACTCTAACTTTGTAACAATAATTTCTATGATACATGCTATAATCATAAAATGCCATACTACTACATTATGTTTTATAACATATACTACTGCAGTTGTACACAAATTAATGCCTATCAAAACTAGAATGATTTCTTTTATTGACGACATATAGCCATATCCCCATAAAGCTTCTAATAATAATCTTTGTTGTTTTGAAAAATAATATCCACTAACTGCTATTGTTATAAATACTATGGAACAAAGTATAACTGCTAATAAAATTGCACTCTGCCACATTACTTTCTGTCGAATAATCACAAGATTACTGGCTGCCTGTCCATAAATATTTGTCACAGAGTTAAATTGATAAATGCCTAACTTTTGTTCTAATGCTTCTACTTTTCGATACGCATAACCTTGTTTTTTAGAATTATCCTCAAAATAAATGCTACCTGAAACTGTATCTCCTGCATACATAGATGCAATACAAGATGAATCCACCCCACCTGTATAAATGACTGCTATTGGATCTATAATCTGATTTTTCCCATTTCCTGTATCTGAATCATATGTAAAATAAGATTGATTCGTTTTCACATATATAATATGAATAGATAGTTTATCTTTTTTCAACATATTTTTTGGTTTATTCATATTTTTTCTAAAATAATTATCTATTGTAACCTTTTGGAAATAGAAATTTTCTTTATAATTTTTTACGATTTTTTTTTCATATTTCTTATACTGTTCTGGCACTAAAATATTAAGAGTATTTTGATCGTAATCAATCAATTTTGAAATGGCTTTCCCATTACATGTTTGTATTGGATTTCGCTTTAAATAATTTTCATCTATTTGAATACTTCTTCCTGCTGGTGAACAAATTTGCTCTTCTTTATCTCCAACATACTCAAATTCGTACCTCTGATTTCCTCTTCCATCCGATTCCTTTTCATAATTATCTGAGTTTATAAGAAATATTTTCATTTTATCTTTTGATTTTTGATAAAAATTTTTTAACTCATCATTAATATTTCTTGCTTCCAAAGAATCTTCTGCCACTGAAGAATCATATCCTTGAAAATTAATTGTATAAATATTTTTGTCTTATTCCAATAACTCAAAGTATGCTGTTTATCTTTCAATCGTTGTGCATCATTTGTTGCATTACTTAAAGTTAACTGAACAGCTATAAAAACACTAATCAGCACTATATAAGATACTTTTTTGATTTGACTAAAAAAGCCATTTTTTCCCCTTCTGATATATGCTTTTCAAAAGATAATATCATACAATTTATTATAATTGCCAACAGAAAAATTATAATACTTATCAATAAATTTACCAAAATACATGTAGACATATATTCTATTATTTTTTGTATTCCTTCAAACTTCCATCCAACTCCAATCCATATCATTAACCATATCATCTCATTGAATATCCAAAATCTTATGATATCTTTATTTATCTTCCATATAATTGATGCTTTCGAATATCCCCAATATTTCATTAAAGCTATTTTCTTTCTCGAATATATATAATAGACACTAAATCCTAGCAATAAAAATAAAACACTAAATCCTAACAAATACAACACAGAAAAATTATTTATTGATTGCCATTTTTGTTGATTGGTATATATTTTTACAATACCATATTGGGATAATCCCTGTTCTAATTTCTGCTCTATTGCTCTCGTCGTATGATCTATAAAAAATGTGTTTCCATATCCTACATTCTTCAAATCTTTAAATGGATACACATTTATTTTCCATGTGGTATATGGAAACTTCATATTTAAAACTTCTTGTTGATTTGTTGTATAAATAGATAATTCCTTTTCATTAAGGAATTCATATTTCATAATTGTTACATGATATTGATTTGCAAACTTTAAAAGTTCTTTATGAACTTCTGATACATTCACAAGTTCTTGTTGTCTGGCTTGAACTTCTACCACTCTCTTATGGAAAATCTTATCTGTCATGCGATAATCACTGAAAATTGCAAACCCAAAAACATTCATGCCTATCAATACAATGCTATATAAGATACAAACAATCTTTTTGCTTTTCATTTCACAGTTTTCTCCTAAAAAATAATTACTGTAACCTTTTTGTATATAGGCTGCAGTAATTATTTTATATTTCTATTATTTAGTTGCCCATTTAGCCTTATTTCCAGTTAATGTCTGAAAAATTCTTCTTGTAGCTCGTGTTCCTTTTGGGACCCATGCACTAGCATACCATTTAGAAGAATTTGAATTTTTCACTACCACTCTATGTGTATAATAATCATTATCAAAATGTGCAGCAAATTTTTCACCTTCCCAAGTTACCCAAAAATAGCCTCTATTAGCGTTAGGTTTACTTGGACGACCTTTTAATAATTTATTTGATGCTGTATCACTTGACACACCATAAATCACATCATGTAATGATTTATCACCATTATTTAAATACTGGTCTAAATTAATTTCCTGCTCTTGTTCAGCTGTGTTCTCTTTTGTTGTACTTGCATATGTATCTGCATATGTTATACCAACTAGTCCGAAACATGCGCAGAAACAAAATGCTATTAATGCTAATTTTTTTGTCATAATGCTCTCCTTATATAATATTTTTACATTCCAGAATGTACTTATATACTACTGCATTATGTATATATTGTCAATATTTTATAATATGTTGTTAAAAAAATACTATATCATTTTATACTGGTATCCATTTTCCTACCCATTTTCCAGTTACTATATTATATTTTCTTTTATATAAATTTCCATTTACTACTTTATATTTCCAAACATAAACATTTTTATATTCCTCGATATCTCCATTTTGCCCTTCATCTACAATTGCTACATTTTCTTGTGCATAAATTGTTTGAACAGAGAAATTAAGTCCCATCGAAAATACTAATACCCCACCTAAACATACAATTATCTTATTTAACCTCTTCATTTTCTTTTGCCTCCTTGTCGTTTTTATATACACGATATCCTTGAAATGTTTCTAATGATTTACACTTTCCTACAAATCTTCCTTTATAATATATTTTATATCCTTTATTGTTTTTTATAAAAAATGTATCTTTATTTTCTAAATTGTATATAATTTCATCTGACATATGATCTGGATTATTATATTCTGGCTCGAATGCAAAAACAAAACTTAAAATATAACTGAAACAAAAAAACATAATGTACAAAATATATCCTCTGTGTTTATATTTTTTCTCCTGTCCTCTTATAATTAAGTCAAATCTTTGTTGAAGTGTAGATCTTCCGCATCCAATAAAACAAAGAACTGGTATCTTCTTATGCATCTTATTATTCTTTATAATTTTAAGCATACATTCTAAATACTCATAAATTTCCATTTCATTCATTGATTCCGTTATTTTTTTATCGTTTGCGAATTCTAACATATCCTTGAATTTCTCTTTTAAAAAATATGCGAAAGGATTCCACCAATAAAAACACATAATAATTTCACACAACATATTTAACCACAGATCATGATGATTAAAATGCTGCAGTTCGTGTTTAAAAATATATTGTAATTCTTTTTCGGTAAAATCCATTTCCGGCAGTAGAATCTTAGGATGAATCAATCCTGTAATACATGGACTCTTAATTCCCTGTATTTTATATATTTCAAATTTATAGTTTTTATTATTTTGTACTGATTTATATGCCTTCTCTATCTTATTTGAATTATCTGGTACTAGTATTGATAAAAATCGATTGAATTGAATCTGTGTATGTATAAGCTTGCATATATACATAAAACTAATTAATATCCATACTACTATAATTACATCTGAAACACTATAATCCTTCCAAATATGTTTCATTAAAATATCACATATTACAGTCAACGCACGTGTAGAATAAATGTTTTTGGTGAATACAAAATTACATGGAAAAAACATTCTTAACATAACCATGATCATGAAAAATACCAACAAATTAGCACTATTTTTTAAAATAAAATTCATTCTATTTCCCAGCAAACATACCACAATCATAAAAACACTACTCAATAATATACATGCAAATACTGATCCGTATGTTGGAAATATCATATCTAATTATCCCTCTTTTTCGCTAAAATTTCTTTTCTATGCTTCAATTCTTGTTCCAGTTCATTTATAATCTCTTCATCCTCCTCATTTTTTATAAATTGAGCAACCAAAGATTTTTTAGATATTTTATTGTTAATTCCTGCAAAATTAGAAATAATATACTCCTCTATCTTAATCTTCGCAGTGTAAGTACGCGCCAATACATTTCCTCTATGTTCAATACCAGCAACTTCAATATAATCTGCTTTCAGTAAACTCTGAATGGATGCACGTATCGTATTAATATTCATACTTTCATCCAATTTCAAAATATCTGATGCTGCTAATGGATGCTCACTTGCCCAAAATATTTTCATTATTTCTACTTCTTTTTTTGTTAATTTTTTCATTGACTCACCTTTCTCCTTCAATCTTATTTTACTTTATATTTTATACGAAGCTCATCATTTGTACAAGTATAAATATAATATTATATTATTTTTTATGTATATGTTTTTTTACATATGAAAAAATAAAAAGATTCTAAGCAATCAATCTGCCTAGAATCTTTTTACATATATTCAAATTCACTTTATGCTTTCAATCCCTTACGAACTAACGCTCTCTTAAGTGCCAACTCTGCCCTTGCAATATCAATATCTGCACTCTTAGCTTCGAGTCTCTTTCTTGCTCTCTCTTCGGCTTTCTTTGCACGTTCAACATCGATATCTTCCGGCCATTCTGCGACTTCTGCCAGGATACTCATGGTTGTTTCTGTGACTTCCACGAATCCTTTTAATAATGCCGCTTTCTTCTTGGTTCCGTCTTCTTCTGTGATTGTTAGGACACCTGGTGCGATGATCATAGTCATCGGGATGTGTCTTGCGTAAATTCCGACTTCTCCTTCGGTTGTATTTAACTCAACAAATGTGACATCTCCTGTATAAAATGAGCGTTCTGGTGTAATGACTTCTAATTTCATTGTGTTTTCAGCCATAGGATCACCTACTTATTTCTTGCTGCAAAACGTTCTACAACTTCTTCGATGGTTCCTGCATTCAAGAACATTCCTTCTGGAATCTCATCGTGTTTTCCTTCTAAGATTTCTTTGAATCCCTGGATCGTATCACTTAAGGATACATACTGTCCTGGTTTTCCTGTAAACTGTTCAGCTACGAAGAATGGCTGAGATAAGAATCTCTGTACCTTTCTTGCGCGGTCTACGACCAGTTTCTCGTCTTCGGAAAGTTCATCCATACCTAAGATTGCAATGATATCCTGTAATTCTTTGTATTTTTGCAGAATCTCCTGAACACCACGAGCTACTTTGTAATGTTCTTCTCCAACGACTTTTGGATCGAGAATTCTGGATGTTGATTCCAATGGATCTACCGCTGGATAGATTCCCATCTCTGAGATCGCACGTGATAATACAGTTGTTGCATCCAGATGGGCAAAAAGTTGTTGCTGGTGCCGGGTCAGTTAAATCATCGGCTGGCACATAGACTGCCTGTACGGATGTGATCGATCCATTCTTTGTGGATGTGATACGTTCCTGTAAGGCACCCATCTCTGTCTGCAGTGTTGGCTGGTAACCTACCGCACTTGGCACTCGTCCAAGTAAGGCAGATACCTCAGATCCTGCCTGTGTGAAACGGAAAATGTTGTCGATGAATAATAAGACGTCTTTTCCTCCACGATCACGGAAATCTTCTGCAATTGTAAGTCCTGTAAGACCAACTCTCATACGGGCTCCAGGTGGTTCGTTCATCTGTCCAAAGACCATGGCGGTCTTGTCGATAACACCTGATTCACTCATCTCTGTGTATAGATCATTTCCTTCACGAGTACGTTCTCCTACACCAGTGAATACAGAATATCCACCATGCTCTGTTGCGATATTTCGGATCAGCTCCTGGATCAGTACGGTTTTTCCTACTCCCGCACCACCGAACAGACCGATCTTTCCACCCTTCTGGTATGGGCATAGAAGGTCAACGACCTTGATCCCTGTTTCCAGAACTTCTGTCTCTGTAGATTGTTCTGAAAATTCCGGTGCTTTTCTGTGGATTGGTAAGCGGTTGGCTCCTTCTGGTGCCGGTTTATTATCAATAGGATCTCCCAGCACGTTAAAGATTCGTCCTAAGGTTGCCTCTCCTACAGGAACGGAGATCGGTCCGCCTGTAGCCTGTGCTTCCATTCCACGGACTAATCCGTCGGTTGGTCCCATTGCGATACATCTTACGGTGTCATCACCCAGGTGCTGTGCAACTTCAACGACTAATTTCCCGCCGTCTTTTGTCTGAATATCGATCGCATCATTGATCTCTGGTAGATTGTCACTGCCAAATTTGATATCCAGAACCGCACCGATGACCTGTGTGATCTTTCCTGTACGATTATCTGCCATGTTATTTCCTCCTGCTTCTTATATCGAGTCCATCACTTCAGGGCTTCTGCTCCTGAAATGATCTCTGTTAATTCTTGTGTGATCGCTCCCTGTCTTGCTCGGTTGTATGCAAGTTCTAAGTTTGAAATCATCTCTTCTGCATTACTTGTCGCAGAATCCATTGCCTGCATTCTGGCTCCATTTTCACTTGCTACAGATGTAACTAAGGCTCCATAGATCATGCTGCAGATATACTTTGGAATTAATAAAGAAAGTGCTTCTTCCGGCTCTGGCTCAAAATTCATTGGAGCCTTGCTTTCAGATTTCTCTTCATTTGCCTGCTGATCATTCTCAATTGGGAGTAATTTTACAAGTTTTGGTTCATGAACCACGGTATTCTTAAAATCGGTGTATGCCAGATAGATCTCACCGATCTCTCCATCTTCAAAAGCTTTTAGAAGCTTCTCTCCTAAGATTCTGGCATCATCATAGACTGGCTCGTTGATCATCTCTGAATCATCAGAAACAATCTCATACCCACGATGTTTTAATGTATCCATCGCTTTATGTCCTACCGCATAGATCATGATATCTTCTTTGTTCATACCGCTGTCCCGGATCAGTTTCACAATATTGTTATTATATCCTCCTGCTAATCCACGGTTGGATGAAATGGTAATGATCCCTTTCTTTGTGGAACCATTTTCCTGTAAATACGGATGATTGATATTACCTGCTTTGGCAAGGATCGAGCTGATCGTCTCATACATCTTATTAAAGTATGCTTTTGACTCATCTGCACGCTGCTTGGCTCTCTGTAACTTTACCGTGGATACAAGTTTCATCGCTTTTGTGATCTGTCCGGTACTTTCGACGCTGGCTTTTCGTCTTTTAATATCAATTATCGATGCCATGACAGATCACCTTACTTTCTAAATGATTCTTTTGCTTCATTGATCGCTTTGATCAGTTTCTCTTCTGTCGCATCATCCATGACTTTCGTCTCGGCAATGCTTGTAAAGATCTCTGGATATTTTGTATCAATCAGTTCAAATAATTCTTTCTGGAAATCAAGAATCTGATCTACTGGCAGGTCTAAGAGATGTTTCTTGACTGCTGCATAAATGATCGCAACCTGTTTCTCAACTGGTAATGGCTGATACTGTGGCTGTTTTAAGATCTCTCTGATTCTCTCACCCTGATCTAATCGTTCTTTTGTATCATCGTCAAGCTCTGATCCAAACTGGGCAAATGCTGCCAGTTCTCGATACTGTGCAAGGTCTGTACGGATTGGTCCTGCGATCTTCTTCATTGCCTTGATCTGTGCAGATCCTCCAACTCGTGATACAGAAAGTCCGGCATTGATCGCTGGTCTGAAACCTGCATTAAACATCTCTGTTTCCAGATAGATCTGTCCATCTGTGATGGAAATAACGTTAGTTGGGATGTATGCAGATACATCACCTGCCTGTGTCTCGATGATCGGAAGGGCTGTTAATGATCCCCCACCTAATTCATCAGATAATCTGGCTGCACGCTCTAAAAGTCTTGAATGTAAGTAGAATACATCTCCAGGATAAGCTTCACGTCCAGGTGGTCTACGAAGAAGTAAGGAAAGTGTACGGTATGCAGTTGCATGTTTGCTTAAATCGTCATATACAACTAATACGTCTTCTCCTCTTTCCATCCATTCTTCACCGATCGCACATCCTGCGTATGGTGCGATATACTGAAGCGGTGCTAATTCACTGGCTGTGGATGCTACGATCGTTGTATAATCCATCGCACCAAACTCTTCTAATGTCTTAACGATATTAGCAACTGTGGATGCTTTCTGGCCGATTGCCACATAAATACAGTGAACACCCTGTCCTTTCTGATTAATGATCGTATCGATCGCGATCGCTGTCTTACCTGTCTGACGGTCTCCGATGATCAGCTCACGCTGTCCTCTTCCGATTGGTACCATCGCATCGATCGCTTTGATTCCTGTCTGAATCGGAGTATCTACGGATTTTCTTGAGATTACTCCTGACGCAACTCTTTCAATTGGACGATATTTATCTGTCTCGATCGGACCTTTATTGTCAATTGGCTGTCCTAAGGAGTTTACGACACGTCCTGTCAGTTGATCTCCAACCGGCACTTCTACCACGCGGCCCGTTGTCTTGACAATATCGCCTTCGTTAATATTCTTTCGGTCACCTAAGAGAACTGCACCTACGTTGTCCTCTTCTAAGTTTAATACCATTCCATAAACTTCCCCTGGAAATTCGAGCAGTTCTCCCTGCATCGCTTTCTCTAATCCATGGATTCTGGCGATTCCATCGGCAACCTGTATTACCGTTCCAATATCAGAGGTTTCAAGCTTTGTTGAATATTGTTTGATCTGTTCTTTGATCACAGAACTGATCTCTTCTGGTCTTAAATTCATGGGGCTTATCTTCCTCCTGTTCTATAGTTGTATTTGTGACAGATATCTGCCCATCGAATCAAGCTTTGTACGAATGGAATTATCCACAATCCGATCATCCATACAAAGGATCAATCCACCGATGATGTCTTTATCTGTCTCATAAGTCACCTCTAACTTCTGATATTCTGAAGAAGCAATGACTTTCTTTAAGATCTTGTCTTTTTGTTCTTGTGACAGCGGCATTGCTGACGTTACATGTAGGGCTCCGATTCCTAACTGACGTTTGATATTCGAAATGATGTAAGTAAAGATTCCATCAAATTCTTTAAAACGTCCTTTCTTGATGATGATCATCAAAAATCCTGTCATATCATCAGAAACCCGGCCATCAAAAACGTTCTTTGCTGCCTCCATCTTCTCTTCTTTTGTGATCTGGGGATGATTTAGGAAATTCACGAAATCTGTGTTGGAATCTAAGATTTCTTTGACAGCTTTCGCCTCTTCCAAAGCTTCTAAAAGATCGTCCTCATCTGTTTTCACAGAAATATAGGCATCCCCGTAAATCTTATCTACTCTTGAAGCCATGTCTTATCACCCATTTCCTGTAAGGTCTGATCAACGAAAGCATTCTGGTCTTTCTCATCCATCTGGTTCTGGATGAATTTGCCAGCCATTAAGACTGCCATCTTGACCATCTCCTGCTTCATCTGATCCTGTGCATTGATTCTTGCAAGCTCTGCCTCATGATTCGCACTTTCTATGATCCTTGCAGCTTCTTCTTTCGCTCCTGCAACGATCTCTTCCTCTCTCTTCAGTGCTTTCTTTCTGGCCTGTGCCATTAAGGCATCTGCTTCTTTTTCAACATTTTTTAGCTTATGATCGTATTCGGCTTTTAACTTTGCAGCTTCTGCCTGATCGGCTGCTGCCTGATCGATCTCATCTGCAATTCTGTTCTTACGGTCTTCTAAGATCTTGCGAACCGGTTCAAACAGAATATAGGAAAGCAGTGCAAACATGATGAACACTGCGATTCCCTGCATAATCACATCAAAGCCAAGCTGAATATCTAATCCAAATATTCTTCCGTCCACGCCTTGGCCTCCCTTCGGCTTGTTTTATTAAAGTTTTGCAAACAGTGGATTTGCATATAATAAGATCAAACCAATAACCAGACCATAAAGACCTGTTGTCTCTGCTACCGCCTGTCCAAGAAGCATGGTAGATGTGATATCACCTTTCGCTCCTGGATTACGTCCTACTGCTGCTGCACCCTGTCCTGCTGCGTATCCCTGTCCAACACCAGGTCCGATACCTGCAATCAGTGCAAGTCCTGCTCCGATCGCAGAACACCCTAATACAAATGCTTCACTTGAAATATTCATAGTTTTTTCCTCCTAAACTACATAAAATTTTGTCGCTAAAATTTAAGCTTCCCGCTTATCTGTGATAAATGTCATTGTCAGCATCGCAAATACAAATGTCTGGATCGCTCCTGAAAACAGATCAAAGTACATATGCAAGAATGCTGGAATACCTAGCTGCGCAAGCCATGGCAGCAATCCGTACCACAATGCCATCATGATCGTACCCGCCATAATATTTCCAAACAAACGAAGAGACATGGAAAGCGGTGTCGCAAACTCTCCGATCAGGTTAATTGGAAATAAGATTGGAATCGGTTTGAAAAGATCTGTAAATACATGTAATTTACTCGTCTTAAATGCACTGTACTGAATCAGTACAAACGTGATCAACGCTAACGCAAGCGTTGTTCCATAATCCGCTGTCGGTGGTCTTAAGCCAAATAATCCAGATGTATTTGCAAAAAAGATAAAGACCATGATCGTTCCAATGTAATTTACAAATGGACGCCAATGTCTTCCCATGCTTCCCTTTACCAGATTATCAAGCACTTCAACGATCATCTCCACAAAATTCTGAAGTCCTGACGGCTTCTCATCACCGTGAAGAACTGCATGTCTTGCGATCAATGCTAATACGATGATAAACACCATAACGATCAGCGTCGTCACATGCGTTGTCGTGATCCAGACCTTATGCCCGAAAAACTTCAGCGGGATCAGCCCATGCACCATAAAGTCAACGTCATCACCGGATGATGCTGCCAACATCATGGGGGCATTCATAATTCCCATGGCACAACCTCCTTTTTATTATATTTTCCATTTTTCCGATTTTCTCTTTCTCCATGTTAGAAACCCGGAAAATGTGATTCACGTTATTCTTGTAAAACTCTGCGCGTGATATGCTCGTGAATCGGTTTTTGTAAAAATGCTGCAAACTTACTGCTTAAGAATCCAACCAATGCAGCAATAAAAGCACTCATACTAAGTTTGATCATCACATATAAAATAACCAATGTTGCTACATATCTTATCAACGCACTCTTGATCATATTCCGGCTTGCCTGATGAGTATCCATCTGTACAGACTTCTGGATGCTTACCATCATCGTTGTGATCATCACGAGAGCAAAGATCGTTCCCACAATAGCTCCGATCAGATATCTTAGATCACCTCTGGTTATTATCATACCCAAAATCGCAGATAACACTCCGCACAAAAGAATCCCGATCACAAGATCTAGGTATGTCTCGTCTAGCTGTCTTAATTTATCTCTCATCTTTATCCTCCATATCTTCCTGTTCCAGTATATTGTGAATCAGAGAATATACTCCTCTGATTCCTCCCATAATACCAAGAATCAGAAAAAGAAGAAATAGATTTGTGGAAAAATGTTTATCAATCCACATTCCGATCGCCATGCATAAAAAAACAGAAGTCAACATCGTAATTCCTATCTGAGTCACCAATGACAACATCTTGATCACTGGTCCATACTTATGCATAGATATTTCCTCCTTCTTGCGAAATCTTTTTACAAAAATTATTATAACATTTTTTACAAATGCAAACCACCATATTTTTTGTTTCTTATCTATTTTTGCCAAAAATAACCAGAGAAATTGAATTTTTCATCAATTTTTCTCTGGTTTCTTCTTATTAAATAGTTATTTATTTTTTGAATAATTTTTTTCATTTTTGTGTGATCATTCCACCAATTTTTTATTAGTTTCCTATATTCTTTTATCACAATTTTCCTTTGATTCTTTGTGTTCATTGCACAAATAGTATCAAATATGGTAGACTATTTTTACATGACTTCAAATGAATAGGACACAAATAAAGGAGGGCAGATTTATGCCTCTTACATTAAATGAATTATATACACAGACCAAACAACAATATCATTTTCCATGATCGCAGGTGAAGCCGGGATCGATCATATCATGAACTGGGTTTATGTCTCTGAAGACAGTTCTACCCACGACTTTCTAAAGGGTGGGGAACTGATCATCACGACAGGGATCAACTGTCAGGATGAGGCTTCACTTTATGATTTTATTGAAACGATGATCAAAAGTCATACTTGCGGTATGATCTTAAATACAGGGAAATATATTCTTTCCGAAGATATCACTGATTCTATTAAAGCATTGTGCGACAAACACAACTATCCATTGATCGAGATGCCTTGGGACGTTCATATTTATGAGATTACGAGGGATTATTATAACCGGATCTTTATGGACACACAGAAAGATACTTCGATCACGGATGCATTTTTATCTTTTATTGAAGAAGATTCTCTGCATCATTATGATGCTTTGCGGATTCTTGAAGATAATCATTTTGAGAAGGAAGATTGTTATGAGATTGCTTTAATGAAATGTAATAAGAAAGCGATCTCTGATGATCTTAAATTGCGTCTGCTGTTTTTGATGGAAAGTTATATCAAACTAAACGATCTGGATATTCATATTGCTTTTTATAAGAATCATTTTTTGTTGTTTTTCATGACATGGAAGAAGAATTGATTTATAACGAAATATTTTCTTGATCTCTACACTGAAAAGTTCGTTTAAAAAAAATGCAGATTTATGCAGGAATTGGAAGTTCTGTCCACACGCTTCGTGAGATTCGTGTAAGTTATCAACGTTCTCTGGCTGCTCTTGTTTATGCTGCGAATAATGGACAAGAAATTGCCCGGTTTGAGGAGATGGGATTCTTTCGAATTCTTCATTCTGTGAATGATAAAATTCTTTTGATGGCTTATCATGATGAGTATTTGAAGGATATTGAAGAGTATGATGAGATTCATGATACGAATTACCTGAAGACTTTGCATCAGTATCTGCTTTGTAATGGGAGTATTCAGCATGTGGCTTCGAATATGTTTTGTCATCGAAATACCATTACTTATCGGATGCGGGTGATCGAGGATCATTGGAATTTGAAGTTGGACGATACGGTGGAGAGGTTTCATTTGATGACGGCGTTTTTTATCCGGGATTATTTGAATTTGTAGTTATCAATCATCTAAAAGATGTAAACCAACATAGTAAAACATCCACTCTTCTGTCTTGAAAATCTTAATTGTATACAGGAATGTCTTCAGGTATTCATAAAAAC
>ENA-OUNH01000220-OUNH01000220.1-human-gut-metagenome-genome-assembly--contig:-NODE-220-length-21445-cov-3.014307_pt1 | contig 21445 bp, 24 predicted proteins | sample MGYA00242806_ERZ504814 | MGnify/ENA primary metagenome ERZ504814 (study PRJEB26092, sample SAMD00036389) | human gut metagenome | host: Homo sapiens | study: EMG produced TPA metagenomics assembly of...
AAAACCATCCATCTCTACGAGGAGCTGGTTCAGCGTCTGTTCTCTCTCATCATGTCCGCCGCCCATACCGGTTCCACGACGTCTTGCCACGGCATCGATCTCATCGATAAAAATAATACAAGGTGCATTTTTCTTGGCATCCTCGAAAAGATCTCTTACACGAGATGCTCCGACACCGACAAACATCTCCACAAAATCAGAACCTGAAATAGTAAAGAACGGGACACCTGCTTCTCCCGCAATTGCTCTTGCAAGAAGTGTCTTACCTGTTCCCGGAGGTCCTTCAAGAAGAACACCTTTCGGGATTCTGGCTCCTACCTGCGTATATTTTCCAGGACTCTTGAGGAAATCCACGATCTCTGCAAGCTCTTCCTTTTCTTCCTGCAGTCCGGCAACCTGTGCAAACGTCACATGGTTTTCTTCCTGCGTGCTCATCTTTGCCCTGCTCTTTCCGAAATTCATCGCTTTTGCATTCGATCCGCCCTGACGATTCATCATCATCACAACAAATACCATGATGCCTGCCATCAATATGATCGGAACCAGTGTTGTTGACATCCAGCTATCCTGCGGGACGTTGTCCACACTGTAGGAAATGTCATAAGATTCAAGCAGATCCTCTGCACTGTTGACATCGGATACATGAAGCTGTTCGATGTCATCATTCTTCAACCGGATCTTCAATGTCCCGGTCGGTGCGACTTTGTTCTGCTTGATCTCTACACTTTCTACCTTCTCTTTTTTCAGATCTTTCTGAAAATCCTGATACGTGTATGCTGTCTGCTGCACACCCGACTGGCTCATAAACCAGTACACACCTGCCAGCACCAGAACACAGAGCAGAATCGAAAGACCACTGATTCCTCTTGTCTTATTATTATTCAAAACCTGCTCCTTCCACCTGTTACATCTCTACAATTCCGATGTACGGTAAGTTTCTATATTTTTGTGCATAGTCCAGACCGAATCCTACCACAAATTCATCCGGAATATTAAATCCGACATAATCTACATGTACGTCGCGCACACGACGATCCGGTTTGTCAAGAAGTGTACAAAGCTTCATGCTCTTCGGTCCTCTCTTCCGAAGGATGTCAAGCAGATAATAAAGAGTACGTCCTGAATCTACGATATCCTCAACAACAATTACATCTTTCCCCTCCAGAGACTCATCCAGATCTTTTGCAATCTTAACGATTCCACTGGACTGAGTTCCGTCACCATAGCTGCTGACGCTCATAAAGTCCATTGTTACCGGCACTGTAATCCTTTTTGCCAGCTCACACATAAAGAACACTCCACCCTTTAAAACACAGATCAGATGAACCTGCTTTCCCGCATATTCTTCACTGATCTTTTTCCAAGTTCTTCAATTCTAGCATTTACTTCTTCTTCCGGAATTAACATTTTCACTTTCTCGGCCATTTAAAGTACCTCCATTTATCGTAATTTCTAATATTTTCGTTGTCTGCTCTGTCACCTGGTATGCCTTGCTCTGCCGGCAGCCCACAATCCATAAAATCTCGCTTCCCTCTGCGATCAGAGGAATTCCGGCACGTTCTGCCGCTGGTATTTTTTTATTGATAAAATAAGATTTCAGCTTCTGCCTTCCTCCGCTTTCATCAATTACAATAAAATCGCCAGCCCTTCTGGTGCGTACAGCGACACTCTGCTTTATTATACCATAATCAAACCATTTCGTGTACGTTTTTTCGGGATCTGGCATCTGCATTCTTCTTTTCCAAAAATACGGTAGGAAATTTCCCATTTCCCGTAAGTTATCTTTCCCGAAACCTGCTGTAGATCCAGATTTTTCTCTTCTTCTGCCAATTCCGGACTCTTCTTTTTCCTCTTCAGTTCAATCCCTTCATAGGTTCTGCATGCGCAGACTCCATAAGGAAGATCCAGTCTTTTTCCAACCTGTTTTTCAAACAGTCCCTCCAACTTTTCTATATGAATCTGCTCCAGATCTTTTTCATGTCCTGCTACCAGTGCCAATGCTTTCCGGAGAATCATTTTCCGTATTAGCCGTTCCTGTCTGTGATATACCTCTGCATGGATGCCGATCTTTTCTCCATTTTGGGCAGAACAGATCTGATATGCACTTTCCGTCTGCCGTTCCATATAATCCCAGATCTCCCTTAGCTGATCCATAGACCGATTCATATGCTCCACAGTTTTTTCATTGATATTTTCTTTAAAATACGGAATCACATGGTTACGAATGCGATTTCGCATATATGCATCTTCCATATTTGTCGCATCAATGCAGTAAGGCATCTCCCGTCCCTTCAGATAATCCTCAATCTCTTTTCTCCCCACGCAAAGAAGCGGCCGTATATACATCCCGTTTACCGGATATATACCGCCGAGCCCCCGAAGTCCGCTGCCGCGGGCAAGATGCAGGAAAAATGTCTCTGCATTGTCATCCTGATGATGTGCCAGTGCGATCCTGGTTCCTCCCCATTCTTCCGCTGCCTGCTCAAATATTTCCTTCGTGCAGTCCTTCCCGCCTCTTCTTCTGACATCCTGTATTCCACTGCCATTTTCGGAATATCCACCGATACACTCCTGCATTGGGATTTCTTTTTTCTCACACAGTGTCTTTTACAAATTCTTCATCAGCTTTTGCCTCTTCCCCACGGATCCCGTGATTCACGTGTACCGCAAGCATCCCAAATCCGATCTTTTTTCGCAGCTCTTCCAGTATCAGAAAAAGGCATACAGAATCTGCCCCTCCGGAAAGACCAACGACAACTTTATCTCCTTTTTCAAGCATCTTCCACTGCCTGATATAGTTCTCTACTTTTTTAACATGGTAAATTCCTCTCGTCTTTTATCTACTGTAACACATCTTCCAGATTCCCGCCACAAGGACTGTCATATCATCTCCTGCTTTTCCGGCCGCCAGCTCCAGCACCTTATCCAGAATATCCGCGCGGTTGGTGGCGGCCATTACGATGACGCCATCGTTGGCATCAAAGCCGTCCATCTCAACCAGCAGCTGGTTCAGGGTCTGCTCACGCTCATCGTGGCCGCCGCCGAGACCTGCACCGCGCTGACGGCCCACAGCATCGATCTCATCAATAAAGATGATGGAGGGCATCGTCTTTTTTGCCTTTTCAAAAAGATCACGCACACGGGAGGCACCGACACCGACATACATTTCCACGAAGTCGGAGCCGGAAATCGCGTAGAACGGCACACCGGCCTCGCCGGCGCAGGCGCGCGCCAGCAGGGTCTTACCGGTACCCGGGGGGCCCACCAGCAATACGCCGTGGGGGATGCGGGCACCCAGAGAATTGAACTTGCCGGGAGCCTTCAGAAACTCAACGACTTCCTGCAGCTCGGCCTTTTCCTCGTCAGCACCGGCGACATCGGCAAAGGTTGCCTTGCGCTGGTTTTCCTGCTGATCCTTGACCTTGGCGCGGCCCACATTCATGATGCCGCCGCCTGCACCGCCGCGGTACATCGACATGAACAGCATACCGATGCTGCCGATCATCGCCACATAGAAGATGATCTCCAGCCATGGCACGCTGGTCTTGGCGGCCACATAGTCAAACACCATAGGGGCATCCGGATTTGCAGCGTTGTATTCGTCCACAAAGTCAGAGATTTTTCCGGTGTTGAAGTCACCGCCGTAGGGCAGCTTGTAGGTCATATAGACCGTGCCGCCGTTGGCGGGGAGCGTATCGTTGTCCGTGCTGCCCATGCTCAGCAGACCGCCGCTGGGCATGGTGGTTGCTGCGTTGGACTCTGGCAGGGCGGCCTTGCCCTCCTTGAGCCACATTTCAAGGCTGCCGGTGCCCAGATCCAGACGGAACGAGGTCACCTGCTGGTTTTCAAAGTAATAATAGATTTCGGAGTAGGTCGTGTCTTTATTGCCGGACGCTGCCAAAAGGGGCGAAAGGCTGACGAAGAACAGGACCAACACCATCAGGACGGCCACCACAAGGATGCCGCTGAACTTCGGTTGTTTGTGCTGCAAGAAATCAACTCCTATCCGGTGTAGCCACCGGGCATTTTGGTTTTATGGCTCAGCCGGAATATACCTCCGGCTTGAGTACGCCTACATAGGGCAGGTTGCGGTATTTTTCATCGTAGTCAAGGCCATAGCCGACCACAAATTCATCCGGGACCTCAAAGCCGCAGTAATCCGGCTCGATGTCCGCCATGCGGCGGCTGGGCTTGCTGAGGATGGTACAGATCCTGACGCTGTTGGGATTGCGCATTTTCAGCACCGGGACCAGCTTGGACAGCGTGATGCCGGTGTCAAGAATATCCTCGACGATCAGCAGATCCTTGCCGGTCAGGTCTGCATCAAGATCCTTGATGATCTTGACAAGGCCGGTTGAGGATGTGTTGGCGCCGCCGTAGCTGGAAACGACCATAAAATCAATGGCGCAGGGCATCTTGACTGCACGCATCAGGTCCGCCATAAAGACAACGGAGCCTTTCAGGATGGAAACCATCAGCAGATCCTTTCCCTCATAATCGCGGGTGATCTGCTCGCCCAGTGCGGTGACTTTGGCTTTCAGTTCTTCTTCCGGCACAAGAATGTGGTCAATATCGTTGTCCATGTTGTGCATAGGATTATGCCTCCCCTGTTTTCTCTGTCCGCACCGTCAGTACCTCATGGGTGTACTCATCGGGGGCGCATCCCTCGGCAAAGCCGCAGCCCCACAGCCACAGTACCTCGCTGCCGTCCGCCAGCAGCGGCAGCAGCGGCCGCTCTGCCTGCGGAATACCGAGTTCATTGTAATATTTTTTGAGTGTCTTGCGCAGATGGCGTCCGCCCGGGCGGAAAAAATCCCCCGGCTGCCTTGTGCGCAGAATAACATTCCCTTGTATTTTAGCACAATCTGCGCAACAGTTTAAGTCTTTTTTGAAAATTGGTTGATTTTTTAGAAATTCTTCATACTTTACGACCTGAAATTTCACAAAATAACCACCCGGCAGGCGATATGCACCCGGTTCAAAGTGCTGCGGCGGGGCGGGCAGCCTCTGCACGCCCTCCCCCGTCAGGCAGACAAGCAGTCCGTCACGGAGCTTATAGTTCACCTGCGGGGTCAGCTGAACGCCGCCCTCCCCCTTTAAAACGAGAAAGCGAAGCAGACTGACATACTTTTCCTCCGCATCGCGCACAGGGCTGACCAGTGCGCGGAGCGCTGCGTCCAGCACCGGTCCCTCTGCGCGGCGCAGGGTGGCCGCATCATAGCCGCCCGGCACAGCGGCCGCCTGCAAAAGCGCGGCGGCCTCCGCCGTAAGCCACTCGTCCATGGCGCGCATCTGGCGGCAGAGCCGGGCAATGCTGCGTTCGGCTGCCGGGTTTGCGTATTGCAGCGCCGGGATGGCATCGTGGCGGATGCGGTTGCGGGCGTAAACATCCTCGGCGTTTGTCTCGTCCTGTATGTAGTGTTGCCCCAGCGCGGCGCAGTATGCCTCGGTATCGGCACGGGTCAGGCAAAGCATCGGCCGCACATAGCAGCCGCGGCGCGGCGGTATGCCCGCCAGCCCGTGGAGGCCTGTCCCCCGCGCCAGACGGAACAGCACCGTTTCTGCCTGATCAGACATTGTGTGCGCGGTGGCAATGACAGCCTCCTGCCGGGCGGCCAGCTCGTCAAACCAGCCGTAGCGCAGCCCGCGAGCCCAATCCTCACTGGGGTGGGGCGGAATCTCGATCCCCTCCTGCACAGCATCATATAAGAACAGCTCAACACCGTTTTTGCGGCAGAAATCCGCCACAAAATCAGCATCGCGCGCGGCGGCCGCGCCCCTTATGCCGTGGTTGACATGGGTGGCCTGCACCTCAATTTCAAGTGTGCGGCGGTGGCGCAGCAAAAAAAAGCAACAAAGCCATTGAGTCTGCCCCACCGGAGCAGGCAGCAATGACTCTGTCGCCAGACTTGAACAGACCCTGTCGGCGGCAGTCCGCCAAAAGGGTCTCCTCCATACGCTGTACTGTTTTTTCTGCGTCAGAATTCATGGCTCACATCCAGATTGCTGAACCGCGTGTGGGCACCGTCCCAGCCAAGGCGGACAACGCTCGTCTCACCGTGGCGGTTTTTGGCGACAATACACTCGGCCTCATTCTCGTTAGCCTGGCTGTCCTCCCCATTCTGGGAGTTATAGTAGGCTGCACGGTAGAGGAACAGCACGATATCGGCATCCTGCTCGATCGAGCCGGAGTCACGCAGGTCAGACAGCTGGGGGCGGTGGTCAGACCGGCCCGCCGTCTTTTCTGCCGCACGGGACAGCTGCGAAAGCGCAATGACCGGAACATTCAGTTCCTTGGCCATGATCTTCAGTTTCGGGTAATGTCACTGATCTCCTGCACGCGGCTCTCGGTGCGCTTGGCGCTCTGCATCAGCTGCAGATAGTCAATGATAACCAGCCCGATCTTTTCCTTTTTGGGATCCTGATTGATCGTGCGGATCTTCGCCTTGATCTCCGGCACCGAAATACCGGAGGAATCGTCCATATAAATAGGGGCGTTGTAGAGCAGCGAGGTTGCCTGTGCAAAGTCGTTCCAGTCGGAGTTGTTCAAACGGCCGGTGCGGAACGCCTGACTGTCGATGTTGGCCGTGCTGGAAAGGATACGGTCCGTCAGCTGCTCGCAGGTCATCTCCAGACTGAAGATGATCGTGGGGATCTTCTGCTGGCGGGCCACATTCGTTGCGATGTTCAGCGCAAACGAGGTCTTGCCCATACCGGGGCGGGCGGCCAGAATGATCAGATCCGACCGCCCCAGACCGGTCAGCACGGTATCCAGATAGTTAAAGCCCGTCGGAATACCGGCGAACTTATCGCGGTCGGCACCGCTGAGCTTCTGCATCGTGTCGATGACCTCGAGAATGGACTCGCGGATGGTCTTGACACCGGTCTTGTCGCGGCCGGAGCGGATGTCATAGATCTTCTGCTCAGCACTTTCCAGCAGCAGATCGGCGTCCTCGCCGGAGGCTGTCTCGCTCAGGATACCGCGGGCCGCATCGATCAGGCGGCGGGCCTGATACTTCTCCTTGACGATCTTGAAGTAGGAATCGACATTGGAGATGGCGGGCACCGTCTCGGCAATGCGGGTGATGTAGACCTTGGCGTCATCGGCGCTGGCAAAGGTCCCGCCGTTGGCAAGGGCGTTGACCAGCGTGATGACATCGACCGCCTCGCTCTCGGTATAAAGCGCGCGCATCGTCTCATAGACGGCACGGTTCTGGTCCGAGTAGAACATCTCGGGTTCCATGTCTGTGATCAGGCGGTTCAGCACCGTCTCATCCATCAGCGCGGCGCCCAGCACGCTCTGCTCGGCCTGCATATTGTAGGGCATCTGGATGCCCAGACTGGACAGGCTTACTTCCTCATTTTTCGGCATGGCGGACATCCTCTCCCTTCCCGCAAAGTAATTACAGCTCCTCGACCTTCAGCTTGAAGGGCGCGACAACACCGGCGTACAGACGCACCGAGGCATCGTAGCTGCCGAACTCCTTGATGGCGGAGGGCAGCTCGACCTTCTTCTTGTCGATCTCGGTGCCGGTCAGGGCCGTCAGCAGGTCTGCGACCTCCTTGCCGGTGACCTTGCCGTACAGCTTGCCGGACGCACCGCCCTTGACCTTGGCGGTAACGGTCTGGCCCTTGATCTTGGCGGCAAGGGCCTCGGCAGCAGCGCGGGCCTCGGCCTCGTGGTGGGCCTTGGCCTCGCTCTTGGTGCGGGCCTGGTTCAGGGCAGCGGCATCTGCGGGGGCTGCCAGATTGCGCGGGAACAGAAAGTTGCGGGCGTAGCCGTCCGAAACTTCATGGATCTCATCTTTCTTGCCAATGCTCTTGACGTCCTGCTTGAGAATGATCTTCATAAGGATTTCCCTCCCGAATTTATATCCCGGTTACCGTGCGGTTGTTTTCCTTTTGCGCCGCGCGGTACAGGTCAATTTGTTCACGGATGCGATGTTCCGCATCCTCCAGCGTGCAGTTCTGCAGCTGGGCGCCCGCCATCATCAGATGACCGCCGCCGCCCAGTGGCTCCAGAATGACCTGCACATTCAGCGCGCCCATACTGCGCGCCGAGATATTGACGCCGCCGTTTTTGGCGACTGCCACAAAGCTGGCGTCCACACCGTTGATGGTCAGCAGATCGTTGGCCGCCATCGGCAGCACAACATTCATACCGGCATCCAGCTCATCAGAAAGGGCTATCGCGCAGCCCTTGTATATGTAGGCCCCCTCACGATATGGGCGCGGGCCTCATACTCCTCTTTTGAGGTGTTGAAAGCAGCTTGGTGTCAGCAGTCTGGGCGCCGCGGCTGCGCAGCCACGCGGCAGCCTCAAAGGTGCGCACACCCACATGCAGCGCAAAGCTGCGTGTGTCGAGCATGATGCCTGCCAACAATGCGTTGGCCTCCAGCGGGGTTATGTTGTTTTCCTTGGGCATGAACTGCAGCAGCTCACACACAAGTTCACTGGCGCTGGATGCATAGGGCTCATGGTAGAGCAGCAGCGGGTTGTCGATATGGCCCACCGCCATACGGTGATGGTCGATGACAACAACGCAGCTGCATTTTTCGAGATTTTCTGGCTTTCAAGCAGGCGCTTCTGGTAGGTGTCCACCACGATGAGCAGCGTGTTGGGTGTGATGACATCCAGCGTCTGATCCGGGGCAATAAAATCATGCCCCTCCCCTGCATCGATCACGGTTTTAAGCAGCGGCCCGGCCAGTGTTGCCTCGCTGTTGACGGCAATGACCGCCGGGACGCCGCACATCTTGCAGATGCGCAGCGCACCGATGGCCGAGCCGATCGCGTCCAGATCGGACATGCGGTGGCCCATGATGATCACGCTGTCGCTGCGGCGGATCAGGTCACACAGTGCATTGGCTATGATGCGGCTGCGGACATGGCTGCGTTTCTCCACGCCGTGGGAAATGCCGCCGTAAAATTCAAAGCCATCCACCGTTTTGACAGCCGCCTGATCACCGCCGCGGCCGAGGGCGATGTCAATGCTCTCCCGCGCCATCTGGTGGCACTCCTGCAGCGTCTTGCCGCCGTGGCCGACACCGATGGAAAGGGTCGTAAGCCCGCCGGGGTGCAGCGCGCGCACCCTGTCCAGAATGTCGAACCGTCCCTCCAGCATCCAGCGGACATCGCGTTCCTCGACCACCGCAATATAGCGGCTGTTTGAAACGCGGCGCAAAAAGCCGGTGCTGCGGCCGATATACTCCTCCAGCAGGCTGTTGATGGACTCCAGCTCCTTGGCCTGCTCGCTGTCCTTCATATCGTCAAACAGCTCATCATAGCTGTCAATGACGATGATCAGGCAGGCAGGACGGCTCTCATTATACTCGTCAAGGGTTTCCTTGTAAAAGGTATCGTCGATCAGATACACAAGGCTGGCACCACGGCTGCCCTTGGCAGCGGCGGAGTAGGCCGTAAAGCGCCGTTCCCCCACCGTAAGATCCTGCCCGTGCGGGCGGGAGCAGACGGCCAGATCCAACTCCGGCAGAACGCGATCCACCGGGCGGGTCACGGCGTCACAGTCGCCGAGGACCTGCTCTCTGAAGTGGCCGTTGTACCACAGGATACGCCCGTCATTCACAAGCACGGTGGCGATGGGCAGGTTGGTCAGACTGTACTGGATGCGGCTGTTCTCAAAGTCTGTGCTGCAGAGCTGCTTTGCCAGAAAGGCGCGCAGACGGCGGCGCTGATAAAACACCACGCACAGCGCAATGAGGACCAGCACCGCAGGGATCGCCAGCAGCTGCGGTTTGACCAGTGCCACCGGCACAACCATGACGGCAACCGCTGCAAGCAACAGCAACATGACGGCGGCCATATCCAGACCATCCTTGTGTTTCATCGTACACTCCCCTGTTCTATCAGGAAAAAGCATTTAGTCCATGCCGCACAACTCCAAGTGCCGCACCTGCAGAGCGGTGCTTAGCAGCAGGCGGAAATCGTGCGGGGTTGCCTTTACACTTCCAGCAGAATCGGCAGGATCATCGGGCTGCGCTTGGTGCGGCGGTAAATATAGCTGGAGAGCGATTCCCGCACACGAGCCTTTACGCTGGCCCAGTCATGCATATTGTCGGCGAGACTGCGGTCAAGGGCCATCTCGACCTGCGTGCGGGCCCGTCCATCAGTTCCTCGCTCTCGCGCACATAGACAAAGCCGCGGCTGACGAGATCGGGACCAGACAGCACCTGCCCGTTGCTGCCATCGATGGCGGCCGTCACAATGATGATGCCGTCCTCCGACAGATGGTGGCGGTCCCGCAGGACCACATTGCCGACATCGCCGACACCGTAGCCGTCCACCATCACAGCGCCCGCCGTGACGGTGTTCTCAACGGTCATGCCGTCCGCAGAGATGCGGATATTCTGGCCGTTCTCGGCAATATAGATATTCTGCTTGGGGATATAGCCCAGATGCTCCGCCGTCTCGGCGTGGCGCTTGAGCTGCTTGAACTCACCGTGTACCGGCAGGAAGAACTGCGGATGCGCCAGCGTCAGCATGAGCTTCTGCTCCTCCTGACAGGCGTGGCCGGATACATGGGTGTCATACATGTTCTCGTAGATGACCTCGGCACCCAGCGTCAGCAGGCCGTTGACGACCTTCGTGACGGTCTTTTCGTTGCCGGGGGATGGGCCGGGCCGAGATGATGATAAAATCATTGGGGCCGACGCGCACCTGACGGTGGCTGGCCTGCGCCATACGGGACAATGCGCTCAGCGGCTCGCCCTGACTGCCGGTGGTGATGAGGACGACCTTCTCCGGCGGGTACTTGTTGATCTCGTCGATCGTGATAAGCACATTATCCGGGGCGTGCAGGTAGCCCAGCTCCTTCGCCATCTCGGTGTTGGAGACCATGCTGCGGCCGCTGACGGCCACCTTGCGGCCCGACTCAATGGCCAGATCAATGATCTGCTGCACGCGGTAGATGTTGGAGGCAAAGGTTGCCACGATGATGCGGCGCTTGCCGGCCTTGGCAAACAGGCGGCGCACCCCTTCCGCGACCGTCTGCTCGGTCGCGGTAAAGCCGGGGCGCTCTGCGTTGGTGGAATCTGCCAGCAGTGCCAGCACGCCCCTGCGGCCGTACTCGGCAATGGTGGGCAGGTCGGTGACGGCGTCACCGGACAGCGGCGTATAATCGACCTTGAAGTCACCGGTATGGATGACCACGCCGGCCGGGCAGTCGATGGCAAAGGCCAGCGAATCCGGGATGGAGTGGTTCACATGGATGGGTTCCACGGTAAAGCAGCCCAGCGTGACCTTCTGGCGGGGGCGGATCTCATGGAAGATAGCGCTGGACGCCAGACCATGCTCCTCCAGCTTGTTTTTGATCAGGCCGATGGTCAGCTTGGCGGCGTAGATCGGCACATTGAATTTTTTGAGCAGGTACGGCAGACTGCCGATGTGATCCTCATGGCCGTGGGTAATGAACAGGCCCTTGATGCGGTCCTTATTCTCCAGCACATAGGTAAAATCCGGAATGACCAGATCAACGCCGAACATATCAGCATCGGGGAAAACAAGGCCGCAGTCCACCAGGATCATATCCCCCTGGCATTCATACAGCGTAATGTTTTTGCCGACCTCGCCGAGGCCGCCCAGCGGGCAGATGTGCATGGGGGTGGCCGGGGTCATCTCATAGGGCTCCGGCGCACGCTGCGGACGGCGGCCGCGGCGCTGGGGGGCGCGGGGCGGTATTCTGCCCGGCGGCAGCGTTCTGGCTGCTCTGGCGCGGGCGGCGGGGCCGCGGAGCCGGGATGCTCTGCACGGCGGATTGCTCTGCGGCGGCGGGGGCTGCCGGGCGCGGCTTGCGGGTGCGCGGCTTATGCTGCGCGGGGGCAGCGGCATTCTCGCCCTGCGGCTTGGGTGCGCGGGGACGGCGCTGCTGCGGCGCACGGCCGGTATTCTGTCCGGCCTGAACAGGCTGGGTGTTATTTTGCGTTTTGGCTTAAACTCTTCCATCGAAAACCTCCGAATCATCGTATTTCTGGGCTGATACCTGCCTGCTGCAGCTACCGAACTCCCTGTCAAACGGTTGCGATTTATGTATTTTTCAGAGCGATTACACTCCTATGCCTATGAGATGGGCGCGGAAAGCCCGCCTGAAAAGACGCGGCCAGGCCCGATAAAACACACAACATTGCAATTACATCTTATTATAATCAGAATCGGCGTCCATGTCAAATCCCTTGCCATATGATTTCAAAGCGGGTATAATAGAATATTATAGACAGAAATTCGGAGTGCAACACATGAAGCAGATTGAAATTTATACGGACGGTGCCTGCAGCGGCAACCCCGGGCCGGGCGGCTGGGGGGCGATCCTGCGGTTCCGCACGGCGCAGAAGGTGTATGAGAAGGAGCTTTCCGGCGGGGAGGCAAACACGACCAATAACCGCATGGAGATGACAGCCCTGCTGGAGGCGCTGCGCCAGCTTAAAGAGCCCTGCGCCATCGACCTGTACAGCGACAGCAAATATGTCATCGACAGCCTGCAGAAGGGCTGGGCAAAGGGCTGGCGCGCGCGCGGGTGGAAAAAGGCCGACAAATCCCCCGCTTTGAACCCGGACCTGTGGGCCCCGCTGCTGACCGAGAGCGAAAAGCATGAGATTACCTACCACTGGCTAAAGGGCCACGCAGGCCACCCCGAAAACGAGCGCTGCGACCGGATGGCCGTGGAGCAGAGCAAAAAATACGGCGGGCGTCAGGCCTGAGCCCTTACAGTAAGGAGAAACAGCATGGATGGATTCAATACTTTTGAAAAGCAGGATAAGGTCCTGCTGGGTCTGAACAGCGGCCGCGATGCCGCCGCTGCACTGCGCATTTTGCAGCAGCAGGGCTTTGCCGTGCAGACCTTTACCGCAGAAAATGCAGTCACCCCCGCCGAACTGCTGCGCCTGCTGGCAGACAAGGCCGCTGAGTTGGACTGTGCATTCATTGCCACCGGCCACTATGCGCGGATAGAGGTGGACAGCGAGGGACTGTCCCGTGTGCTGGCCGCCGAGGACGCCGAGGCTGACCAGAGCGCGGTGCTGGCCGACCTGCCGCAGGAGATACTGGCCAAACTTGTCCTGCCGCTGGGGGATTTCACCAAAGCGGATGTGGAGGAGATACTTGCAGAAGCAGCGGAATAATTAAAGAGCGCCTGTGCGGATTTTGAAACCGCACAGGCGCTTTGCTTTTTGGGTTCGCTTTTTACCGCAGGGCCTTCTGTATGTCTGCGAGTCACAGCTTTCTGATGGGGTGGCGTATCACGGTTTTCAGCTTATCCGGGGCTGTTTTGCGCACATCGGAAAGGTAGATCTCATGGTGGCGGCGTGTCTGTGTCAAGTCATTGGTGTAACCGTTGGCTGCCAAAAAAGCATCCATGGCCGCAACCGTCTCCGGCTCCCTGTCGTAGGGGCCAATGTGCATGCACTGCACGCACAGTCCCTCCTCAACAGTCAGAAATTCCACAGCAGAGAAATCCTGCTTCTTTTTCGCTGCAGCCTCCTGCACCGCCCACGCGAAATCCGCCTTTGTCACAAAGTCCGGCAGACGGATAACGGATACCCACACAAAGCGCTCCTTATGCGCGTAATCTATGGCGTCCGTACCCTCCTGCTGCCAGAACCCCTCGAGCGGCGGGACAACATAATCAAAGTATCCCTCGATGCGGTGGTCGCCCTTTTTGCTCATCTTGATGGTATAGGCAACGCCGTACAACAGGCCAATGGCCTGCTGATACGCGCCGTTCTCCTCATTCGGGTCACCCTTGCCGCGCACGGCAAGGTAGTTCATCGGCGGCACCGTAACAAGCGCCGGCTTTGTTTTGGGCAGGTAAAACTCTTTGTATTCTTTCTTGAAATCAAAAGCCATGCGCAGCCCCCTTATTTTTCTTTTATGCCTCGGCCAGGGCCACCATTTGCCCTCTTTTTCGTGCATCCAGTGGGCTAAGGGATAGAACAGCAGCGCCAGACCGCCGAGCAGGATCAGGATAAAGAGCCAGTTTGCAAAGGTGAAAATGACATCCAGCGCAGCCAGTGCCGCCAGAAAAAAGCCGGCATACATCATGAACTGCCCGTTGTGTACAACATAGCCGTTCCAGTTTTCGGGGCGTATCTCCTCACGGCCCTGATCGCCCCAGACACGGGGGTTCTTCATTGTGGAATAGCCGTAAAACGCCAGCACTATGCCGATGACAAACAAAAACTCAAACAAGGGTATTGCCTCCCGCTATTACTTTTTGAAGAAAGGGCTGAAATCGAAGGTTGCGAAGTAATCCGCCGGTGTTTCGGCACGGCGGATAAGCTGGTGGGAGCCGTCCTCCTTCAGCAGAACCTCGGCACTGCGCAGCTTGCCGTTGTAGTTGTAGCCCATCGAGAAGCCGTGAGCACCGGTGTCGTGGATATAAACGACATCCCCGATCTCGATCTCGGGCAGCATGCGGTCGATGGCAAACTTATCATTGTTCTCGCACAGGCCGCCGGTCACATCGTACTTATGGTCGCAGGGGGCGTCCTCCTTGCCCAGCACGGTAATGTGGTGGTAGGCGCCGTACATGGCCGGGCGCATCAGGTTGGCGGCGCAGGCATCCACACCGATGTACTCCTTATAGATATGCTTCTGATGCAGCACGGTCGTGACAAGCGCACCGTAGGGTGCCAGCATAAAGCGGCCCATCTCGGTGAAAATCGCCACATCGCCCATACCGGCGGGAACCAGAATTTCCTCAAACTTTTTGCGGACACCCTCGCCGATGGCTGCAATGTCGTTGCTGCGCTGGTCGGGGCGGTAGGCAATGCCCACACCGCCCGACAGGTTGATGAACTTGATCTTGGCGCCGGTGCGATTATGCAGGCGGACAGCCAGCTCAAACAGGACACCGGCCAGCTTGGGGTAATAGTCATCGGTGACGGTGTTGCTGGCCAGGAAGGAGTGGATACCGAACTCCTCGGCACCGGCAGCCATCAGTTTGGTGTATGCCTCGGCCATCTGGTCCTCGCTCATGCCGTACTTGGCATCGCCGGGGTTGTCCATGATACCGTTGCCCAACTCAAACACACCACCCGGATTGTAGCGGCAGCATACGGTCTTGGGCACACCCGCAACCTTCTCGAGAAATTCGACATGGGTCAGATCATCCAGATTGATGTACGCGCCGAGGTCGTAGGCCTTCTTCATATCCTGCGCCGGGGTGTCGTTGGAGGAAAACATAATGTCACTGCCCCGGAAGCCGCAGGCCTCGCTCATCAGCAGCTCCGTATAGCTGGAGCAGTCAACGCCGCAGCCCTCCTCCTGCAGGATCTTGAGCAGATAGGGGTTCGGCGTGGCCTTTACGGCGAAATATTCTTTAAAGCCCTTGTTCCAGCTGAACGCAGCGTTGACCCTGCGGGCATTTTCCCGGATACCCTTCTCGTCATAGAGGTGGAACGGGGTGGGAATATCGGCGGCGATCTCTTTCGCCTGTGCAAGCGTGATAAACGGCACTTTCTTCGTCATGGTACACTTTCCTTTCCCTCAATATACTTTCAAAGATACTTCTATTATATACGCTTTGCCGACCGACAGCAATAGGCAATGCAAAAACAGACACACTGTAAAATACAAAAAGGGCCGTCCCTTAGCGGGACAGCCCCAAATATTATAAAATCGGCTCCGCGTGGTCACCCTGTATATGCAGCTTGGCAGCCAGCAGACGGTTGTCCAGCTGGCGGCAGGTCCATATATACGCGGGATAGAGGAATACGCAGGCAGCAATCCACGCGGCCGGGTTGGACAGCTCGGCACCGAAGTAGCCCAGCACCGGCACCAGCGCAATAGCCACCACCGTGCGGGCCACCATCTCAGCCACACCGGCCATCATGGCAAGCGTTGAGAAGCCGAGCCCCTGAATGGTGTAGCGCCAGATGATCAATGCCCCCAGCGGCACGAAGAATACGCTGTTCCAGAACAGATATTCGCGCCCCATGGCTACAATGTCAACTTCCTTGGCAGTGTCCAGAAACAGCCCCATGATCTGCACATCGGTAAAATGCAGGACGAAAGCCGATGCCACACCGTAAATCAAAATAATGAGCATTGCGCTGTTGACGCCCTGCCGCACACGATCCATCCGGGATGCACCGAGGTTTTGCCCGGCGTAGGTTGCCATGGCCGTGCCGACGCTCTCCATCGGAACGGTCAGCAGACTCTGGGTCTTGCCTGCTGCGGTGACGGCGGCAACGGCGGTGCTGCCCTGCACATTGACCGCCCACTGCATGATGACGCTGCCAATGGCCGTGATGCTGCACTGCAGACCCATGGGTATACCGATGCCCAGCAGACGGGCGCAGGCCTTTTTGCTGTAGGCAAAGTCAGATTTCTGCATCTTCAGCACATCAAATTTACGGCTCAGATAGATAAAGCTCAGCACACCGGAAATGACCTGCGAGATGTCAGTGGCCAGCGCCGCCCCCAGAACACCCATCTGAAACGGGATGATGAACAAAAGGTCGAGCCCGATGTTGAGCGCACTGGTCAGGATCAGAAAGTACAGCGGCGTTTTGCTGTCGCCCAATGCGCGCATGATGGCCGCCACCATGTTGTACAAAAAGATGAACGGAATTCCCGCAAAGATCCAGCCGATATAGATGACAGCACCGTCAAGGATGTCCTCGGGCGTCTGCATCAGCTGCATCATGGGGCGCGTCAGCGCCACGGTCGTCACGGTCAGCACCACGCTGCCCGCAATGCAAAGCCACGCGGCATTGGCCACATGGCGGCGCAGATCACTGTAATCCCGCGCGCCGAACAGCTGCGCGATGGGGATCGCAAAGCCGTTGCACACACCGATGACAAATCCCAGAATCAGATAGTTGACCGACCCGGTCGCGCCGACCGAGGCCAGTGCACTGACACCGCAGAAGCGGCCGACAATGATAGTGTCCGCCAGCGCATAAAACTGCTGGAACAGGTTGCCCAGCACCAGCGGCAGCGTAAACATCAGAATAACTTTGAGCGGACTGCCGCTCGTGAGGTCTTTCGTCATAATTTTCCCTTACCCTATTATACACATGCAAAATTTCGTGCGGATTGTATTATAGCACGCACGCCTGTAAATGCAAGAGGATAAATCATGCAAATTTTGCGATTTTTGGGGCAAATAAGCCTAAAGCCTTCCCCTTCGGGGGAAGGTGGCCCCGCAGGGCCGGATGAGGGGCAAGTCTGCGCAATCGCTTATAAGCGGGTGTCATAAGCAAGTACCGCCCTCATCAGTCAGCGGGCGGGGCCGCTGACAGCTTCCCCCTCGGGGGAAGCCTCTCTGCCCCAGAACCGTTCCAGCTCCGCTGTCAGCGCCTGCGCCGAGTCCACGGTTTTCAGATGCTCCCAGTGCGGCGGCATCAGCCGGCGGGTATCGGGCGCGGCAAAGCGGTCGTCAATGAGCAGGACAACGCCCCGGTCCTGCGGTGTGCGTATGACCCGCCCGGCAGCCTGCAGGACCTTGTTCATGCCGGGATAGCGGTACGCGTAGTCAAAGCCGGTGCCGCGGGTCTTTTCAAAATAGTCCCGCAGCTGCTCCTGTCGGGGGCCGATCTGCGGCAGACCGGGGCTGACGATAGCCGCGCCGATCAGGCTCTCCCCTGTCAGGTCCACGCCCTCACCGAATACGCCGCCCAGCACGGCAAAGCCCAGCAGCGCCTCCGCGTCCCGCTTGCGGAAGCGTTCCAGAAACGCCGCACGCTGTACTTCGTCCATGGCGCTCTCCTGACTGAGGATCGGCATATCGGGATAGCGGGCTGTGAAATCCTCCCGCACCTGCTGCAGATAGCTGTAGCTGGGGAAAAACGCCAGATAATGCCCGCGCCGCGCACCCGCCATGATCGCCAGCAGGTCGGACACCTTCGCAATGCTGTCCTCCCGGTCCTTGTAGCGGGTGCTGACATGATGTGCACACCACAACCCCAGATTGCCGGGGTCAAACGGGCTGCGCAGTGCCACAGCCCGGGCGTCCGGCAGGCCGCAGAGATCTTTATAGTAGCCTGCCGGGGCCAGCGTGGCGCTGAAGAGCACCGCGGCGCGCCCCTTGGCAAAATCCGCCGCCAGAAAATCGCTTGGGTCCAGACAGAGCATGGCGGCGCGGACCTCACTGCCGTGTGCGGACACCTGCAGCACAAAGTGGTCGTCAAAGGTGTCTGCCACACGCAGCCAGGCCCGAATGTCAAAATAGAGCTGCAGCAGCGCCTCATGTGTTTCATCCGGGTCACGATGCTCATCGAGCCAGATTTCCAGCGGCTCACAGAGCTTCGTGAGAGCGCGGTCCAGTGCTTCTGCCCGGCTTTCTTCAAAAAAGGTTCTGCCAAAGCGGCTGTCGCCGGGTATCTCCTCACAGCGGTGCCGCCACTCGATAAAGAGGTTATTGACCTTGGTCAGAGCGTTTTTCAGGCTGCTTTTCCCCTTGCCGAGCCTCTTTTTAGCATCGTAGAAGGCACTTTTTGTCAGCACCGCGCTGTGCATATCGCGGGCGCGGCCGGGCAGGTTGTGCGCCTCATCCAGCAGGAAGATATAATCGCCCGCCGTATCAAAAAAGCGGACGAGATGCACGACCGGGTCAAACAGGTAGTTGTAATCGCCCACGACCACATCACACCAGAGGCTCAGATCCAGCCCCAGCTCAAACGGGCATACCTTGTGGCGGCGTGCCAGCGCCTGCAGGGCCTCGGCGGTCAGGGCATGGGTGTCCAGTCCATCCCACAGTGCCTGCTTTACTCGGTCATAGTAGCCGTTGGCATAGGGGCACGCCTCCGGCGTACACTCACGATGCTCCTGCAGGCAGATCTTGTCCTTGGCGGTCAGAGTGACGCTGCGCAGCTTGAGGGCCGGGTCGGCTGTGCGCAGCAGCGTGAGGGCGTTTTCTGCCGCTGCCCGGGTCGTGCCGCGCGCAGTCAGGTAGAACACCGGCCCGCCCTGTCCCACCGCCTTCAGCGCCGGGAAAAGCACACTCATCGTCTTGCCGATGCCGTGGGGCCTGACAGAGCAGGTGCCCGCCCTCGGTGCAGGCCTTGTACACCGCACCGATCATGGCCCGCTGCCCGGGCCGGTAGCTGTCAAAGGGAAAGCGGAGCGCGGCCAGCGAGGCCCGGCTCAGCTGCTGCCATTCGGCGGCGCGCTTGGCCCAGGGGGCATACCGGGTCAGCAGGTCGGTGACGATGACGTTCAGGGCGTCCGCTGTATAATCATGGTTAAAGCGAAATTCCAGCTCCTCATCCACCTGATAGTAGGTCAGCCGCACCCGCATGGCGGATAGTCCCTGCTGCACGGCATAGATGGCTGCATAGATCTGTGCCTGCGCCCAATGCTCCGGGCTCTGCTCGCCGGTGATAAGCTCTGGCGGCAGCGTTGTGGTTTTGATCTCATCAATCGTTGTCATGCCGTCCGTATCGGTAAAGATGCCGTCGGCACGCCCCTCAAGCGTGTAGCAAACACCGGCACAGCTGCGCTGCTGCCTGAGGGATACCTCCGCCTGATAGTCGGGGAACTCCTTGACAGCAGCCCGCTGCAGCTTGCGGTGCAGGCGCGCACCCTCAAGGGCACGGTCAAAGCCGGTAAAGCGGCTGTCGATGCTGCCGGTGCGCAATAAAAATTCCACCAGACGCCGTATGGGCAGCGTCAGTGCCAGTGTCTCAGGCTCCATGCTGCTTTCCTCCTTGCATCGGGTGGTATACTGGTTTTAATAGGTGTGCTCACAGACCTGTGTGATCTTTTCCCGCAGGCTGACAAAATCGCCGAACACTGCAGGCTTGTTGACCGGATAGCGCAGCAGCGCTGCAGGGTGGTAGGTTGCCATAAATAGGGTGCCCTGCTTTTCGTAAAATCTGCCGTGATCGCGGGAGATTGAAAAGGCCGGGTCCATCATCTGCTGTGCAGCCACGCGGCCCAGACACACAACGATCTTGGGGCGTATCAGCTGGAACTGCTGGCGCAGCCACGGCATACAGGCGGCAGATTCCTCCGGCAGCGGGTCACGGTTCTGTGGCGGGCGGCATTTTATGATGTTGGCAATATAGACATTTTTCTCCCGGCTCAGGTCAACTGCTTCCAGATAATGGTCGAGCAGCTGGCCGCTGCGCCCCACAAAAGGCAGACCCTGCTCGTCCTCACTGGCGCCGGGGCCTTCACCCACAAACATAACCTCTGCAGTGGGAACCCCCTGCCCGAACACGACATGGGTGCGGGTGTCGCACAATGCGCAGCGGCGGCAGTTCAGACATTCATTCTGCAATGCTTGCAAATCCATCTATAACACCTCACGGTTAAACGGCGCAGTGTGCGCCTATACTGTATAAAAACGAAGAGGGGGCTTGGCAGTGAGCTGGGGATATGGGGTATTTTTGCGGTTGCTCTGCCTTGCGGCGGGGTATCTGTTCGGCTGTTTTCTCACGGCCGAGGTGGTGGCACGCTGCACAGCCGGGGAAAGCGCACGCCAGATCGGCAGCGGAAATCCGGGCATGGCCAACATCATGACCCATTTGGGTAAGCGCGCCGGTCTGCTGGTGCTGGCCGGCGATGTGCTGAAAACCGCCGCTGCCTGCTGGTTCTGCTGGCAGCTTGCACCGGAGCTGCGCCTCACGGCCCTGCTGTACGGCGGGTTCGGTGCGGTGCTGGGGCACAACTGGCCCTTCTGGAACCACGGGCACGGCGGCAAGGGCGTGGCCGTTACCTGTGCATGGCTGATGCTGTATCTGCCCGTCACCGGGGTGCTGTGCTGCCTTGCGGGCGGCATTGCGGTGCTGCTGACCGGTTACCTGCCGCTGGGTGCCGTATTGATCGCGGTGCTGGCCGTGCCGGTAGGCTGGCTGCAGTACGGCGGCGAGGCCGGTGCGCTCCTGCTGTTCAACGCCGGTATCATGCTGACCCGGCATTGGCCGGGCCTTGTACGGATGTACCGAGGTGAGGAGCCGCAGTTTTTCCGCCCGAAGCACTGATACTATGATACCACCCCCTGTGTCGAATTGCAACGCCGGAGAAAAAACAGCGAAGAAAAGCATCTTTTGCAAATGCCGCGAAGAAAGCGGAAACAAATGCAAAAACTTTCAAAAAAAGTGTTGACATTTGTTCCGCAAGCCGCTATAATAGACAACGTTGCAGCTGCCACGGCAGCGCACAAAGCTGGGTATGGCCCGGTAGTTCAGTTGGTTAGAACGCTAGCCTGTCACGCTAGAGGTCGTCAGTTCGAGCCTGATTCGGGTCGCCATAAGCTGCTATAGCTCAGCTGGTAGAGCGCATCCTTGGTAAGGATGAGGTCAGCAGTTCAAATCTGCTTAGCAGCTCCAGTATAATACCCACAATGCAAAAACGGCATCGTGGGTATTTTTCATAGGGGCATAGCTCAGTTGGTAGAGCAGCGGTCTCCAAAACCGCGTGCCGAGGGTTCGAATCCTTCTACCCCTGCCAAAAGACCGTCAGTGTTAGGCTGACGGTCTTTTTGT
>ENA-OUNH01000221-OUNH01000221.1-human-gut-metagenome-genome-assembly--contig:-NODE-221-length-21407-cov-3.988957_pt1 | contig 21407 bp, 19 predicted proteins | sample MGYA00242806_ERZ504814 | MGnify/ENA primary metagenome ERZ504814 (study PRJEB26092, sample SAMD00036389) | human gut metagenome | host: Homo sapiens | study: EMG produced TPA metagenomics assembly of...
GTTTTGGCGTGGAGGGAAAACGGCTTCCCCCACGGGGGAAGCTGTCACCGAAGGTGACTGATCGAGGGCAAGCCCCTGCCGAGGCTGCGCGCAAAACAGACTGTGGCCGTGAACTTCCCCCCTCATCCGTCTGCGGTCGGGGCCGCAGACACCTTCCCCCAAAGGGGGAAGGCGCAGACTGCCAAAGACTTCCCTGCAAAAAAATCCCGGGCAGCTCACGGTGTGAGCCGCCCGGGATTGCGGTTTTATTTCGCCCCGCGTCCGGCGAATACTACATACACGGTCTTGAACAAAATCTTGATGTCATTCCAGAGTGACCAGTTGTCGATGTAGGTCACATCCAGCTTGACGACCTCCTCAAAATCCTCGATGTTGCTGCGGCCGCTGACCTGCCACAGGCCGGTGATGCCCGGCTTCATCGACAGGCGGCGCTTGTGGTGGCTCTCGTACTGCTTTGTACTCGTCCACTGTCGGCGGGCGGGTGCCCACAAGGCTCATATCGCCGCGCAGTACATCAAAAAACTGCGGCAGCTCGTCAATGCTCGTCTTGCGGATGAACTTGCCCACCTTGGTCACGCGGGGGTCGTCCTTCCATCTTGAACATCAGGCCGTTCATCTCGTTCTGGGCCATCAGCTCCTTTTTGCGCTCCTCGGCGTCCATGTACATGCTGCGCAGCTTGTGGATGTAGAAGTACCGTCCGTTGCGGCCCACGCGCTTCTGCTTGAAGAAGAGCGGCCCGGGGCTTTCGATCTTGAGGGGGATCGCCACGATCGCAATGATCGGGATGCTGAGAATGCAGCCCACCAGACCGCCCACGATGTCCATGCACCGCTTGGCAATCTGGTCGCGCAGCTTCAGCTCCACGGTGCCCATCGTCACGATGCTGCCCCCCGCGCAGCGGCCCAGCGTGCGGCTCAGCCGCGCAGCGCTTGTCTCATCGCAGCAGGCCTCCTCGATCCGGTCAAGCAGCGGCAGGCGGAAATGCACGGTCAGGCCCATGCTCTCCATTTCCTCCAGATAGGGGATGAAGCTCTCGCCGCTGTCCATCGGCACATCGACATAGACCTCGTCCAGCGCCTCGCGCCGGATCCAGTCCATAAAATCGGTGAAGTTCGCCTTCACCGCAATGCCGTCGATCTCGGTGCCGACGATCTCATGCGTGGCCTCCAGCAGCGCCACGCCGACAATGCGGCGGGACCAGTCCTTGCCGATCTCATTGATGAGGCGGTCGGCGCGGTCGGTGGTCGTCACGATGCCGACCAGACTCTCCATGCCCCAGCTGCGCTGGAAATGGAGCAGCAGCCGCTTGAGCGCACCGTGCGCGAGCGGCAGCAGCAAAGCGTTGATGAGCGGCACCGTCACCGCAAAATAGCGGGAGTCGAGCATCGTTGCCTTGGTCAGCAGCATCAGGGCCGAGTAGATGACGCAGAGCATCAGGTTGAACTTGAGCGAGAGCTTTATCTCGGCACCGGGGCGGCGGGTGACAATGTTCTCGGACTGGTCAAAGCAGAAAAAGGTCGCGACAAAGGCCAGTACCAGCGCGCAGAGCGTCTGCATCCAGTCCCGTGCAGTGTAGGGCACCAGCACATTGAACAGTCCGTCAGTGATCAGCCACGACAGCAGAATACTGACCGTCAGGGCCAGCAGATCCGTCAGGAACACATAGGCGTACTGCATCTTTTCGCGTTTTGTAATGACGTGCAACTCCAAATTCCTCTCATTCTTTCTGTACAAAATCATATAAGCAGGGCAGCCGGCTTGCGGTTGTCCGTTCCTGCGTATAAATCATGTACAATTTTACCACATCAAGCGCCGCTATTCAACCGAAAGCGGCACCATGCGGCAGAAAACGGCGATTTTCGGCAAAATTCCCAATCCAAGCCCGCGCACAGGCAGCAAAATGGTAGTTTCACAACGGAATTTTCGAAAACCGGTTGCAAAGTAACAGGAAAATCGCCCGCAAGCGGACGGTATCACGCCTCGGGGGCGGCAAGCTCGGCCTTGAAGATGTCCTGCAGGTCGGTCAGGCAGTCCAGCAGCAGGGGATTGAAGGCCCCGCACTCGCCGTGCAGGATCATCTGCACCGCCACATCGGGCGCGTAGGCGTCCTTGTAGACGCGCTTGCTCACAAGGGCATCGTAGACATCGGCCATCGCCACCACCTGCGCCGAGATCGGGATCTGGTCGCCGCTCAGCCCGTCGGGGTAGCCGCGGCCGTCCCACCGCTCATGGTGCCAGCGGCAGATCTCATAGGCGGTGCGCACCAGCGGCTCGTTGCGGTAGCGGTGCAGCTGGTCCAGCATCGCCGCGCCGATCGTGGTGTGCCGCTTCATGATGTCGAACTCCTCGCGGGTCAGCCGCCCGGGCTTGTTCAGGATCGCATCGTCGATTGCGATCTTGCCGATGTCGTGCAGCGACGACGCCATGACGATCAGCTCCTGCTGTTCGGGCGTCAGGGCGTACTGGTCGGTCTTTTGGGTCAGCTGCTCCAGCAGGTGCCGGGTCAGCGTGCTGATGTGCAGCACATGGGTGCCGCTCTCGCCGTTGCGGAACTCGACCGCCTCGCTCAGGATCGAGATCAGCATCTGGGTGTTCTTCTCTTTTTCATGGATCTGGCTCGTCACCAGCGAGATGAGCCGCCGCTGCTTGGCGTAGAGCTTGATCGTGTTAAAGACGCGCCGGTAGACGACCCCCGCGTCAAAGGGGCGGCTCACATAGTCGGAGACGCCCAGCTCATAGGCGCGGCGCACAACGGTGTCGGCGTCCTCGCTTGAGATCATGATGACCGGGATGTCCTCGATCCGGTGGCTGCGGTTCATCGTGTTCAGAACCTCAAAGCCGTCCATCACCGGCATGACGATGTCCAGCAGGATCAGCGCAATGGCGGTGTCGTACTGGTCCAGCATCGTCAGACATTCCTGCCCGTTGGAGGCCTCCAGAATATTGTAATCACTGCCGAGGATCTCGGCCAGAATCGCGCGGTTCATCTCGGAATCGTCTACGATCAGGATATTCTGGCGGGCCTGCCGGTCCCGCCCGGCGGCCGAGGGGGCAGCGGTGTCGGTGGTGTCCTCGGTCACAACGGCGTTTTTGTGGTTCTTGGCCTGATACATCAGCCGGTCCGCGCGGGAGGCTGCCTGCTCGCAGCTCTCGCCCGGGCGGCTCATCACGCCGCCGATGCTGGCCGAGATCTGCAGCCGGGTGTAGCCGGGTACAACGGCAGTGTGCAGCTGCTGGCGGATGCGCTCCAGCTTGGCAACAAACGCCGCCTGTGCAATGCCGGGCAGCACGAGCAAAAACTCATCGCCGCCGTAGCGGATCAGGTGGTCGCTTTTGCGGATGCAGCCGCGCACGACCTCCACGGCGGTGCGCAGGGCTGCATCGCCGGCCTGATGGCCGTAGGTGTCGTTGTACAGCTTGAAATCGTCAAGGTCCAGCACGGCCACGCCGGCCGGCTCGCTCCGGCTTTTGATGACATCCTCATAATAGCGGCGGTTATAGCAGCCGGTCAGGGCATCGTGGTAGAGCTTGATGTGGTAGCCGGACACGCTGCTCATCAGCCGGTCGCTGTTTTCGGGGTCGATGAGATTGTCGCAGTCCAGCGGCTGGATCAGCTCCAGCACGCAGGGTGCGCCGTCCACCTCGCGGTAGACCGCTGTGACCTGATACAGATCGCGGCCCATATATTCCAGCTTAGTGCGCTGGGCGTGATCCTCCATTACCTGACGGGAGATGCAGTTCTGGCAGGGGTCATCCTTATGCCATAATTCATGGCAGGGGCAATGCCCCTCCACCGGGGCGTTGCCGCACACCTGCCCTGCGTCCAGCAGCCGCACGATCGGAAAAATCGTGCGATATTGCATTATTTCCTTTTCGACCTCGTCTCTGGTCATAGCCTCGCCGCCTTTGCGTCCTAAAAAATGTTGCATATATATCTAATATATCATTTCCTGCCAATTCCTGTCAAATTTTGTGCAGGTAAAAAACGGTAAAAACCGGCATCATCGGGGCTGCGGGCGCATATCTTTGTGGGACAGGGGGTGGTACGATGCGATATATCCGGTATATCCTGCTGCTGGCGGCGGTGTTTTTTCTGGCACCGCTCGCCGTGCTGCCGCGCAGGGCAGCCGGGGCGGACGAGCCTGCGGCCCCAACGCCCGCGGCCACGGCACAGCCTGCAGCCGCCGCGCCCTACCGTGCGGTCTGGGTCAGCTATCTGGAATGGCAGCAGGTCGATTTCTCCACACAGGCAGCCTTTGCGGCGGATGTGGAGGCGATGCTGGACGACATCGCCGGGCTGGGTGCGACCGTTGTCCTTGCGCAGGTGCGCCCCTTCGGGGATGCGCTCTACCCCAGCGCGTATTTTCCGTTCAGCCATATCTGCACCGGCACGCAGGGGCAGGACCCCGGGTTTGACCCGCTTGCCGTTATGATTGCGGCGGCCCATGCGCGGGGGGCTGCAGCTTGAGGCGTGGATCAACCCCTACCGTCTGCAGGCAGGGCAGGTCCCGGCGCTCTGTGCCGAAAGCCCTGCGCGCCGTCACCCCCGAGTGGGTGCGCTATACCGACAGCGGCGCGGTGCTTGACCCGTCCAGCGCGGCGGTGCGGCAGTATATTGCCGATGGGGTGGAGGAGCTGTGCCGCAGCTACCCGCTGGACGGCATCCATTTTGACGATTATTTCTACCCCGTGCAGGAAGCTGATTTTGACGCCGCCGACTATGCGGCAAGCGGCACGGCGCTGAGTCTGGACGACTGGCGGCGGGAGAATGTCAACGCACTGATGGAGCTGTGCCACGCGGCGGCGCAGCGGTACGGCGTGCGGTTCGGCGCGGCCCCGGCGGGCGACCCCGAGCAGAACTATACCCTGCAGTACAGTGACGCCGCCCGCTGGCTGCGGCAGGGGACGGTGGACTACCTGATGCCCCAGCTCTATTGGGGGCAGGCGTATGAGAAGGACGGCGATACCGCGCACAGCCTGCCCCGGCTGGCGGCCAAATGGGCGGCGCTGCCCCGGGCGGCGGGGGTGCAGCTGTATGCGGGGCTGGGGGCCTACCGCATCGGCGCGGGGGACGGCTCCGACAGCGGCAGCGAGTGGGTCAGCGGCCATGCGCTGGCCGACCAGCTGGCACTGCTGGCGCGCAGCGGCATCACGGGCGTGGGGTTGTACCGCTACGCCAGCTTGTTTGACAACCCCAACTACCCCGCACTGGCCGAGAGCGAGGCCGCCGCCCTGCGCACTGCGTGGAAATAGGGCGCGGCGCGTAAGGTTTTGGCACATTCCCGCCATCGACGCCTTCCGCGCGGGCGGGCCTGTATACTCCAAGACGATCCCTGCAATGGCCAAGCCGCCCGCGCAGGAATTTGTGCAAAGGAGGAATACGCCTATGAAAAAGCGTCTGTTGGCTGTGCTTTTGGCCTGCTGTATGGCGGCGGGCATGGCCAGCGCAGTCTTTGCGGAGGAGGAGCCGCCCCTGCCCGCAGCGGCGGCCGCCGAGGCCCCGCCCGACCCGGCACCGGCCGAGGCCCCCGCCCCGGAGCCAACCCCGGAACCGACCCCGGAACCAACGGCAGAGCCAACGCCGGAGCCAACCCCGGAACTGACCCCGGAGCCAACCCCGGAGCCGACCGAACCCCCCGCGCCGACAGAGACTCCGGCACAGGAGCCGACCCCCGCGCCAAGCGAGGCCCCGACCCCCGCACCCACAAAGACCCCGGTGCCCACGGCGGCACCGACCGAAACCCGGCCCCTGCACCGCAGCAGACGGCCACACCCGAGACCGCCCGCGCCCCGGTGCTGCGCGCCCTGCCGGAGATGACCGCCCAGTCGGCTGCCGTGACCGGGGTGGTGCTCATCGACAGCATTGCCGCCGATGGCTGCCTGACCGCGCAGGTCAACGGCAGTGACGAAAAGCTGCCGGGGGCTGTCTACACATGGTACCGCAGCAGGGACGGGGCCGACTGGCAGACCGTGACCCCGCAGGTCTGCTCCGGCTCGGGCTGGAACATCGAGGCAGGCAGTGAGCAGCGGCTCAACGCGGCGCTCGATTCCTGCGTGGCGGGCATCGGCGATGCGGACAGGCTTTATTATAAAGTGGAGGTAACCGGCGCAGACGGCACCGCCGCGGCCGCCCAGACCCGGGTGGCCTACTACATCCAGCTGCAGAACGGCAGCTTTGAGGCCCCCGCCGTGGCCGACAGCAGTGCGCTGTACTACCCCTTTGCGGCCAAGCGGTCGCACTTTATCCAGACGGCAGACGCCGACACCAACCCTGCCATTGTATGGCGAACGACCGGCGCGGCCCCCCACTGGAGCAGCCTTGTCAACGGCCATTACATAGAGCTTGTGGACGGCACAGGCCGCAGCTACACCGATTGGATCGACGGGGAGATACGCACCGACCCCAACGACCCGTCCGTCTGCTATCACACCCCCGGCGCCTATGACGGCAGCCAGTTTGCCGAGCTGAACTGTCAGGCCTACGGCGCACTGTATCAGGATGTGCTGACCGTGCCCGGCACCACGCTGCACTGGTCACTGGCGCACCGGGGCCGCGCGGGCAGTGACTCGATGGCGCTGCTCATCGCGCCGGTCGCGGTGGCGCAGCAGATCACCGAGATCCTGACGCAGGCCTCGGCCGATACGACCGGCGGCAGCGTGCGCAGCGCACTGGATCAGACGGTGGACTACAACGGCCAGCCGGTCGCAATCCGCAGTTTTATGGTCGGCGGGGAGATGACGGACGGCAACACCGCCTGGGTGACCCACCGGGGCGACTACACGGTGGCGGCGGGGCAGTATCTGAGCCGCTTCTTCTTTCTCGCACTGTCCTGCGCAAGCGGGGACCGGCGTGAGGGTAATCTGCTCGACAAGGTCTGGTTCAGCACCGAGCCGGAGCCACCGGTCATGGGCAGCGGCAGCCTGCAGCTGACAAAGGCCGTGGAGCAGGACGCCTACCGCACCGAGGCCGCCGCCGTTACAAACACCTTTTCCATCGAACTGCCCGCCGGCAGCTATACGCTGACCTATGCGGACGGCACGGCCGAGACGCGCACCCTTGCTGCGCCCGGCGCGCTGCGCTTCGGGCTGCGCGGGCTGCAGAGCGTCACGGTCGGCGGCCTGCCCGCCGGGCGGTATACCGTGACCGAGACCGACCACCCCGATCTGGAAAGCGCCTACTGCACGACGACGGCCGCCGAGGCGCAGACGGAGGTGGAGGTGACGACCGGCGCCACGGCACAGGCCGTCATCACAAACCGGTACGCACCGTGGCGCAGCCTGACGATCACCAAGCAGGTGACGGGCGGCTACGGCGATACCCGCCGCGCCTTTGCCTTTACAGCGGCTGTGGACGGCGTGCCGGTGACAGCCGACCGCGCGGCCGTGACCGCTGCGGGCGGTGCGGCGCTGACGGCGGCGGGCTTCACGATCCCCCACCGGGGCAGCGTGACGATCGGGCATCTCAGGCCCGGGCAGACACTGACCGTCAGCGAGGAGGCGCTGGCGGATTATGAGACAAGCTTTGCCGACGGTACCGCCGTGACGCAGGGCGGCCAATGGACCGGCACGGTGGGGCAGAGCGACACGGCGCTGACCTGCCGCAACAACAAGGACGGCGTACCGCCCACAGGGCTGCGCCGGGACGCCGCGCCCGCGCTGGCGGCAGTGGCGGCGGCGCTGGTCTGTGCGCTGCTCCGCCGCCGAAGGGGGGTGTGAGTGCTGGAAACACAGGAGGACCGCCGCGCCGCATGGGCGGAGATACGGGAGTTTCTGGTGCGGGCGGGGGCGCTGGCGGCGCTGCTGGCGGTGCTGTTCGGGGTAGTGTTCGGGCTGGCTATCCAGCCGGACGACACGATGCACCCCCACATCAAGCCCGGCGACCTGCTTTTGTACTACCGCCTGCCGCAAAGCTATACGGCGGGGGAGACGGTCGTCTTTGACAGGGACGGCACCCGCTATACCGGCAGGGTGGCCGCCCGCGGCGGCGATACGGTGGAGGTCACCGACACAGCGCTGCTGCTCATCAACGGCAGCGTGGTGGCGGAGCCGGACATCTACGAGCAGACGCCGCGATATGAAAACGGCGTACAATACCCCCTGACGCTGGCGGACGGCGAATATTTTATCCTTTGCGATGCCCGCGCGGGTGCGCGCGACAGCCGGTGGTTCGGCCCGGTCCGCACCGGCGAGATACGCGGCCGCGTCATCGCCCTGCTGCGCCGCAGCGGGATATGACCCAAACCCCACATATATTGGAGAGGAGACCTTACTTATGAACGCAAAGAAGCTTTCTGCAGTTCTCACGGCGGCCCTGCTGGCGGGGGCGCTGTCCACCACGGCGTTTGCCGCCGACCGGCTGCCCACCGGCGATGCCAGCGTCACCTTCAAAAAAGCCATTGATATGACCGATGCCGCCGGTGCGGGCGGCGTGCTGGGCACGATGACCTTCGATGTGACCGGTGCGCAGGAGGGCGACCTGCCCGACCAGCCGGAGAAGGGCGCAGCGCCCGGCAGCACCGACCAGCTTGCCAGCCCCACCGTCACGGCGGTCTTTGCCCGGGGGGCTGACGGCAGCCTTGCCGCCGAGAGCGATGTCACCGTGCAGTTCGATATGACAAAATTTACCACGCCCGGCGTCTACTACTACCGTCTGACCGAGCGCGACCCCGGCATTGCGGGGCTGACCGCCGCCCCCGCCTACCTGCTGAAGGCCCGTGTCGTCAATGCGGATGCCGCCGACCCCAACGGGACAAGCTTTAAGATCGACTATGCCGCGCTGGCGCCGCTGGCGGGCGGGGACAAGGTGGATTTTATCGCAAACAGCTACACGACCTACGCGCTCTCGCTGACCAAAAGGCTGGCCGGTGATTTTGCCGACTACGGCGACAGCTTTGACTTTACCCTCACGCTGGAGGACCCCGATACCGAAAAGCACATGGCGTCCGTGACGGTCCGCACCGGCGAGGCCGGGGGCGCGCTGACCGGGGCGGGCACGGTGCTGAGCTTTGATGCGAACGGCAGGGCAACCATCACCGAGACGATCCGCGCGAATCAGAAAATCGAGGTCACCGGCCTGCCGGAGGGCGCTCTCTACACGATCGCGGAGGGCGGCGATGATGCCGCCAAGTACACGACCGACTGGGCCACACCCACCGGCACGGTGGAGGATACCCCCACGCTGGCGCAGCGCGCCATGACGGCTGCGGATACCGACATCACCGTGACGAACACCCGCGAGGCAGCGGCCCCCACCGGCCTGCTGCTGGATGCTGCGCCCTACGGTGCCATGCTGGCGCTGGCCGCAGGCAGCGGCGCGGTGTTCTTCCGCAAGCGCCGCCGCGGCCGCTGATGCTGCGGGCGGCGGCTCGGCTGGCCCGCGCGGGCAGCGCGGCCGTCAGCGCGGCGGCGGGGCTGCTTATGCTGGCGCTGCTCGCCTTCGGCGGGTTTGCCCTCTGGCAGGACGCTGCCGTCAGCCGCGGGGCCTTTGCGGGGGCGGAACTGCTGCACTACAAGCCCGCCGCGCTGGCGGCGGACAACCCCACCCTGGCCGAGCTGCAGGCCCGCAACCCCGATGTCTGCGGCTGGCTGACCATTGACGGCACGAATATCGACTACCCCTTTGTGCAGGGGGCTACGAATATGGATTACATCAACCGCGATGTCACGGGGGCGTTTTCGCTGTCCGGCTCGGTCTTTCTCGACAGCCGCTGCGCCGCCGGGCTGACCGACCCCTACACGCTTATGTACGGCCACCACATGGAGAACGGCGCAATGTTCGGCGATGTGGCCGCCTTTGCGCAGGCGGATTTCTTTGCCGCCCACACGAGAGGCAGCGTAAGCCTGCCCGATGCGGCCTACACCGTGGAACTGTTCGCCTGCCTGTGTACCGATGCCTACGACAGCGCCGTCTATGACCCCGCGCGGTACCAGACCGGCGTGCAGCCGCTGCTGGACTATCTGGCGGCCAACGCCGTGCAGCAGCGTCCCAGCAGCGCCGATGCGCAGGCGGGCATCCTTGCGCTGTCCACCTGCGCCGGGGCCGAGACAAACGGCCGGGTGGTGGTGTTCGGGTGGCTGCACCCTATTGAAAAAGGAGATGAAATGCAATGAGGTATGCCACAACGGCCCTGCGGTGCTGGCTGACGGCAGCGGCCCTGCTGCTGGCGCTGTGCTGCCCGCTGCCGGTTTTGCGGCGCGCGCGGGGGCGGTGCTGCCCGTGACGGTGCGCACCGAGGGCACGGTCACCGATGCCGCCTGCGTGGTGAGCATCACGCCGCTGGACGCTGCGCCCGCCCCGGCGCAGGCATCGCTGACGATACAGGGCAGCGGCACGGCGTATTTTACCGGCTTTGCCTTTGATGCGCCGGGGGACTACCGCTACACCGTCACACAGGCGGGCAGCGGCCGGCCGCATATGACCTGCGACACCGCCGCCTACACCGTGACGGTGCGGGTCACAGGCCGCGCGGACGGCGGGCTGGACACCGAGCTTTGGGCGCAGCGCGGGGGCAGTACGGCCAAGGCGGCCGCCGTAAGCTTTGTGAACCGCTATGACCCGCCCGCGGAAGAGGCGAAAACCACCGTGGCGCGGCCCGCCAAGAACACCGCCGCCCCAGCGGCACGCACGGCCAAGGGCAGTGCCGCACCCGCCCTGCCCCAGACCGGCGATGCCTTCCCCGTGGAGGCGCTGGCCGCCGCGCTCTGCGCCGGGCTTGTGGGCTTTGCCACAGCCTGGTCAAAGCACCGGTAAGCCTGCCCGGCGGTCACAGATTGGTCATAATCTTTACAATTCGTCCCGTTTGATAAAATTCTTATCAAACGGGATTTTTTGCTGATTGTAACCGGGGCGCGGCGTGGGTATACTAAAGCCATACCAAACAAACAGCGGCGGGCCGATGCAGGCAGCAAGCCCCATGTCCATCCCGCACCGCCGCATACCCATGACACAGGAGGTAGCGTTATGTATTATTCCAGCGGTAACTATGAAGCCTTTGCAACGCCCAAAAAGCCGGACGGCGTGGACGGCAAGTCCGCGTATCTGGTCGGCTCCGGTCTGGCAGCACTGTCTGCGGCCTGCTATCTGGTCCGCGATGCCCAGATGAAGGGCGAGCATGTCCATATTCTCGAGAAGGACCCCATCCCCGGCGGTGCCTGCGATGGCTACAAATATCAGGACATCGGCTATGTCATGCGCGGCGGCCGTGAGATGGACAACCACTTTGAGTGCATGTGGGATCTGTTCCGCTCCATCCCCTCTATCGAGGACGAGAACCACACCGTTCTGGATGAGTACTACTGGCTGAACAAGGCTGACCCCAACTACAGCCTCTGCCGCGCCACCCGCAACCGCGGCGAGGATGCCCACACCGACGGCAAGTTCGGCCTGTCCGACAAGGCCGCCATGGAGATTATGAACCTGTTCATGTCCCCCGATGAGAAGCTGTACGACAAAAAGATCACCGACTTCTTTGACGATGAGGTGCTGAACTCCAACTTCTGGATGTACTGGCGCACGATGTTCGCCTTTGAGAACTGGCACAGTGCGCTGGAGATGAAGCGCTATCTGCAGCGCTACATCCACCACATCGGCGGTCTGCCCGACTTTACGGCGCTGCGCTTTACCCGCTACAACCAGTATGAGTCGATGATCCTGCCCATGGTCAAGTACCTCGAGGGCTTCGGTGTCCAGTTCCACTACGACACCAAGGTCACGAACATCGCCTTCGACTGCGCCGGCGGCAAAAAGCAGGCCACCCGCATTGACATCCTGCACGACGGCAAGGAGGACAGCATCGACCTGACCGAGAACGACCTCGTCTTTATCACGAACGGCGGCTGTGTCGAGAACTCGACCATCGGCAGCCAGAACACCCCTGCTGAGTTCAAGCCTGAGCTGAAGGAGGGCGGCGGCTGGGACCTGTGGCGCAAGATCGCCGCGCAGGACCCGAGCTTCGGCCATCCCGACAAGTTCTGCTATGACCCTGAGCTGTCCAACTGGATGAGCGCCACCATCACAACGCTGGACCAGCGCATCGTGCCCTATATCAAGAAGATCTGCAAGCGCGACCCGTTCAGCGGCAAGGTCGTCACCGGCGGCATCGTCACAGTCACCGATTCCAACTGGCTGCTCAGCTGGACGCTGAACCGCCAGCAGCAGTTCCGCGACCAGCCCAAGGACCAGCTCTGCATCTGGGTCTACGGCCTGTTCACCGACAAGCCGGGCGACTATATCAAAAAGCCGATGCGCGACTGCACCGGCAAGGAGATCTGCATGGAGTGGCTCTACCACATCGGCGTGCCCGAGGATCAGATCGAGGATATGGCGACCAACAGCGCCAACACCGTGCCCTGCATGATGCCGTATATTGACGCATTCTTTATGCCGCGCGCCGCCGGTGACCGCCCCGACATCGTACCCGAGGGCGCTGTGAACTTTGCGTTCCTCGGCCAGTTTGCCGAGACCGCCCGCGACACGATCTTCACGACCGAGTACTCCATCCGCACCGGCATGGAGGCTGTCTACACCCTGCTCAATGTGGACCGCGGCGTGCCCGAGGTCTGGGGCAGCGTCTATGACATCCGCTGCCTGCTGGACGCCACCGTCAAGCTGCGCGACGGCCGCAAGATCACCGACATGGAGATGCCGCTGGTCGGCAAGCTCGCCATGAAGGAGGCCCTCAAGAAGATCGAGGGCACCGAGGTTGAGAAGCTGCTGAAGGAATACAACGTGATTTAAGCAACAGAACACAATGCGGGGGCTGTCCGATTGGGACAGCCCCCGCGCTGTGTCAAGGCCCCCCGCAGAGGAAATAGAGAACCGGCGTTTCCCGGGCAAACGGCATTGCGGCGTAATTTACAAAATGTTCATACGAAAAACATAGTTTTTTAGCAGTTGCCCTGTACTATATAGGCACAGGGTCACGGAGCCGCAACCGTGATTCTGGAACATGATTCCTCCTCACACAAACCGATACCCCAAGCCCCCATCCGGAGCCGCAACCGGATGGGGGCGATTTTTGTCTGCGCATATTTATTTGTCAATGCGGCAGGCGTTCAGAGATTTGGTGATGTCCCCGTGGATCAGGGTCGATACGCGCTCCACAAGGGCGGCGGGGTCCTCCTTCATGCCGGTGCGCACCCATTCCAGCGTCAGGCCGACAAAGGCGTACTTGTAAAAATCGGCGATGAACTCCTTGTCCTCCTCGCGCACCGTCATGCCGGCGGCCTTCTCCTCCACCACGCCGATCATCAGATCGTAGGTCACGCGGTAGAGGTAGCTCTCGATATGTTCGCGGCTGATCGAGTGATAGACATTTGTAAAAAACACCTTGTCCCGCTGCACGGCCTGCAGGATCTGCAAAAAGCCCTGCTGCCAGGTGTCGTAGGTCTTTTGCCCGGCCAGCGCGCGGGTGGCATTCTCGATGCAGGCCCACTCGACAAGGTCGTAGATGTCCTTGAAATGGTAGTAGAAGGTCATGCGGTTCACACCGCAGTGCTCGGTCAGGTCGGTCACGGTGATCTTGTCCAGCGGCTTTTCAGCCAGCAGCTCTTTCAATGATGCGACCAGCGCGCGTTTTGTCATCTGGGACATGGGTGCGTTCTCCTTGTTATAAGCGTTACGGCGGATGCGGGGTATCGGGTACGCTGCCCCCTGCAACCGTAGGGGCGGATTCCATATCCGCCCGTGGCCGTTTGCGGCAATATCATTATTATAAAAGAAGATTATGAATTTTTAAACTCCGTTTGCGGAGAAAGTGAGTTTGTGGTATAACGGTGGTAATACAAAATAAGGAAGTGACCTCCATGCCTGAGATGCTGGATATTGTCGATGAAAACGGTCTGCCCACCGGGCAGGCCGTGCCGCGCACCGTGGCCCACGCCGAGGGGCTGCGCCACCGCACCAGCCATGTCTGGATCGTGCGGAAAAAGAACGGCGCGGTGCAGGTGCTTTTGCAGATGCGCTGCGCCGCCAAGGATTCCTACCCCGGCTGCTATGATATTTCGTCAGCCGGGCATATCCCGGCGGGGGATGAGTTTGTCGGCTCAGCCCTGCGGGAACTGAAGGAGGAGCTGGGCGTGACCGCCGCCCCCGCCGACCTGCATGAGTGCGGCCTGCGCCGCTTCCGCTTTGAAAGCGTCTTTCACGGCAAGCCGTTTAAGGACAATCAGGTCAGCAAGGTGTTTTGCCTCTGGCTGGACAAAGAGGCCGAGGACTTCACCGTGCAGCGGTCGGAGATCGACTATGTGAAGTGGTTTGATCTGGACGAGGCCATCCGCGCCGTGGACGAGGGGACGATACCGAACTGCATCTTCCCGGAGGAGCTGGGGATGGTGAGAGAGTTTGTGGGGCAGACCGGGGGCGGCTGCTGACGCTGACTGCGGCGGGGTGAGGGCGTGTGCAAAAGAATGAACAGTCTGGGTGGAGCGGCTTCCCCCGAGGGGGAAGCTGTCAGCGGCCCCGCCCGCTGACTGATGAGGGTGAGACTTGTCTCTGCTGCCCGTTTATGGTTTGCCGCCCGGAAACCTGCCCCTCATCCGGCCTGCGGGCCACCTTCAGTCTACGCGCTAAGAGCCGCCTACGGCGGTTGCGCTCCGACACGCGCCTGCGGGCGCAGCCCCGCAGGGGAAGGCAGGGGGGCTTTCCCGCTGGCACCATCCGTGTTGCGAAAACTGCAATTTTGTGTTGCTCATTGCGGAAAACCGTGCTATAATACCCGTATCGGTGCTGTGTATACATACATGCCTGTATATTTTTGCAGGCATCCGCTGCATAAACGCATAACTATTCAGCAACCTGCCTAAAACAAACTGGAATATAGAAAATCCTTTGGCAGGTTTGCCCTCTTGCAAAATGTATAAAAGAGTGTATAATATACAGCAATGAATGAATAAATATTCAAGACACACAGCAAGCAGCAACACCCTGCGGGTCTTGACAATTACAGAGAGGGGAATTTTATCATGAAAAAGGATAAGAAGGATATTAAAAGGTTGTTCTGGCGTACTCCGGCGGTCTGGATACCTCGATCATCATTCCCTGGCTGAAGGAAAACTACAACAACTGCGAGGTCGTTGCGGTTTCCGGCGATGTGGGGCAGGGCACCGAGCTGGACGGTCTGGAGGAGAAGGCCCTCAAGACCGGCGCCTCCAAGCTGTATGTGCTGGACCTGAAGAAGGACTATGTGGAAAACTACATCTGGCCCTGCCTGAAGGCCGACGCCAAGTATGAGGACTACCTGCTGGGCACCTCCCATGCGCGCCCCTGCATCGCCGCCGCACTGGCCGACATCGCCAAAAAGGAGAACGCCGATGCCATCTGCCACGGCTGCACCGGCAAGGGCAACGATCAGGTCCGTTTTGAGCTGACCCTGAAAGCGCTGGCCCCCGATATGGCCATCATCGCCCCGTGGCGTGAGTGGAGCATCAAGAGCCGTGACGAGGAGATCGACTACGCCGAGGCCCACAACATCCCCCTGAAGATCAACCGCGAGACGAACTACTCCAAGGATAAGAACCTCTGGCACCTCAGCCATGAGGGCCTTGATCTGGAGAAGCCCTCTCTGGAGCCGCAGTACAATAAGCCCGGCTTCCTTGAGCTGGGTGTCTCCCCCGAGCAGGCCCCCGACAAGCCGACCTATGTCAAGATCCACTTTGAGAAGGGCATCCCCACCGCTGTTGACGGCAAGGAGATGGAAAGCGTTGCGCTGGTCGAGTACCTGAACAAGCTGGGCGGCGCCAATGGCATCGGCCTGCTGGATATTGTCGAGAACCGTCTGGTCGGCATGAAGAGCCGCGGCGTCTACGAGACCCCCGGCGGTGCCATCCTGTACAAGGCGCACGATGTTCTGGAGACCATCACGCTCGACAAGGAGTCGATGCACTTCAAGGCACAGCTGGCACAGAAGATGGGCGAGCTGGTCTACAACGGCCAGTGGTTCACCCCGCTGCGCGAGGCCATCAGCGCCTTTACCGATGACCTGCAGAAGACCGTCACCGGCGACGTCACCCTGAAGCTGTACAAAGGCAACATGATCAACGCCGGCGTTACCAGCCCGTACACCCTGTACGATGAGCAGACGGCCTCCTTCGGTGAGGATGATGATTACAATCAGGCAGACGCCAACGGCTTTATCAACCTGTTCGGCCTGCCCATTGCCGAGCGCGCCAAGCTGGCCAAGAACTGGCCCGCACAGGACTGATTTATAAGCGAACGAACGCCGAATAAGCAACCGCCAAGGGGCGCGGCAACCCTTTGGCGGTTTTGGTGTTACTAAAAAAGATAAAAGATAATAGATAAAAGATAATAAAAGATGTGGAGTTTTGGCCCGGGGCCAAAACAAAAAGCGTAGGGGCGGATTCCATATCCGCCCGTCAACAGGCAGACGACCTGCGGGCGCATATAGAATGCGCCCCTACGGAGGCAGAGAATTTTTGAGCGGAGCGCAGCAACGCGATCCACCAGATTTATTATCTATTATCTTTTATCTATTATCTAAAAAACGGAGGTTTCACTATGCCCCAACTTTGGCAGGGCCGGGCCAGCAAGGCCGTTGACAGCCGCGTAAACGATTTTAACTCCTCCATCCGCTTTGACGCGCGGATGATCGAGCAGGATATTCAGGGTAGCCTCGTCCACTCGGCCATGCTGGGCAGACAGGGCATCATCTCCCAACAGGATGTGGACGATATTCACAAAGGTCTGCACTCTATTTTGGACGATCTGCACAGCGGCGCGCTGGAGATCGACCCCAATGCCGAGGATGTCCACACCTTTGTGGAGCAGACGCTGACCGCCCGCGTTGGCGATGCCGGTAAGCGGCTGCACACCGGCCGCAGCCGCAACGATCAGGTTGCGCTCGACATCCGGCTTAACCTGCGCGCCGCAAGCGAGCATATTCAGGGCCAGATAAAAGAACTGATCACCGTGCTGTGCGATCAGGCCGAGAAGGGCGCGGGCTATGTCATGCCCGGCTACACCCACCTGCAGCGCGCCCAGCCGGTCACCTTCGGCCATCAGCTGATGGCCTACGCATGGATGCTGCTGCGCGATCTGGGCCGTTTGCAGGACGCCACCCGCCGCATGGACGCCGAGTGCCCGCTGGGCAGCGGCGCACTGGCCGGCACGACCTACCCGCTTGACCGCTTCTATACGGCGGAGCAGCTCGGCTTTGCCGCCCCTGCGGCAACTCGATCGACGGCGTGTCCGACCGTGATTTCTGCATTGAGCTGTGCAGCGCCATGGCCACCTGCATGATGCACCTCTCCCGCCTGAGTGAGGAGATCATCCTGTGGTGCAGCTGGGAGTTCAAGTTCATTGAGCTGGACGATGCGTTTACGACCGGCTCGTCCATCATGCCGCAGAAGAAAAACCCCGATGTGACCGAGCTGATCCGCGGCAAGACGGGGCGCGTCTACGGCGATCTGAACACGCTGCTCGTCATGATGAAGGGCATCCCGCTTGCCTACGACAAGGACATGCAGGAGGATAAGGAGGCCATTTTTGACGCGGTGGACACGCTGGAGCTTTGCCTGCGCACCGTCACGCCGATGCTGGCTACCATGACCCCGCTGCCCGCCAATATGCGCCGCGCCGCCGCCAAGGGCTTTATCAACGCCACCGACTGCGCCGACTACCTGACCAAGAAGGGCATGCCCTTCCGCGATGCGTACAAATGCACCGGCACGATGGTGGCGGCCTGCATCCGTGAGGGTAAGACGCTGGAGGAGCTGACGCTGGATGAGTTCAAGCAGTACAGCGACCTGTTTGCGGAGGATGTGTATACCGCCATCGACCTGACCACCTGCTGCGAGGGCCGCACCAGCTACGGCGGCCCGACCAAGGCAAGCGTGATGAAGCAGATTCGTGCGGTGAAGGGAAAGCTGAAATAAAGCCTTCCCCCGCTGGGGGAAGGTGGCCGAAGGCCGGATGAGGGGCGGCGTTCTTGCAGCAACCCGGTAACGGGCGGCGTTGGCAGGTTCGCCCCTCATCAGCCGCCTGCGGGCGGCTGCTTCAGTCTACGCGCTAAGAGCCGCCTTTGGCGGTTGCGCTTCGACACGCGCCTGCGGGCGCAGCCCCACGGGGGAAGCCTTTATAAGGTAAGGGGTGTAAGTATGGGAAAGTACAAAATCTTCGTGGATGGAAGTTCCGGCACTACCGGGCTGCGGATTGCGGACCGGCTGGCAGAGCGGGATGAATTTGAAATTCTGAAAATCTCCGCGGCAGACCGCAAGGATGTCCGCGCCCGGGCAGCGGTCATCAATGAGAGCGACCTCTCGTTCCTCTGCCTGCCCGATGACGCCGCGCGCGAGGTCATGCCGCTGGTGCGCGAGGATGTGCGGATTCTCGACACCAGCACGGCGCACCGCACAGCGCCCGGCTGGGTCTACGGCCTGCCGGAGCTGCACGGCACCCGCGCGGCGCTGCCTGCCGCCGCCCGCGTGGCGGTGCCCGGCTGCCATGCCACCGGGTTTATCGCACCTGTCCTGTTGCGCCGCTGGTGGAGCGGGGGCTTATCCCCAAGGCTGCGCACCTCACGGTCACGAGCCTGACCGGCTACAGCGGCGGCGGCAAAAAGATGATCGCCGAGTACGAGGGCGAGCGCGTCAACACGGCGCTGAAAGCCCCGCGCCCCTACGGTCTGGCGCTGCACCACAAGCACCTGCCGGAGATGACCGCCGTCACGGGGCTGGACACCGCGCCCAATTTTGTGCCGATCGTGGCCGACTACTACGCCGGTATGGAAACGATGATCCCGCTGGATCTGGCGGCGCTCGGCATCACGGCGCAGGCGGTGGCCGATACGCTGGCCGACTACTACGCCGGGCAGGCGATGATACGGGTGCATCCGCTCGGCGAAGGAACGGACGGCGGCTTTCTGGCCGCCAATAAGCTTGCAGGCAAGGACACGCTGGAGATCTTCTGCCTGCCCAACCCGGACGGCACCCAGCTGCAGCTGATCAGCCTGTTTGATAACCTGGGAAAAGGCAGCTCCGGCGCCGCCGTGCAGTGCATGAACCTGATGCTGGGGCTGGAGGAAACGAAAGGGCTGGCGCGATAAAGGCTTCCCCCCAAGGGGGAAGCTGTCACCGAAGGTGACTGATGAGGGGCGGCCTTGCCGGAACAATCCGTTTACGGGCGGCAATGGCGGACTTTGCCCTCATCCGGCCTGCGGCCACCTTCCCCCGAGGGGAAGGCTTTTGAAGTTCGATATAAAATAGCAAGAGGGGTACATACAATGAGCAACTTCAAATCTATTCCCGGCGGCATCTGTGCGCCGCAGGGCTTTTATGCAGCGGGTGTGCATTGCGGCATCCGCCACAACCACGCCAAAAAGGATCTGGCACTCATCAAGGCATCGGTGCGCTGCGCGGGCGCGGGCTGCTATACCACCAACAAGGTCTACGGCGCACCCATCACGGTTGACCGTGAGCATCTTGCAGACGGCTATGCGCAGGCCATCGTTGTGAACAGCGGCAACGCCAACACCTGCGCGCCGAACGGCCTGCAGCTTGCGCGGGATACCTGCGGCCTTGTGGCCGAGGCACTCGGCATCCGCGCCGAGGATGTGCTGCCCTCCTCCACCGGCGTCATCGGGCAGGAGATGAGCATCGAGCCGTTTGCCCGCGGCATCCCCGAGGCTGCCGCCAAGCTGGCCGCCGATGAGGCAGGCAGCCATGACGCCGCCACTGCCATCATGACCACTGACACCCACCCCAAGGAGCTTGCGCTGGAGTTCACGGTGGACGGCAAGCCGGTGCGCATCGGCGCCATCGCCAAGGGTTCCGGCATGATCCACCCGAACATGGCCACGATGCTCCTCTTTATGACGACCGATGCCAAGGTTGCGCCGGCCACCCTGCAGAAGGCGCTCTCCACCGTGGTGCCCGCGACCTTCAACCAGATCTCGGTGGACGGCGATACCTCCACCAACGACACGGTGCTGCTGCTGGCATCCGGCCTGTCGGGTGCGGAAATCGTTGACGGTACGCCTGATTATGATACTTTCGTTGCCGCGCTGACCGAGGCCGCCGAGCAGCTCAGCCGTGAGCTGGCCGGGGACGGCGAGGGTGCGACCAAGCTGCTGGAATGTACCGTCACCGGCGCGCCCGACCTGCTGACCGCCCGCGCTGTGTCCAAGAGCGTCATCCACTCGACCCTGTTCAAGGCAGCCATGTTCGGCGCGGACGCCAACTGGGGCCGCGTGCTCTGCGCCATCGGCTACACGCCGGGGGATTTTGACATCAGCCGGACCTCGGTGCGGCTCAAGAGCAAGGCGGGCGAGGTCTTTGTCTGCGAGAACGCCGCCTACCACCCCTACAGCGAGGACGAGGCCGCTAAGGTGCTGAAGGAGGATGAGATCGACATCCTTGTGGACCTTGGCAGCGGCAGCGCCACCGCCAAGGCCTGGGGCTGCGATCTGACCTACGACTATGTGAAGATTAACGGGGACTATCGAACCTAACGCAAAAGGCTTCTCCCGCGGGAGAAGCTGTCGGCGAAGCCGACTGATGAGGGCAGAGCTTACGGCGGCAACCCGCTCATGGGCAATCGCGGAACCGCCGCCCCTCATCCGGCCCTGCGGGGCCACCTTCCCCCAAGGGGAAGGCTTTAGAGGTAGGGGATGGAGGAAAGTATGAAAACGAACAAATGGCCCTGCTTTTCAGCGAGGCTACGCCTTATATTCAAAATACCACGGCAAGACGCTGGTGATCAAGTACGGCGGCAATGCCATGGTCAACGATGAACTCAAGCTTGCGGTCATGAACGACCTTGTCACGCTGACGCTGCTGGGCGTGCGCGTGGTGCTGGTACACGGCGGCGGGCCGGCCATCAACGATATGCTCAAAAAGGTCGGCAAGGAATCCCGCTTCGTCAACGGTCTGCGCTATACCGATGCCGAAACGATGGGCATTGTGCAGCAGGTGCTGGCCGGGCAGGTCAACAAGGATCTTGTTGCGCTGCTCAAGGGGCGCGGTGTCGGCCTTTGCGGCATGGACGGCCACATGATCATGTGCCGGCGCAAAACCGATGCCGACCTCGGCTTTGTGGGCGAGATCGAGCGGGTCAACACAACGCTGATCGACCACCTGCTGGCGGACAGCTTTATCCCGGTCATCGCCACGGTCGGCATGGATAAGAACGGCGTGCCCTACAACATCAACGCCGACACGGCGGCGGCTGAAATTGCGATTGCCCTGCACGCGGAAAAGCTCGTCAGCATGACGGATATTGTTGGCCTGCTCCGCGACAAAAACGATGAAGCGACGCTGATCCCCGAGGTCGAGCTTGCCGAGATCGAGGGCTACAAGGCAGAGGGCGTCATCGCGGGCGGTATGCTGCCCAAGATCGAGGGCATGGCGGACGCTATCCGTCAGGGCGTGCATGAGGCGGTCATCATTGACGGCC
>ENA-OUNH01000222-OUNH01000222.1-human-gut-metagenome-genome-assembly--contig:-NODE-222-length-21306-cov-4.325417_pt1 | contig 21306 bp, 26 predicted proteins | sample MGYA00242806_ERZ504814 | MGnify/ENA primary metagenome ERZ504814 (study PRJEB26092, sample SAMD00036389) | human gut metagenome | host: Homo sapiens | study: EMG produced TPA metagenomics assembly of...
AAGGTCAAAATAAGAAACCTCGTTTTCAAATCGTCCGCAGGGGAGATGGGTGTTTCCGCAGGCCGCCGATAAAATCCATCCCTATCGGCTCGGCACATAGCCCAGCGGGTCTGTGCGGCTGCCGTTCACCCGCAGCTCAAGATGCAGGTGATACCCGCCGCCGGTGCCGTAGACGTTGCCGGTGTTGCCCACATAGCCCAGCAGATCGCCGCGCCGCACGGCGGTGCCCTCCGCCACGGCGATGCTGCTCATGTGAGCATACAGGCTGTCATAGCGGCAGCCGTCATCCGCTGTGCCGTGGCTGACCTGTACGCAGTTGCCGTAGCTGTTCATCGCCCGCGCAGCGCTGACGATGCCGTCCGCAATGGCGTAGATCGGTGTGCCGCCCGGCGCGGCAAAGTCGGTGCCTCTGTGGGGGATGCCCCATGGGTCCGCCTCGCCGAACTGTGTTGTGATGCGCCCGTAGCTGTCCAGCGGGCAGCGGAAATTAAGACTGGTCAGCCGCAGCTCTGCCGTCGTGTAGCGGCGGCTTTGCGCTCGCACATAGGCATCAAGCGCGGCAGTAGCCTCCTCGTAGGCTTTTTTCGCGGCATCGGTCACGGTGGTCTGGGCCTGTGCGGCGGCCTGCTGGGCGGTCAGTGTGCTGTTGGCATCCAGCAGGGCAGCTTCCAGCTGGCTCTGCGCGGTGTGCAGGGCAGTCTAGACTGGCCCTCCAGCTCGGCTCTTGCGGCCTCAGCGCGGCGGGCGGCGTCCTCGGCCTCGGCGCGGGCCTGCTCCAGCGCGGCGGCCTCAGCGTCAAGCTCGGCCAGAACGGCACTGTTTTTGGCGCTCATCTGGCGCAGCACGGTGTCAAAGGTCAGCAGCTGGTACAGGCTTTTGGCCTGTGTCAGCAGCCAGAGCGCCCCGCCGCCGTCCAGCCGCTGCATTGCGCGCAGCTGCTCCTTGCAGACGGCAAGGCGTGCATCGTATTCCGACTGCTTGGCGTCCCGGGCAGCCTGTGCGGTTTCCGCATCAGACAAACGCGCGTCCAGCTCTGTCTGTGCCTGCTGCACGGCAGCGGTTACCGCCTCAATCTGCCCCGCCAGCTCGGCGGCCTGTCCGTTCAGCGACTGGATCTCGCTCTCGGTCTGGGCCTGCTGCGCCTGCAGCGCGGCCAGTGCGGACTGCGCGGCCTCGTACTCCTGCCGGGTTTCGGTCTGGTTTTGCGTTAATTCGCCCTTTTTATCATCCGCATAGGCGGCAAAACCCGAAAAAAGGGTATAAAAAAGCAGCCCCGCCGCCAATACAGCGGCGGGGAAGTGCCTGTATTTCATCTTGTTACTCCGCTAATAGGGCAGTCCCGGTCAGGTCTGCGGGCGCGCCGTCCTGCCGTGCCTCAAAGTGCAGGTGCGGCCCGGTGGAATTGCCGGTGCTGCCCACATATCCCAAGACCTGGCCCTGAACCACGGACTGCCCGGCAGAGACGAGCAGCGACTTCATGTGCTGATACTCCGTTTCCAGCCCGCCGCCGTGGTCAAGGACGACATAGTTGCCCTTTTCAACATCGTAGTCGGCGGCGGTCACGATACCACCGGCAACGGCGTAAACCTCCGCGCCTTCCTCGGCGGCAAAGTCAATGCCGGGTGGCCGTTTTCGGGGGCATAGCCGCTGACCTGCGGCGGGGGCGCGACCGGCAGGGTAAAGAGATCCACGCCGGAAAGGGCGGCAGCTCCATCAACGGCAGTCGTCTGGTCGGAAGCAGCGCGGCGCACGGCCTCGGCCAGAATTTCGTCTGCCTTTTCCTGCGTCAGCTCGGCGGCATCACTGCCGTCGTAGGCGGTAAAATACCGCGGCTCCGTAAGGACGCCATTGACCTGCATCTCAAAATGGCAGGCGTTGCCGGTTGTGTTGCCGGTGTGCCCCAGATACCCGATGACCTGCCCGGCGGTGACGGTCTGGCCGACCTGCACGGCGCAGGACTTCATGTGGGCGTACAGCGTGACCCAGCGCAGACCGTCGGCGTCGGTACCGTGGTCGATCTCCACAAAATTGCCCCAGCTGTAATGCTCCTGCGCGGCCAGCACAACACCGTCCGCGGCGGCGTAAATCTCGGTGCCCTCGGCAGCGCACAGGTCGTCGCCCCGGTGGCTGTTCTCGGTGGCAAAGCGGGAAATATATTTGTACTTGACCGGGCAGACAAAGCGCGGGCTGTTCGCGGCATCGCTCAATGTCGGCAGGGCAGAGGTCTGTACCACCGGCGCGGGCGTTTCGGCCGGCTGGGCGGTCTCGGCGGTGGCCGGGCTTTCCGGTGTGGCTGTTGTGGTCTCGGGCTGTGCGGACAGCTCCGGCCGGACCATACAGGCGGCAAAGCAGAGGCCGACCACGGCTATGCAGACCGCCAGTGCCCCCGCGCCCAGACGGCGGTAGTGCAGCAGATGCACGATGCGCCCCTTTACGCTGCCCTGCCCGAAGGTCAGGCTGCCCGGCACCCGCTGCCCCTGTACAGCAAACTGCAGCAGCGTTTCGCAGTAGGCGCTGCGCTCGGGCAGGGGGCGGCCCTGCACGGCGGCCTCATCACAGGCGGCCTCCATGTCGCGCTCAAAACCGCGGAACGCCAGCCATGCCAGCGGGTTGAACCAGTGCAGACAGACTGCGGCATAAAACAGCGGCTTGGTCAGCGGGTCGCCGCGGCGGATGTGGGTCTGCTCATGCAGCAGCACGGCCTGCCGGGCCGCGCCCCGCAGAGTGTCCGGCAGATAGATGCGCGGGCGCAGGATGCCCAGCGTGAACGGTGCAGCCACACAGGCCCCGCCGTAGCAGCCGTCCGGTGCCTTGCAGGCCAGCGCAACGCTGCGGCGGAGCCGCCAATAGCCCGCGATGCCGCGCAGCGCCAGCACCAGCACACCGGCCAGCCAGACTGCCGCCAGTGCATGCCAGGGGGACAGCCGGGCGTACCACGGCAGCGCAACCACGGCGGCGGGTGCTGCCGTGGCCAAATCCGGAAGCGGCAGCGCACCCAGCTCCTGCACGGTGTCGGCGGCGGCAGCCAGCGGGCGCTTTGCGGGCGGGGCAGCCGCAGCGGAATGCCCCACGGCAGCACGAACCGTACCCCTACGGCCAGCCACAGCCAGCACAGCAGACGGCTGGGGGCGTGGGCGCGGCGCAGCGCCCGGCAAACGCACCAGACTGCCGCTGCGGCCACCGCGCCGCGTGCGCTGAGCAGCAAAAAGGAAAGTACGATACTGCGCATAACTACCCCTCCTTTTGTTGGGCGGCGTCCAGCAGAGCGCGGATCTCGGCAGCCTCGGCCTCGCTGATCGGCTTTGAGTTGAGGAAGGCGGCTACAAAGCGCGGCAGGCTGCCGCCGAAGGTCTTGTCCACCACGGCGGCACTCTCGGCCTGCTGGACATCCTCCCGCCGGATCAGGCTTGTCACCTGACCGTCTGAATTTTGCAGTACACCGCGCTCGCAGAGCTTCTTCAAAACGGTGTAGGTGGTGCTTTTTTTCCAGCCCAGCGCGGCGGCGGCCAGCGTAACAAGCTGCCCGCTGGGCAGCGGCTCGTTATCCCACACAAGGCAGGCAAAGCGGTATTCGCCATCGGCAAGGCGGAGCGGTTCATGGTTCAGCATGGGGTAACTCCTTTGGTTTACTGTAATAGACCTATCTTTATTTACAGTCTACTACAATAGACCAAGAATGTCAACAAAAATTCCCCCGCCGTGAGAAAATGAAGGGAAAAGCAAAACCGGATACCGTGCGCGGGGCTGAACTAACCCCGCACACGGTATCCGGTTTTGTGTGACTGCAGCGTCCGCAAAGACAAGAAAAAGGCTACATCCAAAACCGGATGTAGCCTTTAACATGTCTCGATGTGACAAAAAAGATACCAGACTTCATGCGTTGACAAAATTTGAAGCAGAAAAAATTTCCTTACAAATGGCAATGTCAATCATCTGGTGCAGATAAGGTCGGTGGCCATTGGAGCATCCACTCAAGATAGTCCGATGACGTGATTCGACCGTTCTCGAATGCTGTCCTATGAATCCGCCAATCTGCTAAAAGAGCTTTTACGGCAGGATGACTGCACGAGAGCCGAATGCGTAATAAGAAACATTGCGTACTATCTCCAAAGTCTTGAAAAGGCAAACTATGCTCCCAATCGTACCATATCAACGTGCGAATGAGATCGACTATGGTATCGTTTGGCATATAGAATGTTTCTTCCCGAACATTTAGAACTTTAGCGATTTTCTCTACAATTTCGGCTTTAGGTGTGCGGTACCCGGTTTCGTACTGTGCAATGCGGTTCGCTGCCCCGTTTTTAATATCAATCAATATACCCAACTGCTGCTGTGTAAGACCGCGATGGCGGCGCACGAGTTTGATTTTATCTCCGATGTTCATAGTGTGGCTGTCTCCATTCTTACGCAAAAATAAAACTGCCCGTCCGCGTAAAGTTGCTACGCAGATGGGCAGTTTTGGCTGTGTACCTTTATTGCAGTGAAATCTGTTGCGTATAACCTCCAATAAAAATAATTTCTAAATCTTGCCGTGATTTAACGATGATTTTTTCTATGATTCTCGCTGTAAGCATATCGTCGTATTCTGTAATCAAAAGGTCCTTTGCGGTTATCGGATTTGTAGGGGTGGATGGCGTTTGGCTATTGACTGAACTTTGTGTGATGGCAGTTTTTAGCTGTTTGATTTTATCGCTGAGCCTTTTCAGCTTGTCATCAAGGAATGGGGTGTTTTCATCAAAGTCCAGCGACATTTCCAGTAGGTGGTCAAATTCCTGTTGGTTTTGCTCTAACTGTGCTTGCAGCTGTGGTGTCAGACTTTCGCCGACTTCTATCTGATGGAGAATCCCATTAAGCTGGTCAGCAACCTCGCCGGTAAACTTGGCAGCTAAATTCTGCACGGCCTTCAAAATTGCTTGATGCAACTCTGTTTCGGGGATAGAGGGTGAGTTGCTGCAAAACTTCGTTCCGTATTCAAGTCGGTTGACGCATCGCCAGACGATTTGCTTTCTGCCGTGGATGCTCCAAGTGACTCGCTTGTAGGAGCTGCCGCAGTCACCACAGACCAATCGTTCGGATAAGGCATATTTGCTGTTGTAGCGACCTCGATGTCGCTTGCGATGGTTGGTGGCCGACTTGCTGTTGCGGCGGGCGATTTCAGCTTGTGCCTCTCGGAATGTCTGCTTCGTGACGATTCCCTCGTGGTTATTCTCTATGTAATATTGCGGCAGTTGGCCGGTATTTTTCTTGGATACGCCTGTCAGTACATCCTCGATAAATGTCTTTTGCAGCAGCACATCACCGCAGTATTTCTCGTTCTGGAGAATCCGCTGGACGCTCTCGGACGACCACTTCTTGTTGCCACGTGCAGTGAGTACGCCGTCAGCCTCTAATCGCTTTTTGATCGTCTGTAAACTGGCGCCTTGCAGATAGCTGTTGAATATCATACGAATCACTTCGGCTTCTTCGGGAATGATTTCCGGCTTGCCGTCCGAACCCTTTCTGTATCCGAGAATTTGTCTGTAAGGAAACGGAAATTTTCCTTGTCGGAATCCCATTCGCTTACCGCGCGCGACATTCTGTGAAATTGACTCGCTTTCCGCCTGTGCAAAAGCGCTCAGCACGGTAAGAATCATCTCGGAGTTCATGGTTGATGTATTAATATTTTCTTTTTCAAAAATAACTGCGATGCCAAGTGCTTTCAGCATTCGGACGTATTGGATACTGTCCAGTGTGTTGCGGGCAAAACGCGAAATAGATTTAGTAAGGATTAAATCAATTTTCCGTTTCTTACAGTCCTGAATCATCTGATTAAAGCCGTCGCGTTTTTTAGTGTGTACACCGGAAATGCCATCGTCTGCGTAGATGCCGGCAATCTCCCATTCGGGAGTGGAAGTGATTTTTTCGGTATAATACAACTTCTGTGTTTCAAAGCTGCTTTGCTGTTCTTCTTCCTCGGTGCTGACGCGACAGTAGGCAGCCACGCGTAGTTTTCGGATGGCATGATTTTTTCCTTTGCCTGTCTGCATTGTGGCAGGTATTTCGATGATTCTTGTGTTGCTCATTTTGATTTTCCTTGTTACAGTATTTGTCCGTTTCGCAGTTTTATTTCAATGTGCGTGTCGCGATACAGGATGACATTGCTGACGATTTCTGCGTATAATTTCAGTGGGAAAGTGTCAGTCGGTTCAAGCTCGTTACAGGCACGCTTGATTTGCAGAGTTGCTGGGTCTGCATCACCTGCGGAGCAACAGGTAAATTGTAACTCTGCGCGGTGCAGGATTTTGCGAACAATAGACTCGGCATCTGGCTCCGGGGAAGCAAGCAGGGTATTTATTTCATGGCTCAACCGGGAAGATTCGATGGAGTGGATATTGCTTGCGCCCTGTGGATAGCAGATTCTTTCATTATGCCGACAAATCCAGAATAACTTTTCACGAAGTTGCTGAGAGAGTTCTTCTGGGCGAATTGGATTCGACCACATTCCACAGTGACGGCAGTACCATTGATGCGTTTTGGGATACCAATACAGGCGCTCTCCACAACAACATTGCATATCATCACGGAACGACTGCAGAACGCTGGAGTAGGATACAGACTTTTCATTGCGAAGTTGCTGTACTTGGAAATACAGTTCTTTTGTGATAATGGCGGGATAGGTTGCTGTACCGCAGTAAATGTCGCAGGAAAGCAATCGGGCAATGATATTTTATTCCAGCGGTTGTCTGAAGAACGGTAAGGTGGCCCGCATGAACTCATGTGTGTGGCAATCTGCTGGAGACTGTCACCATTGCTGTAAGCATCAAAAATATACTCGACGGCGGCGCCTTCTTGTTGAACAATACAGAACTCACCATTTTGAATTTGATAGCCGAATAAAATGTAACGCTTTTTCATAGCGAACTCCGTTTTTCAGATAGTGTCATGCCATTCATAAACTTGAATTCTATTGTGGTAGGGCTGACCTGTACGCGGTTTACCAATTTGGTAAAAATGGTGCCATCAAATGTTTCCAGTGGGGGAGAAGATCCCAATTGCTGTTGTATGCTACGGGTTTGGAAAAGGACTCTTTCAAAACTATTGTCAGTGGTGCGTTTGGAAAGGAATTTTTTCTTTTCCCGTAGTTGTTGATCAAGGGCTATACTACGTTCAAGAAACTGGGCGTTGTCGATGTATCCCAGTGTGTGGATTCGTGTAAGGTTGTGCCGCTGTTTTGCAAGGCGCTGTACATCATCACGCGCTGTTTGCCGCGCAGAATTTGCTTGTTCTTGCAGAAACCTAAGCTGTAAAAGCGTGTCTATGATGGGCTGCAAAATATAGCTTTGGTTCGCCTGCAATTTATTGTAAACGGATAAAAATGCTTGCTGAATTTCAGTTTCCGAAACAGGCTTTAATGGGCAAAGGGCGGCAGATTGTAAATGCGTTCTACAGCACCATACAAAAGTTTGGGACTTTCGGACTTTTCTTGAGCAAACATGACCGCATAGGGCGCAGAATACAACCTTGGATAAAATGCAGGCTCGACTATTCGTGCTATTGATATTCTTTTGTGTAAGAAGCGACTGAACTCTTTCGAATTCATCTTTTGAAATAATACCGGGATGTGTTCCCTCAACGTAGTATTTTGGAAGCTGTCCAGTATTGCAGCAACTTTTTAGTGGAAGGGTATCAGGAGTATAGTTCTTTTGGAATAAGCTGTCGCCAATGTATTTTTCATTTCGTAGGATAAACCGTACAGAAGCAGAACGCCATATCACATCTGGCTTAGGGTGATTGGTATTTAGATGGTTCGCAATTTCCGCCGTGCTGAAACCATTCAAAAACAGATTAAAAATTTCTTTGACGGTTGCTGCTTCTTTTTCATCGGGAAACAGTTGACGGTCAATCTTTTTATAGCCGAACGGTGTCAAGCTGGTTATATAAGTGCCGTCATGCATTTTCTTCCGGATGCCCCACTTTGTATTCTGTGATATGGACAAGGATTCTTCCTGTGCTGTAGCGCAAATCATACTCAGAATCATTTCGCCGTTGGCAGTTTCGGTGTCAAAGCCCTCTTTTTCAAAAACAACTGTTACGCCAAGACTTTTCATTTCGCGCACCGATGCCAGCGCATCCGCCGTGTTGCGGGCGAAGCGGGATGCAGACTTGACCAGCACACGGTCAATCAGTCCTGCGCGGCAGTCATCCAGCAAACGGTTGAACTGTTCACGGTGTTTGGTGCTGGTGCCGGTAATGCCTTCATCGGCATAGATTCCGGCGAAATCCCAGTTTGGATTTTCCTGTATCAGATGCGTATAATAGTCCACCTGCACGGACAGCGAGTTTAGCTGATCGGTTGAATCACTGCTGACGCGGGCATAGGCCGCCACGCGAAGGCGCTTCGGCTGTTGCTGTATCGGCTGGATAACTTGGACTTGCGGCATGATGTTCACCTCTGGATTTGACGCTGTGACACTCTTTTTGTCACATACAACATACCCGAAAGGCAGGTCAAAAGCTATTCACGAGAACCACTAAACATCGCGGCACAAAACGCTGCATTTCCGGGCATAACCAACATTCGTGCGCTGACAGATGTCCCTAGGCAATCTTTCGTTTGCGGCAGCGGATACCAGCGCGGCATAGGCCAGTGCATATTTCAGCTCCTGTTCCAGCCTTACGGGAAACGGGTCAATCTGCATCGACAGCCACCTCCCACGGCACCCTTTTTCCGGTTCGCGCGGCACGAACCAGAATCCGACTCTCCAACCCCGTTAGATAGAGCTCATATTGCAGATTGGTTTCGGTCGTAATCAGTACGGCACCGTAATTTTGCAGAAAGCGCAGGATGCGGTACAAGGTTGTAATGTCGTGGCTCAGTCGGTCAAGGCTCTGCACCATGACGGCATTGACGCGACCTTGTTGCACAGCGGTAAGCATGGCGAACAGGGCAGGACGCCAAAATTCGGTGCCGTACTTCTGCTCCATGCAGGAGTTGACGATGATGTAGCCGCGCCGGTCGGCTTCACGCATGACTTCTGCAAGCTGTTCTTCCAGCGCCGGCAGGTTCGGTGCGGCACTGCGGGCAAACGCCCAAACTTTGTATTCTGTCATAGCGGCACCTCAAAACTGGTCCATCAGAGGGAGACGAACATCAAAGCGAGGTTTGCCGAACGAAGCCCGCGTGAAACGATCACCGACAAAGCGTTCCAGACCGCTGTTGATGAGTTCGGCGTTCAGGTCGCATTCAGTGGTAATAAGGTAGACATCATTCTGACGCAGAATTTCAATAACGCCCACCAGTATGTAGCTGTTGCGGCTGATTTGCTCCAAATCGCGCACCATCACGGCTTCAATTCGACCGTTTTCTACTGCGTCCAGCATAGAGCGCAGACCGATGCGGTCTTTCAAGGTATTGCCGCTGCAATGGTCAAAAGATGTGCCGCGTACAAGGAATCCATGCCCTGCTGCTTCGTCGATAAGGTCATACAGCCGGTCAAAGGCAATGCGCGGATCGCTGTTGGCGCAGCGCACATAAATCCAGACATCGTGGTTTCGCATAAGGTACATCTCAGGTTCCTCTTTTCACAAAAAGTAATCCGGGCGCTTCTGCTCCCGGATGAATTGCTGCACATCTTCAATTTTCTCGGTGGTTGGACAAGTCGGCAGCGCTGCCAGCGCGGCGTCATGGTACTTGCCGCCGATGCCCGCGCGCTCGTCCAGAATCGCCACCACGCAGGAATCCTGCTCGGTACGGATGGCACGTCCAAAGCCTTGCCGCAGCTTCTTCTGCATTTCGGGGATGACTTCGGCGTTTATGTAGTCGCGCAGATTCGGGTACTGCCAGCGCTCATAGTCGCTGACCGGGTCTGGTATCGGGAACGGCAGCTTTGCGATAATCAGCAGTGACACCATATCGCCGGGAAAGTCGATACCCTCCCAGCAGGAGCCTGCCGCGAACAGTATGCCGTTGCCGGATTGCTTGAACTTCTGGATAATTTTGCCGCCGTTGCGCCATGCCTGATAGGTCGGGTATGTCCACTGACCGTCCGTCAGCGCGCGGACTTCGGCCATTTGGCGGTAAGACGTGAACAGCACCAGAGCATGGCCGTGGCAGGCATCCACCAATCGGACGATTTCTTCTGCCATTTTGCGGTTGTCCATTCTCGTTTTTACGCGCGGCGGAAAGAACAACAGACATTTTTTCTTGTAGTCAAACGGAGAATCTGCTCGGAAATGACGCAAGGGTCGATAAGCCGCCAGCCCCAAAAGCTGTTCCGTGTGGCTGAAATCTCCGGCTGCAGCCAATGTGCCGGAGGTCAGAATCGCGGGTTCGCGGGTGTTCCACAGCGCACTGCGAAGCAACTGCGGTACGCGGCTGCTGGCTGCGCAGAATGTGGGCTGACCATCGGCATCGTAGTCGATGTAGAGGATGCGCGTCGGCACCTCTAAGAGAAAAAGGCGCAGGAGACTTTCGGCTTCTCCCAGCCTGTTCAGCAGGTATCGCGGCACATCCGGCAACCCGCCAGCATTTTGCAACAGTGCTATACAGTCGATGAGCGCAGCGCGGCGGAACGGCGTAAGCACGAACGGTTCGCTCGCTTTTCCTCGCAGCTTGGAAAGTCCCTGCGTGCAGGAGAACGACAGCGTAAGGAACGCCGTCCGCATCTGTCTGGCAAAATCCTTGTAGTGCGCCTGTTGTAATAAAAGGCACAATTCATCCATGTTGTGCTGGGATAGTGTTTCCGTGTACATCTGGCGGGCGGCATCGGGTAATTTGTGCGCCTCGTCCACTACCAGCGCCTGATAACTGCGCAGGAGCAGTGGTCTATCTTCCTGCCGATGCGATGCATCTGCCAGCAAATAATTGTGATTGCAAATTTGGATGTCGGGTTTCATGGAATCGCGCAGATACTGCTGGTAGCGGCAATCTAAGCGCATAAAGCAATCGCGCGGGCAGGACTGCGGCACACAGATCCGGCAGCGGTCATAGCGGGAGAGTTCTGGGATATGATCCATGTCCAAAATATTTTCTGCAATGTGCAAGCTGTTCCGTTGCCTTTTTCTGCTTGGCTGCACCAGCGATGCTCTTTCGGCAAGGCGGGCATCGCAGACAAAACGCTCTTTACCCTTGCGGATAACTGCTGCAAGCGGTGCTTGGATAATTCTTTCTTCCAGCAGAATTGCTGATAGATTCGGCAAATAGTCGTTGATAATAGCGTCCTGCAAAGCAACGCCGGAAGTGGAAATAACGATAGGCAGTTTCATCCGTTCGGGGCGATGCATCTGCCAAAGGATACAGCCCACGAGGTAAGCCAGCGTTTTGCCGGTGCCTACACCTGCTTCGCACAGGGAAATTTCCTTATTATATAAGGTATCTAAAACTTCATGGCAAAGCGCGATTTGTTCCTCACGCACCGCCATGCTGTGCCGGGGTAAAATCTCCCCGGAAAATCTGTTCGGCTATGCGGTGGGATTCCGCATAGCCCGTTGGATAGGTTTGCATTTTACACCCCTGTTTTCCATCCCGTTTAAAGCAAAATGATGGGCAGCAGGCGCTTGGGGTCCTGCTGCCCACGATTTGCCCTAAACGGCAAAAGTAGATAGTTAAGTAAGTGTGCCACATTTGCCGCTCGCACCCCTGACACCGGGAACATAACAGGCAGGGTGTTGGCACACCCGTTCACTGACTCCGCCGGAGTCTTACTGCTTACAACTCCGGCTCGGTCACCCCCTCTGACGCGGGAGGCTGCTGGCGTATCATTATGGTCTTTCCCGCCGCAATTCCGGTTTGCCGGACCGCCCACTGGGGCTTGCCGAGAAAGTAACGTACCTGTTATGCTGGGTATTCGGTTGTCAAGGTGCTGGGGAACGGACTATATCCGCTAAAGAGAAAAACGCCGGAGAATGGAGTGTGCCGCTATGCGATCTTCTTCGATTTCAGCTTCGTCATATTTCCGTTTCAACCATGAAGTTTCAAAATCTGTTAGGTATGGCACTTCATCGGTTTTTAGGTCCCTGTCTATTTCTATTCCACCGTGAGGACCGGACTTCGACTTGATATTGTGCTTGCGAGTAAGTACTACAATATCTGAGGTAATGGTACGTCTGCTGACTCCGAAACGCTCGACAAAATCGTTGACATTGCATTTTTCATGCATATACAACAGTTCTAATATTTCGGCTTGGCGTCGATCGGCACTTGACACACTCTCACCTCTTTTCTGCTCGTTTTTCCCTTGCTCATCATCTTAAAGACTAATAGCGCAGAAAATGTTCTCTAATTATTTGAACTTTTTGTGAATTTTTCGAGAAGCAGGCATAAAAAAGCCCGCCGCATTTGAGATGCGACGGGCTTAGAACTGCAGCGTGAGATTTACTTTTTGTCCTGCGGTTTGGGCAGCGGCTTTTCGGGGCGGTGGGGCTGGTAAAACCATAAAGTAGGACAATTAGGACCGCCCTCCATGGCGCTTTGCAGTGTGTGCTGCACGATTTTTTGAGCGGTAATATCGAGTTTTTTCATGATGTTCCTCCTCGTCATTGAATTACGGTGATTCCAAGCCCCATCCGTGCCAGAAGCACGCACAGGGCAATGATACAAGCGGATGCGGAAAGGATACCAAATACCTGCGGGCACGCAAAAAACACAGTGCCGGAAACGGCTGCATACACGGCCAGCCGTTTTTGCATCCCGCCGCGCAATGCCTGCATTTCATCGCTGTCAAAATGAATGTTGACATCGTTGACCGGCGCGGCAAGGCAGAGCGTCAGCAGCGAAATGGCCAAAAGCAGCACGGCAACCGCTGGTGTTACTTTTTCGCACGCCCAAAGGGCGGTCAGTTCACAGCACAGCGAGGAAAGCATACAACCCGCGAACGTATGCAAGTGCAACCCGTTCGCTTTGCGGCGCAAAAACACGACGCCCCAGTTCAGCAGTAGTACTTCCCAAAGCGGTGCGATCAGGCAGCCGAGTGCAATCAGTACGGAAAAGCAAAGCACCTGTTCGAGCTTGCACTCCACAAGATAAGCGCACCACTCTGCCTGCTCCGGCGAGATCAGCTTTCGGCGCAGCATTTTTTCTGTCAGGTTGGCGGCCAGTTTTTGCATAGGATCATTTCCTTTCGGCTATAACACAGAAATACGCCCAAATTTGCCAAATTTCAACTTTCATGTAGCAAAAGACGAGTTTTTGGTAGCAGAAGGCAAGTCGTTTTCCATTTCTATCGTAAAGGCGAAATAACCGTCCTCATAGGCCATATCGTAAAACGAGTCGTACTTTTTCAATGCGGTTTTTACGTTTTGCAGCCCGAACCCATGCAGGTCGGGCGGCTTTTTGGTCGTGGCAATGTAGCTGTTTACGATTTCCACCGGTGGGGATGTGTTACGGAAAGACAGAAACAGTGTATCCTCCAACAAAAGCTGAGCATAGATTTCCCGCTCACCTGCGGGCAGTTTGACGCACGCCTCAATGGCATTATCCAACAGGTTGCCGATGATGATCACCAGATCAATCGGAGCGACCTGTATTCCCGAAAGGTCATTGACCTTAAAACGAATATCAATGTTGTTCTTTTTGGCCACCTGCGCTTTTTGATTCAGCAGCGCGTCGATTGTAGAATTGTGCGTATTGGCGATCAGAATTCGATCAGTCTGGCGTTCCTGCAGCGTCGTTATATAATCCTGCGCGTCTTTGATCTGCCCGTTGTCCAGATACGAGGAAAGCGTTGCCAGATGTGCATTAAAATCATGCGTCAGCTTTCTTTGGGCTGTGTAAGAAGCGCTCAGCGCTTCAATACTTTCCGTCTGCGTGCGTGAGCGTGCGGTGAGCGTTAAATTTTCTCCTTTGAGCCGCTCGTTTTTCTCGTCCCAGACAATCAGCGCAAACGGCATCACGTCGGCAAACAGCAAAACCGCCGAAAAATAAAATAAGAATGCACCGTTGATTTCGTCCTGATAATATCCGTTTTGCAATCGACCAGCCATTACCAACGACACCAACGATATGATGGCCGGAATTGCGAATCTGTTTTGTGAACCGTTGGTCTGAGGCTGAAAGGGATGTGCTTTACGGATCGCGGCGCATCCGCAGAGCGCCAACAACTGATCAATCCAAAACAGCCAGCTTCTCGTCGGATTTTCAAGCGCCGATCGAACCGTATCGGCTTGAAGCATGAGCATTGCGCCGACGACAAGGTTTTCAATACAGCAAATCCACGAATAGAAAACAACCGTAATGGAAAGATACACCATCGGCCTTTCTTTATATAAAACAACGTAAAGAAGACAATAAATCGTTGTATTATAAAGAATCTGTTGCCCCACATTATTGCCTATGACCCCGCAAACGGAATAAAGCCCATTTGCCAGCGGCCCAGCCCCCTCCATCAGAACGCAGTACGCGGCAAAGCAAATCCAAAACTTCCAGCCACCCAATCGGCGCGGCGAAAATGCACCGTACAGAAGAATCGCGCCCAAAAAAGCAATGGCAGAGACAAGCATTGCTGCAAGATGTTCAATCATTGCCGGTTCCTCCAACGCAGATATTTGGCCTTGATGCTCGAATACATTTTCTGGCTGACCGGCAGTTCCGTTCCGTCCGTCAGAATCACCTTGTCATAATTCAGCTTTTGGATATGCGCCATATTGACGAGATAACTGCGCTGTACCCGCAAGAAGCCGGCCGGGGCCAACTGTTTTTCGGTATCTTCCATGCTGGCGTAAAAGTAACCGCGCGACCGCGTATCCGTCAGCGTGAACAGCCGCATCACGCGCTGACGGCTTTCCATGTACAGGATATCCTGATATTTGATGCGTAATTGTTCGCCGTTTGCGTTAAATGTCATTTCATCGGCGGAATGCTGCAATTCTTCCAACGCCTTTTGGTAATAGCCGGGCAGCTTTTCTTCCAGCTCGCTTTTCAGCAGATAGCGAAACGCCTGCACCTCGTACCCCTCCAGCGAATACTGCACATAGTTGGTGACGAAGATCAGGATCGTATCAAGGTTCAGGCTGCGGATATGGCGCGCCAGTTCCAGCCCGCTGTATGCGCCCATGTCGATATCCAAGAACGCAATATCGAACTGCCCCAAGGCTTTGTCCGTCAATGCAGTGGGGTCGCAGCAGATCGTTACAGCAACGTTGCTACCGTCTTCCGGCTGATTTCTGCGCACCAGATCGGCTATTTTTTGGCAAAAGGCTGCGTCGTCATCGCAAACCAGCGCCTTGATCCCTGTCGGCATGGTTGTTTCCCCTTTCGGATGGAGTAGAATGCCCTGATTTTTTTCAAACATAATACCGTGCCCCCAAAATGTCAAGCGATTTTGCTGCCAAACCGCAAAATTGCGCTGTAAGCATATTTTATACGAGAATAATACACTATCAGCGCATAGTCAAGTGGTAAAGTAAACATACAAGGCTAAAGTGGGCGGTAGTGAACAATGGCACATCGGTATATCGGCAGAAATATTTACGAGTTGCGCAAAAAGCGCGGCTGGTCGCAGAGCGATCTGGCGCGCAAGCTGGATAAAAAGACTTCGACGATCAGCAGCTATGAGACAGACAGCAAAACGCCGTCGGTCGATACCATCATTGCCATGTCGGAGCTGTTCGGCGTGTCCATCGACGAGCTGATTTATGGCGAGAACGCGGAAGCGCTTTCGACAAAACACTTGGCGGCGGAGCAAAAGCGCGCTGTTGCGGACTTATTGCAGGGGTTGACACTGTACAACGACGGCAACGACAAGGACGGGCTTGCACGGACACGATTGCTTTTGCAAGTTATAAAGGCAATGGGGCTGTAAAAAGCAAATACCAAAATTTTTAAGCAGGGCTGTACGCGGTTGCGTGCGACCCTGCTTTTTGGGCAAAACTCGTCTTTTGCTACATGGAACTCTTGAAATACTGCCGAAACATGGCGAATGTGAAAACTTTGTGGTACAGTGAAGTTGTTCCAAAGAACCGCCATCCACATCTAAGGCTCAAGCATCGGCGCGCAGATGCTGAATATATCCGCCCCGAAACCAACCCAACATAAGTTTCTTTCAGAATGGAGGAATGCATCATGAAGAAACTCAGTAAGCGTTTTCTCACCCTCGCAATCGCCGGTGTTATGGCTATGGCTATGGCCGTACAGGCGTTTGCAGACAATGCCACACAAGTGCCGCCTCCTCCTACGCCAGTGGAAATGGAAGTTGAGTCTTCTTTAAAGGATGTCCCATTGCAATCCAATGGACCCGTTAGTGACTGCTATGTTGTTCCGCAGGAGTTGATTCTCGCGGATCAGCAAAAAGCAAAAGAGGAGGCAGCAAGTATTTCTCTGGTTATACCGAGAAGCGTTTATTGGCAGACGGAAGGCTCGAGTCCCTACGCTTACATTGCACAAACCACAAATTATACCTGTGGCTTGGCGTGTACCCAAATGGCATTGAAAAACATTAACGGAACACTTCCCTCAGAGAGTGTGCTTTTAAGCGAGTTGGGAACGACTTCGTCTGCCGGAACCAACCCCAACAAAATTCCTGAAGTCCTCAATGCACATCAATCGCGCGGCACATATGCAGTAAGATGGATGGGCTCTCATGTTACCACAGACTTATTCAAGCAAAATCTCTGGAATACGCTTACTTCAAAATGCTCTCCGATTGTTCATGTTGCGATTAGCGAATCTTCTGGTTGGCAGTATAACTCAACGGGGCACTATTTGGCAATTTACAGTATGCTTTCCGACTATTCAAAAGTTGCAATTTGTGATCCTTATGGCGGATATGTGGGCGTAAATTCATGGCGTTGGTATGATAAAGAAACGAAAAATGTTTACGCTGCCTTAAAGCATGGCTACATTTATGTGACAACCTAATGTTGTAATTGGTATATACAGTCTTAAGCAACATCTTAAAGCCGAACGCGGCGGGTCTGAACGGCAAAGTAAAGAATCCGCCGCGTTCGGCTTGTTGTAAATGAGGAACGAATATGAAACTTTCTTGTGCCAAAGGCTTAAAGAAAAGGCGGCTTCTATATGCTGCAGCTTTCTGCGTCTTGCTGTTGATACTCGTACTTGCGCACCATATCCTTTATCAAAACAAGGGGTTTGACCGTGGGGAAATGTCTGCGCCGACAGATATGTTTACATCGGAAAACTCGTCTGAGCCAACAGAAGCATCGCACGAAATGATACAAGCATGGGACGGCAATGTTTCCCGCCTGCAAAAATTAACGGTCCATATTCGACAGGAGTTGTTTCTGTATTGGCACTCGTCGATGACGAGGTATATTGCTATAATGTAGAAAATACAGCAACGATCTTTGCCTATAATCTTCAAAGCGGCGAGCGCACCATACTGGGACAAATTGACGGTTTATCGGTGGGGCTGGCACAGCCGGTCCTTTTGGACGGAAAAATATATTTTACTGTAAACAAAAGGACAGAAAACCCCGATATGGGCAACACCCTGATAGCCATTGACTGCCAGGAAAAACGTGCTTCGGAGTGTGTTTCCATAAAAGCCTCTGACCCGTTTATGCATATTGCCTTGTGGGGAGATCAGTTGCTGCTCTTGACGAGGGACGAGCTCGAGGACGGATATGTCAGTGAAATTTTTTCCTATAATCCGAGCACTGGCATGGTTTCCGAGGAACTAACGGAAAAAATATCCAAAGATGGTATGACAGGCAGAATAATTTGGTGCTTTTGTGCGGCAGGGGATTTTTTATACACGCTTGAGCAGAGCGGCTCCGCCGATGCGCCGAGATTTTTTTGGTAAAACGCGATACCGATTATATACAGTTAGCCGAATATGAGATAGAAAATAAAGATTTACCTGCGCGTCCGGGAGAAATGTTCTGCGTAGACGAAAACCATTATGGTCTCCGAACTTTCGATGCCGACCTCCGTATTTTGGAGATTAACGCCAACAAAGGTGCGGAAGCAATCCAATTACTGGAGGAAACCGGCACGACAAGCGATTTGCAGGCAACAATTCCAACGCTTTACAGCAAAAAAAGCATATATTACAGAAATGCGGATAGCGCCCCCTTGTACAGTGAACTGCCCCTCCAAGTGCCGGAGGACGAGGAAATCTACCGCATTCGTTCGTGGAAAGATACGTTTTTGATTGAAAGCGTTTCGTCAAACACAACGTTATACAATACGATACACAGCTGGTATTTGCTTGCGCCGTCAACAAGCGATTGAACACAGGCTGCCGCTCATCAATGGGTAGCGGCAGTCTGCTGCGGCGCTCTATTTGTGGCCGCATTCTACACGGCGTTTGCCCGCGCGCAGTTGCCGCCTACCGCTAAACGTGGTAGTGTTGCGTGATTCCGGCGCTTTGCTTGCTTTTTATGATTTTTTACCGCCTCGTCGCTATGGGAATTACCTATGCAGGTCTACGCACCAAGGCAAAATAAGCCGGAGAGAACAAAATCAGAACCTCCGGCAAAACCGAAAGTTCCGAAACAAACCCGATACAAGTTTCTTTCAGATTGGAGGAATCGATTATGAAGAAACTCAGCAAGCGTTTTCTCACCCTCGCAATCGCCTGTGTTATGGCTATGGCTATGGCCGTACCGGCGTTTGCAGCGCCAAATGGCAAATTCACATCGAGTGATATTGGAGAAATAGACACCCCACACGGTCATTATTTTCATTACGGTAATTACTACCTGAACCAATGGGGAAAATCCCCCGTATCCGGTACACGCGTTACCACATGGGAAAAGACCGATGACATCACACAGGCTTGGGATATTGTGCCTACCACAACCGGACGTTGGGTTGTGACAACCAATGCAAAGCCCAACCTGGCCCTGAACATTTATCGCTCTGGCTCTCAACCGGAAGTAAATGTCGTTGCTTATATGGGAAATGATTATAATGATTGCGTTTTGACCAATGGCAAATTGACTTTGGCATATCAAACCGGAACGTACGCCAATTTTGGCGTCACAAAGACAAGCCAAAACACAAGCCCTTATAATACTTATGGTAGAATTTGCCGTTGGACGGGCAATCCCACAAACTGGACACATGTATCCTGATTTAATGGCAGCAAATTAAAAGACTGGTGATGCTCTGGCATCCATCCAGATACAATTGCGATAGGGGAGAATCATGCATAATTCATCGTTTCGTCGAATGGCTTTTACCCTTTGTATTTGTCTGCTGTTTTCCGGATGTGCAGCTTCTCTTTCCGATGCAAACGCCAAAGGAAAAGAAACTGTCACAGAAAGTACATCGCAGACGGATTCTGTGGATTTGACGCAGCCATCTGACGGAAGTTCTGATGCCGCGCAGATGAAAATCATTTCATCTGCCAATGGTATTATCGCTTCTGGCATGTTGGGAAATGAAAAGGGCTGCTACGAGGTCTTTGATCGACCTGCCAACGGCGGAAACCTACTATATACCGACTATGCTACAAAGAGCCATATTTATCTTTCTAACCAGATTAACAGTGATCACAACAATGAGTCCGATACCAGTTATCTGGAAAGTACAATTGGCGGTTGTTATCTTGCCCTAAGTGATGATTACCTTTTTATTTTCAAACTGAACACGCCATCCTTTGCGGCAGACGAAACTTCTGAGCGACAAGGGTATATTGCACGGTGTAACCTCGATGGTGCAGACCGACAAATCTTGACGAAATTGGCTGCGAACGAATCCATAGCAAGCGGTTGTGTTGCTTGTGACGGCGAAAATCTTTACTATCTTTCTTGTCTGCTTCAAGACGATGGCACAACTACCCCAAGCACATTGATTCAGTTGAAGATTGCCGATGGTACGCGACGGGAAATATGTCAACTCGATTCGGAATCACGACATTTCATCGTCGGAGCGCATCAGGATAAAATTATCCTAAAAAGCATTTTGAATCCGGCCAGGTTGAGCGATGACCTTTCTGCAGAGGATATCGTACGCGCTGTACAAGAACAGGTACATCAGCTTACGCTGCTTTCAACTGATGGTCAACAGCAGGAGCTTTGCCGCTGGAAGCAGGATGAGCGAAGCGAGATGTTTATGAATGGGAATATGTACTATTGGGACAAGGAAACGAACGGTCTTTATTGCTGGGATTTGGAAAGCGATACGCCGGAATGCTTGTTCTCCGATCAAATTTGTTTCGACGACAAGGTGCCATACGACCGGCTTTCATTAAGTGCAGATTCTTTCGATGGGCATTTGTTGGTCACTGCCGTGCAGGATTCAGACGGTCAGGCAGTTTCGTGTGCGTTTGATCCAATCAGCAAGTCACTCCAAAAGCTGACTCTGACATCGGATGATGGGAAAAGTGTTTTGATTTTAGCAGAAGGATCGGAATATTTTCTTGTTAGGTATGGCCTGATGGAATATGAGGTGCCAGACTACGCTCCGGATGGACGCGAAATTACCACTACAATGCTTTTGCCAAACCTTCGCCTGATTGCAAAAAGCGATTATTGGAACAATATTCCGAACTACATACTCCTCGATGATTATGTATATAGCAGGAAACCATAACACGCACTGGATGGTTCGATCATTCTTATCTCAACCTTTTGGAACAAAGAAAGCGTACCTCTGCCATGCAACTGGAACTGAACAATCTGCGCAAAATCTATCTGCTACCCGCCCCGCTATGGCAATTTGCTTTTGCGTTCACACACGATTTTCTGTCACTTGCGCAGGTTTTGTAGATTTCGGGGGAACGCTGTGGTATTTTGGGGGCACAGCAAAGGTTCCAAGCATCGGCGCGCAGATGCTGAATATATCCGCCTTAAAACAAACACGATTCAGTTTCTTTCAGAATGGAGGAATGCATCATGAAGAAACTCAGTAAGCGTTTTCTCACCCTCGCAGTCGCCTGCGTTATGGCCATGGCTATGGCCGTACCTACGTTTGCGGATCAAGCGAACGCAGACATAGTATATTATACCGGTGTTCCTGGAACACATCCGTACAGATATACAACCACAAAAGAAACTAACATTAACAAACAGATTGTCCTAAACGCATATTGTGAAAGCGCTCCAGTCGATGGTACTCCAGTAACCACGTGGAAATATACGGGCAGCGACTCACAACAATGGGCTGGCGTCGGTAATGTTGCTATTACAGCATGTTATAAGCCTACCAATCAATATTATTCGGGAAATGTGATTAGCAGCGATGCAAATCCTGATGTCGCAATAAACATTTATAGATCGTCTACTAATTCTATGCCCGAAGTCAACTTAAAAATCTCATAGGTAATAAATTTGCTGATGTTGTGATAACAAGAAACGGAACATCTTATAGTGTCGGGCCTCGCGCCGGAATCGGCACACGTTACTTGCAAAGAACATCATCTATTT
>ENA-OUNH01000226-OUNH01000226.1-human-gut-metagenome-genome-assembly--contig:-NODE-226-length-20837-cov-3.701642_pt1 | contig 20837 bp, 21 predicted proteins | sample MGYA00242806_ERZ504814 | MGnify/ENA primary metagenome ERZ504814 (study PRJEB26092, sample SAMD00036389) | human gut metagenome | host: Homo sapiens | study: EMG produced TPA metagenomics assembly of...
CAAAAACGCGCCGTCCCAGACCCGGGACGGCGCGTTTTATATACGATTTACCGTTTGATATCGTAGTTCATGTTCATCAGGTTGCGGATGCTGTCCACATCGTCGGTGATGTTCGCATCGCCGTGGATGGTGTGCTTGATGGCACTGGACGCCACTGCAAAGTTGACCATATCCATCGGCTTGTAATCGTGCATCATGGCGTAGATCAGGCCGCTGGCAAAGGCATCGCCGCCGCCCACGCGGTCGAGGATGTTGAAGGTGAAAAGCTTGGACTCAAAGGTATGTCCCTCATACCAGAGGAAGGCCTTGAGGCTGTTTTCACTGCCGGAATGGGCGTAGCGCACATGGCGGGCAATGCACTTGATGTTGGGGTAACGGTCGATAAAATGCTGGAAGATCTCATCCTGCTGCTCATAGCTGGGCTGCAGGGGGACGCCGTCCTTCCAGTCGCCCTTGGCGTGGTTCTCGTCATCCTTCCACAGGTGGTACGGCTCAATGCCGAACAGCACATCCACATAGGGCAGGCACTGGGTGCAATAGTCGCGGGCCTCCTCCCAAGACCAGAGGGTGGAACGGAAATTGCCGTCAAAGCTGACGGTCAGCCCCTTCTCCTTGGCGGTCTTGAGGCAGCGCAGGATAAAGTCGGCGCAGTTGCGGTTCAGTGCCGGGGTGATGCCGGACAGGTGCAGCCAGTCAAAGCCGTCAAACAGCGCATCAAGATCGACCTTGCTCAGGTCGTACTCGGTCAAAGCGCTGTGCATACGGTCATAGATGACCTTGCTGGGGCGGATGCCGTAGCCGGTCTCAAGATAATAGGTGCCCAGACGATGGCTGGGGGTCTCCTCCTTGGTGGAGAGGATCATCGGCGTGCAGTGTACATCGTTGCAGCGCAGCCAGCGCACGGCGCTTTTGCCCAGCGAGTTGTTGGGCACCACGCTGAAGAAGGTGGAATCCACCCAAGGTTGGCCAGTGCCAGCGCAATATTGGCCTCGCTGCCGCCGTAGCTGGCCTCAAAGGTGGAGGTCATGCGGATCTTTTCATAGTTCGGCGGGGTCAGTCGCAGCATCACCTCGCCGATGGTGATGAATTTCTGCGGGCTGTTGTTGCCCATCAGGATCGGATTGCTGTGCTCCATTTGGAAGTCCTCCTGTTTTTGCCGTAATTCGTTAGATTAAGTGTACCGCATTGCGCGGCGAATTGCAAGGCAAAAAGCGCAAAATCCGTGCGGTTAGTTTTTTAACAAGAGGGACAGATAAGGGAAAGCGGCTATAATGGCGCAGCTGCGGGGCGTCGAGGACGCCGCCCCCTACAGCTAAGGGATAAAGGAGTTCTAAAGGCACAGTGCGGCGGCCTGAGGGCAGGCCGCCCTACAACTGTAGACATACAGAGGAAAGGGAGGGCTGCAGCCTTCCCCTGACGGCGCGGGCGGAGCAGAGCCCCGCCCCTACGCACATCTCATTCCCACTGCGGGGGTTCGGGGGAACACCCGACTCAAAAGTGGAGGAAGGCCCGTTGGCGTTAAGCGCGAACAGTAATACTGCGTTCGCGTAGCCAACGGGCCTTCCGACTTCCTTATTGGGGTTCTTAGGGGCGTGCAGCCCCTAAGGCGCGGGTCCGCTGCGTCGCAACAGCGGCAATTTTCTTTGGTTCTTTCTTTTGTTGGCAAAAGAAAGAACAGCCTCCTGGGAGGATGCCGTTCATCCTTCAGCCTCACATCTCCTTCTCAAACCGGTCGATCTTGGCGACCTTGCCGACCACGGCCATCACATCGCCGTCCTTAAAGGTATAGTCAGCGGAGAACTCAACATTGGTCTGGCGGGCATGCTCCACCGCGATGACATTGATGCCGTAGACCTTGCGCAGATCAAGCTCCCGCACACTCTTACCCAGCATTTTGCCGCCCACAGCGATGCGGCGCACCTCGACACCGTCCCCCAGTGCGACATAGTCCAGCAGGTTGCCGGAGATCAGCCGCTTGCCGATGCGCACGGCCATATCGGCCTCCGGATAGACGACCTCAGCCCCCAGCTGCTTGAGGACCTCGCCATGTACCTCGCTGGCCGCCTTGGAGATCACATGCGGCACGCCGAGCTTGGTGACAAGCATCGTTGTCAGGATGCTGATGTCGATCCGCTCGCCGATGCAGATCGTGACAGTGCCGCAGTTCTGCATGCCGGTCTCCTTGAGCGCGGCCTCGTTCAGCTCGTCAATGACAAAGGCGTAATCGGTCCAGCCGCGCACTGCCTTGACCTTGGCCTCGTCCTTGTCAACGGCGATGACCTCCTTGCCGGCGTCCGACAGCGTTTTTACCAGTGCAGTGCCGAAGCGGCCCAGACCGATGACACCGTAGCTTTCGGCGGAACTTTTCATTTTATCAAACATATGTGTACCCTTTCTGCGCCGCGCCGGGCGGCAGAGTATGTAGGGGCGCATTCTATATGCGCCCGCGGAGCCGTGCCTGCGGCAGGCGGGCACGGGCGGATATGGAATCCGCCCCTACGGTGGTTGCCTTGCGGCTTCGTATTTACCCAATCGTAATGGCTTCTTCGGTATAGCGGGCGGTGGGCTCGGGGCGCTCGACCCAGAGGGAGAGCAGCGTCACCGCGCCCACACGGCCGATGAACATGGTAAGGATCAGCAGCACCCGGCTGCCGGCGCAAAGCCCCGCCGTGATGCCGGTGGAAAGCCCTGACGTGCTGTAGGCTGAGATCTGCTCAAACAGCAGCCGGACAAAATCCGTCTCCGGCTCAAGGATGCAGAGGCCGAAGGTGCCGCCCAGAACAACGATGATTCCCATCAGGGTGATGGTCGCAGCCTTGGGCAGCGCAGCGTCCGGCAGGCGGCGGTGGAATGCGCCGAGCCGCCGCTTGGAGAAGATCGACCGCACCTGCTGCATCAGCACAAAAAAGGTGGTCGTCTTGATGCCGCCGCCCGTGGACCCCGGCGATGCGCCGATAAACATCAGCAGCATAATGACCAGCAGGCCCGCGTTGCTCAGGGTGCTGAAATCCACCGTGCAGAAGCCCGCCGTGCGGGCCGTCATGCTCTGGAAAAACGCCGTCATCCAGCCAAGGCCGTCGGTCAGCTGCAAAAGCGCCATGCCGCCGAAGAGCAGTACCGCCGTGGTGGAAAGCACGACCTTGGTGTGAAAGCTCATTTTGCGGAAATTGCCGCGGCAGCGGCCGACATCGAGGATGACCATAAAGCCGATGCCGCCCACGATGACGAGCGCATCGGTGACAATGTTCAGCAGCAGATCATTCCGGTAGGGGATCAGGCTGGTGCCGCCGCCCAGTGCGTCAAACCCCGCATTATTAAAGGAGGCGATCGAGTGAAAAATGCTGAGCCAGACCGCCCGCAGCGGCATGTGGTCCCGGGCAAAGGCCGGAAAGCTCAGCACCGCGCCCGCTGCCTCGCACAGCACCGTCATGAGCAGGACGGCCCGCACGAGTTTGACCATGCCGTTCAGGTTTTCGACATTCAGCGCCTCCCGCACAAGGGAACGGCCCTTCAGGCTGATGCGCCGCCCGGTCACAAGGGCCAGCCCCATGCCGATGGACGCCACGCCCAGACCGCCGATCTGGATCAGCACCGCGATGACCAGCTGGCCGAACAGACTGAAGGTGTCGCCGGTGTCCACCACGACCAGCCCGGTGACGCAGACGGCGCTGGTAGAGGTAAAAAGTGCGTTCAGCGGTGTGATATGCACCCCCGGATGCACCGAGAACGGCAGCATAAGCAGCGCCGCACCGCAGAGGATCAGCAGCGCAAAGCCGATGGCGATGATCCGCGCCGGGGGCTGCGTCTTTAAAAATTGTTGGACCGCATTGCGGATATGCTGCATGGTGTTTTCCCTCCTGCTGCTTGCATTGGCTGTATTATAGCACACTTTCTGCTGCATGACCAAATTTATTTTTTTTACCGCCCGCCGCGCGCCGCAAGGGCGGGCGCAAATCGCCCTTGCGGTATTGCGTTAAATCATGTATAATGAATTATTACTGATAGTATGTTGGGAGGTGCGGCCATGAGCCTGCAGAGTTTCGGGTTCTTCGGCTTTTTGCTGGTGGTGGCCGTGGTGTATCTGCACCTGCCGCAGCGGCTGCAAAGCGTTTTTCTGCTGGGGGCCAGCTGGGTGTTCTACGCGCTGGCCATGCCAGCCATGCTGCCCGTGACCATCGCTGTTGCGGTGTTCACCTACCTGTGCGGTCGCGGGCTGGCGGCGCGGGGCGGCGTGCATAAAACGGCAGCGCTGCGCCTCGGCGTTGGCGGGCTGCTGGCGATCCTTGCCTTCTTCAAATACAACGGCGCGTTTGCGGCGGACGGCGGCTGGCAGGCCGTGGCCATGCCGCTGGGCATCAGCTTTTACACCTTTGCGGCCATCTCCTACCTGATTGACGCCGCGCGCGGCGACTGCGAGGTCGAGACAAGCTTCATCGACTTTGCGCTGTTTCTGAACTTTTTTGCCACTGTCACACAGGGGCCGATCTGCCGTGCCGGGGCGCTGCTGCCCCAGCTCAAGGCCGAGCATCGCTTTGACGCTGCCCGCACCGTGCAGGCGCTGCGGCTGCTGGCGCTGGGCCTTTTTAAGCTGGTGGCCGTCAGCGATGTGCTGGGCCTGCTGGTGGACGAGGTGTTTCCCCACTACGGCAGCTACGGTGGCCCCATGCTGGTGCTGGCTGCTGTGTTTTATACCTTTCAACTGTATTTCAACTTTTCCGGCTATTCTGAGGTTGCCCGCGCGGTGGGGCTGCTGCTCGGCCTGACCCTGCCGGAGAACTTCAAAACGCCGTTTTTTGCCACAAACTTTTCCGGCTTCTGGAGCCGCTGGCACATCAGCTTTTCGTCCTGGCTGCAGGACTATCTCTTTATGCCGCTGGCGTGGGCCGATGTTTCGGGCGCAACGCACGGCAGGCTCAGCCGCCTGCCCGCCGAGGTCTGCGTATTCACGGTGTTTTTTGTGTCGGGCTTCTGGCACGGCAATACGCTGCCCTTTGTGGTGTGGGGCCTTTTACAGGCCTGCTACCGCTTGGGTGAGGAATTGCTGCACCGCCGCCTCGGCAAGCCCAAAAAGAAGGCCCCCGCCCGCGTGCAGTGGGCCAAGCGCGCCGGCGTGTTTGCGCTGTGGTGCGTGAGCATGGTCTTTTTCCGGGTGGGGTCCTCCCCTGCCGCCGCGCCGCTGACTGTGGGCGATGCGTTCCGGTATCTGGGCGGCTGTTTCCTTAACTGGGCGCCCGCGCGGTTTGCCGCCGAGCTGTATGCCGCCGCGTCCAACGGCTTTTACGCCAACGCCATCATGGTGGCCGCGTACTACGCCTTCACGGCGCTGGTGCTGGCGCTGGCGTTTTATCTGGACGCCCGCCGGGCGTTTGCGTTCAAGAACAAGCCTGCCGAGATCTGCCTTGCCAAGGAAAAGCACCGCTGGGCCGTCTATTATGCGCTGGTGATTGCGCTGCTGATCGGCTATATCATGCAGAGCGGCGGCTTCGGCAGTTCCGGCTTCGGCATGTATGCGGGGTTCTGACCGCCGCACCGCAGGGGCCGGGCATGCCCGGCCCCTGCGCCCTACATCAATACGAAAGGAGGCTGCTTGGCCCATGAAAAACATTCTCAAAAAAATGGCGCTTCTGGCGATTCCTGTGGTTCTGTGGTTCGTGTTCTTTGCTGCGTTTGAGCCAAACAACTACTTCGGGCTGAAGGCCTCCGCCTCGTCCAGCCAGCCGGTGGCGCGGGTAAGAGCTTACCAGCAGGCACCGGGCACAAATTTGATTTTAGGGGACAGCCGCCTTGCCCATTTTGATATGCAGCTGGTCAACAGCCTGACCGGGCAGCCGTGGCAGAACCTTGCGTTCGGCGGTGCCTCGCTCAAGGAGACGCTTGATCTGGCGGACTATATACTCGACTCCGGTCATGAGGTCGATACCCTGCTGGCGGAGGTTTCGTTCTATACGCTGAACGCCGGGTACAACACCGACCGCTTTGCCGCGCTGGAGGAGACGCTGAACAACCCCTCGCCTACTGCTTTAACCTTGAATACAATGTAAACGCCCTGACCGTGGCGATGGACACGCTGCGCGGCACACCTGACACGATCGAGTCCGGCGACTGGACCGAGAGCGATTATCTGGCCGATGACGGCACAGTGCTGCCGCTGCACCGCCGCCTGTACGACTACACCGCCACCATCACCCCGCGCTGCAAAGACTGGTCGGTCAACACCGAGCAGCTTGAGCGGCTGCGCGCTTTGGCTGAGCGCTGCCAGGCCGAGGGCGTGCGGCTCATCGTGGTTTTGCCGCCGATGGCGGAAAATGTGCGCACCGAAGTCTGCGATGCCTTCGGCATCAGCGATGCGATGGAGGATGAAGTGCTGCCCGCGCTGCGCGCCTGGGCCGACAGCTACGGCTTTACCCTGCTGGACTATGAGTGGGGCGGCAGCTGCATCACAGACGATGACACGCAGTTTTTTGACGGTTTCCACCTTGATGAAAATACGGCCTGCCGGTTTGGACACAAGAATTGTTTAACGATATTACAGGTTGACATGTAGGGCGGCATGCCCCCATGCCGCCGCGGCGGGGTGAGGGCACCCCGCCCTACATCCTCCGGACAAAGGGGCATCCTCATTTGTAGGGGGCGGCGTCCCCGACGCCCCGCGGGGGAAGGCTTTTTAGGAGGTACACATGGCATTAGATTTCCTGATTTTATATGAACACACCGTCCGCGAGTATGAGAGCGACCTTTTGCTCAAGCTGGAGCTGGAGCGGCGCGGCTATACTGCCGAGATCCGCCAGCTGCTTGACCCCAAGCGGCTGCGGTTCTTCGGCAAGGACAAGCCGGAGGTGCTGGTGGCCAGCTGCATGTACGACAACGAGGCCATCAACAGCCATGTGTACAACAACATCGGCCGCTGCAACAAGATCGTCAACCTCCACTGGGAGCAGATGCTCTCTGACACGCAGGAGGAGGGCGACTGGTTCAACATGAACGGCAATGCCAAGCGCTGTGTGCAGACCTGCTGGGGCACGCGCACAGCCGCCCGCCTGCAGGCACACGGCATGGAGGCCAAAAACACCCCCGTGACCGGTGCCGTCATGATGGACTTTCTGCGCCCGGAGTTCAACGGATATTTCAAGGATAAGGCGTCGCTGTGCAGGGAATTTGGCCTCGACCCCGAAAAGCAGCTGCACCTGTATATCTCAAGCTTCGGCTATGCCAGCATGAGCGAGGAGGAGGTAGCCGAGCTTTCCAAGATGGCGGGCACCGACTTTACCGGCTTTGCCAAAACAAACCGCATCTCGATGCAGGAAACACTGCGCTGGTTCGATGAATATCTGGGCCAGCATCCCGAGGTCGAGCTTGTCTACCGCCGCCACCCCAGCGAGTGGAATTCCCCCGCGCTGGAGGCGCTGGCGAAAAAGCGGCCGAACTTCCATGTTATTTTTGCCGACTCGGTCAAGCAGTGGATCGTTGCCGCTGACTCGATCTCGATCTGGATGAGCACCGCCATCGCCGAGGTGTATATGGCGGGCAAAAGCTGCCATATCCTGCGCCCGGTGCCGATCGAGCATGAGTACGACCCGGTCATCTATAAGGATGCGCGCTATGTGACAAGCTACGATGCGTTTGCCGCCGCCATGGCCGAGCCGGAGCCGCCCTTCCCCATCGCGCGGGAGGTCATCGAGGGGTATTTTGACCCGAGCGAAACGCCCGCCTACAAGCGGATGGCCGACCTTTTGGAGGATGTCTACAAAAATCCGCCGCGGGACGAGCCGATGGGCGCGGGCTTTACCCCGCACTTCAACAAGCTGAAGCTCTGCGCGCTGGCCGGGGTGCATTTCCTTTATAAGCACGGCTGGGAGCCGAAAAAGGTATTTGCCTTCTGCCCGCCGCTGGCAGACTTTGCGCAGCGCATCTACGGCTATGTAGACAAAGCGCATGTAACGCCGGAACAGGTGGCAGCAATGACGGAACGCATTAAGCCGTTCGTCCGCTGAGCATGTAGGGGCCGGGCATGCCCGGCCCTGCACTGTACGGCAGACGCGCAGTAAAGGCAAGGCTGCAGGCCGGGCACGCCCGGGCCCTACAACGCTATAATGGGACACACATATGTCAGAAACAAAAAATCTGCCGGCGAATCCTTCGCCGGGAATGTAATGAAATATTCGGTGGCGACCTATCTGGGCTTCGCCATCACGGGGCTGGCCCTTATCGTCAAGGGGCTGCTGCCCACCGAGGTGCTGGGCGCGCCGGTCACCTTTATGACCTACACGGCCACCATCATGAACATCGGCATCCTTGGCCTCGACCAGGCGCTGCTGCGCTTTTATCATGAGCCGCCCGCCGGGGCCGAGCCGCGCCAGCTGTTTGCGGCCTGCACCCGCATCTCGGCGTCCTTTATGATGCTGCTGGGCGTTGCGGGCAGCGTGTTTTTTGCGCAGCCCCTCGCCGCCGCGTTCGGCCTTGGCTCTGCCGGGCCGGGCATCGTGCCGCTGCTCTTTCTCAATGCAGCGCTCTATATGCTGGTGCGGTATCTGAATGTCCTGCTTCGGCTGGAAAACGACCTGCGCGCCTACACGGCGGAAACGCTCTGGATGCAGGGCTGCTACAACCTGTTTTATCTGCTGCCGGGCTTTTTCACCTCCGAGGTCTTTGTGCTGGCGGTCGCCGCCATCCTCAGCTTCGGCGTGGTGGCCATTGCGTTCGGGTACAAGTATCGCAGTGCCGTGCTGGCACCGCTGCCCGCGGCACAGCTGGGCGGCATTGCGCGGCAGACCGTGCCCTACGGCATCGCGCTGGCCCCGGCGCAGATTTTGTTCAGCCTGTCCAGCGGTATCTGCCTTTCGTTTGTCGGCAACGCCTGCGGCGAGAGTGCGCAGGGGCTTTTTGCCTTCGGCTACAGCCTTGCGCAGCTTGTAACAGCCATTCAGGCCGGGTTTTCGACCTACTGGGGGCCTTATGTCTACGCCCACTACCGCGAGGAGCAGGAGCGCATCTGCCGCGTGCATGATGTGCTGAACCTGCTGATCTTCGGCTTTTTCTGCGTGCTGGTCATGCTTGAGGACATCGTCTTTGTCATCTTCCCCGACAAGCGGGGGTGTCTGGCGATCTTCCCGCTGCTGATGCTGGCCGTTGTGTTCAACATTTTGTGCGAGGGCACGGTCTACGGCAATTCGATAGCCCGCAAGCCCTGGCATGACACAATCGGCATCGGGCTGGGGGCGCTGTCCAACTTCGGGCTTTGCGCGGTGCTGGTGCCGCGCTTTGGGCTGGTCGGTGCAGCGCTTGCGCTGGCTGCCAGCAACGGCGCAGCCTTTTTGTACCGCAGCGTCACGGGGCAGATGTATTACCGCACCGTGGCCAGCTACCCCAAGACGATCTCCGGCTTTCTGCTGGCGTTTGCGGTCACGGCAGTCGGCACGCTGCTGTGGCAGCACTTCTTTATAAAATTCGCGCTGGTCGGCGTGATTTTGTTTATCTACTGCACACTCTACCGCGCGCAGCTGGCCAGGCTCTGGACCATGGGGCTAGGCATCCTGCGCGGCATCTTCCACAAGAGGTGAGGGAAATCATGAAGCATTGCGGCACACAGGAATTGGAGACGCAGCGCCTTGTTCTGCGGCGGCTCTCCATGGATGACAGCGAAATGATGTACAACAACTGGGCCAGCGACAAGCAGGTCACGCAGTATCTGCGCTGGAACGCCCACCGCAGCTGGGGCGAGACCGCCGAGACGCTGAACGAGTGGGAAAAGCACTACGATGACCCTGCCTTTTACCAGTGGGGCATCACCGACCGGCACACCGGCGTGCTGTTCGGCTCGATCAGCCTTTTCCCCGCGCCGGCGCTCAAGACCGGCTGGCACCTGAACACGGAGCGGCTTGGCCCTGCGTGGGAGGTCGGCTACGCGCTCGGCCGCAAATGGTGGAATAAAGGCTATGCAACTGAGGCACTCTGTACCGTACGGGACTACTGGTTTGACACGGTGGGCGCCGACTGGCTGGCCGCCGTCCACGCCAATGAAAACATTGCCAGCAGTGCCGTGCTGCAAAAGGCAGGCTTTGTCTACGACCATGATGTGACCGACCGCAAGTTTGACGGCACCCCGGTCCCCTGCCGCGCCTACCACCTGCTGAAAGAGGAATTATGAGCGATAACACAACAGAACTTGACTTTGGCACGACCGCCCAGAAGGCCACCGACGGCGAGAAACTGCCTGTGGTGCTGCTGGCGCTGGATCAGGGCCGCTATGATATGACCCGCAGTCTGGACGAGCTGCGCGCACTGGCCGATGCCAACGGCATGGACGCCGTGGCCGAGGTCGTACAGAAGCGCGCCACGCCCGAGGCCGCCACGATGCTGGGTGAGGGCAAGGTCGCCGAGGCCCGCCTTGTCTGCCAGAATGTAAACGCGGCAGCCGCGATTTTTGACGGCGAGCTGACCGGCAGCCAGATCCGCAACCTCTCCGCCGCGCTGCAGCTTGAGGTACTGGACCGCACGATGCTGATCCTTGAAATCTTCCGTGCCCGCGCCACCACGAACGAGGGCAAGCTGCAGACCGAGCTTGCCACACTGCGCTACCAGCTGCCGCGCCTGCAGGGGTCTGGGCGAAAAGCCTGAGCCGTCAGGGCGGCGGACGGCGGGGGGCGGCGGCGGTGCGCGCCGCGGCGCCGGTGAGACCAAGCTGGAGCTGGACCGCCGCCACCTGCACCACCGCATTGAGCATCTGGAAGAAAAGCTGAAGGAAATGGAAAAGCGCCGGGGCGAGACCCGCCGCGCCCGCCAAAAGAACAATGTGCCCGTGGTAGCGCTGGTCGGCTACACCAATGTGGGCAAATCCAGCCTGCTGAACGCCCTGTGCGGCGAGCAGATCTTTGAGGCCGACATGCTGTTTGCCACGCTGGACCCCACCGCCCGCAAGCTGGTGCTGCCCAGCGGCCTGCAGATCATTCTGGTGGACACGGTCGGCTTTGTCAGCCGGCTGCCGCACCATCTGGTCGAGGCGTTCAAATCCACGCTGGAGGAGGCCGCCTTTGCCGATGTCATCATCAAGGTGGCGGACGCCGGGGACGAGCAGGCCGCCGAGCAGCTGGCCGTGACCGATGAGGTTCTGGGCAGCCTTGACTGCGAGAGCATCCCCCAGCTGGTGGTCTACAACAAATGCGATATGGCGAACGCCGTTGCGTTTGACCCGGACATTCTGCTGACGAGCGCCAAGACCGGCTGCGGCCTGCCTGAGCTTTTGGCCAAGCTGGACGATGTGCTGGGCCACCGCGTGCGCACGATCGAGCTGGTGCTGCCCTATGACAAGCTGGCGCTGGCCGACATTTTGCGCAGCCGCGGCAGCGTAGCGGCGGAGGAATACCGCGAGGATGGCGTTTTTTACCGCGCCACCGTGAAAATTGACGACCTGCACCGGTTTGAGGCGTTTTTGGTATAACGCGGCGGGAGGTTAGGCTGGTGTAAGACGGACAAATCGGAAGTTGTGGAGGTGCCTATGAGCAGGAAAGTTAGATTGTGCGCAATTATTGCGTTTATAATAGCTTTAATCATTTCAATAATCCGTATTTTGATTGATTTCAATTATGGAATAGAAAGAATCAGTCCACTTATCCCGGTACTTGATATTGCAAGTGCTATTGTGTGGGTAATTTGTATTGTTGTTAATTGCGTTCTGTATCAAAAGAAAGATAGATAACAATTCCAGTTTGCCGGGCTGCGGGGCGGGTATAACGGCAGCATTGGCTTCCCCCTCTGGGGGAAGCTGTCACCGCAGGTGACTGATGAGGGGGCAACTTCCGGATATTTCTCCCTCATCCGGCGCGTTCCGCGCCACCTTCCCCCAAGGGGAAGGCTTTCCCCGCCATCCGCATTGACACCTTGCGCCGATGCGCTTATAATAAAACTACTTACGCAACTTAGAAAAAGGGGAAATCACTATGGCAAATGTTCGTACCCGCTTTGCGCCGTCCCCCACAGGCTATATGCATGTAGGCAACCTGCGCACGGCACTGTACACCTATCTGCAGGCGCGCCACAACGGCGGCACCTTTATCCTGCGCATTGAGGACACCGATCAGGGCCGTCTGGTCGAGGGCGCTACCGACATTATCTACAATACGCTGAAGGCCACCGGCCTGACCTGGGACGAGGGCCCCGACATCGGCGGCCCTGTCGGCCCCTATGTCCAGAGCGAGCGCATGGGCATGTTCAAGCAGTATGCCGAGCAGCTGGTCAAGGCCGGTAAGGCGTACTACTGCTTCTGCACCGAGGAGCGCCTGAACGAAATGCACGAGGCCCAGCGCGCCGCCGGCGAAATGACCCACTATGACGGGCATTGCCGCAGCCTGAGCGCCGAGGAGGTCGCCGCCAAGCTGGCCGCCGGGGAGCCGTATGTCATCCGCCAGAAAATCCCCGAGAGCGGCGTGGCCGGCTTTGACGATGTTGTCTACGGCCACATTGAGGTCGATGTCAAGGAGCTGGACGACCAGATTCTGATCAAGACTGACGGTATGCCCACCTACAACTTTGCCAATGTTGTGGACGATCACCTGATGGGCATCACCCATGTCATCCGCGGCAGCGAGTATCTTTCCAGCACGCCCAAGTACAACCTGCTGTATGAGGCGTTCGGCTGGGAGAAGCCCATCTATGTCCACTGCCCGCCCGTTATGAAGGACGCGCAGAACAAGCTGAGCAAGCGCAACGGCGATGCCAGCTATCAGGACTTGGTGGCCAAGGGCTACCTGCCCGCCGCCGTGCTGAACTATCTGCTGCTGCTGGGCTGGGCACCCGAGGGCGAGCAGGAGATCTTCTCTCTTGATGAAATGATCAAAATCTGGGACCCCGCGCGTATTTCCAAGTCCCCGGCGATTTTTGACCCGCTCAAGCTGCGCGCCATCAACGCCGCCTACATCCGCGCCCTGCCTGCCGAGGAGTTCCGCCGTCTGGCCGACCCGTTCATCGACAGTGCCGTGCATTGCGACATCGACCGCGACCTGCTTTGCGCCAATTTGCAGCCCCGCTGCGAGGTGCTGGAGGATATTCCCCCGCAGCTCGATTTCTTTGATGCCGTGCTGCCCATTGATGCGGAAATGTACCGCAACAAGAAGCAAAAGACCACTCCGGAATCCGCAAAGGAGGCCCTGACCGCGCTGCTGCCGGTGCTGGAGGCCCAGACCGACTGGACCCGCGATGCGATTTTTGATGCCTGCAAGACGCTGGCCGAGCAGATGGAAAAGAAGAACGGCTGGCTGCTGTTCCCCTTGGGCATCGCGCTGTCCGGCAAGGCCCCGCACCCCCCGGCGGCGGCACCGACCTTGCCGCCATGATGGGCCGCGAGGAGACCCTCAAGCGCGTGAAGGACGCGCTGGGGAAGCTGTAAATGCAATAGAATACCCGGCGCTGCTGACGATTTTCAGTCAGCAGCGCCGGGTTTGTTTTTTGCGGGGAGCGGCGGTAAGCTTCTTCGCACAGGTTTAAAAATGGGGCCGTAGGGCGGCCAGCCCTCTGGCCGCCGTGCCCGTTTGCGGCAGCGGGAACCCTGCGGGCCATCCCTGTAGGGGGCGGCGTCCCCGATGCCCCGCGGGAGGGATGAATTCCTCCCCTACGAATTGACCGTAAAAGGAGTATGGCGGTAAGCCGCGGGCCGGGCATGCCCCGGCCCCTACAAATAGCCGGAAGGTTCACGGCAATCCTTGTAGGGGTTCCCATCAAATCACATAATCATTTCCCGGCTGGGAGGTGTTGACCAAGTCGGCAAGGGTAATGCCGTCAAAATAGTCGTTGATCATCGTGTTCAGCTTGCGCCACATCGGCAGGGTGCGGCACTCGCTCATGCGGCGGCACTCGATCGGGTTCTGCTCCAGACAGGCTACCGGGGCCAAACCTCCCTCGGTCAGGCGCAGGATGCTGCCCACGGTGTACTCCTCGGGCGACCGGGTCAGGCGGTAGCCGCCGGACTTGCCGCGCAGCCCCTGCAGATACCGCTCCTTGACAAGGCTTTTCACGATCGCCTCCAGATATTTTTCAGAAATTTCCTGCCGCGCGGCGATCTCCTTCAAGGGAATGTAGCCGTCGTGCTGATGCTCCGCTATGTCGATCATGACACGCAGCGCATAACGGCCCTTCGTTGAAATCATCATGGTTGGCTGCTCCTTTGGGCATGGGCACAGCCCCCGGCCTGCGGTGCGCAGGGGCGGCGGGCTGCCCTTGTTTTTCTTATTCCTATTATATAGGTTGGTTAATGGGAAAGCAAGCTGTTTTGCAGAAAAATATTTGCAAAATTCCCTATTTCCCTATTGACAAACGGGAAAATATGTTGTACAATCCTATCAACCTACAAGAAAGGTATGAATAGATATGCGAAAGGGCTTTGCACCGTACCCGCGATGTCGCCGTCAGACGCTGTGACTGCATGTTTGCCCCGATTTATAAACAGAAATAATGATGGAGGAACCTATCATGAGCAAGATCTACACTTCCGCTGACCAGCTGATCGGCCGCACGCCCCTGCTGGAGCTTACGCATATCGAGGCCGCCGAGGGCCTGCAGGCCAAGATCCTTGGCAAGCTGGAGTATTTCAACCCCGCCGGGTCCGTCAAGGATCGCATCGCCAAGGCGATGATCGACGATGCCGAGGCCTCCGGCAAGCTGAAGCCCGGCTCGGTCATTATTGAGCCGACCTCCGGCAACACCGGCATCGGTCTGGCCAGCGTGGCGGCTGCCCGCGGCTACCGCATCATCATCGTCATGCCCGAGACGATGAGCGTTGAGCGCCGCCAGCTGATGAAGGCCTACGGCGCCGAGCTGGTGCTGACTGACGGTGCCAAGGGCATGAAGGGTGCCATTGCCAAGGCGGACGAGCTGGCCAAGGAGATCCCCAACAGCTTTGTGCCCGGCCAGTTTGTGAACCCGGCCAACCCCGATGCCCACAAGCGCACCACCGGCCCCGAGATCTGGGAGGACACCGATGGAAAGGTCGATATTTTTGTGGCCGGTGTCGGCACCGGCGGCACCGTGACCGGTGTGGGCGAGTACCTCAAGAGCCAGAACCCCGCCGTCAGGGTCGTGGCTGTCGAGCCTGCCACCTCCCCCGTGCTGAGCAAGGGCGTGGCCGGTGCGCACAAGATTCAGGGCATCGGCGCAGGCTTTGTACCCGATGTACTGAACACCAAGGTCTATGACGAGGTCATCCCCGTTGCCAACGAGGACGCCTTTGCCGCCGGCAAGCTGGTCGGCCACCGCGAGGGCGTGCTGGTCGGCATCTCCTCCGGTGCGGCCGTCTGGGCCGCTATCGAGCTGGCCAAGCGCCCCCGAGAACAAGGGCAAGACCATCGTGGCGCTGCTGCCCGACACCGGCGACCGCTACCTGTCCACCCCGCTGTTTGCAGACTGATTGCATACGGGCTGAAATTTTGCTATAATAAGCGCGGCAGATGTTTGTCTGCCGCGTTTTTTGTGGTTTTTAATACATGTAGGGGCGGGGTTCTACTCCGCCCGGGAGCCTTGCCGCTACGGGAATGTTCCGGGCGGAGCAGAGCCCCGCCCCTACGCTGTAATCGCTTTTGGGAGGACACTCTTATATGACTACTACCCCAGGTGCGCTGATTGCTATGAGCGGCGGCGTGGACAGCACCGTCGCTGCCTACCTGATGAAGCAGGCGGGCTACCGCTGCATGGGCGCGACGATGCGCCTGTACCAGAACGAGGATTTGGGGCAGAGCGGCTTTCACACCTGCTGCTCGGCCAAGGATGTTGAGGACGCCGCCGAGGTCGCGTTCCAGCTCGACATTCCCTTCGAGGTCGTGAACTACACCGAGGATTTCCGCGAGAAGGTCATTGAGAAGTTCATTGCGACCTATGAGGCCGGCGGCACGCCGAACCCCTGCATCGACTGCAACCGCACGATGAAATTTGACAAGATGCTGGATTTTGCCCGGGCACACGGGTTGGATTACATCGTGACCGGCCACTATGCCCGCATTGAGCAGGACCCCGAGACAGGCCGCTGGCTGCTGAAAAAAGCACTGTACACCGACAAGGATCAGAGCTATGTGCTGTATGCGCTGACGCAGGACCAGCTTGCCCACACAAAGTTCCCGCTTGGCGGCATGGACAAGCCTTCCATCCGCAAAATTGCCGAGGAGCAGGGCTTCTGCAACGCCCGCAAGCACGACAGTCAGGACATCTGCTTTGTGCCGGACGGCGATTATGTCGGCTTTATGGAGCGCTACACCGGCAAATATTACCCGGACGGCGATTTTGTTGACCTTGACGGCAGGGTCGTGGGCCGCCACCGCGGCGCGGTGCGCTACACCTGCGGCCAGCGCAAGGGGCTGGGGCTGGCGCTGGGCGCACCGGTCTATGTCTGCGGCAAGGATATGGAGAAAAACACCGTCACAGTCGGCCCTGAGAGCGCGCTCTTTACGACCACGCTTGTAGCGGGGGATTTCAACTGGATTTCTATCCCAGAGCTGACCGCGCCGATGCGCGTTAAGGCCAAGGCCCGCTACCGCCAGACCGAGCAGCCCGCCACCGTGCGCCCGCTGGACAACGGCCTTGTGCAGGTCGTGTTTGACGAGCCGCAGCGCGCCATCACCCGCGGTCAGGCCGTTGTGCTCTACGATGGGGATGTCGTTGTCGGCGGAGGCACGATCTTATAAGCACCAACATAAAAGACGCAGCCGAGGAAAACTCAGCTGCGCCTTTTTGATTTTATGAAATCAGACGATCTCGACCTTCTCCATGACAACGGGGGTCTTGGGCTTGTCGTTCCAGTCGGTCGCAACGGCTGCGATCTCGTCCACGACCTCAATGCCGTTCACGACATGGCCGAAGGCGGCGTAGCTGCCGTCCAGATGCGGGGCATCCTGATGCATGATGAAGAACTGGCTGCCGGCCGAGTTGGGGTCCATCGAGCGGGCCATGCTGATGACGCCGCGGGTGTGCTTGATGGGGTTGGCAACGCCGTTCTGCAGGAACTCGCCCTTGATGTGCCAGCCGGGGCCGCCCATGCCGGTGCCCTGCGGGTCGCCGCCCTGAATCATAAAGCCGGAGATAACGCGGTGGAAGGTCAGGCCGTTGTAGAAGCCCTGCTTGACGAGCTTCTCAAAGTTCTCGCAGGTGATGGGGGCTGCGCTGTGGTCCAGCTCAAGGTCGATGGTCTTGCCGTTTTGCATGGTGATACGAATCATACGATGGTCTCCTTTTCCGTTGGTGGATTTTGTGTTTCCGGGTCACTCTCCGGGGTGGCGATGCCCTTGGTATAGCTCATGCTGCCGAGCTTCTCGGCAAATTCAGCGGGGGTCAGCTTATCCATCCAGTAAAGCAGCGCCGCCCCCATAAGCTGCTCACTGCGCAGGGTCGCGCGGGGCAGCAGGGCGAACAGGCCGCCATCCCGCACCGTGCCGGTGAAGGGGTCGGTCCATTCGTCCGGCAGGCGGGCATCCAGCTGCCGGGGCGACACATGGCCCGTGATGAAGCCGCGCCCGCCGAACAGCGGCTCAATGAGCCAGAACACTGCCCTGCGCACGCCGTGGCGGCTGGGGAAAAGCCCGCGCAGCCGGTAGGTGTGCCAGAATGCGTCCGCCAGATATTCCACGGGAATATCCTCGCCGTAGGTTTCCAGCAGGCAGGTGTGCAGCAGCGCCGTGATGTCGGCCAGCTCCGCGCCGGTGGGCAGCGGGCTGACATCCTCGACCGGGACCAGACTGGAGCCTGTGTCCTCGGCATGGAGGGTAGAGTCGAGCGCGATCTCCAAATAGCCGTGCCCGCCCTTGCCCGCATAGGGGCAGCCGGGCTTGCACATGGCATAGATGAAGGGATGCACCACGGTGTCGGCGGCATAATGGCTCAAAAAGCCGAGCGCATACTCCACCTGCGGGCGGGTCCTGACATTGGCGCAAAGGCTGCGCAGGAACGCGCCCGTCTTTTCCTCATGCATACGGTTGCCCAGCCCCGGCAGGTCGTAGTGGCGCTTTGCGCGCTTTTTCCAGACTTCGTAGCAAAAAAAGCTGTCCGGGCCGTTGGCCCCGGCCGCAAACGCCGCCGGGCACTGGATCTTATAATGGATCGCCTCCGCCGCCTTATGGGCGGTGCGCACATGGGTATAGCCTTCCGGCATAAAGTGTCCCCTTTCCATGGATGAGCTTACCAGTAATTGTACCGCGCGGCAGGGAAAAAGTCAAATTGGAAAACACCGCGCGGATGCCGTCATCTCGACATTTTTACGCAAATCTGATATAATAAAATGTATCTATAGCCTTACAGGGGGAATTTCAGCATGCCGCAGCCGTTTGTGTTGTTTGACAATGTGTGTAAATATTATCAGATGGGTGAAACGCGGATCGCCGCGTCCGACCATGTCAGCTTTGAGATCGAAAAGGGCGAGTTCTGCGTCATCCTCGGCCCCTCGGGCGCAGGCAAGACCACCGTGCTGAATATGCTGGGCGGCATGGACACCTGCGATGAGGGCACGATCCTGCTGGACGGCGAAAAGGTCAGCAGCTTTGATAAAAAGCGGCTGACGACCTACCGCCGGTATGATGTGGGCTTTGTCTTTCAGTTCTACAATCTGGTGCAGAACCTGACCGCGCGGGAAAATGTCGAGCTGGCCGCCGAGATCTGCCGCGACCCGCTGGACGCCGACACCGTGCTGGACGAGGTGGGACTGGCGGACCGAAAGAACAACTTCCCGGCGCAGCTTTCGGGCGGTGAGCAGCAGCGTGTTTCGATTGCCCGCGCACTGGCCAAAAACCCGAAGATCCTGCTCTGCGATGAGCCCACCGGCGCACTGGACTACAAGACCGGCAAGCAGGTGCTGGCGCTGCTGCAGGCCACCTGCCGCAGGCAGGGCCGCACGGTCATCGTCATCACCCACAACAGTGCGCTGGCCGCCATGGCAGACCGGGTCATCCGCATCAACAGCGGCCGCGTGGTAGACCAGACGGTGAACCCCGCCCCACCCCTGTGGAAAGGATTGAATGGTAAATGACACGCAGCTATCGCAAAAACACCCTGCGGACATTTAAAAATACCCTGAGCCGGTTTGCTGCCGTGTTTGCCATCGTGGCGCTGGGCGTCGGCTTTCTGGCCGGGCTGAGCGGCACCCCCATCGACATGAAGGAGTCGATGGAGCGCTATATGGACGATGCCGATTTCTACGATCTGCGCGTTGTCTCCACGCTGGGCCTGACCGATGCGGATGTTGCCGCACTCGGGCAGGTGAACGGCGTGCGCGAGGTACAGCCGGGCTACTCAGCCGATCTGCTGGTCGAGGCAGACGGCGACACTATCGTCAGCCGCGCCCACAGTCTGCCCGCGCCGGACAACAACACGATCAACCGTCTGCGCCTTGTGGATGGCCGCCTGCCTGCGGCCTCCGGCGAGTGCGTGGTCGAGGCCGGCGCCATGGAGCTGAACCCCACCTACCCCATCGGCACCCGGCTTGTGGTAAGCAGCGCCAACGAGGCGCTGGACACGAAGCTGGATACCACCGTCTACACCGTTGTGGGCATCGTGCATAACGCGAACTATTTCAGCTTTGAGCGCGAGCCTGCCAGCGTGGGCAACGGTACAGTCAAGCTGGTATTCTACATCCCGCAGCAGGATTTTGCCTTTGAGGCCTACACCGAGATCTACCTGACCGCCGAGGGTGCCCTTGCGCAGGACAGCCTCGGCGATGATTACCGCGACACGGTGGACGCCGTCAAGGACCGGGTCGAGGGTATTGCCGAGGCCCGGTGCGAGGCGCGGTACAACGGCATCGTTGACGAGGCCCGCGCCGAGCTGGACGATGCCTGGGCTGAATACAACGATGCCAAGGCCGAGGCTGGACCAGCAGCTGGCAGATGCCGCCGCAGAGCTGGCCGATGGCAGGCAGCAGCTGGCCGAGGCCAGCGCGAGGTCGATGACGGTGAGCGGCAGTATGCGGACGGCCTGAACGAGCTGGCGTCCAACGAAGCGCTGCTCAATAACGGCGCGGCCCAGCTGGCCGAGGCCGAAGCGCAGCTGCAGGCCGCCGAGGCACAGCTGCAGGCGGGCGAGGAGGAGCTTGCCGCCAAGCCCCCCGGCTGGAGGCTGCCCGCAGGCAGCTGGAGGACGGCCAGGCCCAGTACGAGGCCGGGCTCAGGCAGTACAATGACGGGCTGGCGCAGCTGGATGCCGCCGAAAAGCAGCTGGCCGAGGCCAAGGCCCAGCTGGACGCCAACGCTGCCGCCTACGAGGACGGCATCCGGACGATGGCCGATGCAATGGGCGTGGATGCAGAGCAGCTGGATGCTTTCATCGGCTGGCTGGCCCAAAACTGCGATGCAAACGGCACGCAGCCGCCCCAGAATGCCGAGGAGCTGTGGCAGGCCCTGCAGGAGTACGGCGATCTGACCATCATCCCCGCCAACATGACGCAGGAGCAGGTCGATGCCATCCGCACACAGGCCGGTGATCTGCTGACCGTGATCGATGCCATCCCGACCGACACCCTGCCTGAGGAGCAGAAGCAGCGCCTGCAGGAGGCACGGGCGCATATCGCCGCGATAGCCGATGCCGCCGACCCGGCCGCCATGCAGACGGCGCTGCAGAGCGCCGCTGACTGGGTGCAGCAGTCCGCCCCGGAGCTGCCCGATGAGATCCGCGACAGGCTGAAGGCCGCCATCGAGGCATGGTGGGCCAGCCTGCCGGAGGACAGCAAAAAGCAGCTGGATGAGTTTGTGGCCGGTGTCGGGCAGCTGACCCAGTACCGTCTGGGGCTGCTGCAGTACGAAAAAAGGTGACCGCCCAGCTGGCCGCAGGCCGCGCTGAGCTGGAGGCCAATGGCCCCCCCGGCTGGGCCGAGGCAAAGGCCA
>ENA-OUNH01000227-OUNH01000227.1-human-gut-metagenome-genome-assembly--contig:-NODE-227-length-20779-cov-3.913422_pt1 | contig 20779 bp, 19 predicted proteins | sample MGYA00242806_ERZ504814 | MGnify/ENA primary metagenome ERZ504814 (study PRJEB26092, sample SAMD00036389) | human gut metagenome | host: Homo sapiens | study: EMG produced TPA metagenomics assembly of...
GTAGTCGAACTGAAAATATTGGCTTAAACTTGGAGTAAAAATGGAGTAAATCAGAAGATAGATAGCGAAAAACAGCGTAAAATCAATGTTTTCAAGTGGATATAAATATTGTAATGAAATAATTGAGAAGAAATTCTTAAAAATAAAAGTGCTTGGAAAGATTTTCAAGAATTATGAGAAATGACGCAGATGGTAGAGATATTGTCTGCGTTATTTTTGATGTTTAACTTTATGATTTCATAGTTTCTAAGAAGAGAGAAATATAGTAAGGTTAAAGATTTCTAGCGCCCTTGTAATGATACGTAAAAATACGTTGACACACGTATTTTTACGTAGTATTATTACTTAAACAGGCAGGGCTTAGATAGTCCTGTCGCTTGAAAGAGAGGTTATTTGATGAAGAATAGATTATTTTATCCAGCTGTTTTTCATAAAGCAGAAGAAGGCGGTTTCTGGGTTAGCTTTCCAGATTTTCCTGAATGCATGACACAGGGCGATAGCATGGATGAAGCATATGAAATGGCGATAGATGCATTAGGTTTGTCATTGTCCAGTATAGAAGATGAAGGAACTGATATCCCAAAAGCATCAGAATTTGAAACGGTGGATCCTGAAGATGGGATTTTGGTAATTATAGAATTTGATATGGCAGAGTATCGGAGAAAGCACAGATCAAAGGCTGTAAAAAAGACGCTCAGTATTCCAGAATGGTTAAATGAAGCGGCTATTCGAGAGAATCTTAATTTCTCTCAGATTCTTCAAGAAGCGCTTATGATGAAATTAGGAGTAAATGGAAGACAGCGGTAATATGTCTAAAAATTGTTCCTAAGCCCTTTGTGTATTATCAAATCTTTGGATGTTCCACAAGATCAAATGCAGAGTTATGAATCAGATAATCATAAGCAGCTGCAATCTCTTCCGGGGTATATGTGATATCATGCATGATTGCATATTTTACAGAATCTGCGAGCCCAAAGGTATAAAATCGCGCAATTGTCTCGCGACTGAGTATCTGGAGCTTCGCAGGTGATTTCAATGGATATTTGTTTAATAATCTAAGCAATGTATCATAAATAAATTGGAACATCAGATGATCGAAGGAGTTAGGACCTTCGATCAAATAAAGTCTCTTATAAAATTCTTTGTCTTTAGAAAGACAGGTGAAAAGAAGACGGAGAAGATCGTCTTCCATGTCATTTTCAATCAGTACCCGGATTTTATCTTTGATTTCCTTTTCGAGGATATATTCGAGAATTTCATACTTGTCCTGAAAATGTTTATAAAAAGTCGGACGGATTACATCCGCTCCGTCGGTAATCATCTTAACTGTAATCTTTTCAAAAGGCATCTTCATAATAAGTTCTTTGAAAGAGAGTGCCAGCAAATCTTTTGTCAGTTCTTTTTTCACTTCTGTCATTTGTTCAAATCCTTTCTACAATGGAAATATTATACCATAAAAAAGAGAATGTGATTAAAAAAGTTTCTAAGATTGATAGTTCTTTAACATGACTTTTCAAGAACATAGTGTTGAAATTTCTTGATATTTCGGCTACATTTCACATGATTTGTAGCCAAAAAAGAACAACAAAAAGAAAATGTTCAAACCACAGCACATTCAAAAAATCTGAATCTTACATGAAAAAAGGAAAATGCTAAAGTATGGAATAATAGCTTATACTTAAGAAAGGTTCCTTGAAAAGTAAGGAAAAGGTGAAAAAAATGGCAGGATTAAAATTTCAGGCAGAAAGAGCAGCATTTGGTTTGGCAGCAGATAAAGTACTTAAATATATGAACAAGACAGATGATAGAACGAAAGCACTTCTTAAGCTTGTAGATCTTACAGAAAATTTTGCAAAAGATCGTTTCCAGCCAGGGTCTTATGAAGCTGCAAGAAAGATGATTCAGGATCCGGACAACAAATGGGTTCAGTATCTGAACAGACTTTTTGATGAAGTAGATCCGCATGTCCTTAAGACAACAGCATTAAATCTTGGATTTGACGCAATGCTTTATGGAACAAAGTTAATGCACGAGTCACGTGAAAAATATCAGTGTAATATTCCATGGCTGATCCTGATGGACCCAACCAGCGCATGTAATCTGAAATGTACCGGATGCTGGGCAGCAGAGTACGGACATCTTTTGAATCTTTCTTTTGAAGATATGGATCGTGTGATCACACAGGGAAAAGAACTTGGAATCTATCTTTATATGCTGACAGGTGGAGAGCCACTCGTGAGAAAGAAAGATGTCATTCGCTTATGCGAGAAACACAACGACTGTGTATTCCATGCATTTACAAACGGAACACTTGTAGATGATGAATTCTGCCAGGAGATGCAGCGAGTTGGTAATCTGTCATTGTCCATCAGTCTGGAAGGATACGAGGAAGTCAACGACGGACGCCGTGGAAAAGGCGTTTATCAGAAAGTTATGCATGCAATGGATCTTTTGAAAACATACGGCTTGATTTTTGGAACATCAATCTGCTATACACGCGCTAATATTGATACAGTAACATCCGACAAATTCCTTGATATGATTATTGAAAAAGGATGTCGTTATGCATGGTATTTCCACTATATGCCGGTTGGAAATGATGCGGCACTGGATCTGCTTCCAACAAAAGAGCAGAGAGAATACATGTATCACCGCATCCGTGAAATCCGTGGATTGACAGGCGGAAAACAGCTCTTTGCATTCGATTTTCAGAATGATGGAGAGTTTGTAGGAGGATGTATTGCCGGAGGAAGAAATTATTTCCACATTAATGCAAATGGAGATGCAGAGCCATGTGTATTTATCCATTACTCAAGTGCAAACATCAAAGAAGTGAGCGTGCTTGATGCACTGCGCCAGCCACTGTTTATGGCTTATCATAACAATCAGCCATTTAACAACAATCATCTGCGTCCGTGCCCAATGCTCGAAAATCCAGAAAAACTGCAGCAGATGGTACACGAAACCGGCGCAAAATCAACAGATCTCCAGTCCCCGGAAACTGTAGAACACCTCTGCGGAAAATGCGAACATTACGCCAAAGAGTGGAAAACAAAAGCAGACGAACTTTGGGGTGAGAAATAATTTCGGAAACATAATCGTAGTCGATAACGTTTCTTTTTCACTTTACTTTTGATGCTCGTATTTGTTTTCTGGATTCACTCTGACTGGAACAGAAACTTTTACTTTGAAGTATGTGAGCAAGGACAGTCCTACTGTTGCTATGGGCACATGTAAGGCAGGAGCGTTCCGAATACACTTTGTTCAGTATGTTAATAAGAGCCAGAACAGGCACCACACACGGTAACTGTTCTGGCTCTTATGTTACATACTTTCAAAGGGATGAGGTAGAGCGAGCCGGTGCCCATGGTAATAGTAGGACTGTCCTTGCGTACCATTCTAATGAAAGTATTTGATCTAATTGCCTGAATCCAAGTTCAACAAATCCACTTTACTTCTTCTGTGATTCTACTTCCTGCATCTTCATTGCACGAACTTTCAGTGGAAGTCCGAACAGGTTGATGAATCCGTCAGCGTCATGGTGATCATACAGATCTCCTGTTGTGAAGCTTGCAAGGGATTCGCTGTACAGTGAGTATGGAGATGTCTCTCCGGCACGGATGATATTTCCTTTATAGAGACGGAACTTAACTTCTCCTGTTACATACTGCTGTGTAACATCAACAAATGCCTGGATTGCTTCACGAAGTGGTGTATACCATTTTCCTTCGTATACGATCTGAGCAAATTTATTTCCAAGATCTTTCTTAACTTCATATGTAGCACGGTCGAGAACGAGCTCTTCAAGCTGGTCATGTGCTTCCATAAGGATTGTTCCACCAGGAGTCTCGTAAACACCACGTGATTTCATTCCAACAACACGGTTCTCAACGATATCAACGATTCCGATTCCATGTTTTCCTCCGAGACGGTTCAGTTCTGTGATGATTTCAGAAACTTTCATTTCTTTTCCATTTACGCTCTTTGGAACACCTGCTTCAAATGTCATTGTAACGTATTCATCTTTGTCTGGTGCTTTCTCTGGTGTTGTGCTCAGCACGAGAAGATCATCGTAGTTTGGCTCATTTGCCGGATTCTCAAGTTCAAGTCCTTCATGGCTGATGTGCCACAGGTTACGGTCACGGCTGTAGCTGTGCTTTGCGTCAAATGGAAGATCAATTCCATGAGCTTTACAATAATCGATCTCGTCTTCACGGGACTGCATTGTCCATACATCTGTCATACGCCATGGAGCGATGATCTTGATGTCCGGAGCAAGAGCTTTGATACCAAGCTCGAAACGGATCTGGTCATTTCCTTTTCCTGTTGCACCGTGGCAGATAGCAACAGCGCCTTCTTTACGTGCAATCTCAACCAGTTTTTTAGCGATTGCCGGACGGGCCATGGAAGTTCCGAGAAGGTATTTGTTCTCGTAAACAGCTCCGGCCTTTACACAAGGAACGATGAAGTCATCACAGAATTCATCAATGATATTTTCAATATATAATTTAGAAGCTCCGGAAAGTTTTGCTCTTTCATCCAGGCCATCCAGTTCTTCTCCCTGTCCACAATCGATGCAACAGCAGATAACGTCATAGTTAAATGTTTCTTTCAGCCACGGGATGATTGCTGTAGTATCAAGACCACCTGAATATGCTAATACAACTTTTTCTTTACTCATTTTATTGCCTCCTAAATGTATTTTTATAAATTTCTGTTTCCTCAGTTTCTTGAGTTCTAAAGTTTGCCGCTTTAATAAGCTAAAACCTACTATACACCACATTTTATAATTATGCAAGTATTATTTTGAAAAAATGAATAAAATGCATAAAATTACATATAATGTACAAAAAATGAATAAAACGAAGAAAAATGAGTGAAAATATGCAAGATGTGACGGAGAAGATGTGAAACTAGAAAAACAAAAAGTTAGGTACTGTTATTTTGAATTGTGATATATTTGACGAATATGTTAAAAATATATCGTGAAAAGCTGTTGATTTTAGTAAATGTGTCTGATAATATAAAGATATCAAAGAAACTGACCTAAAAAATATTTAGATAGTCAGACGAAAACGGATCACAACCTATCTGTTTAATATAAAAGTCAGAAGGGCATGTGAGCAAGAAAGAGAGGGAAAACAAATGGGATTTCTTACAGGAAAGACAGCAATCATTACGGGAGGAGGACGTGCAGTACTAAGTGATGGCAGCTGTGGATCCATCGGATATGGTATTGCAACAGCTTATGCCAAAGAAGGTGCGAATCTTGTTCTTACAGGAAGAAATGTAAAGAAGCTGGAAGACGCGAAAGAAGAGTTGGAACGCCTCTATGGAGTGAAAGTGCTTGCAGTACAGGCAGATGTCAATGCGGGAGCAGATAACAAGGCAGCAGTTGAGCACGTTGTAAAGCAGGCAGTTGAGGAATTCGGAAGAATTGATGTTCTTATTAATAATGCACAGGCTTCTGCATCAGGAGTAACTCTTGCAGATCATACAACAGAGCAGTTTGATCTTGCGATTTATTCAGGACTTTATGCAACATTTTATTATATGCAGGCATGTTATCCATATTTGAAGGAAACACAGGGATCCGTAATCAACTTTGCATCAGGAGCAGGCCTTTTCGGTAATTACGGACAGTGTGCGTATGCAGCAGCGAAGGAAGGTGTCAGAGGACTGACAAGAGTAGCAGCTACAGAATGGGGAGTAGACGGAATCAATGTGAATATTGTGTGCCCGCTTGCATGGACAGCACAGCTTGAAAACTTCCAGAAAGCATATCCGGATGCATTTAAGGCGAATGTAAAGATGCCGCCGGCAGGACATTACGGAGATGTAGAGAAAGAGATTGGAAGAGCGTGTGTACAGCTTGCATCACCGGATTTCAAATATATGAACGGCGAGACAATTACATTAGAAGGCGGAATGGGACTTAGACCTTAATCCTTCTTTGGAAAATAAGAATGATATTTTCTATATAGAAGATAGATAAATAGAAGAAAAGTAGATCGGCGATGATAGACGTAGGAATAGTTACGTTTATCATCGCTGTTTTATGTAGCAAAAAACTTTTTGAAAAAAATACTTGCATATTATACATGAAAGATGTATTATTATGCACATGAAAATGAATAACGTGTATTTTTATACATTCATTTTAAGAAAAGCTTTACATCCCGATTAAAGTGGTATATTATAAGGAGAAATGATTGCGGTAATACGTTACCGTGGTACAGCAAACAAGTAATTCCCGGGAGTATTTCGAGGGAATGAGAAAAGAAAGGACTTGAGAATGATGATTAAGGTCGGAATTATTGGAGCAACCGGTTATGCAGGCGGCGAGCTCGTAAGAATATTGATGGGACATAAAGATGCAGAGATTGTCTGGTACGGATCCAGAAGTTATGTAGATCAGAAATATGCAGATGTATATAGAAACATGTTTCAGATTGTAGATGCAAAATGCATGGATGATAACATGGATGAGCTTGCCGAGCAGGTAGATGTGATCTTCACAGCAACCCCGCAGGGACTGTGTGCATCTCTGATCAATGAAGAAATCCTTTCAAAGACAAAGATCATTGATCTCAGTGCAGATTTCCGTCTGAAAGATGTGAAGGTTTACGAAGAGTGGTATAAAATCGAACACAAAGCACCGCAGTATATTGATGAAGCTGTCTATGGATTGTGCGAGATCAACCGTGACAAAGTGAAGGATGCACGTATCGTGGCAAATCCGGGATGTTATACAACATGTTCTATCCTGACAGCATATCCGCTTGCAATGGAAGGACTGATCGACATGAGTACTCTGATCATCGATGCAAAGTCCGGAACATCAGGTGCAGGAAGAGGAGCAAAGCTTCCGAATCTTTACTGTGAAGTGAATGAAAATATCAAGGCATATGGAGTTGCAACACACCGCCATACACCGGAGATTGAAGAACAGCTTGGATACGCAGCCGGAGAGAAAGTTGTGTTGAACTTTACACCTCATTTAGTTCCGATGAATCGTGGAATTCTTGCTACAGAGTACGCAAAACTTACAAAAGAAGTTACATATGAAGAAGTAAAAGCAATTTATGATAAATATTATGCAGATGAGAAATTTGTTCGTGTTCTAGAGAAAGATCAGTGTCCGGAGACCAAATGGGTAGAAGGAAGCAACTATGTAGACATTGGATTTAAGATTGATGAGAGAACAGGACGGATCATTATGATGGGAGCTATTGATAACCTTGTAAAAGGTGCCGCAGGACAGGCGGTTCAGAATATGAATCTGCTGTTTGGTCTTCCAGAGAGTGAAGGACTTGAACTCGTTCCGATGTTCCCATAGGATATATTGATAAAGGTGGTATGTATGATACGTGTAATGACAATAGAGGATTATGATGAAGTATATAAATTGTGGAAGAAGATCCGGGGATTCGGAATCCGCAGTATCGATGATTCGAAAGAAGGTGTCAAACGTTTTCTGCGACGGAATCCGACAACGAGTTTTGTCGCAGTGAAAGAAGGAAAAATCGTCGGAAGTATTCTCTGTGGTCATGATGGAAGACAGGGAAGTCTCTATCATGTATGTGTGGATGAGGCATACCGAAGACATGGAATCGGAAAAGACATGGTCGTGCATACAATGAAAGCACTCCAGGCAGAGAAGATCAATAAGGTTTGTCTGATCGCATTTGCACAGAATAATGTAGGAAATGCATTTTGGAATACAATCGGATGGACGGAACGACTTGATGTGAATTATTATGATTTTATTTTAAATGAAGAAAATATTACAGCATTCAATGAACAATAAGCAGAAAGGAAGCAAGTTATATGAAGATAATCGAAGGCGGAGTTACCGCAGCAAAAGGATTTGAAGCAGCAGCAACAGCAGCAGGAATCAAATACCAGGGACGTACAGATATGGCGATCATTTACAGTGAGAAACCGTGTAAAGTCGCCGGAACATTTACAACGAATGTAGTAAAGGCAGCTCCGGTGAAGTGGGACAGACAGATTGTAGAGAGCAAACAGAAATCACAGGCAGTTATTGTAAACTCTGGAATTGCAAATGCGTGTACCGGAGAGGAAGGTATGAAATACTGTGAAGAGACAGCAAAAGAGGCAGGAAAAGTTCTTGGAATCGATGAGAAAGGTGTTCTTGTAGGTTCTACAGGGGTTATCGGAATGCAGATTCCAATCGATAAGATCAAAGCCGGAATTACAGAACTTGCCAAGGAAAAGAAAGCTGATTTGGCAAGTGGAACAGAAGCTGCGAAAGCAATCATGACAACTGATACGAAGAAAAAAGAAGTTGCGGTTACATTTATGGCAGGAGATACAGAAGTGACGATCGGAGGAATGGCGAAAGGTTCCGGAATGATTCATCCGAACATGTGTACAATGCTTGCATTTATTACAACGGATGCAAAAATTTCCAAAAAAGCACTTCAGGCGGCAATGAGCAGTGATGTTGAGGATACTTATAACATGATCTCTGTTGACGGAGATACTTCAACAAATGATACAGCACTCCTTCTCGCAAATGGAATGGCCGGAAATGAGAAGATCAAAGAAGGCACACCGGCATTCGACGCATTCAAAGAGGCGCTTCATTATGTAAACGAGACACTTGCGAAGGCAATGGCGGGAGACGGAGAAGGTGCAACAGCACTTTTTGAAGTAAAGGTTGTCGGAGCACAGACAAAAGAGCAGGCAAAGGTTCTTGCAAAATCTGTTGTATGCTCGAATCTTACAAAGGCTGCGATCGCAGGACATGATGCGAACTGGGGAAGAATCCTTTGTGCAATGGGATATTCCGGAGCAAAGTTTGATCCGGAGCAGGTAGATCTGTTCTTCGAGAGCAGTGCAGGAAAGCTTCAGATCATTGCTAATGGAACAGCAACAGATTATAGCGAAGAAAAGGCAACAGAGATCCTTTCACAGGAAAAAGTGACAGCGATTGCTGACTTGAAAGCCGGAGATGCAGAAGCTACTGCGTGGGGCTGTGACCTGACACATGGATACATTGATATCAATGCGGATTACAGAAGTTAACCTATAGAGAAATTATTGTTTCTTTAAAGACGCTGAAAAAATAGAAAATACAGAAAAAGGGAGACAGAAAAATGACAAGCAATATGCAGAAATATCTGGATAAAGCGCAGGTGCTGATCGAGGCACTTCCTTATATCCAGCGCTTTAACCGTAAAATCATCGTAGTAAAATATGGCGGAAGTGCCATGGTAGATGAAAGCCTGAAACGCAGAGTGATCGAGGATGTTACACTTCTGAAACTGTGTGGATTCAAACCGATCATCGTGCATGGCGGTGGTAAGGAAATCAGCAAGTGGGTTGGAAAAGTCGGAAAGGAAGCAGAGTTTATCAACGGGACTTCGTGTGACAGATGCAGAGACAATGGAGATTGCGGAGATGGTTCTTGGTCGTGTAAATAAGAGTCTTGTACAGCTTGTAGAGAGTCTTGGCGTGCGTGCGATCGGAATCAGTGGAAAGGATGGAAATCTACTCCAGGTTGAGAAGAAGCTTTCAGACGGACAGGATATCGGATTCGTAGGAGATGTCAAGAAAGTAAATGCAGAGATTTTGTATGACCTTTTGGAAAAAGATTTCCTTCCGATCATTTGCCCGGTTGGTATGGATGAGGAATACAATACTTATAATATCAACGCAGATGATGCGGCCTGTGCAATCGCCCGTGCCATGAAGGTTGAGAAGCTTGCGTTCCTGACAGATATTGAAGGTGTTTATAAAGATCCGAAAGATCCATCTACATTGATTTCTGAACTGGAGATCAAAGAAGCCAAGGAATTGATTACAGACGGATATATTGGAGGTGGAATGCTTCCAAAGCTTCAGAATTGTATTGATGCGATTGAAAATGGTGTGTCACGTGTACATATTCTGGACGGAAGAATCCCACATTGCCTGTTGCTTGAAATCTTTACAAACAAAGGAATCGGTACAGCAATTTTAAATCAGAAAGAAAGCAGGTATTATGATGGTGAACAGTAAAATACAGGCGGCAGAAGAGAACCTGATCCATGTATACAATCGATTTCCGATTGCGCTGGATCACGGAGAAGGCATGTATCTGTATGATACAGAAGGAAAAGAATATCTTGATTTCGCGGCAGGATTTGCTGTGTCAGGACTTGGATATGATAATAAAGAACTGAATCAGGCATTAAAAGATCAGATTGATAAGTTATACCATACATCAAATCTTTATTTCCACGAGAGCTGTGGAGAGGCGGCAAAAGAATTAAACCGCATTTCCGGAATGGACAGAGTCTTCTTTACAAACAGTGGCGGAGAGGCAAATGAAGGTGCCTTGAAAGCGGCAAGAAGATATGCTTACACAAAGAAGACAGGAAGATATGAATTTATCGCGATGCAGAATTCTTTCCATGGAAGAAGCTTCGGAGCAGTTTCTGTGACAGGACATGATTCTTATCGTGAACCGTTTGAGCCGGTTGTTCCAGGTGTAAGATTTGCAGAGTTTAATGATCTTGACAGTGTGAAAGCACTGGTAAATGATAAGACTTGTGCAATTATTTTGGAACCGCTGCAGGGCGAAGGGGGAATCAATCTTGCAACACAGGAATTTATGGAAGGAATCCGTAAAATCTGTGATGAAAATGGAATCCTGATGATCTGTGATGAAGTGCAGTGTGGAATGGGAAGAACCGGAAATATGTTTGCATGGCAGGGATTTGGTGTAAAACCGGATATTCTGACTATGGCGAAAGCAATCGGAAACGGAATTCCGGTCGGTGCATTTGCAATGACAGAAGAAGTGGCAAAATATTCTCTGCAGCCGGGAGATCACGGCGCAACTTATGGAGGAAATCCACTGGCATGTACAGCTGTTAAGACAGTGATCGAGATTTTTGAACGTGAAGATCTTGTAGGACATGTAAATCAGGTTGCTCCATATCTGACAAAAAAACTGGATGAGCTTGTGGATGAGCTGGACTGTGTTGTCAAAAGAAAAGGAAAAGGTCTGATGCAGGGAATCGAGATTACAAAACCTCTTGCAGGAGTAAATAAAAAGACAATCGAAGAAGGACTTTTGATCATTCAGGCGCAAGGAAATGTCATCCGTTTTGTTCCACCGCTGATTGTAGAAGAAAAGCATATCGATGAGATGATCGAAAAACTGAAACGTGCACTTGTATAAGAAATCTTATACATAAAAAAGCCGGCATTTGCTTATACTATTTCTATAGGGAGGTATAAGCTTATGGCCGGTTTTTGATTGCACTGCTATCAGGTGCGCTGATGAGTGTACAGGGAGTGTTCAACACGCAGGTGACAAAGACGACAGGAGTATGGGTAAGCAATGGGTGGGTACAACTTTCAGCATTTCTTTTGTGTCTGTTTGTCTGGCTGGCAACAGGAAGAGACTCTGTTACAGCACTTATGGAAGTCCAGCCGCGCTATATGTTGCTGGGAGGTGTGATCGGAGCAGGGATCACATGGACTGTCATTAAAAGTGTGGATGCTCTGGGACCTGCAAGATCAGCACTTTTCATTGTTGTTTCCCAGCTGGCGGTTGCTTATCTGATCTCACTATCCGGAATGTTCGGAATGGAAAAGAACCATTTTCATGGAGAAAACTGATTGGATTGTTGATCGCAGCCGGTGGAATTGTTCTTTTCCAATGGAAATAGAAAGTTTTGCGGGTATTGTAACAAGTCTGTAACAAAGCGTTAAATTGTCTATTGTATTTTTGAGAAAAATTCGTTACAATATTTATGTCCGGTTTTAAGGGGAAGTCTGACTGTCTGAGAACAGTGAGGCAATAGGATGAAGAACGGATGGAAGAAAATATGCAGATGCCGTAAAGGGCAGATGCTAAAAGGAATTGTATTGACTTTAACTTTGGCTTTTTTGACCATGGGATTGTGTGGCTGTGCAGAGAAGCAAGACGCAGCGGAAGAACTTGAAGAGTTCACACTGGAGGGGGAATCTGATGTAGAGAAGAATTCCTCAAATTCCAAAACAGAGTCAGAAAAAGGATCTCAGGGTGGCACAGATGCAGAAGAAGGACTGCCGGAGACGTTATATGTTCATGTATGTGGAGCTGTGAATGCTCCGGGGGTGTACGAACTGAGGACAGATGCACGGATTTACGAAGCATTGGAAGCGGCCGGTGGAATGACAGAAGATGCTGCTGCAGATTGGATCAATCAGGCAGAAGCTTTGAGTGATGGAGAGCGAATCTATGTGCCAACGCAGGAAGAAGCAGAGGAGTCAGCACAATCTGTTTCCGGTCAGTGGGCAGATCCGAATGGAAATGCAGGTGGATCAGTCAGTGATAAAATTAATATAAATACAGCCACAAAAGAAGAATTAATGACCTTGAGTGGAATCGGAGCATCAAAGGCAGAGAGTATTCTGAAGTACAGGCAGGAGCATGGAAACTTTCAGAGTATAGAGGATCTCAAGAAGATCGAGGGAATCAAGGATGGCGTATTTAATAAGATAAAAGACGATATTACGGTATAGGAGCAGGCAGAAGAACGGCCAGAAAGAGGAGTATGAGCAAGAAGATATTAGTTGTTGATGATGAAAAATTAATCGTAAAGGGGATCCGGTTCAGTCTGGAACAGGAAGGAATGGAAGTGGATTGCGCTTATGATGGAGAAGAAGCATTAGAATATGCGAGAAGATGTGAGTATGATCTTGTACTTCTTGATGTCATGCTTCCGAAACTGGATGGTTTCCAGGTATGTCAGCAGATTCGTGAATTTTCAGATATGCCGATTGTTATGTTGACTGCCAAGAGTGAGGATATGGATAAGATCCTTGGTCTGGAATATGGTGCGGATGATTATATCACAAAGCCTTTCAATATTCTTGAAGTGAAGGCAAGAATCAAGGCAATCATGCGCAGAACAGCGAAACGCAAGGAAGAGCCGGCCGGCAGTCCGGTGCTTGTGAAAGGGAATATGAAGATTGATTGCGAAGGACGCCGTGTTTTCATCGGGGAACGTGAGATTAATCTTACAGCGAAGGAATTTGATGTGCTTGAGCTTCTGGCGATGAATCCGAATAAGGTTTACAGCAGAGAGAATCTGCTGAATTTGATCTGGGGATATGATTATCCGGGTGATGCAAGAACTGTAGATGTACATATCCGTCGTTTACGAGAGAAGATAGAACAGAATCCAAGTGAACCAAAATACGTACATACGAAGTGGGGAGTGGGTTATTATTTCCAGGGGTAAGAATACATTTTCATTTAAGAAAAAGATCTTTAACAATCTTAGATTCCGAATTTTTATCATAGTGCTTCTTGCCGGGCTTGTGCCCAGCGTAGTAGCACTATTTGGAATCGTAAAAGTCTATGAGTCACGTGCTGTGTCACTTCGAACAGCAGAAATTCAGAATCAATGTACAATTTTAACGAATCAGATCAGTGCGAGCCACTATTTTGAGGACACTTCACAAGAGGTGGTCAATGACAGTCTGAATCAGCTGACTAACATTTATAACGGAAGAGTTATGGTAATTGATGGTCAGCTGAGGGTAGTCAAGGATACTTACAGTCTGGATGAGGGAAAGCTGGATGTATCTGAAAGTGTAGTGCGCTGTATGAAGGGGACGAGCACGAATAATTATGATAAGAAGAATCATTATATCGAGGTGACTGCACCGATTGCAATACCCGGAGAGGATCAGATTCGCGGTGTAATGCTGGCAAGTGTTTCAACTGATAGTATTGAGGATTCTCTGGATGTATTATATACACAGGGGAGCGTGATTATTGGTCTTGTGATGATTTTTCTGACGATTGTTGCAGTGTTTGCAGCAGATTGTGTAGTACGTCCGCTGCATCAGATTGCAGCTACGATCGAGAATGTAAGTGCAGGGTATAGCGACGATGTTTTGCATGTGGATACATTTACAGAAACGAAAAGTATCAGCGAAGCAATTAATAAGATGATGGGAAGGCTGAAGCTTTTGGATGATTCCAGGGAAGAATTTGTATCCAATGTATCTCACGAACTGAAGACCCCGATGACATCGATGAAAGTACTGGCCGATTCACTTCTGGAGCAGGAGAACCTTCCGGTTGAGATGTATCAGGAATTCATGGGTGATATTGCAAAAGAGATTGACCGTGAGAATAAGATTATTACAGATCTTTTATCACTTGTGAAGATGGACAAGAAGGGGCAGACGCTGAATATTGAATCCATTAATATCAATGAACTTCTGGAACAGATTTTGAAGAGATTAAAACCAATTGCAGAGAAAAAGAATGTGGAGATCGTAATGGAGAGCTTTCGTCCGGTTACGGCGGAGATTGATGAGACAAAGCTGTCACTTGCGATTTCCAATCTGGTAGAAAATGCAGTAAAGTATAATCATGATAATGGATGGGTTCATGTATCATTGAATGCAGACCACAAATTTTTCTATGTAAAAGTAGAAGATTCAGGAATTGGAATTCCGAAAGAGGATCAGGCGCATGTTTTTGAACGTTTCTTTCGTGTGGATAAATCTCATTCCAGAGAGATCGGAGGAACAGGACTTGGACTTGCAATTGCGCGAAATGCTGTGATTGCACATAGAGGTGCGATTAAAGTATATAGTGAAGAAGGCGAAGGAACAACATTTACTGTGAGAATTCCACTGATCTATACAGCTTCTTAGGAGAAAAGTTATGAAAAAAAGAAAGGAATCGCAGTGTTGCTTATTCTGATTCTTTCTCTCGCAGTAACTGCGTGTGGGGATCGTTATGGAGTAAAGGAAGGCGAATCTTACATTTACTGTATGAATACAGACAAGACAGGACTTGTAAAGGTTGCAGCTAAGATCAGCGGCAATTCTGCGATAAAAAAGGCGGAATCTGTAATCGATGAGATGAAGAAACCAACGAATGAAATTGAATATACACAGGCAATTCCGGAACAGGTGAAATTGCTCGACTGTGCTTTAAAGGGCAGTATCCTTGAGATTGATTTCAGTGAAGAATATTATGAAGTGAAATCCTTAGATGAGAAACTGATGCGGGCAGCAATTGTGCAGTCACTGCTTCAGATTGATGGAATTGATGCAGTATCTGTCCGTGTGGAAGGGGAACCGCTCAAAGATAATGAGGGAAATGATGTTGGCTTAATGAATGAGGATGATATTGTTGATGCAACAGGATCCTCATTAAGTTCTTATCAAACGGATACACTGACATTGTATTTTGCAGATCAGAATGGATCCAAACTGGTCAGGCAAGAGGTTGATGTTCATTACAGCAGTAATGTCTTGAAAGAAAAGCTGATTGTAGAAAAGCTGATGCAAGGTCCATCTGAGGAGGGGGCATATCCAACGATCAATCCGGCGGCTAATCTGTTGAGTGTAACAACAAAGGATGGAATCTGTTATGTGAATTTTGACAGCACATTTCTGATCAGTGCGTATGATGTACTGCCTGAGATCACGATTTATTCTATTGTGGATTCTCTTGTAGAGGGAGCAGGAGTAAGGCAGGTACAGATTACGATCAATGGTGAATCGAATGCAAAATACATGGAGAAGGTGGACTTGTCACAGCCATTGAATGAAGAGCAGGACTGGATAGCAGCAGATAACAAAGAATGAGAAAACGCCCGCTTTGTATGGTATGTCTTATACTGCTTGCCATACAGCTTGTAAGAGTGAGTTTTTTACAGAATACAAAAGATCAGAAACCGTCCCTTGCAGAAACATTGATTTCAGATGAGAAAGATGTGATTTGCGAGGGCACGGTTTATAAAATTGAAAAATAAATCACAATCAACTGCAATTTATCTGAAAGATGCGGTTGTTTCTTGTACAGATCAAAAGAGTAAGAATCAGATAATCAAAGAAAAGAAAATCCTTGTAATAATAAAAAATAATAAATCCGGTAAAAAAAATCAGAATGAAAATAGGACAGAAGCTGAATGTGTGGGGGACAAAACAGTCGTTTCATCCGCCAAGGAATCCGGGTAATTTTAACCAAAAAAGTTATTATCAAAAACAGGGAATCCATGTTGGGGTTTTAACAAAGGCAGAACAGGTTGAGATAGTTTTGTCTGAAAAAGACAAGAACTGGATTGTATCACGATGGAATAGCATACGGAATCAGCTGGACCGGCTGAAAAATTACTGGAACTGGAAGATTGTAAGCCAGATGGGAAAAACACATGGCGCGATGCTTTCTGCAATCTTGTTGGGAGAAAAAAGCGGACTTGATCCGGAGATGAAAAAATTGTATCAGAAGAACGGATTAGGACATCTGCTTGCAATTTCGGGATTACACATGTCACTGATCGGAATGTCTGTTTACCGGTTATTAAGAAGAATGGGAAATTCATTTCTGTTTTCCGGAATTGCCGGAGGAGGGGTTCTGTTTTTCTATCTGGTTATGACAGGTCCACAGGTATCCAGTCTTCGTGCACTTCTTATGTTTTTTATCCGCATGGGGGCAGAAATTACCGGGAGAGATGTGGATCAACCTACAAGCCTGGCGGTTACAGCAGCTATCTTAAGCATATATCAACCGCTGTATCTGTTAGATGCGGCATTTTTACTTTCGTTTGGTGCAATTCTTGGAATTTTATTATTGTATCCAATTTTTGAACAGAAAACACGTTTGAAAGCATGGGAAGGATTTAAGATTAGTTTAGCTGTTAATGGAATGCTTCTGGGAATCATGCTGTATTATTATTTTGAGGTGCCGCCGTATGCACTCGTTTTGAATGTTATTTTAATTCCGTTGTTTCCATTTGTGATGTTGACCGGTATAGGTGGAATTTTATTTTCAGAATTATCGGGAACCGTAGGAAAAATTGGATTCAGAAGCTGTGATCGCCTGTTGTCCTTCTATGATAAATTATGTGAGCTGACATCAGCGCTTCCGGGCAGCAGGATCGTGACCGGACAGCCAAAGTTATGGTGGGTGCTTATTTACTATGGTGTGCTGTTCTTTTTGTGCTTCCTGTTTTATGCAATGAAAATAAGACAGATAACCGAAGAAAACAGGCGGGATTTTCACTTCTTGTTTGTATTGTCATAGCAGGATCGATCTGCGGATGCGGAATACTCAATAATGATTCAAAAAACCTTCAGGTGACTGTTCTGGATGTTGGACAGGGGGACTGTATTTTTATAAGAGACAGGGAAGGAAAGAAAATGCTGGTGGATGGAGGGAGCAGTGATCTGTCTTCTGTCGGTACTTACCGGATAGAGCCATTTCTATTATCGCAGGGGGTCAGAAAACTGGAGTATGTTTTTGTGACACATGGTGATGCGGATCACATCAATGGAATTCAGGAACTTCTGCAAAATCAGAAACAGGGAGTGGAAATCGATGCGCTTGTTCTGCCGCCGGAAGAATATATGGATGAGAAATTACTCCACCTTGCAGAAATAGCGAAAGAAAACGGGACGAGAGTGCTGACAATTTATTCAGGAGAAGAAGTCGGAACATATTTAAAATGCATAGCTCCGTTGACAACGAGGAAAAACGAGCGTACACGTGGCAGGATGGAGGAGGTACCTTGTCTGGAAGCAGGAAATGAAGCATCTGTTGTACTTGAATTGAAGGATGGGGCATTTCAAATGCTTCTGACAGGAGATCTGGAAGGAAGAGGAGAGGAACAGCTGGTGGAAAGCGGAACGTTGGAAAGCTGTCCAATCTTAAAAGCAGGACATCATGGGTCGAAGAATTCAGGGAGTGAAGACTTCCTTCAGATTGTGAAACCCAGATTAACATTGATCTCAGCGGGGATAGAGAACCGCTATGGACATCCACATGAGGAGACGCTGGAACGCCTGCAGGAAATCGGAAGTGAAGTATTGTCCACGCAGGAATGTGGCGCAATTACACTAAAGAGTGATGGACGAAAAATAAAGGTTCACAAGTATTTATAAAATTATGGAAATAGGAACAGGCGAATAGGAACAGGTGATAAAAAGGCTCTTGTCAAAGTATTGGTTATTCATTTATAATAGAATAGTTATGAAGACCTTAAATGAAGATTTAAAATCAGGACAATTTAAGCAGGTATATCTTCTCTGCGGAGAAGAAGGATATCTGAAGAAACAGTATAAGAACCGTTTTGTGAAGGCAATGCTTCCGGAAGGCGATACGATGAACTATTCGTATTATGAAGGGAAGAATACGCCAGTGAAAGAAGCAATCGATCTTGCAGAGACCTTACCTTTCTTTGCAGAGCACAGACTGATCGTATTTGAGAATACGGGATTTTTTAAAACTGCGGCAGGGGCAGATCTGGCGGATTATATCAAGGATATGCCAGAGACAACCTGTTTTATCTTTGTGGAAGAAGAGATTGATAAGAGAAACAGGCTCTACAAAGCAGTGAAAGCGAAAGGATATATTGCAGAGCTGTCCACGCAGGATGCAGGAACACTGAAACGCTGGGTTGCAGGTCTAGTCCGAAAAGAGCAGAAGCAGATTTCGGAGTCTGTGATTGTGTATTTTCTCGATAAAGTTGGAACAGACATGGAAAATATCCAGGGAGAGCTGGAGAAAGTATTCTGTTATGCACTGGAGAGAGATACGATCACGAAGGAAGATATTGATGCCGTCTGTGTGACGCAGATCACGAATCATATTTTTGAGATGGTAGATGCAGTTGCAGCCGGAAATCAGCAGAAAGCACTGGATCTGTATTATGAACTGCTGGCTTTAAAAGAACCGCCGATGCGTATTCTTTTTCTGCTGGTACGTCAGTACAGGATGCTTTTCCATGTCAAGGCACTTGCAAACCAGGGATATGGAAGAAAAGAGATTGCGTCTAAAGCAGGATTACATCCATTTGTGGCAGGAAAGAATATGGAACAGGCGAAGCGGTTTAAGATGGGACAGCTGCGCCGTGTGATGGAAGAAGGGGCACAGCTGGAGCAGGATGTAAAGACAGGATTGCTGACAGACAATCTTGCGGTAGAACTTTTATTGTAAAACAGTCAGAAAGATAGATGGAGGAAGAAGTATTGTCAACAATTGATCAGAGTCATATTAGAAATTTTTGCATTATAGCACATATCGATCACGGTAAGTCTACAATGGCGGATCGTATCATTGAGCAGACAGGACTTTTGACTAGCAGAGAAATGCAGTCACAGGTTCTCGATAACATGGATCTGGAGAGAGAGCGTGGAATCACGATCAAAGCACAGGCAGTCCGTACTGTATATCAGGCAGATGACGGAGAAGAGTATATTTTCAACTTGATCGATACACCTGGACACGTCGATTTCAACTATGAGGTATCCCGAAGCCTGGCAGCCTGCGACGGAGCGATTCTTGTTGTTGATGCGGCACAGGGTGTTGAGGCACAGACACTTGCGAATGTATATCTGGCACTCGATCATGATCTGGACGTTATGCCGGTTATCAACAAGATCGATCTTCCAAGCGCAGAGCCGGAGCGTGTAAAAGAAGAGATAGAAGATGTGATTGGAATCGATGCGGAGAATGCACCACTGATTTCTGCTAAGACAGGACTGAATGTACATGAAGTTCTCGAGCAGATCGTACAGCAGATTCCGTCACCGGTCGGAGATCCGGATGCACCGCTTCAGGCACTGATCTTTGATTCCAAGTACGATTCTTACAAGGGAGTTATTGTATTCTGCCGTATCAAGGAAGGTACTGTCAAAAAAGGTACACCGATGCTTATGATGGCAACAGGTGCGAAAGCAGAAGTTGTAGAAGTTGGAACTTTTGGAGCGGGACAGTTCATTCCATGTGACGCACTCGAAGCGGGAATGGTAGGATATATCACAGCCAGTCTTAAGAATGTAAAGGATACCCGTGTCGGAGATACGATCACGAATGCAGAGAATCCTTGTGCAGAACCACTTCCGGGATATAAGAAAGTAAATCCGATGGTATACTGTGGACTTTATCCGGCAGACGGAGCAAAGTATCCGGACTTGAGAGATGCACTTGAGAAGTTGCAGCTTAATGATGCGGCACTTCAGTTTGAGGCAGAGACATCCGTGGCACTTGGATTTGGTTTCCGCTGTGGATTCTTAGGACTGCTTCATCTGGAGATTATTCAGGAACGTCTGGAAAGAGAGTACAACCTTGATCTTGTTACAACAGCACCGAGTGTTATTTACAAGATCCATAAGACAAACGGTGATGTGATTGACCTGACGAACCCGACAAACATGCCGGATCCTGCAGAGATTGAATATATGGAAGAGCCTATGGTAAAGGCAGAGATCATGGTGACATCCGAGTACATCGGAGCAATCATGGATCTGTGTCAGGAACGCCGTGGAATCTATCAGGGAATGGAATATATCGAAGAGACAAGAGCCGTGTTGACATATCATCTGCCGCTCAATGAGATTATTTACGATTTCTTTGATGCATTGAAATCAAGATCCAGAGGATACGCATCTTTTGATTATGAGATGCTTGGTTATGTACGTTCCGAGCTTGTCAAACTTGACATTCTGATCAACAAAGAAGAAGTGGATGCTCTTTCCTTTATTGTATTCGAAGGAAGCGCTTATGAGCGTGGAAGAAAGATGTGTGAGAAGCTGAAAGAAGAGATTCCAAGACAGCTTTTCGAGATTCCGATCCAGGCAGCAGTCGGAAGTAAGATTATTGCGAGAGAGACAGTTAAGGCAATGCGTAAGGACGTTCTTGCGAAATGTTACGGCGGTGACATTTCACGTAAGAAGAAACTGCTTGAAAAACAGAAAAGAAGGAAAGAAGAGAATGCGTCAGGTTGGAAACGTAGAGATTCCA
>ENA-OUNH01000228-OUNH01000228.1-human-gut-metagenome-genome-assembly--contig:-NODE-228-length-20757-cov-3.969704_pt1 | contig 20757 bp, 16 predicted proteins | sample MGYA00242806_ERZ504814 | MGnify/ENA primary metagenome ERZ504814 (study PRJEB26092, sample SAMD00036389) | human gut metagenome | host: Homo sapiens | study: EMG produced TPA metagenomics assembly of...
CAATGCTGGATTCGGATTCAGAAGCTGTCTTCGTTTTAATGTTCCGCGATAGAATTGTCCATCTGATTTTTCACGTTCAGATAAACACTGTGCTACCGCTCTTTTGTAGATCAGTTCCTTGCGTTCATCATGATCAATGATACAGATAATCTCAAGGTTTGTCGTCTGCGTAATAACCTGTATTAACTGCTCCTCTTCGCTGATGGAAAGTGTCCTTCCGCTAAATGAAACTGCCATCTTTGCATTCTTGAAAAAATCAGCAGATTGTCGGAATTTCTCTTCTACAGCTTTTAAAAGATCCGGGAATGGGAGGTTGGCATTAAGCCGCAGCTCTATACCGGAATGACTGCTTTTTATTGTTACCAGTTCACTCATGATCCCATCCCCTTTCGTTATCTTAATTAATCACCGGCTCCTGCAGTTCCTAAAGAAGAAGCATATCCTTGAAGCAGTTCATCGGCGGATTCTGGATTGAAGTACACTTTTGTGATATCTCTTCCAATTTCAGCTGCATAGGTAGACGCATATCCATTTGCAATGCGGACAGCAATTGAAATTTCAGGTGAATCTGCCGGCGCATAACCGACAAACAGAACATTATCTGCATGTATCTTACTATACTGGGCAGTTCCGGTTTTTCCTCCCATGGAAATATCCATTCCGGCAAAGGTGGAGCTGCTTTTTACCATGCTTTCCATTCCTTTGTGTACCAGATCCCATGTACTTGAGCTGATCTCATCCATCTGATTTACAACTTCCGGAGTATAATCTTTGATCAGTTTTCCATTCGAATCGGTTGTTTTATCAATGAGAGAAAGACTGTAAACAGTTCCTCTGTTTGCAACAGCTGTCACATAACGGTTGATCTGGCTGACAGTATAGTTGTTGGTACCCTGTCCAATGGCAGATCGAACAGAGTCAGAATCAGAAATCTGAGGTTGTGATTCAGGAATTTCGATTCCTGACGTCTGGTCAAATCCAAACATTTTTGCATATTTTGCCAGTTTTTCAAGGCCGGTATCACTGTCATAGTTACCATTCGAGTCTTGTCCAAGACGATAACCAACTTCATAGAAGAAATCATTACAGGAATGCTGCAGTGCACCTACTACATTTAGACTTCCATGAGCACTTGGATAAACCCAGCATTTTGGACTTGGTGTGATCTTGTCAAATACACCTGTACAACTGATATAGGAGTTTCCGTTAATTACTCCTTCTGTCAGACCGGCTACGGAAGAAAGCATTTTATAAGTAGAACCCGGTGCTGTCTTCTCCTGAGTTGCTCTGTTGTAGAAGGTACGTGACATACCCATGCTCAACTTCACATAATAAGAACGATCCATTACATTTGAGAGACGATTATTGTCATATCCAGGGTAAGAAACACATGCTAAAACTTCTCCGGTATTTGGATTTGTTACAACTGCACCAGCAGAACATGGCTCAAGTGCCAGTTCACCAGGTGTAAGCTCAAGGCTTTCCAGCTTGCTCTTGATCCAGGAAAAAGCATTTGTCTTTCCGTTGAGTAATCCGTTATATGTCGAGTCATCCATAGGAAGAATACCCTGTTCATATACGATAGCACAAACTTGTTCACCAGTAACACTACCTGATTTTATAAGATATTTGTAGAGAAGTTTGTCGAAATTACTGTCATCTGCTAAATATTCTTTTAAATATTTTAAAATCTCCTGATAAATCTCTTCTGAACTGGAATAAGAACTGCTTCCAAGTTTGGAAGTATCGATCCAGTTTTTAGAAATCGCATAATTCAGGTAAGTATATAAATTGATTGTCTCATCTTTTGCCCATGCAATATAAGTAGCATCATTCTTATCAATCTGATCTGACATAAGGATGCCTGTATCCTTTGTCAGCAGGGTATCACAGATGTAATCCATATATGCTTTCATTTCATTGGAAAGATCTGTATATGCGCTGGCCTGTGAGTTCTGAAGTTCTGATTCGAGCTCGGAAATCGTCGCCGTCTTCTTTTCCTGAAAAATGGAATAAACCTGCTGCTCGGCAGTTTTTGCATCACTGCTTGAAAAGTGTCCGGAATCGATGACGGAATTTCCAATCAGATTATAATATGCATCACTGACCGGGATGATCAGATTCTTAGAGTCATCTACACTGGATGTATCGTATTCCAGAACATTCTGTAGTTTGGATAAAACAATTCCGGCAATCTTCTCTTCCAGAAGTTTATAAGTACTTTCCTGAAGATTTTTATCAATCGTCAGATATACATCATTTCCGGCTTCAGGATCTTTCCGGCTGACAGTATCAGTTACACGTCCGAGGTTATCTACATACACGGTTTTTTCACCTTTTGTGCCCTGAAGGACATTGTCCATGCTTTGTTCAATGCCGGCCTTTCCTACAATATCAGACAGAGAGTACTTTTTCTTTTCATCCTTGTCCAGCGCATCGTATTCATCCTGGGAAATCTGTCCGGTATATCCGATAATAGATGCAAAATACATTCCATCGGTATATTTTCGGATAGAATCTTCTGAAATGTCAACACCGGTAAGAACGTCCTTATTCTCCATAATTGCTGCTGCTGTTTCGTCACTTACATCGGATGCAAGAACTGTATCAATATACTGCTGATATGCATTTAATGCCATTGCATAACGCATGTTGATGATCTTTAAAATATAAGCAGGCTCTAATGTGCTGTCATCAAGGCCATATCCATATTTTTCATCGGTACAAAGATAATGAATGATATCTGCTGCACTCTGGTTCTGTTGCTTTTCTGTAAGCTCATCTATTGTTCTTTTTCCATAGACATCTGCAATAAAACGGAGCTTCTGGGTATCGTTTGACTGTGTAAACTGATAGGTTCCGGAGGAATCCAGGATGATACCAAAACTTGAAACAACAGAATCTCCATTTGATTCTACGATAGAAAGAACCTGATCCAGGATTTATTTAATGCCGCATTTTTTTCAGTAACGTTTATCTGTTGTGATGGAGTTTTCAACGGTTGACAGATTAATTGTCACGGAATAAGCCAGCTGGTTATAAGCCAGCAGATTTCCATTACGGTCATAAATATTTCCGCGTGTTGCTGCAACGGATGTCGTCCGGCGGATAGAATATTCGTAGTTTTCAAGATAATCAGACCCTTTTACGATCTGAAGATAGAATAATCTTCCGATCAGGATGGAAGAACTGACACAAAATATAATGATCAAAGTAACGAGTCTTGACTGCATCAGGTAAGCTCCGGCTTCTTTCAGACGGTCTAAAATATTTCTAAACAAATTTACTTGCACTCCTTTTTTCTTCTGCTTCAAGTTTGTGGTTAATAAATAAAATCAGTGGGTATAATCCCAGTGTGATCACGATTGTGTAAATCAGTTCAGGAACGATGATGCGGTTGAGATAATATAAAAAGTTAAAATCACTTCGCAACATGAACATGAGCAAATAAATGATGATACCATAGAGAAATTCGCTGACAGAAATCAAAAATAACGGTAGCTTGATATCTTCATCAAAATAAAGCTGTTCAAATAATCCGTTTACAAAACCGATTACCAGGTAAAGTAATGCATAAAATCCCAAAATTGTACCAAACTGAATATCTGTGATAAGGCCGGCAAAGAAACCGACCAGCATTCCTTCTTTCTGCCCACGCATAAAACCAAAAGGATGCTGTGACAATCAGAATCAGGTTAGGTTTAATTCCGGCAAGTTCCAGATGATTGAATAAGGTACACTGGAGCAGATATGCTGCAAGTACGATCAGTACAGTTACAGCAACTCTTTTAAATTTCATTAATTTCATGAGTATTCACTCCTATTCGCTCTGATTGGATCCAACCAAATCCGCTTTCGTTGTTGTGATAACAAGAACTTCCTGAAGATTTTTAAAATCTACAGCCGGTGTAATATATCCGGAACGAGTCAGATTGTTAGAGTCGACCGTTACTTCACTGACATATCCGATCAGGATTCCCTGCAGGTATTTATCACTAATATAAGAAGTGACGATCTGGTCTCCGACAGAAACCGTATTATCATTGTTTTCCATCTGACCAAAACGAATCTGGTTATCACTCATAAGTGACAGATCTCCACTTACGATACAACGGTCAGAAGTAGAAAGTACCATTGCACTTACATTACTTGAATCATCAATAATAGAACGGACTTTTGCCCAGGTTGGACCAACTTCTGTGACAATGCCGACAAGACCGCTTCCGGCCATTACGTTCATATCTGCGGCAATACCGTCTTTACTTCCTTTGTCAATGGTAAATGTACTGAACCAGTTTCCGGAATCTTTCCCGATTACATGCGCAGCAGTTTTTTTGTAATCTGCATAGTTCTTGTCCAACTGATATAATTCCTGCAGTCTCTGAAGCTCATAACGTTCTTGTTGTAGATTGTTATTTTCTGTAATCAGAGAGTCAACCTGTTTCTGAAGCTTTGTATTTTCTGCGCGTACCTGTTTCAGAGTTTGGAAATTGTCTTTCATATCTCCCATCCAGCCACCAATCTGATTGATTCCCTGCTGAAGAGGGATAACGGTTACATTTGCAACAACTTTAAATGGACCTCCTACTTTGTCTGAAAAGGAAGATAACAGCATCATAAAAATGCAGAAAACAGAAAGTCCTATAAGTAAATATCTGTTCATAACAGAAGTCTGATTCTTCTTTTTTTCATATTATCTTAACCACCTATAATCTTCGTCTAACATGGAGTAACTTAATTTTCTATACAAGGTCTTATTCAGTATGATCCTCTGCAGACCTTTGACGGCACAGAGTTCAGGGTCTGTTTTCATGTGAACCGGCAGACCGATACTTTCTTCCAGATAAGTAGAAATCCCTCGCAGATTAGCAAGTCCTCCAGTAATATAAATCCCGTTTTTATTAATATTTCTCCGGACATCGGGAGGCGTACGGTCGAGCATGGAATGAATGGCCTGTACACATTCTCTCAAAGGTTCTTTGATCGCTGCCCGTACAAGACTGATTGGAATGTCAATGTGCGACGGACCGCCGTGCATCATATCTCTGCCGTATACAGTAAGAAAGCTTCCGGTGGACTGGTCAAAAACTCCAAATTCTTTTCGCAGCCGTTCGGCAGTCGGACGTCCAATTATAAAATCTTTAGAATGGCGGACAAGATTGGCAATTGCACTATCCAGCTGTTCGCCACCGATCTTAAGCAGACGGTTCATAACAATACCACCGTAGGAAAGAACGGAAAGTTCTGTTGTTCCTCCACCTAAATTGGCGATAAAAGCTCCTGGTTCTTCCAGAACATCAATCCCAAGTCCAAGTCCGTCTGCAAGACCGCGCTCTACAATTCTTACTGATTTTGCTTTCGCTTCAGAATGAAGCACAAGATCATAGAAAGCCTTCTTTTCTACTTCTGTGACATCTGTAGGAACAGCGATCACATATTCTGCCCCACGGATAAACGGACGCTCTTCCTTCAAAAGATCTCCGAGAAGATATTGCATGTCATCAAAACGGGCAATGACACCATTCTTCATCGGAAATATGATCTGTATATTTCCCGGAGCCTTTTCATACATCTCATAAGCATCGTCTCCGACAGAAAAATATATTTTTTATCTTTCATGGCAATTACATTCTTGGCATGCCATATGCGGTCTTTTTTCTTATCAAAAATCTTGATATCATAAGTTCCAAGATCTAACCCATATACATTCCTGGCCATAAATACACTCCATCCCCTTATCTATTTGCAGATTCTTGAGAAAAGAATCCTTTCTCCCTTAAAACTGAAATAACAATTATCTCCAATAATGATGTGATCGAGAAGTTCTATACCGATCAAAGACCCTGCTTCACAGATGCGCCGGGTTGTCAGAAGATCTTCTTTGCTTGGTGTCGGATCTCCACTCGGATGATTATGCAAAAGAATAATGGATACAGCATTCTTCTGCAAAGCTTCCACAAACAGTTCCCGTGGAGAAACAAGTGTGGAATTTATGGTTCCTGTTGAAACATCCATCTCACTGATCAGCCTGGATCTGGTATTCAGAAGCAAAAGCTTCATTACTTCCCGTTTCTTATGCCGAAGATCCTCCATATAATAACGTGCAATACTGTCCGGAGAGGAAAAATCCAATCCCAGTGAGGCTTCTGCTTTCGCCATACGTCTTGCAAGTTCTGCCAGACAAAGAATCTGGATGGATTTTACCTTTCCGATTCCTTTGATCTTCAGCAGTTGTTCCATAGACCACTGTGGGATGCTGAGAAGTCCTTCAGAGCCAAATGGTGGATGCAGAATCTTCTGGGCAAGCCGAAGCGAATTCTCCCCTTTCGTTCCGGTACGAAGTAAAACAGCTAAAAGTTCCACATCTGTCAGATGTTCTGCACCGTACTGCTCACATTTTTCATAAGGACGCTCTTCAAGATACATCATTTTGATTGTTTCTGTATTTCTATTTTCCATGTTAATCATATCACTGCGATGACATAATACAACGATTCATTTTAGCACAGTTTCAAAAAAGTGTATAGAGAAGATACCAAAAAACCACAAATTTCATAAATGATTAAGATTTATATTTTTGAATGATTGCCTCGGCGACCTTCATTCCGTCCATCGCTGCGGAAGTGATTCCACCGGCATATCCGGCCCCTTCACCACATGGATAGATCCAGTCACAGGAAGCACAGACAAAGTTCTCATCCCTTTCAATTCTTACAGGGGAAGAAGTTCGGCTCTCCACACCGGATAATAATGCATCATTATCTGCAAAACCATGAATCTTATGATCCATTGCTATGATTCCATCCTCAAGCGACTGTGCGATTTCTTCCGGAAAGATACCACGTACATCTCCAAAGACAGAAGCTCCTTTCATGCAAGAATGAACCATACCATAAGAAGTTGTAATCTGATCTTCTTTAAAGTCACCAAAACGTTGGACAGGAACTTTTCCCTGTCCTGCCTGATAAGCTTTTTCTTCTAAACTGCGCTGGAAAGAAATCCCGGCAAGCGGATGGTCAGAACCGAAGTCATCCGGAGTAACTGTGACAATCACAGCACTGTTTGCATTTTCTCCAGCACGGTCATGATAGCTCATTCCATTGACTGCAAGACGATGTTCTTCAGAAGAAGCATTTACAACATATCCGCCCGGGCACATACAGAAAGTATAGACTCCTCTTCCATTCTCCAGGTTCTCGGTCAGTTTATATGCTGCTGCCGGAAGATCATTTCCCCGATCTCTTCCATATTGAGAATGATCGATCAATGTTTGTGGGTGTTCGATACGGACTCCGACGGCAAATGATTTTGCGCGCATCGGAATCTGATGCTTATAAAGCATTTCAAATGTATCACGGGCGCTGTGACCGATCGCAAAAACGGCTGCTCCGGCAGATACTTCTTCTGCGGAATTCTCTGAGAGATGAACAAGTTTCAGTGTTTTTGATGTCAGATCAACATCTGTAACCTGTGTATGAAAACAGAATTCGCCGCCAAGCGAAATGATCTCCTGACGCATCTGGCTCACAACATCAATCAGGACATCCGTACCGATATGTGGCTTATGTGCATATAAAATATCTTCGTCCGCTCCGAATTTTACGAAAGTCTCAAGAACGAAACGGTTACGTCCTGTCTTATCTTTTACAAGTGTATTTAACTTTCCATCTGAAAACGTACCGGCGCCGCCTTCTCCAAACTGAACATTGGAAGAAGTATCGAGTACACCGGTCTCCCAGAAACGGTCTACATCTTTCTTACGTTCTTCCACACAGGCACCACGTTCAAGAACCAAAGGACGGTATCCTTCCAGTGCGAGCAGATAAGCGCAGAATAGTCCGGCAGGACCACTTCCAATGACAACCGGACGGGCATTCAAAGTCTCTGTCCCGTGAGATGGAATCTGGTAATGCTTCTCTTCTACTTTCTGGATGTTTCCTTTACAATGCTTTAAAACAGCATTCTCATTGGAAACAGTGACATCAACCGTATACACATAGAACAACTCCGGTTTTCTGCGTGCGTCTAATGACTGACGGTGAATCCGATAAGTAAAAGAGTCCCCTTTCTTTAGATGAAGTGTCTTTTGTATCTTCTTTTCAAGAGCTTCTTCCGTGTGTGGAATCTGCAGTTTCAGCTGATTAATTCGTATCATTTATCTATCCTTTCTTTCAGGAAATCTAATATTAAAGTATATCATCCAGATATTGGTTACAAGTTAGCAGCAGGCGATTATGCAGATGCGGCAGACTGTCCGGCAACATAACCGCTTGCCCACGCCCAGGTGAGATTATACCCACCGCAGATTGCATCTACATCGACCAGTTCTCCGGCAAAATAAAGCCCTGGAACAAGTCTGGATTCCATCGTTTCCGGATTAATCTGTGTCGTATCAACACCGCCACAGCAGATCTGTGCCTGTTCATAAGAATTTGTCTTAATTACAGGTGATTTGAATTCCTTGATCATCCATGACAGCCTCTGAATATCTGCATCTGTAAAGTCGCCGCATAGCTTCTCTTTCTTGATCTTGGTAAATTTTAGCCATACAGCGGCCAATTTTTCATGAAACAGGCCGGTAAAGAACTGCTCTGCTGTCTTTTCCGGCTGGCGGTTGGCACGTTCTTTCAGAAGAATTTTCACTTCATCAACCGAATATTCTGGAAGAAAATCCAGCATGGCAACAACTTCCTTCTGCTCATATAATGCTTTCGATGCATAGCGGCTGATCTGGAATACCGGAATTCCTGAGATTCCATAGGCAGTCAATTGAAGTTCACCGGTATCAGCAGCAGTTAATTCACCGTCAACAAACAACGAAACTTTTCCCTGTGCACGTACTCCGGCAATTGCGCGGAAATGCTTTCCGGTACAATGTAAAGCACAAAGAGCGGGAAGTACAGGAATTATCTGATGCCCAAGCTGTTTGGATAAAGCGTATCCGGAACCATCAGAACCGGTGGAAGGTGCGGCTTTTGATCCATTGCAGAGAATCACCTGATCTACGGTTAAAGAACCGTGTGATGTCTGCAAGGAAAAGCGTTCATTTGTTTTCTGTATTCCAGTACAGGAGATTCCTGTACGCACATCAACTCCAAGACGGTATACTTCCTGTTCTAATACATCACGGATGGCACTTGCCTGATCAGAGTACGGATACAGATATCCATTTCTGTCTTTTGGATAGATTCCAAGTTCTCGGAAAAAAGCAATGACTTTTTCTGCCGGAAACTGATCCAGTACCCGCGTGATAAAGTCAGGCTGCTCCGAACGATAACAGGAAGCGTCCTGGTAAGTGTTTGTATAATTACACCGGCCATTTCCTGTCACTAATATTTTCTTTCCCAATCTATCATTTTGCTCCAGAAGGAGAACTTTCGCTCCTTTTCTGGCAGCGAAAATGGCGGCCATCATTCCTGATGCACCGCCACCTATAATTGCAATTGTATTCATTAAAACTCATATCCTCTTACTTTCTTAGCAGATTACATCTGTCTGAATTTTAACATAACAATTCATTCAACTCAACTGAATTTTCAATAGAATTCTCTCGAAAAATTGTTTTACAGAAGTTCTCTCACACGCTCGATAGAAAGAACGCCTGCATCAATAACGCTCTGCAGTGATTTGAGAATACCAAGCTTTGCATGATACCATGTGAGTCCACCCTGGAAATAGACAGCGTACGGAGGTTTTACCGGTCCATCTGCACTCAGTTCAATCGAGGAACCCTGAACGAAAGCACCAGCTGCCATGATCACATCACTGTCATATCCCGGCATTGCCCATGGTTCCGGGCTTACATAACTGTCTACCGGAGCGGCTGCCTGAATTCCTTTACAGAATGCAATAACACCTTCTGCTGATCCAAGTGTAACCGCCTGGATGATATCATGACGGGATTCAGAACCGTTCGGAATTACCGGATATCCTAAAGCTTCGTAGATATTTGCTGCAAAAGTAGCACCCTTTAAAGCACCGCATACAACAGTTGGTGCAAGGAAGAATCCCTGATAGAAGGACTGTGTAACACCAAGTGTAGCACCGACTTCTTTCCCGAGTCCCGGAGAAGTCAGACGATAAGCACAGTTTTCAATCAGATCAGCTCTTCCGGCAACATATCCGCCGATTGGGGCAAGTCCGCCGCCCGGGTTCTTGATCAGAGAACCGACGATCATATCTGCACCGACATCACTTGGCTCAATACGCTCAACGAATTCTCCGTAACAGTTATCTACCATGCAGATGACATCCGGGCGACGCTCTTTGATAAATGTGATCAGTTCGCCGATTTTTTCTACAGAGTAGCTTGGGCGTGTCTGGTATCCTTTGGAACGCTGGATCGTTGCCAGTTTGATTGTTTTATCTTCCAGAGCTTTTTCAATCGCAGGATAATCAAAATATCCATCTTCCAGAAGTTCTACCTGTTTATAGGAGATTCTATATTCTGCAAGAGAGCCGTTAGACGGGCGGATTCCGATTACTTCTTCAAGTGTATCATATGGTTTTCCAACCGGAGATAACAGTGTGTCTCCGGGACGAAGATTCGCTGCAAGCGCAAGCGCAAGCGCATGTGTTCCGCAAGTGATCTGCGGACGCACCAGAGCGGCTTCTGTATGGAAAACAGAGGCATAGACATCCTCTAAAGTATCTCTTCCCTGATCATTGTATCCATATCCGCTTACATAGTTAAAGCATCCTTCACTTACGCGGTTTTCCTGCATGGCATGAATTACTTTTAACTGATTGTATTCAGCGTTTCTGTCAAATTCTTCAAAACGTTCTTTTAGTTTCTCTTCTGTCTTCTGTCCGAACGCCCAGACTTCTTTGCTGATTCCTAGCTGTTCGTAAATTGTTTCTGTAGTTGGTGTATTCATTTTTCTTCTTCTTTCTTTTTAAGTTTTTATCGTTTGATTTACATGGCAAAGCTGCATTTTATCTAAATGCAGCCTGATGTCCTAATGAATGATTTCTTTTCCTTTAAAACAGTGAGCATCTGCTGGATCAATTGCTCATCTTCTCTTCCAATCTCACTTTTATCAAGCCAGATGACATCTCGTTCTCTTCTAAACCAGGTCAACTGCCGCTTGGCAAAATGTCTTGTGTCTCTCTTAATAATGCGTACGGCTTCTTCCAAAGGATACTCTCCTTCAAAATAACCAAACAGTTCTTTGTATCCAAGTCCCTGCATCGCAACACTTTCTCTTTTAAGTCCGCGCAATCTTAACGCATTGACTTCTTCAAGAAGTCCTTCCTGCATCATCAGATCGACACGTTTATCAATCCGGTCATAGAGAATCTTACGATCATCTGTCAGCACAAAATATGCGGAGTTATAAGCAGATTCTTTCTCACGTTCCGCCTCATTGTGCTCGGAAATCTTCTGTCCGGTCTGCTGGTAATATTCCAGCGCGCGGATCACACGTTTTACATTATGAAAATGAATCTGTTCCGCAGATTCCGGGTCTACTTTTTCAAGCATTTCATGAAGATATTCTGCACCCTGGGTTTTGGCAAGTGCTTCTAATTCTTCCCGATAAGCAGTATCGGCATTATTTTCTGTGAAATCAATGTCGTAAAGTAATGCCTGAATATAGAATCCTGTTCCGCCGACAACGATCGGAATATGTCCCCGCTGATAGATTCCTTCCATTGCTTCTTTTGCCATCTGCTGAAAGAGAACAACGTTAAAATCCTCAGACGGATCAAGAACATCTACCAGATGATGCGGCACACCGTCCGTCTCTTCAGGACGGATCTTGGCGGAGCCGATGTCCATCTCCCTGTAGACCTGCATAGAGTCAGCAGAAATGATCTCTCCGCCGATCGCTTTGGCAAGTCCGATGGAGGCAGCAGTCTTCCCGACAGCAGTTGGTCCGGTCAGAATGACAAGTGGGCGTTTGTTTGTCTGTTCCATCTATATTTCCTCGATTCCATTTATACAATTCGTTTAAATTTCTTTTCCAGATCACGTTTTGTCATGGCAATGATCGTCGGTCGTCCATGCGGACAGTGATATGGATTGTCCAGTGTCAGGAGTTCGCCGATCAGTTTGTCTACTTCCTGTGCAGACAGGCGGTTATTCCCCTTTACAGCAGCCTTACAGGATAAGGATGCAACCTTCTCATCGATCAGCTCCGGTGTCATAGAAGTAGAAAGACCTTCGGTCAGATCATCGATCATCTCCATCAGAAGTTCTTTCTTGGCAATACTGAACAAATTGTCAGGTACTGCACGGACTGCATACTCTTCTCCACCAAAAGGTTCAATCTCGAAACCAATGCGTGAAAAGCGGTCCATATTTTCATTCAGAAGCTGTGCTTCCTGCATGGATAAGCTTAAAATGATCGGAGGACTTAAGTACTGAGAAGTAAATTCTCTGCTTTTCATTTCACGCAAGGTACGCTCATACAAGACGCGTTCATGAGCCGCATGCTGATCAATGATGTAGAGATTATCTTTAAATTCTACGAGCCAGTAGGTGTCAAAGACCTGGCCGATCAATTTATATTCTGCACGGATATCTCTTTTTAAGAAATTTTCTTCAAAGAGATCCATCTGCGTACCGTCTTCTGGTTCTGATTTTGCGTCGGTTATTTCACAATCAGATGCTGCATCGGTGCTGGTGGTGGCAGTTTGCATTTCAACAGCTGGTTTGGATTTTTGAACTGCTGCCGCAGTTTCCGGTGCAATTGTCTTATCTGCTGCTTCAACGGCGTATTTGACATGTTCAGCAATTTTGTCTTTCTGTTCATCTGCACGGAAAATCTCTTTCCGGTCTGCAACTTCGGCGGAAGAAGAACGATTATGGTAAGAAAGTACGCGCTCCTTCATCTTACGGATAAAATAATCTTCATCTTGAACATCATCCTTAACCGTTTCCCTGGATTCTTTGATCAATTCCGCAGCTGTTACTTTTTCATTCTCCTTACGCGGACGAAGAAGAAACGGACTGCCGGTATCCTCTTGATCTTTGGTCGAAGCGGATGTGAATGTCTTTTTCACTCGCTCCGGTCTTTCGGCTTGTCTCTCCGGTTGCTCTACCGGATCAGGAACTTCTGTTTTCTGGATCAGTTCCGGTTCCAGCAAAGTCCTGTGTACGGCTTCAAAGACGGTATTATAAACCTCCTGCTGCCGCGAGAAGCGAAGCTCCATCTTTGTCGGATGCACATTGATATCTACATTTTCTCCACTCAGATGAAAATGCAGAACTGCAAATGGAAACTTGTGCTGCATCACAAAATCACGATAAGCGTCTTCCACGGATTTGGAGATCATTGCACTTTTGACATAACGGCCGTTTACGAAGAAATTTTCAAAGTTACGATTTCCACGTGTGATGATCGGCTTGCCGAGAAAACCTGTGATATGGATACCATTTTTCTCATAATCGATCTCAATCAGGTTAGCCGCTACGTCACGGCCATAGACATTGTAGATCACATCTTTCAGTTTTCCGTTTCCGGAAGTACGAAGTTTTTCCTGTCCGTTATTCAAAAACTGAAAAGCAACTTCCGGATGAGACAGGGCAAGGTGCATCAAGAGATCCTGCACATGTCCGGCTTCTGTCATTGGTGTCTTTAAGAATTTTCTTCTGGCAGGAACATTGTAAAATAACTGATGGACGAGGAAAGTTGTCCCATTTGGCGCACCCGTATCTTCCAAGGATACTTCTTTTCCACCTTCAATGACATAACGGGTACCAAACTCTGCATCGGCTGTCTTTGTGATCAGTTCCGTCCGGGTAACAGCTGCAATACTTGAAAGCGCCTCTCCACGGAATCCCAAAGATGCAATATGAGACAGGTCTTCCACTGTCTCAATCTTGCTTGTAGAATGCCGCAGAAAAGCACGCTGCACTTCATCCTGCGGAATGCCACAGCCATTATCTGTAATACGGATGAAGGAAATGCCCCCATCTTTGATCTCTATTTTTACAGAAGTAGATCCTGCATCGATCGCATTTTCAACGAGTTCCTTTACAATTGAAGCAGGACGCTCAATCACTTCACCTGCGGCAATCTTATCAATTGTGATCTGGTCTAATACATGAATGTGTGGCATATTTCATCCCTTCTTTCTACCAACGGTTCTTCAGCTTATTCTGTAACCGGTAGATTGTATTCAAAGCATCGATCGGTGTCAGATTACCGACATCGATATTTTTCAATTCATCAAGTACGTCATCATCTTTTACAGTGTCAAACAGAGACATCTGTGCCATATCGACTTCGTCATATTTCTTTGCCTTACTCTTTTTCTTTGTAGTATGCTCTTTGGCTGCAATCTCACTGACACGGTTTGTGATGTCTTCATCGCTGAGTTCTTCTACGATTTCCTTCGCACGAGATATGACAAGATCCGGTACTCCGGCAAGCTTTGCAACCTGGATACCATAACTCTTGTCAGCCCCGCCTTTTACGATCTTTCGTAAGAATACGATGTCGTCACCCTTTTCTTTTACAGCAATACAATAGTTATTGACATTGTCAATCTTTCCTTCAAGTTCTGTCAGTTCATGATAATGTGTGGCAAATAAAGTCTTTGCTCCCAGCAGTTTGCTGTCGCTGATGTACTCTACGACAGCCCATGCAATTGACAACCCGTCAAATGTACTTGTCCCGCGTCCGATCTCATCAAGAATGAGAAGACTTTTTGAGGTTGCATTTCTTAAAATATTGGCAACTTCGGTCATCTCAACCATGAATGTACTCTGTCCGGAAGCAAGGTCATCGGATGCTCCGACTCTGGTGAAAATACGGTCGGAAAGACAGATGTTCGCGCTCTCTGCCGGGACAAAAGATCCGATTTGAGCCATCAGTGCGATCAATGCAGTCTGACGCATGTAAGTTGATTTACCTGCCATGTTCGGACCTGTGATGATTGAAATTCTGTGCTTCTTATCATCCAGGTAAGTATCATTGGCAATAAACATATCATTTGGAATCATTCGTTCAACGACCGGGTGACGGCCTTCTTTAATATCAAGGATTCCTTTTTCATTGATTTTCGGACGGACATAGTTGTTGCGCTCTGCAACAAGTGCAAGAGAACTGAAAGCATCCAGTGCGGCAACTGCTTTGGCAGTCTGCTGGATTCTCTCCACCTGTCCGGCAATCGTTTCACGAACTTCGCTGTAAAGCTCATATTCCAGTGCATACAGTTTATCTTCCGCACCAAGGATCATATCTTCAAGTTCTTTAAGCTCCGGTGTGATATAACGCTCAGCATTCGCAAGTGTCTGTTTTCTTGTATAATAATCCGGTACAAGATCCTTGTAAGAATTCGTCACTTCCAGATAATAGCCGAATACTTTGTTGTATTTTATTTTCAGGTTTTTAATGCCTGTTTTTTCTCGTTCATCATTCTCAAGTTTTGCAAGCCAGTCTTTTCCGTCCGATTTCGCCCGACGAAGTTTATCAACTTCTTCGTTATAACCGTCGCGGATAATATTTCCCTCTTTCATGGCAAGCGGCGGATCCTCACGAATGGCTTTCGTGACGAGCTCGCAGAGATCTTCTAATGCATCCAGATCTTCATAAATCTCTTTTAAAAGCGGTGCCTGCAGATCCTGTAAAATATAGCGGATCGGTGGCAGCATCTCCAGAGAACCTTTGAATGCGGTGAGGTCTCGCGGATTCGCAGAACCATAAGTGATCTTCGTGATCAGACGCTCCAGATCGTAGACCGGAGATAAATATTCTCTGATCTCTTCACGGGCAATGGCCTGATTTTTCAGTTCTTCTACTGCATCCAGTCTGCGGTTGATCTCGGATTTATCGATCAAAGGCTGTTCTACATTTTTGCGAAGCGTACGTGCGCCCATTGCAGTACGTGTTTTGTCAAGAACCCAGAGAAGGGAACCACGCTTCTGCTTTTCACGTAAAGTTTCGCATAGCTCCAGATTTCGACGTGTAGAACTGTCAATCAGCATATATTTTCCTGTGATATATGGTGTAATATGTGTCAGGTTGGAAAGTGAATTTTTCTGTGTCTCAAATAAATAGATCAGAAGTGCTCCGGCACTGATGATTCCACAGTCATAATCAGCAAGTCCAAGCCCTGCAAAATTCTTTACTTTGAAATGCTCAAGCAGCTTATCTTTGCAGACAGCATCATCAAAATACCAGGAATCGAGAGAATAAATCGTGATCCCAAGCTTGTCTCTCATCGCATCCAGATCCATACCGCTCATATAGAACGCTTCGTTGCAGATGATCTCAGACGGACTGAATTTATAAATCTCATCCATCAGACGACTGCTGTCCGGAAGTTCTGTGACAAAATAATCTCCGGTAGAAATATCTGCGATTGCAACTCCATAGCGGTCTGCAATATAGACGATACACATGATGTAATTATTCTTTGTTTCATCTAATGCCTGTGTATCCAGATTCGTTCCGGGGGTAACAATTCTTACAACCTCACGCTTTACGATCCCCTTCGCAGTCTTTGGGTCTTCTACCTGTTCACAGATTGCAACTTTGTATCCCTTCGCAACAAGACGGTTCAAGTAACCTTCTACGGCATGGTATGGGATTCCGCACATCGGGGCACGTTCATCCAGACCACAGCTTTTCCCGGTCAGTGTGATCTCAAGCTCTCGGGATGCAGTCAAGGCATCGTCAAAGAACATTTCGTAGAAATCGCCGAGGCGGTAGAATAAGATGCAATCCTTGTACTGCTCTTTCGTCTCGCAATAAATTTTCATCATGGGCGTTAATTTATCTATGTCAATATTTTCCATCAATTTCTCCTTAGTTTAAGGGTTTTTATCAATTTACCTGCAATTAGAAATAGAATGCAAGTCCGCAGATTATCTTAGCAAATTTTGACTGGAATTTCAAGCATATCATCTTTCGCATTTGAAGTACTCATTTGGCGTTCTACATTTTGTTAGAGTCTGTTTGAACCAGCCCAACGAACTCCTTCTTGCATGCAACGTTCTTACCTTCTTTCCATTGACTTTAAAGTTACTTCATTAACGGAGTGGGCTGCTCAGCTTAAAATGAATCTACTTTATGCTATCCTTAGTTGATTTGAAGTAGGTAATATTCCCGGTGTTAGTACTTTTTATGATTTTTTAAACCGCTTATGGGACTCTGATAATAATCAGATGTCACCTCATATCCATCCGCTGAAGACTAAGGTTAAAAAGCCTAAAACAATAAGTATAATTAAATATTAGTAATGTTTTTTCAATAATTTTCTTTTTCGACGAATTCACTTCCCAACTAAAAAAAGGAATCATTACGACTCCTTTTTGGTTAAATCTATTAATTTTACATTTTTTCTACACAATAAGCTTATTGAGAAGCATGAAGAAATTTACACATGTTTTTTATTATCTACTTTTTGTCCATACACCGGATTCATTTACATAGGAATTTCCAATCCATGTATTAGATGCCATTCCTCCACCTGAATAGAAGTAATACCATGTGTTCCCTATTTGTTTCCATCCTGTTACCATACTTCCGTCAGCATTTAGATAATACCAGGTATTTCCTAATTGTAACCATCCAGTCTGCATATATCCATTTCGATTGAAGTAATACCATTTACCATTAATCGATTGCCACTGGTTTGTTGAATAAGTACCATCTGCATTTTGATACCACCAGCCAGTTGTATCATGTAGCCATTTGCCTTGTACCCAGACCCCACTCGAATTCACATAACTGCCGTCAATCCATGTATCGGATGCCATTGCACCGCTGGAATACATGTAATAGCAGTTTCCATCGATCCAATGCCAACCTTGTTCATACATATATCCATTGCTATCGAAATAATACCAATTTCCAGAAATTGCCTTCCACTGGTTTGCTGGATAAGTACCATCTGCGTTTTGATACCACCACCCAACTGTATTATGCATCCATTTATCCTGTACCCAGACCCCATCCGAATTACATAATTGCCATCAATCCATGTATTAGATGCCATTATACCGGTGGAATACATATAATACAATTTCCATTGATCCAATGCCAACCTTGTTCATACATGTACCCGTTAGCATCAAAATAATACCAATTATTATTGATCTGCTTCCATGTATTCACAGGATATGTGCCATCATCCAGGAAATATCGCCAACCGGTGGAATCCTGTATCCATCCAATCTTTGCATTCGAAACCACATCAAGGTATATCGTTCCCGTTCCTTGCAGATTTACACTGCCATGTCCATTTTGATCTTCTCTACCTGTTATTCTGATAGTGATTCGACCAGGTCCAGTAATGGTATATTTATATTCTGGTTCATAGTTGACAGTCATCTGATCCTGAATGGCGCCAAAACCATATCCATAATTACCAAAATAGTAACCTGGTCTTCTGACGTCTTCTGATTCATACCAATAATTAAAATGTTCATCACCATACAAGAAGTAATCCCAACGTCCAGACCAAATATCCATCTCAGCAGCAATGGCATCCATCAATTGAGCATCGGTAAAACTATAATAGGTATGATAGACAACACGTGTTTCTGCCTGATATGAGAATGCAACCTGATCACGGTCTACATTTAATTCCTTTGCAATTTTAGGTGCTTCCATTCTTGTATTATAATCGATATAGTCTACATAAGATCTTGTATAAGTTCCTTTTATGTAATAAAGATCCCCTTTTTCAAGCAACGTATAGTTATGTTGTTCTGCAACAGATTCCGCTAATTCATGTGAAACTAAATTTTTGGATACCTTAAAGTATACTGGATACCATGTTTCTTTTACAGCTTCACATTTTGCATATTCTTCTCTCTCACACAAATAGGAGGTATATGAATCTATATCATTATATCCCCATTGTTTTGCCTCATCTAAGGCAGTGTTTTCAAGATCCGTTACATATCCTGGACTAACTCCTTCCCAGAGGTCATCGGATTTCAAATATCCTGTTGTGTTTACAAAGTCAGTCATGGAATTATAATTTCTTAGTTCTTCTAATGTATAATCATCTGTAATTCCCAAAAAAACATCATAAAAGGTTCAACATGACCTCTTTCAAAACCAAGTCTTTTACCAGTTTGGTAAATTGGGAGTAATGAACATGCTAAAATAGTTCCATTGTCATATTTATCTTGAAAACCATACCAGTGATCGTTATAGATATATTTCTCTTCTGTATATCCATCTTTAATTAATGTTTTTGTTACATTACTTCCTTCTATAGATAAAGAGTAACTTTCTCGTGGAAAAACTGCATTATTCATTAGTGGATATGCATCAATCTCTATCGGATCTCCGTTATATTCCACAGTATCATTTTGAGCCCATATCGTATATCCCTTTTGATCTCTCAAGTCATAGGATAATTCCGTAGAAGAAATATCTATTGCGTCGTTCGGTACTCTTTTTGTACCTTGTGCAGCTTGTACAGAAACTGGTGACAGCAAACAAACTGATGTCAATATGCATATTAGTTTATTAAATCTTATTTTCATACACGCCTCCTCATCCCGTTTTTTATCTATTTTATATCCATTCAAACAGATTCCCTATGTAATTTCCATCCTCATCATAAGAATTTCCATTATCGTCATTTACGCTCCCGCAATATTCGTTACCGTTACCATTATCAACCCACAAAATCCTCCAGTGGCAATAATCATTATACCAACCAGTACTATCTACATAATAATTACCAATCCATTCATTTGCTGCCATTTCTCCACTTGGTTTTAAATAATACCATTTAGCATAGTAAACCTTCCAACCAGTTTGCATACTTCCATTCCTGGCAAAATGGTACCAGTTTCCATTGATTGATTTCCATTCAGCTTCAGCCATGCTTCCATCAGAATTTAAGTAATACCAGATTCCACCAAGCTGAATCCATCCTGTTACCATCATACCACTAGAATTAAGATAATACCACTTGTTTTCGATTCGTTCCCAACCAGTAGCCATTGCACCATTAGGTTTTAAATAATACCAGTTATTGTCAAGATTCTCCCAACCAGTGGCCATCGCACCATTAGTTTTTAAGTAATACCAAGTATTATCAGTCAGTAACCATCCGGTCTGCATATAGCCATATTGATCAAAATGATACCAACTGCCATTGGTTAGTTGCCATTGATTTTTTGGATAGGTTCCATCAGCATTTTGATACCACCAACCAATATTATCATGTTTCCATTGTGCATTATCTTGAGTATGTTGTGAGATTCCATAATCTTCTGCTTGAACTGCAAGACTATATGTTTCTGATTGAGTATCTGTTATATTTTTAGCCAGTACAGAAACAGGTGCTTGAACGCATATCATTGCGCTTGTCAGCAGAGTGAGTCCATTTATTAAATATTTTTTCATGGCGTTTCCTCCCTCGTATCTTAGAACTGTCTATTTCCCGACAGCCCTACCCGTCAATGGAATATTTGGATTCGGGCATTACCCACGCCTTCCTGCGGTCTATAATTATATTAGCACATAAGAAGTAAATTCTCTACTGTTTTTGAAGCTTCGCACGCGTGAGTATAGTAGAATCATTCACATTTTAGTGATATACTTTAATCTTTCTGGTGGAACAAGTTATGAATTGATTTATGAATGCAATGGAGTAAAGAAGGGAAACCTGAAATCTTCCACAGGTAATTTTGAGTATTCTACAAGTGCAGACATTGGCTCTCTTACTTCATTTTTCATAAACAACTTCTAACTGTCCGGCATCCATCTCGCACACTGTATCACACAACCATTCCATTCCATCACATTGTGTGCAGCTAGCAGGATAGTTGTTCCTTTT
>ENA-OUNH01000231-OUNH01000231.1-human-gut-metagenome-genome-assembly--contig:-NODE-231-length-20559-cov-8.777653_pt1 | contig 20559 bp, 27 predicted proteins | sample MGYA00242806_ERZ504814 | MGnify/ENA primary metagenome ERZ504814 (study PRJEB26092, sample SAMD00036389) | human gut metagenome | host: Homo sapiens | study: EMG produced TPA metagenomics assembly of...
GCTGATATGATCACACATCACATAACAGTCCAGACCGATCATCATAACCAACAGTGCAATTAAACCAATTTCCAAATACTACCGTAAATCCGGCTCTTGCCTCACGCAGTGACTGCCTGATCCTGAATTTTGTAAGAAATGGCATATCGCCTAATTTGACTTTTGAAATATGACTCTTCTTTTGCTCATTTCTTATCATAGAAAGTGCTGGCCTTGACAGTTTCTTTCTTATAACAAAATAGTTTACAATCACTGCAACAAGTGGCGGCATAACAATTCCATACACCAATAGATAGATTAAAAGTTCTGGACTCAAATCTGGTATAGAAAAATAATCATAACAATCCTGCATCTGTGTTGGAATTCCTATCGGACTATATCCAATGATCGTTCCTGCTAATCCAGCCAGAAATGTTACGATCACCGGAACTGTTAAATAATATTTTAGAAGCTGCTTCTTTATCACTCCAAGCGCATACAATGTTCCAATAATACTATTTTCTTTCTCAATTTCATGAATGACAAAAACAGATATTACATAGGTAAATAAGATCATAATGATGACACCTGCTACCATTCCAGCAAGTTTACTAATGACCTGATCACCTGCCGCTGCTCCAATTCTTATGTTGTCATCTGCCTTTAAAAACTGAGTCAGATTCGATGTTTCCATATCAAATGCTTTCATCAGTTCTTTTGTTCCTTCTTCCAATTGATCAGTTCCTTCTTTTAACTTACTACTTCCATCTGATGCTTTTTTAACACCATTTGTATAAGCCTTGATTCCATCTCTATATGTTTTAAGGCATCCAGCTGTTCTTTTGCTGATTCTAAGGATAATCTTGTCAACCCATCACTTGACTTTGCGATCAAACTTTTTAGAATATTCGCATAATTATTTTCTGTCAATGATGTTACACCAAAGGAGGTCAACTGGCTTTTCTGCTGTTTTTAAGTATGCCTGAAAATCTGATTGGCACCTTTTTGCAATGTTTCGTTGTTTTCACTTAGTTTGTTTAATCCGTCTGACATCTGGGTACTTGCATCTGTAAGTTTTTTGATTCCGTCTTTGATGTCATCTTTCTTCCTGCAGTTTCTCCCAGTAATCTTTAAAATATGGATCATCGACATCATCCGGGTTAAATGTGATCTTCTTTAATTTATTTTTCAACTGTTTCTGAGTCATTGCACCATTTAATCGGTATGCATAGATATATTCCTCAGACTGAATACTATTTTCATTGTCTTTTAGATTTTCATAAGCATCTTCTGTCACAAATGCAAGTCCAAACTGTTTGCTGTCTACAGTACTGTCTGATAACTTTTCATAACATGCATCGTAGTCTGGAACTGATCCGATTCCTGTTATTTTATAGAAGTTGCCGTCAATCGTGATCTTTGATCCTGTTTTTAAGTTGTGTTCTTGTGCATATCGTTTTTCTACAACAACTTCACTTTTGTTTTTTGCTAATCGACCTTCATCCAGATTAATTTTATTGACTTTTTTACGATTCTTAAAGATTCTTAACTTACTTCCATCTTTTGTCTAAAATCAAGATAAAATGTCTCTTCTACTGTAAGCCCTTTCTTTGTAAAGTTTTCTTTTTGTTTTGTCGTTAGTGGCACAAATACCTGAAACTGTCCATCTTCCAGCTTATGTTTCTTTGCCTGCTTTGTAGTTCCATCAACAATCGTATCCGCTGCACCTACCAGACTGATGACCAAATACATACTGATAATAATCAAAAAAGCAAGTGCAAAATAGCGAAATTTATTTTCTTTTAAATCTCTCCATGCTCTTTTTCTCAATACTTTTTCCATCTAAAGATCCTCCAGTGATTTTGCTGGTAATCTTGTTTCATTTTCGTAATCTTCACTGATCTGACCATCTTTGATGATAATAACCTTATGTACCATATTGCGGATTGCATTATTATGCGTTACGATCAGCATGGTTGTGCCATATTGCTGATTGATCTTCTCTAATAAGATCAAGATATCTTTGGATGTTTTCGAATCAAGAGCTCCTGTCGGTTCGTCGCAAAGAAGCAGCTTTGGATTCTTGATCAACGCCCTTGCAATTGCACATCGCTGCTGCTGTCCACCGGATAATTGTGCAGGAAATTTATCTTGATGTTCTGTTAGTCCGAGCGTATCTAGCAGTTCTTCCATATCCAATGGATCTTCCGTTAAAAACTGACAGATCTCTATATTTTCTTTGACTGTAAGATTTGGTACCAGATTATAAAACTGGAAGATAAACCCTAGATGAGCTCTGCGGTATTCGGAGAGCTCATCTGCATTTAATCCTGATATTTCATTGCCATCGACTTTGACTGAACCAGAATCCATAGTATCTAATCCGCCGATACAGTTTAGCATTGTAGATTTTCCCTATCCTGTCAAGTAATATCCAAAAAAAATTGTCGATTTTTGCAATTAAAGAAAATCATTCTTATCGCTTCTTCTGTACTGGAAAAGGATTTTTCCTCTCCAATTCCTGTCCTTGAATTTCCATCTTTTTTATAAAGATGTGTTGCTGACTGTCAGCTTCATATTGAATTGCTACACCAAGATCTTTCTTCATAAATGCGGCAACTCCCATATCTGCAATAACCTCCTGCCCTTCTCTCTCCTGAAAGCTGATTTTAGGGAAAGCCCCTGATAATTTTTCTGTAATATACAGTTCCATTTTTTCCAAACTCTCAAATGGCATAGCCTGTACTCTTTGTAATATCTCCTGCAAACGATCCTCCCTCATAACACATCTACAATGATCTACACCAAATACCATAGCAAGGCTGTATCCACAATCCCAGGATACATGTATCTGTCCGCCATCATCTACAAACTGTACAGTTCCTAAATCACCGGGGCTCAGTTTTACATACGGATCAGCTTCCATATCTTCCAACTCTACCCGACACCCCGGTGGGTACATATTTCTTAACACAATTCTTTCCGCATTACTTATCACTGTTTTCTTCCTTTCTCCAATCCGGCTACCGTCCCAAAGACTTCTCTGGAACATTTCCCTCCAACAAATACTCTCTTTCTTTATTCCATTCCAGCACCTTTTCCATAGCAGCTTCCAATTGGTCTTCTGTCGGTTCTCTTGTATAGGTTCTATATTCCTGAAAATATTCTTCCAAGGTGTTCTGCTGTATCTCCAGTTCCTCTTTATCATAACAATCCGGCTCTTCCAGATCCTTCAACTCCTGCAAGATTTCCCAGCATTCCAAAACACTGTCTATCTCCCGCATTTCAAGCAGATAAGATAAAAATGTTTCCTCTGGCATAATACTGAAATAGCACCGGTCAAACCATTGCTCAATATACATGCGTTCATCAGAACCATTGGTATGTGTACCACAAATCAAATCTGCAACAAAGTTTTCAAACAGTTCACCGATTGACAGCCCAACTTTTCCAGACTTCCTACAGAGTTCTTCTACTTCGTCTTGATATAACCTGATAGAAATGGTCCGCTGCAGGCTTTTTTCATAGGGCTCTATATCCTCCCCTGCCTCACAAAAATGCAGATGGGTATCCATATAAATGTCTTCCATATCGCAAAATCTCCGGCTCATTGCTACATAGTCTTTATTTTTCAAATCCCACTCCAGCCGGTAATGATGTTCTCTTGCGTGTTCTTCTAAGTCTTTTCTTATGATGTTTCTGGTCGCTTCCGGCAGTTCTGCAATAAAAATGCTTGTATCCGGAACCGCCAATACTCTTTCTTTTACCACATTTGTCCTCCCTGTTTGTAAGCATTCCTTGCCACTGGCTGATTCCCCAGTACATCCATATAGAGGATAATTCCCTGCGGGTCCAGATGTACGGTAATAAATTTCTGTATTTCCTGTAACAGATCATGATCAGAAAACCCAGCCTGACAGCCTATAAAATTCCTGATTTTTTCTACAATATCCTGTTTCCGGAACTCTTGCAATACCAGAATCGGAATCGTGTGCTGACCTCCCATAGCATCATAGGGCAACGCTTTCCGCAATTCTTCCAAGAGATACCTGTAATAATCAACTACCACCTGGTCTGTTTTCCACGCTTTTTCCTTACAATCCCGGAGTAAAAAATCATACTCTTTTTTTGCCTGTTCCATTTCTTTCAGAATTTCTACTGCTTCCACAGAACAATATCCTTTCTCTTCTATCAGTTCCATCAGTTCTTCCATAGAATATGTTTCAAGATACATGGCTCTTCCCCCATCTTCTTTGCCAAATTTTCTCCTAATACAAAGAAGAGGAAGACACCGTAGCGTTTTCCTCCTCTTTTATGAAATCTTCTTCTCTACTGGAATCCAAGACAATAAGCTCTCCCGGTTCTTTCTTATCCTATTGCTTCCAGAAATTCGTCCCTGTATTTCCATACAATTTCAATATGTTCCGGATCATAAAAATTTATGACTTCAATCAGCTCATGCAGAACTTCATAAGACAGCTCTTCCAATCCCTTATATTTTACAAAAAGTTGCAGTCCCTCTGATTTCTCCTTTTGTTTTTCTCCTCCCCTTTTAAAATTCTTGCTTCTATCTCCTGTATCTTTTGCTGATAAACTGCTGTCTTCTCCATACAGGTTTGTTTTCGTGCCAGGTAATCTTTCAAAGAAATCTGTTCTTCTGCATATTGTTCATACAGTTCCATTTTCTCCTGTTTACGAAGCGCCAGCTTCTTTTCATATTGCTTTTTTCGATATCGGAGTTTCGGAATATTCAAAGTCTGATTGGCTTTCTTTAACTGCTTTATGGTATCCTCTGCAAGGGTTACCTGCTGTCTTATCATAATTAGCACCAGTTCTTCCAACTCTTTCTGCTTATATTTCTTTGGATAACAGGAAGCATTGGGGGCTGTCGTAACACTTTTACAATAAATCGGCTTTTCTTTGTATTCTGTCCGTATCCGCATTTTCCGACCACAATGTCCGCAACGGATCAAACCTGAAAAAATATTCTCAGAAGACGGTGTCCGCCCATAATATTTTCTGTCCTTCTGTACCATGTCCTGGATCTTCTGAAGCTCCTGCTCCGTTACAATCGCTTCGTGTCCTCCTTTTACGCAAATCCAATCCTCTCTTGAAATATATCGGTACTCTCTTTTTGACGGAACCCTGGTTTCTGTTTTCCCTCTTACCGTCAGTCCTGCATAAACCGGATTAAACAAAATCAGCTTTACTAAATTTCCGTCCCAGAATTTCACAGATTTCTTTGCTTCCGGCGCCCAGCCTTTCCTTTGAAGGTATACGGTAGGTGTTTCAACTTCTTTTTTATTCAGGTCCCTGGCAATGTCTGCATAGGTCTTTCCTTCCAACCTTTGGTCGAAAATCCCCCTTACAACGGAAGCTGCCTCCATATCCAGATGAAGTTTTGTATGAACACCGTCATGGAAGCAATATCCGTATGTTGGGATTGAACCATGATATTGTCCCATTTCAGCCTGTTTCCTCATAACTTTTTTGATATTGTTGGAACAAATCTGGGGATAAATCCCATTGATCAGGTTCTTAAATTTAATCTCCGTATCCTTTCTTTCGGAAGGTTTCTGGCTGCTGTCATAAAAATCATTGATTGAAATGAAACGCACCCCAAGGAACGGAAATATTTTTTCGATATAGTTTTGTGTTTCTATGGTATCCCTTCCCAGGCGGCTCAAATCTTTGACAATGATACAGATTCGTTTTCTCCTGGTAATCAGCCCCATCATGCGCTTAAATTCCGGGCGGTCAAACGTTGTACCGCTGTAACCGTCATCTACAAAGAAGAAAAACTTTGCCCCTGCAAACTCCGGCTGGTTTTCTACAAAGTGCTGAATTAAAAGCCTTTGATTTTTAATGCTGTTGCTTTCCTCCATTTTTTCTTTATCATCTCTGGAAAGACGCAGATAAGCAAAAACAAAATCACACTGCATACGGAAGACCTCCTTCCATATTGTCTAGTTCTTTTTCCAGCTCCTTTTCAAATAAATCCCCAAACCAGAACACGATTTCCACATAGTCTTTGGAATATACCGTAATCTTTTCAATAAAGCGGTCCGCAATTCCTTTCTCTATCTTCTGAAATCTTTGGTACTTTAGAAGTTCCTCTGTCCAATCCATTCTTGCCTTCACCTGATCTAACAGGTGCTGTCCACGAAGCTGTATCTGCTTCATATTCTGCCTGGCTGCTTGCTGTTCTTCCTGATAGATTGATTTAATCTCCTGATATTCCTTGCAGTCCAACAGCCCGGTAGCATAATGCTCAAACAAGGTTTCCAGTTTTCTTCCATATTTCTCATACTTCTGTCTGGCATTTTTTATTTTTTCTGCTACCTCCTGCTCCAGCTTTTGATAAAACTCTGCACCATAGGTTTTCTTACTTTCTACAGCAAGCTGGATCTGGTAGCGGAGTGCTGCCTTGACTGCCTGATTGATGTAAATTTCATTCACCGTCCGGAAACATTCCGTATGATCTGTAAGGGAAAAGGAAGGGCATTTATAAACCATATATTTGTGTTTCTCATTACCTCCGCTCCTGCTTCTTCCAAGACGTCTTCCGCAATGCCCGCAGAAAATCCTTCCCTTAAAAGGGCCATCTGCCCCCTGTTTTCTTTTGGGTTTGCAGCCCAGTTATCCAACGTATCTTTCCAGCGTTCCTTTGCAATTTCCTGTGCTTTCTCATAAATCGCCCGTTCCACAACTGCTTCCCAGGCATTTTCACACACTTCCCACTGCTCTTTTGGTATCATCTGAAGGGGAATATTCTGCGCAAGCATCTGTTTTGTTTTCCCATAAACAGCAGCACCTATATAAACGGGGTTCTGTAAAATCTTCCTGATACCGTCTGATCTCCATAACCGCCTTTTTTCCGGCTCCTTTCCCTGTTTCCTTTTCTGGTAGCTGTCCTCCGGTCCTAATACCTTTTTACCATTCAGTTCCCTTGCTATATCATAGCTTGACATTTCTTCAAACACATACCAGTAAAAAATCTGCCGGATTATTTCTGCTTCCTCTGGTTCCGGCACCAGCTTCTTACTGTTTTCCTCTGCTCTTTGGTATCCATAAGGAGGTCTGGAACCCCAAAACTCTCCCCGTTCCCTGGACAGCCGGTGCGCCTGTACCAGTTTCTCTGAAACTTCCCTGGCATAATAATCATTCATAAAGTGTTTCAAAATATTGGTGGTCCTGTTTTCTACACAAGCTGGGTTTGCGCTGTCATATTCGTCCATAACGGAAATAAACCGGATATTTAAGGTTGGGAAAATCACATCAATCAAATCTACAGCATCTAAGGCGTCCCTTCCAAACCGGGCAAAATCCTTTACAATGATGCAGTCAACCTTTTTATTTGCCACATCTTCCATCAACTCTTCAAATGCGTCCCTTTGGAACGTTGTACCTGTCACACCATTATCCGCATAGACTTTTACCACCAGCATTTCCGGGTGTTTCTTTGCGTAGTCTTCACAGATCTGTTTTTGGATATAAATGGAATCTCTTCTGCCATGCCCTCCGTCCTTTTCGGAAAGCCTTACATAAATATAGGTTCTCAGATACTTAACTTCCGGCTTACTGTTTTGTCTTTTCTGTCCTCTTTTGCTTACCTTAGGCACTTGCTTCCGCCCCCTTTCCTTTCAGGAAGGCTTCCACACGCTGATCCGGCTTTGTCCTGTTTACTGTTTCCAGCAGTCCCAATACCTTTTCAAATTCATCTTCAAACCAAAAATGAATGATAATGCGCTTCTGCTCATATACCTCAATCCGTTTGACCAGATTTACCAGCATTAAGCGGTCCACTTCCGTCCGGTCCCGGTATTCCAGAAAATATTCCAGCCACTCCTGCTGTTTTTCAAGGGTTTCCTGCAAGTTTCGGATTTCCCTTTGCTGGCACTCCATTGCCTGCCGGATTTCCTCTAAAGACTGGTCATACTTTGCTTTGAAGGTTTCAAATTCTGTCCGGTCCAGGATTTCTTCTGCAAAACTGTCATACAGTTTTACTTTAATGTTTAAAATTCTCTGGCTCTCCTTTTCCAGCATCTCCAGTTTTTTGTCTTCTTCCAAAAGCCGCTGTCTTGGGATTGAGGCAGTTTTTACATACGCCAGTATCTCCTTCAACTCCACCAGAACAGAAATATAATGCAGGATTGCTTCTGTCACAGCCCCTACCAGTTTTTTCTCACTGATACTATGGGAACTGCACTGCTTTTCATAAAGGGACGTCGAACATACATAATAGTGGTGGACTTTATCTGGGCTTTTCAGTACCATGCTTTCTTTACAGTCCCCACATTTTACCAGGCCTGAAAGAAGCGCCAGCCCCTTTGCACCCCTCATGGTATCCATTTTCATCAGGTTACCTACCACTTCATATTGGTGTCTGTTGATAACCGGCTCAAAGGCATTTTCATACCGTATCCACTCAGCTTCCTCTTTGTGGATCACAACCTTTACTTTATGGTTTGGCGTTGTGGTTTTTCCCTGTATCAACACTCCGGTGTAGCGTTCATCAAGAAGGATACGGCGCACCATAGTTGGCATCCAGATCGGTTTTTCCGTCAGACGGAACCCTGTCTTTAATTTCTGTTTTAAATATACCTGCTTATACCGAAGGGGCGTCAAGATCCCACGCCGGTTTAATTCTTCGGATATATCCGTTAGGCTGCAGCCCTGCATTTTCATGTGGTAAATATCCCGTACAACCGAAGCTGCCACTTCGTCCATAACTAGCTTATGTTTATCCTCTTCGGATTTCAGATAACCATAAAAAGCAAAAGGCGCTACACACTGCCCGGCTGTCATTTTGACATACAAATGAGAACGCACACTTTTGGAAGTATCCGCAGGATAAAGGTCATTGATTAAACTTTTAAATCTCAGGGTAAGGAAATCACGATTTGGCGTGAGGCTGTCATAATTGTCATTGACAAGGATCAGGCGCACACCCATTTTCGGCAGGATACGTTCCACATACTGTAAAACACCGGAAAAGTCCCTTCCATAACGGGAAAGGTCTTTGACAATAATACAGTCTGCTTCCCCCTCTTCCAGCATACGCAGCATTTCCTGAAAACCGGGGCGGTTAAAGTTTGTGCCGGTATATCCATCATCTACACATTCTTTTACCACCTGAATTTCAGGGTGGCTCTTTAAGAAGCTATGGATTAGTATCCTCTGGTTTGATATGCTGTCGCTTTCCCTGTTATCACCATCTTCGTCAGAAAGGCGTAGGTAAACAACCGCACGATAGATTTTTTTAAGTATTTGATTCTTCATTGTATTCGCTCCTATCATTTAGATTCGTCAGCCGATTCCCTAAATGATAGAGGCTACTGGGTCCTTGCCATCATCCTACCATAGTCCAGAAGGTTTGTCCACCCTGTAATCTGCCAACAATCCGCTTTCTTCCCTATCCCTGTCGTAGCTTTACCATTTCATCTGCACAAGGCTTTGCATGGCTTCCTCTATGGTACGGTTGGTAGAAGCAAACCCAATCTTTATGGTGATCCCTTTATATTTCAGAAAATAAGGGTTCTTTCCGGACTCCAGGATTTCCCGGACCTTCTCCGGTTTGCTTTTTTTACATCAATCTTCAGTTTCTCTACATCTTGTATCTCTTTCGGGTCAATGTCCTCAAACGTCATTTCCCGCATCTTCAGCAGTTCTTCCCGCGAGAACATTATATCCCTTCCCTGGTACAGCAACTGCACAGATACGCATCTAAGTCCTGCTCAAATTGTTCCTGTTTCTCCCAGGTGTGCATTAAATATTGTTTCAGTCTGGCATAATCTAAAATCCCATAACCGATACAGTCTATCTGCACCTGGAAAGCCTGGAGCAGTTCCATAGTCTGTAAAATTTCCTCCGGACAATAGGATAACCTGCTAAGCCCGGATACCACAATCACGTCAATCATGCCTTTTCCTGCAAGCACTGCCAGCCTCTGCCAGTTTTCTTTTTCTATGGAATTACCACACCCTACACCTTCCAGGATCGTAACTACATGGTATGTCTGCTGTTCACAGTAATGCAGGCTTTTTTCTTTTTCATAATACAAAAGCCCGGCACAGGGAATGGGAATATCCAGATACACTGCTGCACGCTGGGGAATATTCCTATTTTCTATCTCTTCTTTTCCTTTGCAGATCCATGTAGGAAACAGCATTCCTCCATGAAAGATCTCTTTATCTTCTGAAAACAGTTTCTGTAACCTCTCTCTCTTCATTGCTCTGCCTCCTCTTTCTTTTGCTCCTGTTTTCATTCCAGGACTATGAGGAAACCTGTTGTTTCCCCATAGCCCTAAAATGAACCTGTTTCACACACCATACCGGCAGGGCTTTCCCTGCCAGCATGATTTTTTATTTTCTCACCCCGGTGTGAACGGGAGCATGTAGAACCGGCCCGGCTGGCCGCCTGACACCCTGCAGCCCCCTTTCCCGCTGCAGCATGTCCCAGACGCTACCCTGGTTGCAGTGTTTTTATGCAAAGGTATCATTATCATCCGGCTTTCAGGCTGCCTGCCACCAACAGCCTATGTCTGGGCGCTGCTCACACTTTTCCTTCATCTTCTACGATTCCTTGTTTGATCCGCTTCTTTTCTGCCTTACCTGCTGCCACTGCGGACAAATGTATCTTCGCACAGCTCATGACCCTGCATCACACAAAATAGAATGTGCCGAAATGTTTTGTGTCCTTTAAGATATTTCTATATTTTAGCGTCAGAAATGACACGTTTGTTTCAAAAAAATATCACCATACCGATATTCAGTTTTCAAGGTTCTCTCCGGCTGAAAACATCAGCCTGCCAAAAGACACCATAACCCTGATGTGTTTTGGCAGACTGTTTTCTGTCTGCATTTCTCTTTATTTCTTTAACCGGATAATCATATCTGCCCAGAATTCTGTGTATGCCTGCCGCATTAACTCCAGAAGCCGGGCTTCGGTAATTCCTGTAATTACATTTTCTTCTTTCTTTTCCGGTTTTGGTTCCTGTACTTCCAGTGCTTCTTCCCGTATTTTCATCGTAAGCATGGATAAGGAAGGGGAATTGGCACAGTTAATAAAACCGATATAATGGTTCACCACATCATAATCACCTCTGCAGCTTCGGACAATATCAAACGCATGACGGATTGCCCGTTCTACCCTCTGTCCTGTCGTGCCATGTTGCTGGGCCACCTTAAAATACAGATATGTCGTTTTAATCTTGCTGTCTTCTTCCAGAAGCAAAACACCGTCTACGATATAACCAAATCCTTTTACATTGGCAGGCATTCCCATTTTAAATAATACTGCTTCCACCTTTTCTCTTGATAACATTTCCCTTTTCCTCCTCTATCTGTATTCTCACTTCCTGCTGTCTTGCTGATATTTCTTTAGCCCTTTCTTAATTCCCTCTATGGAATAAATCAAAAGGCTAGTTTCCCTTTCATCACAATCCTGTACCAGATACCAGATTTTTTCTTTCAGCATCATATCTTTTTTCGCTGTCCCCATGTGTATAAAGTGTTCTTTTATGGGAATATCCATAGCTTCCAACAGCCGGATATAGGTTTTCATACCCATAGCTCTGGCATGTGTTTCGATTTTGGCCAGATGGGATACAGAAATATCCGCTTTCTCTGCAAGCTGCTCCTGAGTCAGTCCCCTGGATTCCCGCAAGGCTTTTATAGCATCTGCTACAATATAAAGTTCATTCTGCATTCTTTTATCTCCTCGTTGATTACACGCTCTATTATAATTACAAATCCTTTCCCTGGTAATGGACTATGGAGGCAAGATTTCCCAGTTTCATTACCATTTCTTTCCTTTTTTGGTTTTAGAGATTTATTATATCTGAACGAGTTGAAAACGATTTTTGCACCATTTACGAAAAAGCACTGCATTATCTCTTCATTTAGACATAAAAAAGGAGAGAACGTCACATATCGACTCCTCTCCAATAGCTTCTATTCATCTAAGATATTTGCCAATACATAGGCTTACTTGTTTTTTCTTTCCAGGAACCTCCGTATCTCTTTCACACTATCTAATATGGGAATGGACGGGGCAGACGGGCTGCATACTGGATCTTGACTGGACATTTCCAGTGCGTTAATAAATGCTTCTGCCTTTTTGGGGTCTTCAATCACAAGCTCTGTAAGGATACTTGATGTAGCCATATAGAAAGAACCTCTTTTCTATCTTAAAAAATTCTTTCGTAAGAAGATTCTGCAGTATTTTCTATACGCCAAGACCTGTACTCTCCATTTATATTTATGTAATAAAGTTTGATCCAGCATGTTTTTAATTTCATCTGGAAGACCGTCTATCGTTGCATTTTCATCTAAAAACAGTAAATTTGTATATTTTTTCGCATCATTCGGCGCTGAAAAAATATGAGTTACTGTATATGCTGTTCTACTTTTAGAAAAGCAATCTTCATCTCGCAGCGATTCTACTACAAAGCAATCGCCCTTTTGCTGCCCCTTATCATCATACTCTTTATTTAAGCATAGAGTAAAATTAAGATCTGTTGTGCCAAACTTATAAGTTCTCGTGTCTGTAACAATCTCTTCCAGCATAAATCCTTCTGAGCCAGCCAGCATTGCAATCTGTCCGATATGCTTAATCTTACGCTTACACAATGAAAAAGGGTGCTGCGGTGTAAAAAATATCTGCGAAGCCTGAAGCATCTTTTTTGCTGCATAACTATAAAACTTTTTTGCTGAAAGGTTCGTGGCCACACCTGTCAAGTGCCTAAAATTGGCAGCTTTATAAAGCACCTCAATATATCTGCCTTCAAATACATATAGAAATCTTTTACCTACTAAATGCTTCCTATACAGATCAGCAGCCACTTTAATCTCCTGTACAATTTTCTCTCTATCCTGTTGTTTTCCCATCTATCTTTTCCCAATCATCACTATAGTATAAAAAAACAGCACTGGACAACTTTTTTGTTATCCAGCGCCCATAAACTTAAAAAGCGGTTTTATGCTGGCTGTCAGCCGCGACATCCTTCCGAATGTCTAAAATGTCGCCGGTATCATTGAGTCCCCGGCGCGGACTCACCGTATCTCCCTGGTGTGGGCGTAATACCCTTCCGAGTATCAAATAGTCCCAGTAATTACCCTGCCCGGGCACAGTACAGCTTTTACGTGCCGCTACACGAAACCTTTTGGTTTAACTATATTATATGCGATACCCTAAGAAATATCAATAGTTTCTGGCAAAATCGATTGGCTGTATTTTATTGTACCCCATTACTTACCACTGTCTATGATTTCCAGGCCCTCAGGACAGATCAATCAAAAATCATATTCTCTGTCCCATCAGGTTTTAAAAATACTGTTTTCGAAATTCCATTGCATTCCAGCGTTACTTTCTGCTCACGGGAAGAACAGAGGCGAACCCTGTGTATCCTGCCCTCTCTCCATTCAAAATCAACTGTGATGTCACCCTGTGCCTTCATTCCCCCGACTTTTCCGTCTTTCCACTCATCCGGAAGTGCCGGAAGCAACAGGAAATGCCCTTTCCTGCTCTGGATAAGCATCTCTGCAACTGCAGCTGCAAAGCCAAAATTCCCATCGATCTGGAACGGAGGGTGTGCACACAACATGTTGGGATAAATGCCGCCTCCCACACAGGAGATATTTTCCTCCCTGGTATAACGGAGCTGGTTTGATCGAGTAGGAGACGGCTTTTGCCGCCGACCTCTCACACCACCGGACATGCGGTTCCGCATCCGGCGGTTCAGTTAACTTGACATCTCGCTTTACAAAGATATTCCTCGGCTGAGAGTAAACCAAATTTCTTCAAACGTGCATTTGACATCGCATAACAAACAGTTTTTGTACGGCACACTCGGGCATATCCATGAAATCCCGCCGCACACCTTGCATTCTTTTTACTAATACCCAGTTTTACCAAATTTTTATATCTGGTTTTTGGATTTTTCCAGTGTTTCCATATGCACATCCTGAATCTATACCTGATTACTGTATCAAGTTTTCGGCTTACTGTAAGAATTGAGCCAATTTTAAAGTAATTAATCCATCCTCTTACTACCTCTGCTATCTTTTTCGCTTTGTATGAATTACTCACGCTCCACTTGCGGCTCGTAAGTTTCCTGACTTTCTTCTTTACTTTATCCAATGACTTTTTCGGAACTTTCATCCTATATTTCTTTTCCTGAAATTGATAATAAAAAGCAAATCCCAGATATTTTGCTTTTGTCGTACTATCATTATACTTTTTATTATAAAAAATACATAAACAACATTCGCCAAAACATGCACAAAATGTTATACTTTTACATAATAGCCAACTATTTTTTAACAATATTTTGTAGAATCGTAAAATTGCACAATTCATATTGTTGTATTTTATGCAATATGACAAGGAAGACATTACTTGTATACATTATCAGCATACTATCACAAATCCAGGGTTGATTTATGGATAAAAACATCCCCTGTTTATTGGAAGCTGCGGTACTTATCATCTATACACCGTAGAAAAGCTTCCTACCCACCGCCCGAAAGGCCGGCTTGATTATCAGCTTCTTTACATCGCATCCGGACGGGCACATTTTTATTTTGATGGAAAACCTACTGTTGTAGAAGCCGGCAATATGGTACTCTACCGTCCACGTGAGGAACAACGCTATTATTATGGAGCGGATCAGACCGAAGTTTACTGGGTTCACTTTACTGGAAATAATGTAAAGAACTTTCTGAGAAGATATGGGATTGCCGACGATACCCGCATTATTTATACCGGTATCTCCATTGAGTACAAAAATCTATTTATGTCTATGATCGAGGAACTGAATCTGCAGCGAATTGATTACGAGGAGATGCTGATAAATTATTTCACGATTCTCCTGATCAGCCTCCATAGAATAGCACTGCAAAAGCCACGTAAAAAGAACCTTCAGAACATGAACGATATGGAACAGGCTGCACAGTACTTTCGGATGCATTATAATAAACCTATAAGTATTGAGGACTATGCTGTTTCCCACAATATGAGTATCAGCTGGTTCATCCAGAACTTCCGTCAGTATGCCAATACTACACCTGCTCAATACGTGCAGTCTCTGAGGCTTACCAATGCAAAAATGCTTCTGGAAACGACCAATTATAATATCACAGAAATAGCCAACCTGGTCGGGTACGAGAATCCATTATATTTCAGCCGCTTTTTCCGAAAACAGTGTGGCATTTCCCCTTCACAGTTCCGCAAACAGCTGGTGCCGAATGCAGAAAGCTGTCCAAAATAAAACCAACCAAAAACGCTGGGAGCAATTCTCAGCGTTTTTGATTGGTTTTAAATATTACGATACTTTTTTACCTTAGAATTAATGGACATAAAGCCTGTTTCAGGATGTCGCGGATAAATATTCTTATACCTGTAAGTACTCAGCACGATCCCCATGAGTCCATAAGAAATTATAATACAGCTTCCTCCGGCTGAAAAAAACGGAAGAAATGTTATTGATTGCGGAAATACGCCAAGATTCTCAAGGACATTTATCAAAAAACTGATGAGAAATACAATTCCGCACCCGCATCCCATCATCATACCCAGCTGATTTTTCTGTCGCAACGCAGTGTTAAAGATTGCAAAAATCAGAACCGCAAGAACACAGCACAAAAGTATAGCTGCAATTATTCCATATACAGATGACAGATAGGTCAGAATATAATCCGCGTTAAATGCTGGCAGGATTCCCGTTACATCTGATTTGCTTTTCCCGATCAGCTTATTCTGTCTCCAAAGTGAATGCAACATTTTTGTGAGATAGTCTGTTTCGCTACCGCTGGAAAACATCGCCTGTATGCGCGCAATTTGATATTCCGCCAGCCTGTTTCTCAGGTACATACCCAGGAAAGCTGCTATGGGCGCGGTCAAAAACACAGCCCATATTCCACAGATAGTTCTTTTCTTTCTGACTGTAAATTTCAGATTTCCAGCATCATATTGCATTTTCCCATTCATAATCTTCTAAGATAAGGTCTTCAAGATTAAGCAAACAACTCGTAGTTTTACTATGATTCCATTTATTAGCTCCCGTGTTTACTGTAAAAAACACATTCTTTTTTGCTCTTGTAATTCCAACATATAAAATACTCAGTTCTTCTTTAAATGCTTTTTTTAATGATTGAGCATATGTAAATTTGCAATAATCAAATCCTTCATTGCAACTATTTGCTTCCTTACAAGATCTGCACATATGAGAACTTGGAAAAGCGAAACCATTTAATCTAGGAATAATTACATATTCCCATTCTAGGCCTTTCGCCGCATGTATAGTAGTTAAAACAACTTGTTCGTCTACAAATTCCATCATATGTTTTAATCCTTTGTTTCCTAAAATGAAATCAATATAGTCATATTTATCTCTTGAAGTTCCACTCACTTTTTTCGATTCTACAAATAAAATTTCTAATAATTTATACATTGATTCAAATATATATTTTTTTGATTCTTGTTGATATATTTCATTTCTTCTGGCATCAACAGCCAATAAACAATTCTTTAGATTTCGCTGAACAGCTTTGCCTAAAACATTATTATGAAATTCTTCTAATGCTATATTATAAAAAGAAATATATTCGGGATCAGTTTCTTTAAATAACGCATTAAAATACAGAATGCCTTTTTGATCTAAAATTTGAGCAACTGAATTGCCTTGCCATCCTGCTCGTACCAGAACCGCAACCTTATCTTCTTTAGTTGAAACAATCTTTTCTATTCCCTTTACAATAAAATCATCTTCTTCATGATCGCTCTGTAAATTTTTCACAAGAACTGAGGCTTTTAAATTCGATGGCTGAAAATTTTCTACACAATCCCTTATAAATAAATCTAAGGCTTTCATTCGATTGTTTTCTCTAAAACGATAATTATTACAAAATTTAATCTCTATAACTGGATAGGTTTCAATGATTAAATTGAAAATACCATTTACAGCACCTAAAAAACCATATATTTTTGAACATCATCACCCAAAAAAATAATCATATTATTGCCAATTAATTTTTTTTAATCAACAAATACCCTAACAGATTTGTATCCTGAAAACTCATCTATAATAATCATCTGATAATATTGTTTATAAAAAAGAAGATATTTGCGTTTCACGCAGTAATTTAATTGCAGATATTAAAATTCCATTATATGTAATTACATGATTTGTTATTAGCTTTCTGTTTAAAAATATCCCAGTAATCATCCAATGCAGCAATCAGTTCCTCTTTATTTGAGGCTTTAACCGCATCATTACTTTTTCAATTTATCACTATCAGCACTTGTAATAAATGTATTCAAAAGAGGACTATCTTCGTCTACAATTTTGAAGTCCGATAAATGAGTGAATTCACCATTAAGACAATATCCATGTTTAAAGAGAATTCTCATCGCAAAATTGTGATAATTGGCAACATCCACTTTAGCTAAATATTTTTGGATGTTTTCCACCAATTCTGGTAAAAGTGCTTTTAATGAATCTTTTATTTTCATTGCCGCATTTACACTAAATGTCATTGCTAAAATTTCTTATTCGACAAAATATGTCCATTACTTAATTCTCTAGCAATTTTACTCACCATTGCTGTTGTTTTTCCACATCCAGCTGGTGCTGTAACAATTATTCTATTTTCATCCGAGAAGATGAACTTTAATTGCTCGATATCTCCTGCATGTTTTTCTTTAATAACATTTTCTGCCTGCATTATTTTACCTCTTTTATTAATTTATTGATGATTTTCTCAAAAGCAGGCGGAATAACTGTAACATATCCCGCTAAAACTGCACCTTTAGCCGCATTTTTAGATTGCTTTAATTTTTGAAGCTCTCTATCTTTATTCTCCACCATAATTTTCATTTGTAAAGTATCATCTATTTCAATATTTGCTGGATTTTCTACAAATTGTCCAGGATTAAAATTTAATCCCTCCCTTCTCAAAATCGGAATATATGGTTCTACTCCTGACAATTCTTTACAGCTTTTTAAATAATCAGTCAATTTAAAATTGTCATATACATCTTCTTCATAATCATTCGCTTTTGTAAAATAGATATCTGGTTCAGAACTATAACTTTCTTTCTTATCCTTGTCTATTAGCGCGATAGATTTTATTCCAAAAGATTTGTAAAGTGCCATACATCTTTTTACACTGTCTGCTCCATCTAGCTTGATAACTCCGATTCCTCTCTCATCCATATCGAGGCCCATACGTTCAGCAAATACCGGAATTGCCCCATTTTCAGTGTCTCCTTCTACAAAAATAATACATTTGCTAAACATAGCCTCTTTTAAATATATAAAATTATGAAGCATATGCTTATATAATTTATCATCAATCACAACATTCATACCTGAAACAATTTTTAATTGCGAATCGGTTCCTGTACTTTTATATAATCTTATAAATTGTCTGTAGTTGTCCAATAAAATATTCGGTGAATGTGTAGCTATAAAAATCTGTCCTGTTAATCCATCTATATCAAACAAATCCTTTAATAAATTTAAAATTCTTGATTATTATTTTCAATCAATGCCTTAATTTTTCTAATCAAACTTCGCTGCCTATATGGATGCTGATGAACTTCTGGCTCATCTAATACTAAGAATAAAGGAAGAGTTTTTTCCATCTCTGTTTATTAATCGTTCTTCAAAATCTTCAGGTTTCCTTGTCGCCTTAACGTTATAAATTATTTCAATAATTTGTAACAAAATATTAAATGCATATTGAACCCCTTCGCCCAGTGAGCTTAATTCTCGTCCATTCTCATCTCCCAAGCCTAACAATCTACATACAAGTTTATCTACTTCTGTTTCAACATAAGCACTTACACTATCCCCTGTAATCGTATTTATTTTTTTATTTGTATGTTCACATTTTTAACAATATTCTTAAGCTTTGTTTTCTTAAGAATATCTTTTTCTTGTATTTCAGATTGTTCCAAGCTATGTTGAATAAGATAATTCAATACTTTTCCTGAACCGCTTGTTTTTCTAAAGTCTACTTCCTTTGATGGCATCCTTTGTGCATAATAGTACAATATATTCATAGTCCGTATGGTTGCCATACCAATTTTGGTTTGATTTGGCGTATCGTGATAATAATTTATCCTTTCATCGACAGAATCTTGCACTGCAACTAAAGTAATTGAATTACTGTCATCTACATCAAAATTATCTTCAAAATATCCGATTTCTTCATTTGAATATTTAACTTTGAATTTAATTTTAATTGGTAATGTGATATCCATAAAATCGGTTTCTGCAAATTTCCCGATTGCCAAGCAGATGTTTATCAATTCTAATATATTGGTTTTACCAATATTATTTTCGCCAATAAGAAAATTTAAAGTATCATTAAACGTTATTGTCTTTCCGGTCAAATTCCGATAATTATTAATTTCTACTATTTCACTTATATACATGACATTATTTTGATGTTTTAAAATTTAAACATCTTTTCCTTCCTTTAATCTTCAGTTTTCTGATTCCCATTATAGATTTATAATCATATATTATATCCTATTTGATGGACGTAGAAAACATAAAGGAATAAAAAGTATTCACAAAACTATATTTATATAGAAGATCTCCATGCTTTGTTCCAGCTGTTTGTCGGGTCTCTTGCGCTGTCTGTGACGGAAGTTGTCTGTACCACAGATCTCCTTTATGCTCTTTTTTCTTGATAATACCAGTCAGGATACTTTTCCCGCCCCACGTTCTTTATAATGACGACGTTCATAGTTGCAGACATTCCAGAGTTTGGATGTTGCATAACACATATGCACTATGATATTGGAATATTCTGGCAGGATTTTTGCATATGTTCTGCGTGACAGCAACATTCTTACTTCGAACATGTAGCAAAAAATCTATCATACCAGATAAGGAATGTCAAAACTGTCCAGATTTTACGGCTGTTATCTGCCTTTTTCTCTTTATGGTCTTTCAGAAGCTGAAGCAGTTCCTCTGTATGAAAAAACTCTTCTGCTTCTTTCGAGGTAAATAACTCCTTTACCATCTGATACCAGTCATCCTGCCGCAGCCACACACGGATTGGAATTGGAAAACCAAGTTTCTTACGTTCATCGGTTTCCTGTGGAAGAAATTCTGAAACAGCTTTACGGAAAATATATTTGGTTGTACCCGCTGCAATCTTGGCTTCTTTCGGAAGCTTTGCTGCAAAGTCAAAAACTTCTTTATCCAGAAATGGTACCCTGACTTCCAGGGAATGTGCCATGCTCATTTTATCTGCTTTCTGCAAAATATCGCCAGGAAGCCAGTAGCTCAGATCTACAGACTGCATTTTTTCCATGTCTTGAAGTGAGTCTCTGTTTTCTGACTCAAGCTCTTCATAAAATGGTCTTAAATATTCCTGTGTGGAAGGTCCTGTTACTTTATTTTCAAAATCTGCGCTTTCTCTTTTTTCACGGTAGATATACGCATTTCCAATGAAACGTTCTTCCACTTTTCATTTCCCGCGCGGATAAGAAATCCCGACCTTTCACATCTGGCAGCTTTGCGGCCAGTTTTCTAACAGCACGTCTAAGCCTGAATGGAAT
>ENA-OUNH01000232-OUNH01000232.1-human-gut-metagenome-genome-assembly--contig:-NODE-232-length-20491-cov-4.119967_pt1 | contig 20491 bp, 20 predicted proteins | sample MGYA00242806_ERZ504814 | MGnify/ENA primary metagenome ERZ504814 (study PRJEB26092, sample SAMD00036389) | human gut metagenome | host: Homo sapiens | study: EMG produced TPA metagenomics assembly of...
ATCCTGACGGTGGCCTTTTTACCGTACCAGTACCAAAAGACAGCAACTTCTGCGCCAGGCCTCCGCCGCAGACAGCACTCTGCGCATCGAGCCCGGCGCGCAGGGGATCTTCCCCCTTCTGCTGGTCATCCAGCAGGAGGAGCCTGCCTTCCTGCTGGTCCGGGCAGACGGCCCGCAGCAGACGCTGACCCTCTGCGCACTGCCCGGCTCGCTGCGCGTAAACGCGCCCGCCGGCACGACCACACTGGCGGACTGCACCCTTGCCGCAGGGGCCGGGCGGGCGGCACAGCTGCTCTGCGGCACTGTGGCCACAGGGGAGAGCGCTGCGCCCGCGCTGCATTATATCGCTGCAACCCCTGCGACATGGGCAGCCTGCGCCGGGTCCGATGCCCTGGTCCGGTTCGACACAGCCGCACTGCTCACGCCCGCTGCACGGCAGGCACTGGGCTACGGCAGGGAGCCTGTAGCCGAATGCACCGCCGCACAGGCGGGGTCGCTGATCGAAAAAATGCAGGGAATGCTGACAGGAGCTTCTGCGCAGGCCGATGCCCGCGCCGCCGTCTGGGCCGCCTTTGCCCGGCAGAACCCGGCGCTTCTGGCGGCGTTCCCCGCAGGGCTGCGCAGCCAGAGCGTCCGCCTTTTGACCGACCTGCTGGCCGCCGATGTAAGCGCCTTGGAGGATACGCTGACTTATCTCAGCACCCGCCCCGCGCCGGCGGTGGATTATGTAACTGCCGAAACCGCCAAAGCCAAAGGCGGGGTATGCCTGACGGATGCGGGAATGGCAGCGGTGCGTGATTTGTTATCGTAGGGGTCGGCGTCAACGACGACCCCGCGGGCGGGGCAATGCCCGCCTATATGCTGCGTTCCTCGCCACGGCGTCAAAAAAGTACAAAAAAATTTGCAAACCCGCTTGACTTAAACCCGCAGTCGTGTTATTATGGTAGCACCTCTTTTGCGGGTTTATTTTTTATTGCCCTTTTTCAAGGGCGCCTGCAAGCGCGAGGGAGGCTTATTAACCGATAATGGAGGTGCCGAACAATGACTGTCAAGATCACCCTGGCCTGCACTGAGTGCAAGCAGCGCAACTACAACAAGGAGAAGAACAAGAAGAATTCTCCCGACCGTCTTGAGATGAAGAAGTATTGCCGTTTCTGCAAGAAGCATACCCTTCACCGCGAAACCAAGTGAGGATAGGAGCTTAGAGATGGCAGATAAAAAAGCAGCCACCGCTGCCGCCCAGACTCAAAGCGACAAGCCCAAAAAGAACGACGGCGCGAAGAAGGTTTCCTTCTTCGGTAAAGTCAAGAACTTTTTCAAAGGGATTGGCAAGTATTTCAAAGATACGAAGAGCGAGCTGAAAAAGGTCGTGTGGCCCAGCAAGAGCGACATCAAGACCAATACGATCACCGTTATCGTGGTCGTGGCAGTCGCAGCTGTCGTGCTGATCCTGCTGGATCTCATCTTTGGCGGCGCCATCCACCTGTTGATCGGCGCCTGAGCGCGTTGAGCGGAGGCAAAGACCATGGCTGAGCAAGCAAACTGGTATGTAGCACATACCTATTCCGGCTACGAGAACAAGGTCGCTACGGATCTTATGACGATGGTGGAGAACCGCCATCTGCAGGATCTGATCTGCGATGTAAAGGTTCCGACCGAGACCCGCATGGAAGAAGTTTTTGACAAGCACGGCAACAAGACCGGCGAGAAAGAGGTTCAGTCGAAACTCTATCCCGGTTATGTCTTTGTCAAAATGGTCATGAACGACAACACCTGGTACATCGTGCGCAACACGCGCGGCTGCACCGGCTTTGTCGGCCCGGAGTCCAAGCCCGAGCCCCTGACCGAGGCAGAAGTTGCCAAGATGGGCGTCGAAACCACCGTTGACCTTGAGGTCGAGTACAAGGTCGGTGATACTGTCGAGATCACGGCCGGCCCGATGGAAGGCTCTGTCGGCACGGTCGAGGAGATCGACATTCCTGCGCGCAAGGTGCGCGTGAAGATCACCATGTTTGGCCGCGAGCTTCCGGCAGAGCTGGAGCTGCATCAGGTCAAGCTGTTCTGATTTTTTCAGAACACCCAGTTTCCGGTAAAGGCCGCGAACGGGGAACACCCCGGGGTACGGTTTTTATAGGGTGTGCGGAGGTCGCACGCCCGTGGGAGGTCTGCACCGCAGGCCGCAACTCACCACAAAATTTGGAGGTGCAAGTATTATGGCACAGAAAATCACTGGCTACATCAAGCTGCAAATCCCCGCCGGCAAGGCAACTCCGGCTCCCCCCTGTTGGTCCTGCTCTGGGTCAGAAGGGCGTCAACATCATGGCGTTCACCAAGGAGTTCAACGAGCGTACCAAGAACCAGATGGGCATGATCATCCCCGTCGTCATCACTGTTTACGCTGACCGCTCCTTCTCCTTCATCACCAAGACCCCTCCGGCGCCCGTTCTGATCAAGAAGGCTGCCGGCATCGACACTGCTTCCGGCGTGCCCAACAAGAACAAGGTTGGCTCCATCACGCTGGCACAGGCCGAGGAGATCGCCAAGACCAAGATGCCCGACCTGAACGCCGCTTCTCTGGAAGCCGCTGTCAGCATGATCAAGGGCACCGCCCGCAGCATGGGCGTTACCGTTGAGGGCTGAATAGGAGGGTAATACGCAATGAAACACGGCAAGAAGTATATCGACGCTGCGAAGCTGATCGAGAACAACAAGACTTACGATCCCAGCGAAGCTCTGGAGCTGTGCTGCAAGACCGCTACCGCTAAGTTCGACGAGACCGTCGAGCTGCACGTCCGTCTGGGCGTTGACAGCCGTCACGCTGACCAGCAGGTCCGCGGCGCTGTCGTCCTGCCCAACGGCACCGGCAAGAACGTCCGCGTTATCGCCATCGCTAAGGGCGATGCTGCCAAGGCCGCTGAGGCTGCCGGCGCACAGGAGGTCGGCGATGACGATCTGATCGCCAAGATCGCCGGCGGTTATCTGGACTTCGATGTTCTGGTCACCACCCCTGACATGATGGGCCGCGTTGGCCGTCTCGGTAAGGTCCTGGGCCCCCGTGGTCTGATGCCCAACCCGAAGGCCGGCACTGTTACCCCCGATGTCGGCAAGGCCGTCACCGATGCCAAGGCCGGTAAGATCGAGTACCGTCTGGACAAGCAGAACATCATCCATGTGCCCATCGGCAAGGCCTCTTTCGGCGCCGAGAAGCTGATGACCAACCTGGACACCGTCCTCGAGGCCATCGCCAAGGCTAAGCCCGCCGCTGCCAAGGGCCAGTACTTCAAGAGCGCTACCGTCGCCACCACCATGGGCCCCGGCGTCCGCGTTGCTACCAACAAGTACGGTGTTTAATTGAGCGCGTTGCGCATATGCGCGCTCAATTAAACGACGCGAAGCGGCGTTCCGCTATTGGTCGCCCATGAACATGGGCAATGAATTAAGTAGAGAATTCCGCTTTTTCTATTGACAAACGCACGTTCGCGTGCTATAATAATTAAGCTGTTTTTGAGACAGCAGGTGCCGCAAGGCATAACGGGAGAATATCCCACCTGCCGAGAAACGTGCGTTTGAATGCAATGCTTTCAAGCCCTTTCCCGGCGACGGGAAGGGGCTTTTTTCTGTACATCACAAAAAAGCCGCTTACCGAAACCAATCTGTAAGTGGAATGAGGTGAATTTCAAATGCCCAGTGCAAAGATTCTGGAAGCCAAGAAGGCTCTTGTTAAGGACCTGAACGAGAAGATCGTTTCTTCTCTGGCCGGTGTTGTTGTTGCTTACAACGGCATCAGCGTGGCTGACGACACCAAGCTGCGTAAGGAGCTGCGTGAGGCTGGCGTCCATTACATGGTCGTCAAGAACACCATGCTGCGTCTGGCCGTCAAGGGCACCCAGTACGAGGCTCTGACCGACTGCTTCAAGGGTGACACGGCTATCGCTCTGTCTGCTGAGGATCCGGCTGCTGCTGCTCGCATCCTGTGCAAGTTTGCTGACGCCGACAAGTCCAAGCGCTTTGTCGTCAAGGGTGGCTTCTGCGATGGTGTTGTCATGGATGCTGCAGGTGTCAAGAGCCTGTCCACCATGCCCAACCGCGAAGGCCTGCTCTCTATGCTGGCTGGCTCCCTCAACGGTATCGTTGGTGGTCTGGCTGTTGCCCTGCAGGGTATCGTCGACAAGCAGGACGAGACTGCTGCCTGATTTCAGGTCAAGCAGGTTGAGCGCACCGGCGCAGCGCTCTTTGAATACAAACCGCGCCGCTTAAAACTATAAAATTTATGGAGGTAACTACCATGGCTTCTGAGAAGATCACTGCCATTGTCGAGTCTGTCAAGACTATGACTGTTCTGGAGCTGAAAGAGCTCGTTGACACCATCTGCGAGGAGTTCGGCGTTTCTGCTGTTGCTGCTGCCGCTCCCGCTGCTGCCGGTGCTGCTGCTCCCGCTGAGGAGGAGAAGACCGAGTTTGACGTCATCCTGGCTGACGTCGGCGCTAACAAGATGCAGGTCATCAAGACCGTTAAGGAGCTGACCGGTGCTTCCCTGATGGAGGCCAAGAAGCTGGTCGAGACCCCGAACGCCAAGCTGAAGGAGCAGGCTTCCAAGGCTGACGCTGAGGACATCCAGAAGAAGCTGGCTGAGGTCGGCGCTAAGGTCGAGCTGAAGTAATTTAGCTTACCCAATCGCTTTTCAAGTACCGTGTGGTTTGTACCGCACGGTACTTTTTGTTTTGCGCCGCAGTCGTTCGTCTGAAAGCCTTCCCCCACAGGGGGAAGGCTCTTTTGTTTGTACACCTTAACAAAAGCTTCATCGTTTCTTTGTACATTCCCACAGTTTTGACCGTGTTCTCTCTGGCTTGCATTTCGTATAATATTGTAGTATCCTTTTGGTATCTATAATGGGAAAGTGAGGCTGTATACCCTTGGAGAATGAAAAGGCAAAAGGCGGCGGCATGGAAAAGCTCGCTGCGTTTATCGTTGATAAACGCAACCTGTTCTTTCTGTTATACATATTTGCGCTGATCTTCAGTGTCATTGCCTCCGGCTGGGTCAAGGTCGAGGATGACATCACGACCTACCTGCCGGACACCACCGAGACCCGCCAGGGCCTGACCGTCATGAACGACAACTTCGTCACCTACGGCACAGCCAATGTCATGGTCTCAAACATCACCTACGACACCGCACTTGACCTGCAGGCGCAGATCGAGGACATCGAGGGTGTCTCCACGGTCGAATTTGATGACACCAAGGATCATTACAAGGATGCCTCAGCCCTCTTTTCCGTCAGCTTTGATGCTGAGGTAGGGGACGAGCGCGCCGAGAACGCCCTGCAGCAGATCCGTGACAAGCTGGAGGGCAGCTACGATACCTCGATCTACTCGGAGGTCGGCTACGATTCCTCGGCCGATCTGCAGAGCGAGATGCTGGTCATCGTCATCATCGCCGCCGTCATCATTGTTGTCGTGCTGACACTGACCTCCCGCTCCTACGCCGAGGTCCCGGTTCTGATCATGACTTTCGGCGCCGCCGCCCTGCTGAACATGGGCACCAACTTCCTGTGCGGCACCATCAGCTTTATCTCCAACTCTGTCACCGTCATCCTGCAGCTGGCGCTGGCCATCGACTACGCCATCATCCTCTGCCACCGCTTCAGCGATGAGCATGAGACGCTGCCCACCCGCGAGGCCTGTATTGCGGCCCTCTCCAAGGCGATCCCCGAGATTTCCTCCTCCTCGCTGACAACCATCAGCGGTCTGGCCGCGCTGGCCTTCATGCACTTCGGCATCGGCCGCGACCTTGCCACGGTGCTGATCAAGGCCATCCTGTTCAGTATGCTCTGCGTTTTCACGCTGATGCCCGGCCTGCTGGTCCTGTTCAGCAAGCTCATCGACAAGACCCGCCACAAGAACCTCATTCCCAAGATCACGGCGGTCGGCAAATTCGACATCAAGACCCGCTTTGTCATTCCGCCGATCTTCGGCGTTGTCATCATTGCGGCAGCCGTCTTTGCCAACCTCTGCCCCTACTGCTACACCTTCACCGATCTGGTCACAGCAAAGCAGAACGAGCGCCAGATCGCCTACCAGAAGATCAAAAACGAGTTCGGCTCCAGCAACATGGTCGCTGTCATTGTGCCTGCCGGCAACTATGAGGCCGAGGGTGCGATCCTTGACGAACTGGACAGCTGCGCCGAGGTCAAATCCACGATGGGCCTTGCCAACATCGAGGCGATGGACGGCTATGTGCTGACCGATGCGCTGACCCCGCGCCAGCTGGCCGAGCTGGCTGATCTGGACTATGAGGTTGCCAAGGCGCTGTACGGCGCCTACGCTGTCGATCATGACGAGTACGGCGAGATCATCAACGGTCTGGACGATTACCGTGTGCCGCTTTATGATATGTTCCGCTTTTTGGAGCAGGAGATGCATGACGGCAACATCACGCTTTCCGGCGATGTGCAGGACACACTGGACGATTTGTTTGACCAGCTGGACGAGGCCCAGAAGCAGCTGCAGAGCGACAGCTACAGCCGTATGGTCGTCTATCTGAACCTGCCCGAGGAGACTGACGAGACCTTTGCCTTTGTCAACCGGATGCACGACATCATCGGCAAATACTACGACAAGGATTCGTTCTATGTTGTCGGCAACACCACCAGCGCCATGGACCTGTCCAGCTCTTTCGGTGAGGATAACCTGCTCATCAGTGTGCTGTCTGCGCTGTTCGTTATTCTGGTCCTGCTGTTCACCTTCAAGTCTGCCGGTCTGCCGGTGCTGCTCATCATCGTCATTCAGGGCAGTATCTGGATCAACTTCTCGGTGCCGTATCTGCAGCACACCCCGCTGTACTTCCTCGGCTACCTGATCGTCAACTCGATCCAGATGGGCGCAAATATCGACTACGCCATCGTTATCTCGAGCCACTACACCGACCTGAAGAAGGTCATGCGCCCGAAGGAGGCCATGGTCGCCGCGCTGAACGAGTCCTTCCCAACGATCTTCACCTCCGGCTCTATTCTGGCATCCGCCGGTATCCTGATCAGCGTACTGACCACGAACCCCGTTATCTCTGCCATCGGCACCTGTCTGGGCCGCGGCACCATCGTTTCGATCCTTCTGGTCCTCTTTGTGCTGCCGCAGATCCTGATTCTCGGCGATACGATCATCGAGCGCACCAGCTTTGAGATGAAGGGCGTCGGCGGCATCACCCGCACCGCCAGCGGCACAATGCATGTCAATGGCCGCGTCCGCGGCTACATCAACGGCGTTGTGGATGCCGAGATCAAGGGTGTGCTGCACGGCCAGTTCAACGCCAGCATTGCCACCGGCACCGAGCTCACGGTTGAAAAGCCTGACATGTACCTGTCGGAGGAGAATGTCCGCGAAACTGCGGATGACCCCGACACGACCGACGACACCGCGAAAGGAGGCGACGCCGAATGAACCGCACTTCTGATTTAACGCGCCGCCTTTGGGCTGCGCTGCTCGCCCTCTGCCTGACGCTGAGCCTCGCCCTGCCCGTCTTTGCGGAGGGGGAGAGTGATACCGAGCCGGAGGCCAAGGAGACCTACCACATCGGCACGGTGGACGAGCTTTTGCAGCTGGCCGACTACTGCCGTCTGGACAGCTGGAGCAAGAACCGCACCGTTGTGCTGGACACCGACCTTGAGCTGACCGGCAGCGGCTTTACCGGCATCCCGTCCTTCAGCGGCGTGTTTGAGGGGCAGGGCCATGTAATCTCCGGCCTGAGCCTTGTGGATGACGGCTCGGTCATCGGCTTCTTCCGCTATGTCCAAAAAGAGGCTAATGTCCGCGACCTTGTCGTGCGCGGCCGCGCCATGCCCTCCGGCAGCCGCACCACCGTGGGCGGCCTTGCCGGCAGCAACGCCGGTACACTGCACAACTGCCGGTTTGAGGGCGTTTCCTCCGGCGCGTCCATCGTGGGCGGCATCGCAGGCAATAACCTTGTCACCGGCGTGATCGAGAGCTGCACCACCACCGGCAGCGTCTACGGCGCCCACTTCATCGGCGGCCTTGCCGGGCAGAACCACGGCATCATCGCCAACTCCACCAATGCGGCCAGCGTCAACACGACGGTGGAGCAGAACGACATTGACCTGTCGGAGCTGACCCTCGGCGACCTGATCGGCACCGAGAACGCCGCCGACATCACCGACATCGGCGGCATCGCAGGCCAGTCCAGCGGCGTGATCCGCGCCTGCATGAACCGCGGCACCGTGGGCTACCAGCACATGGGCTACAATGTCGGCGGCATCGCGGGCAGCCAGACCGGCTACATTGAGGGCTGCGTCAACTACGGCACTGTCTACGCCCGCAAGGAGGGCGGCGGCATCGTGGGCCAGATGGAGCCCAGCAGCACCCTGCAGTACACCAAGGATACCCTGCAGGAGCTGAGCGAGGAGATGACCACCCTGCAGACACTGGTTGATCGCGCCTGCGATGACGCCAGCGCCGCCAGCAGTGACCTGTCCAACCAGCTGCACAATCTGCAGAACAGCGTCACCAGCTCCCGCAGCGCCATCGAGAATCTGCTCAAGCAGGCGGAGGACGGCCTCTCCATCAGTTCCCAGACCGTCAAGACCGATCTGACCCAGTTCAAGCAGAATCTGAAGGACACCACCGGCGATGCAAGCGACCCCAATGCGACTAAGCAGCCGGACGGTGCGATCATCGACCCCGGCTACTCCATCGGTGACCTCACCGCCAGCAGCTCGGAGGAGGAAACGACTGCGGCTGCGCCGGAGGCGTCTGCCGACACTGCCCCGGCCGAGCAGCCTGCCGTGACGGAGGACGCCCCCGCAGAGCAGACCGACCAGCCCGCTGCAGAGGATACCCCCGCGAGCAGGCAGAGTCGGACACTGCGCGTGAGGCCCACAGCCAGCCCGATCCCGGCACCGCCGCGGATGACAGCGATCCGACCGTCGGCCCCATGCCCACGCCGGATCAGAATCAGGCGGATACCGGCTACATTGTAGAGGAGCCGGAAACAAAGACATCGCCAAGGATCTGGTGGACGGCATCAGCGATGCCATCCCCGATTCTGTGGATGTTGAGATCCCCAAGGTCGAGCTGACCAACCGTGACGCGATCACGGCCAGCAAAAACGACCTGAGCAGCAACCTGACCGGCATCGGCGATATTGTCAGCAGTCTCAACACAAGCGCCAGCGGCAATTCTCAGGCGCTGATCAACGATGTCCGCGCCATCTCCAACCAGATCAACAAGATCGGCCAGACGCTGTCCGGCGCCAGCGAGAATGTCAACCGGGATGCAGACGACCTCGTGGACGACATCTCCGATGAGGACACCGACAGCGATGTCGAGGCCAAGGTCTCCAACTGCATCAACAGCGGCTCTGTCTACGCCGACATCAATGCGGGCGGCATTACCGGCGCAATGGCCCGCGAGAATGACCTCGACCCCGAGGACGACTACACCATCGCCGGCAGCGAGTCGCTGAACTTTACCTTCAAGACCCGTGTTGTGGCGCGCGACTGCACCAACTACGGCACCGTCAGCGCCAAAAAACAGCGCGCCGGCGGCATTGTCGGCGATGCCGAGATGGGCTCTGTCATCGACTGCCGCGGCTTCGGCACGCTGGACGCCGAGGACGCCGCCGGCGTGGGCGGCGTGGCCGGTGTGAGCAAATCCGCCATCCGCGACAGCTACGCCAAGTGCCGCCTGTCCGGCTCCAAGCAGGTGGGCGGCGTTGCCGGCAGCGGCGCCACCATTGAAAACTGCCGTGCCATGGTCATGATCGAGAGCGGCAGCGAGCAGATCGGCGCGATCGCCGGTATCGTAGACGACCCGCTGGACGGCAGCGTGACCGGCAACACCTTTGTGGATACGGGCACCGCCGGCATCGACAGCGTAAGCTACAAGGGCATTGCCGAGCCGCTGAGCTATGCGGATTTTGCCGCGCAGGAGAACCTGCCCAGTGATTTCTCAAGCCTCTGCATCCGCTTTGTGACCGAGGACGACTCGCTGGTGCAGCAGTATTACATTCCCTACGGCAGCGATTTCCCGACCGACCAGCTCCCGCCGGTGCCCCATCATGAGGGCCAGTACGGCAGCTGGGAGGATGTGGACCTGACCAACATGACCTTTGACGCCACGATCCATGCCGAGTACAACAGCATGAACACTGTGCGCCAGAGTCAGGAGAAGCGCAGCGGCCGCTCCATCGTTCTGGTGGAGGGCAGCTTTGATACGACCGATGAGCTGATGCTTCATGAGATCGACGATGCGCCCCAGACCTTCGGCACTCTGGTCGAGGCCTGGGGGCTGGAGCTGCCCGCCGACACGGGCCACACCCTGCGCTACATGCCGCCCGAGACAACCGACAACACCGTGCTGTGGGTCAAGACCGATGCAGGCTGGCAGCAGGCTGAAACGAGTGTGGACGGCAGCTACCTGACCTGCACCGCACCTGCGGGCACCACGGCGTTTGCCGCCGTGCAGGCCCCCGCAAGCAAGGTGCCCCTGCTCGCGGCCGCCTGCGGCGCCGCAGCCGCACTGCTGCTGGTGATTTTGTCCTCGCCCGCAAGAAGAAAAGAAGAAGGCCGCCGCAAAGAAAACCGCCTAAAGCCCTAGCCGATGCTCGTCATCGACCTGCGTATGCGGCAGATGCCTTGCACAAAAAAACCGCTGCAGCACAGAAACCTGTGCTGCAGCGTTTTGGTTTCAGCAGCTTTCTATAAACGCCTTAAAAATCTTTACGGCTGTCCTCATTCACGCGGAACGAAAATTCGGGGTGCCACTGCACAGCCCAGACAAACCTTTTATCAGACAGGCATACGGCCTCCGTCAGTCCATCCTCCGAGACAGCCATAGCCGCCAACCCCGGTGCAAGCGTTTTTATCGCCTGATGGTGCAGGCTGTTCACAGCCAGCGTATCCTTGCCCAAAAGTGCCCAAAGCGGGCTGCCGGCCGTCAGCGTCACACTGTGTACCGGCGCGTCGTAGGGCGGCGTCTGGTGGTGGTTTGCCGCCGAGGGGTGCTCAGCGGGCAGGTCCTGATACAGTGTGCCGCCAAGATGGGCGTTCAAAAACTGAATGCCGCGGCAGATGCCCAGCACGGGCTTGTCCGCCGCCAGCACAAGATCGAGCAGCCGTGTCTCCATCGCATCGCGCGCAGGGCAGGTCTCACCGCACTGCGGCGTCGGCGCGGCACCGTACAGGGCAGGGGAAACATCCTGCCCGCCCGTCAGCAAAAAGCCATCGCAGGCATCGGCCAGCTGCCGCAGTGCAGCGGCATCATCCGTCAGCGGCAGCATAACGGGCACGCCGCCTGCCTGCTCCACGCCCTGCATATAGCCGGGCAGCATCCAGTAACTCTCGCGCGCCTCATCCACCAGCGGCACGATCCCAATCAAAGGCTGTTTCATTCTTCTACCCACACCTCACTGTAAAAAATAAAACAGAGAAGCCCTTGCGTGACTTCTCTGTCCGTTATGCTGATTATACCGCAACGCGCGGCGGATTGCAAGCCCTTACATCGGCGGGTGGCTGCTTTGGAACCGCTTGTCGGGCGGCAGGGTCGTATATTTGTCGTACAGCTCCCGCAGCAGCACGGTACGGCGTACCATGCCGATAAACACATTGCGGTCATCCACCACCGGCACAAAGTTCTGGTCGATGGCCGCCTTGAGCAGGGTCGCCATATCGGTCGTGACCGTCACGGGCTTATAGTCGCGGCGGCGGGGAAAGCTCGAGATCGGCACATCCTCGCTGGCCTCCAGATCCAACCCGTGCAGATTTTTCATCGCCCAGAGGATATCCCCCTCGGTGATGCTGCCCACATATTCGCCGTTGCGTTTCAGCACCGGGATGGTGGCATAGCGCTGGTTTGACCATTTTTCAAGTGTCTGGCGCAGGGTGAAATCCTCGTAAATGTACAGGACATCCTGCTTGGGTGTCAAAAAGAATAAAAGGTTCATGCTTTAAACTGCACTCCTTTGGCAATGTTGTCATACTTCTGTAACCAGTATATACGCTTTGCCTGTAAACTTTGTGAATGGAATGTTAAATCCGCGCCACAAAATAAATTTCTCCGAAATCTCTGTTCAAGCGGGGAAAAAAGGTGTATAATAGCTAATGATTCATATCGTGCAGCTACGGCCTTAGCCGCAGCTAACCCTGTAAAGGAGGATCGCAGATGATCACCAAGGTCAATCCCTATGGACATATTTCGCTGACGAACGACTACTTCTCCGGCCTGGTGGAGCAGGCCGCCAAGCAGTGCTACGGCATTGCCGCCATGGGTCAGGCCCCGGCCGAAAGCGTTGTACGCAGCGCCCTGCGCACCGGCAGTCTGCCGCCGAAGGGTGTCACCGTCACGCAGGAGGGCGGCAAGCTGGTCATCGCCCTGCACATCAAGGTCGGGTTCGGCCTGAATATTTCGACCATCACCCAGAGCATTACCCACCGCGTCAAAGACGAAGTTGAACTTGCCACCGGCTTAAAGGTCGCCCGCATTGATGTCTATGTGGACGATGTCATTGCCGACTAAAGACTGTTTTTACCCAGAAAATATGAGGTGTAACGAAACCATGATTACTGGCCAGACCCTGCGTGACGCCATCCTTTCCGGCGCCAACAATATTGCCAACCAGCGCACCCGCGTGGATGAGCTGAATGTTTTCCCCGTGCCGGACGGTGATACCGGCACGAACATGAGCATGACCATCGGCGCAGCCCGCGCCGAGCTGGAGGCCATGTCCGACAGCTGCACCGTGGCCGAGGCCAGCAAGACCGCTGCCTCCGCCATGCTGCGCGGCGCACGCGGCAACTCCGGCGTTATCACAAGCCTTTTGTTCCGCGGCTTCTCCAAGGCGCTGAAGGATAAGACCGAGGCCTCCGCCGCCGACCTTGCCGCCGCGCTGCAGCAGGGTGTCGAGGCCGCCTACAAGGCCGTCATGAAGCCCACCGAGGGCACCATTCTGACCGTCTCCCGTCTGGCAGCCGAGAAGGCCGCCGAATGCACCGGCATGGAGGTCCCCGCCATGTGGGACGCCACCCTGCAGGCCGGTCAGGCTGCGCTGGACGATACCCCCAACCTGCTGCCCGTGCTGAAAAAGGCCGGCGTCGTGGACGCCGGCGGTCAGGGCATCATGCTGATCTTTGAGGGCATGAAGCAGGTATTCGACGGCGGCGAGATCATCGCCGGTGCCGAGGTCGCCGCCAAGCCCAAGGTCTCCAGCGAGGCCGCCGGCAAGGGCGTCTTTGCCGATGACCTGATGAAGGTCGAGGACATCAAGAACGGCTACTGCACCCAGTTCCTGCTGCACAAGGACGAGGGTGCCAGCGTTACCCGTCTGCGCGCCTTCCTTGAGTCCAACGGTGACTCCGTTGTCGTGATCGAGGACGATGATGTGGCCAACTGCCATGTCCACACCTCCGACCCCGGCATGATGCTGAGCGAGGCCATCAAGTACGGCTACCTGACCAATTTTAAAATCGAAAACATGCATGAGCAGTTCCTCGCCCGCCAGAAGCAGGCCAAGGGTCTGGAGAAACAGGCCGAGGCCGAGGAGAACCAGACGAGCGAGTTCACCTACGCCGCCGTTGACCCCGAGCGCGAGTACGGCTTTGTGGCTGTGGCCGCCGGTGAGGGCCTGAAGGCTGTGTTCGGCGATCTGGGCGTGGATGCCGTTGTCAGCGGCGGCCAGACGATGAACCCCTCCACCGAGGACATTCTGGCCGCCATCCAGAGCGTGCCCGCCAAGACTGTGCTCGTCCTGCCCAACAACAAGAACATCATCATGGCCTCTGAGCAGGCCCAGAAGCTGGCCGACCGCAAGGTCATCGTGCTGCCCACCCGCACCGTGCCCCAGGGCATGACGGCCATGCTGAACTTTGACCCCGACCTGAAGCCGGAGGAGAACGCTGTTGCCATGATGCAGGCGGCCGACCATGTCAACACCGGTCTGATCACCTATGCCGCCCGCGACAGCGAGTTTGACGGCAAGCCCATCAAGAAGGGCGAGATCATGGCGCTGGAGAACGGCAAGATCGTGGCCACCGGCACCGATCTGGTCAAGACGACCTACCGTCTGGCCCGCGCCATGAAGAAGAAGGACACCCAGTTCATCACGGTCATTTCCGGCTGTGATGTCAGTGATGAGGACGCCGAAAAGACGACCGATCTGGTGCGCGCCAAGTGCGGCGGCAACATTGAGGTCAGCCACATCAGCGGCGGCCAGCCGGTCTACTACTACATGATCTCTGTAGAGTGATCCGGACGCTATAACATAAAAAGGCGAATTTGGGGAGGTTCCGAGTTCGCCTTTTTTGGTATATAATTTGCCCCGCAGGCCGATGACGAGCATCGGCCCCTACACAGCAACCTTCCGCGAAAGGAGGTCCCGCGATGGCCACCATCAACGATTCCGTCCAATACCTCAAGGGCGTCGGCCCGGCCTTTGCCAAAAAAGTTTGAAAAGCTCGGCATCCATACCATCCGCGACCTGCTTTTGTGCTACCCGCGCAAATACATTGACTACACCCAGCCCTACACCGTTGTGTCAGCACCCTATGACACCGACTGCTGCGTGCGCGCCACCGTGCTGCAGAAGGAGCCGCCCCGCCGCATCACCGGCGGGCGCGTCATGAGCCGCGTACTGGCGGCGGATGATTCCGGCATCCTGACCCTGACATGGTTCAACGCGGCCTACGCGGCCGACAATCTTACGGTGGGGGAGAGCTACTACTTTGAGGGGCGCATCGGCGGGGCGCTGACCCGCCGTGAGCTGCTGCATCCGCTGGTGCGCACTGAGGCACAGGTTGCGGCCTGCCCCTTCGTGGCGGTCTATCCCGGCACAGAGGGGCTGCCTGCCAGCCGCCATGCGGCCTGCGCCCACGCAGCGCTTGCCTATGCGGACGAGCTGACCGACCCGCTGCCCCCCGCACTGCTGACCCGCTACCGGATGCCCGCCAAGGCGCAGGCGGTGCGCGCCATCCATGCCCCGCAGAACGCCGCCGACCTCGCCGCCGCAAGGCGCAGGCTCATCTTTGAGGAGCTGTATCTGCTGCAGATCGGCATCTTTCTTTTACGCAGCCACGGGCGCAACCGAACCAGCGCGCCGATGCACCCGCTGGATCTGGGGCCGTTCTGGCGCAGTCTGCCGTACCCGCCCACCGGGGCGCAGCGCCGATCAACTGAGGAGATCGTGGGTGACCTGTGCGGCGAGGTGCCGATGAACCGGCTTTTGCAGGGCGATGTCGGCAGCGGCAAAACACTCGTTGCCGCTGCGGCCATCTGGTTCGCCGCCCAGAATGGCTGGCAGAGCGCCCTGCTGGCCCCGACCGAGATTTTGGCCCGGCAGCATGCCGCAACGCTGGCCGACCGGCTGGAGCCGTTCGGCGTCAATGTCACGCTGCTGGTCGGCGGCATGAAGGCCAAGGAGAGGCGCATCGCACTGTCGGCCATTGCGGACGGCCGCGCCGGTCTTGTTGTCGGCACCCATGCGGTTTTAACCGATACGGTGGAATTTAAAAATCTCGGCCTTGCCATCGTGGACGAGCAGCACCGCTTCGGCGTGCGGCAGCGCGGCCTGCTGGCCGGTAAGGCACAAAGCCCGCATCTGCTGGTCATGAGCGCAACGCCCATCCCGCGCACGCTGGGGCTTTTGATGTACGGCGACCTCGACATCTCCGTGCTGGACGAGCTGCCCCCCGGCCGCAAGCCGGTCAAGACATGGTTCATCACCGGCAAAAAGCGGCGGGACATGTACGGCTTTCTCGACAAGCAGATCGAGGCCGGGCATCAGGTGTACATCGTCTGCCCCGCCATTGAGGAAAACGAGACCTCCGGCGGCCTGCAGGCCGTGACGACCTATTATACCGAGACCGCCTGTGCGCTGCTGCCCCACCGCCGCATCGGCCTGCTGCACGGCAAGCTCAAACCCAAGGAAAAGGACGAGGTCATGCAGAAATTCAAGGCAGGGGAGCTGGATGTGCTGGTCTCGACCACCGTCATCGAGGTCGGCGTCGATGTCCCCAACGCCACGGTCATGGTCATTGAGAACGCCGAGCGGTTCGGCCTGTCGGCCCTGCACCAGCTGCGCGGGCGCGTGGGCCGCGGCGCGGCAGACTCCTGCTGCATTTTGATCTCTGACAATGTGAATGAGCCGGTGCGGGAGCGGCTGCAGTTTTTGTGCCGCACCCCGGACGGCTTTGCCGTGGCAAAGTACGATCTGGAAACGCGCGGCCCGGGTGATTTCTTCGGCGCCGCCCAGCACGGCCTGCCGACGCTGCGGGTCGCAGATCTTGTGCAGGACACCAAAACACTGCGGGTCGCACAGGACGAGGCCAAGGCCCTGCTTGCGAAGGATCCGAACCTCATCGACCCGGCCCACCGTGCGCTCTCCGATGAGGTGGAGCGGCTGTTTGAGACCGCCGGGGCGATGAACTGAGGCCTTTGGCTTCCCCTGAGGGGGAAGCTGTCACCGAAGGTGACTGATGAGGGGCAGACTTACTGCGGCCGCCCATGTATGGGCAATAATGGAACCGCTGCCCCTCATCCGTCTGCGGTCGGGGCCGCAGACACCTTCCCCCAAGAGGGAAGGCAGCGCACCCGAAAACACCACTCCCACCGCCAAAAAATCCTGCATATCCCTTTTATTTCCCCGCAAAGTTTGGTATACTGATAGGTAACTTTACAAAGGAAACCTTTGCCTATGAAAAAATTCTGCGCGATACTCTTTTCCTTCGTGCTTATTGTGGTGCTGGCCCTGCCGGCGGCCGCAGAAGGGGAGAGCGCTGCCCTCTCTGACACAGCCCCGGCACTTACGGCCCCGGCTGCCTATGTGGTCAACCTCGACACGAACATCGTTGTCTATGACAAAAACAGCGAGGTGCCGCTTTCGGCTGCGAGCCTGACCAAGATGATGACAACGCTGCTTCTGCTGGAAAGCTATCAGGACCAGCTCGACTCGATCAGCCTGACTGCGCCGAGTTATATCTATGATCTGATCTGGGAGCAAAGCACCAACGCCTCGACCGCTGACATCCGCCGGGGCGAGACGCACAGCCTGCGCAATCTGCTGTACGCCATGCTGCTGCCCAGCGGCAACGAGGCTGCCTACATCGTGGCCGACTATATGGGCGGCGGCAGCATTGACAACTTCGTTGCTATGATGAACAACGAGGCCGCCGCCATAGGCTGCACCAGCACGACCTTTGTGGATCCCTGCGGCCTGAACCCCAACAACATCACCACCGCGCGGGATGCCTACCTGATCCTGCGGGCGCTGACGGCCTACGATGTGTTTGCCACCGTTGCCGGTACCCCGACCTACGACATGGGCACCAACAGCCGCTACACAACACCCGGCACCTATATTTTGCAAAACACCGACAAGCTCATCACCAACAGCAGCTACCACCGGGACTACACCAAGGGCGGCAAGACCGGCAGCCTTGGCGAATGGCAGAACTTTGCGGGCTGGCACAGTCAGGACGGTGAAAGCTACATCAGCGTTGTGCTGAATGTGCCGATGGAAAGCGATGAGGGCGGCCGCCCCGCCCTGCTTGAGACCGGCACCCTGATGGACTGGGTGTTTGCGACCTACACCATCGCCCCCGCGCTGGATCCCACCCAGCCCATCACCGAGGTCCGGGTCGCCTACTCTACACAGGCCGACACCGTCATGCTCTACCCGGTCGATAACATGATGACCCTGCTGCCCCGGGAGGGCGGCGCAGCCCTGACCGAGCAGGTATTCCATGTGCCGGATCAGCTGCCTGCCCCCATAAAGCAGGGCGATGTCGTGGGCACCGTGACACTGACCATTCAGGGCGAGATCATCGGTACCACAGACCTGATCGCGGGCAGCGATGTCTCCCGCAATCAGCTTTTGTATACGCTGTCCCGCGTGCGGGAGTTTTTTTCCAGCACATATTGCAAGGTAGTCGTTATGCTGACAATGCTCGTCATCGGCGCCTATCTGATTTTTACCGTCGGCCGCATCCTGCGTATCTGGAGCAAGGAAATGTAAGCCGAATCAATGGAGGTTTTTACCATGTTGGATGTAAAACGCAATCTGACCACCATGACCGATTTTTATGAGCTTACCATGTCGGCAGGCTATCTGGACGAGGGCTATGTCGATAAGATCGCCGTCTTTGATATGTTCTTCCGCCGTGTGCCGGATGGCGGCGGCTACGCCGTCATGGCCGGTCTGCAGCAGTTCATTGATGCGGTGGATCATCTGAAATTTACCGACGAAGACATCACCTACCTGCGCTCCACCAAGACCTTTGATGAAAAGTTTCTGAACTATCTGGCCAACTTCAAGCTGCACTGCAACATCTGGGCCATTGAGGAGGGCATGCCGATCTTCCCGCAGGAGCCGATCGTCACGGTCGAGGGCCCTGCCATCGAGTGCCAGCTGCTGGAAACGCTGCTGCTCGTCACCTTCAACCATCAGTGCCTGATCGCCACCAAGGCCAGCCGCATCGTCCGCTCCGCTGCCGGCCGCCCGGTCATGGAGTTCGGCGCACGCCGCGCGCAAGGGTATGACGCTGCCTACTTCGGCGCGCGTGCCTCCTACATCGGCGGCTGCAGCTCCACCTCCTGCGTCATGGCGGCGCGCGACTTCGGTATCCCGGCCTCCGGCACGATGGCACACAGCTGGGTCCAGATGTTCCCGACCGAGTATGATGCCTTCAAAAAATACGCTGAGCTGTACCCCGATGCCTGCGTGCTGCTGGTGGACACCTACAACGTGCTGCGCCACGGCGTGCCCGATGCGATCAAGGTCTTTGACGAGGTGCTCAAGCCGATGGGCAAGCGCCCCAAGGGCATCCGCATCGACTCCGGCGACATCGCCTACCTGTCCAAGAAGGCCCGCAAGATGCTTGATGAGGCCGGCTACCCCGACTGCACGATCTGCGCGTCGAACTCTCTGGATGAGTACATCGTCCGCGACCTGATCCTGCAGGGTGCCCGCGTGGACAGCTTCGGCATCGGCGAGAATATGATCACCGCCAAGAGCGACCCCGTGTTCGGCGGCGTATACAAGCTGGCCGCCGTGAAAGAGGACGACGGCAGCTACACCCCCAAGATGAAGCTGTCCGAATCTGCAGAGAAGATGACGATCCCCTGCCTGAAAAAGGTCTGGCGTATCTATGATCAGGACGGCAAGGCGATGGCTGACCTTATCACGATGGCCGATGAGGCGGTGGAAACGCAGCATGGCATCACGCTGTTTGACCCGATCGAGACATGGAAGGAATGCACCTATGTCAACTGCACGGCGCGCTGCCTGTCCACCCTCATCTATGATCACGGCCAGCGCGTCTACACCTCGCCCAGCCTTGACGACATCCGCAAGTTCTGCAAGGCGCAGATCAATACCCTGTGGGATGAGGTCAAGCGCTTTGAGAACCCCCACCGCTACTATGTGGACCTGAGCCAGAAGCTTTGGGATACCAGAAGCGCGCTGCTGAAGAAGCTGTCGAAGTAAAAATCTCCGGCTTCCCCCTTGGGGGAAGCTGCCGCCCGCAGGCGGCTGATGAGGGGCAGGCTTGCCAATACCGTCCGTTTACGGGTCGCCGCGGAAACGCAGCCCCTCATCCGAGCGTGGTCGTGGACACGCCCACCTTCCCCCAAGGGGGAAGGCATTTCTTCCCAAAAACTTCCACCATCCTTACAAAACGGTTACAGCCCGCGCCCCCTGCACATACTGTGGTCACACAGCTTGTGCGGGGGGATTTTGTATGTTGGAGCAGCTTTCATTGTTTTTTCTGGGCGGCGGGGCCTATGCTGCGCTCGAGCTGGCCTGGCGTGGCACTACCCACTGGACGATGTTCGCAGCGGGCGGGGCCTGCCTCTGCCTTTTGCAAAAGCTGGCTGCTGCACCGCTGCCGCTGGCCGGGGCCGCCGCTCTAGGCGCAGCCGGCGTCAGCGGGCTGGAGCTGGCGTGGGGGCAGTCTGCCGCAGCCTGCTGCACACCGAGGTGTGGGACTATACCGCCGAGTGGGGGAATGTGGCCGGGCTTATCTGCCCGCGGTACTCCTTTTACTGGTTTTTGCTCTGCGGGTGGGTCATCTTTGTGCTGCGGGGCGTAGAAAGTACCGTTTATCACCCTCAAAATTCCCTGTCCGACAGTTAAAGTCCAAATTATCGTACCGTTTGTCTGGTATACTGAGATCATACCAGATAAGAAAGGCGGTACACACCATGACCCAGCAGTTTCGTTATGTCGGCGGCCACATTGAGGTCTTTTCCGAGAACGGCGAGTTTCTTTTTTCTGCGGACACCATGCAGGAGGCATGGGAGGAGTTGTCCGCATAGTGCGCACAGTTGCCACGCGAATATGTACACTATGCCGAAATAGTGGAATATATACAAATAACTTTTGTAACTTTGTACAAATTGCAGCTTGCAAAAGCAAGCTCCTTCGCATATAATAAAGACAGAAAGAGGGAAGCGGAAAGCCTCCCGATACACACTGCCCTACACTAGGAAAGGAG
>ENA-OUNH01000233-OUNH01000233.1-human-gut-metagenome-genome-assembly--contig:-NODE-233-length-20462-cov-3.673174_pt1 | contig 20462 bp, 25 predicted proteins | sample MGYA00242806_ERZ504814 | MGnify/ENA primary metagenome ERZ504814 (study PRJEB26092, sample SAMD00036389) | human gut metagenome | host: Homo sapiens | study: EMG produced TPA metagenomics assembly of...
CGGAGAATGTGTTCCAATCGAACACGCCGGAAGAACCGGACAGCGACCGCTATGAGATCTACCAGCTTACGGCTGATCCAGCCAATGCAAAACTGCTGTTTACTTCTTACGACGGGGTTCATGCGGACGGCATGACGATAAACCGCAGCAACTACGAGCTGAAATATTCCGCACCGCTCACCCCGGATACCACATTGGACAGCATTTATGATCAGTTCAATATCAACCGTCCTGCCGACTTCACCGGTCACAGCCTGTCGGTTTCGGATATTGTGGTGCTGCACCGGAACGGACAGGATACCGCGCACTATGTGGACAGCATCGGCTTTGCGGAACTGCCGGATTTTTTTAAGGAAAGGAGTATGGATTTGCAGAAAGAGAACCTTCTGAACGAGGAATTGCAGGAAATCGAAATCTTTGATAAGCCGGGTCTTTTCAGCAATGGCCGACTGCGGGATGAAGATGTGCCGGAGGGCTTATATCGCTATGATCTGCGCGGCTCAGACTATGACCCAGGCCAGCCCATTACAGTGGAGAAAACGGTGGTGGTGAACCATGCGGCATCTGTCCTGATGACCGAAGAACTTGACCTTGGCGCAGATGGGCGGCTGGAACTTGGCGAGGATGGGCTGAATTTTACAGGTGCAGAACTGACCGTGCGGGAGTTCATGGAGGAACAGCAGCAGAAAAGGAACGGACTAATCCACGGCGATTCCGACCATATCGCAGTCGAAGGGCATATCGGCACATGGTACGCCATTGATGAAACGGAAGTTGGCGGCGAGAAGTTCTTCCTGCTGGAACATGAGGAACACGGTGACATGGCGGCCTGTGTTGCAGTCAATGAGCAGGGCAAGCTGGTGGCAGAGGATTTGTGGAACGGCTTCGATGAAGATTTTCAGGAGGCCGTGCAGAAATATCTCTCTGAAAAATGGAATATGCCGAAAAAAGAAGATGTGGTATCGGAGATTATTGAAAAGGCTGCGCCTGTGCTGGACAACAGCGCACAGGACTATTCGGATGTGCCTGTCTACTACGAGCCGTTCAGCTATGCCAAAGAAAATGACGAGGTGGATTTATACCGCACTTCCTATCGGCTGAACAGCGAGTGCAAGCAGGCAATCCATGAAGCGATTTGCGGACAACTATGATGGGATGTACCTTGGCGATGGCGCAGTCGATCAGGTGGTGCGGCAGTACGGTATGGAGCGTGTGGGGTACATTCTGGCAAATACTCTGCACCATAAAAGCTACGATGGCCGCTTTTCTCACAGCAATAAAGAATGGTCAGAGCAGGTCAGCACCCCGGAGCATAATGCAGACCGCATGACCTTCCGCACGGATTGGGTGGTTGGCAGCCACCCGGCTATTCTGGATGGCTTTGTAACAATGTTCAGAAAAGAACTGGAAGCGCAGAAAGAACAGGAACAGCCTTTCGTAAAGCAGTTCTATGTGGTCGAAAATTTGCAGGCCGCGCCTTTGAAAATTGAGCGGTTCGGAAATCTCAACGATGCAATGTCGCAGTATCAGGCACTTCCGAACCATTACATGAAAGCCTTGGGCGTGGAGAAGAATCCTGATCCAATGCCGGGTTCACTGGATGTTTTGCAGTGCAAGAACGGCCTTGACACCATTGTAGAGGACTATAAAACGGTTCCGGGCTGGGATAACCCGTATATCCAGAATCATGTTGTCCAGCCGTTGCAGGGGGCGTTAGCCGTGCAGGATGTGGAGTTGGCATACGAATTGCCGGATGCCTATTTTCACATCCAGACCTGCGACGATGGCTTCGACTATACCTTATATAATAAGGACTTCACGGAACGGGATGGCGGTGTCCTTGAAACGGATGGAGATAAGCCTGTGCAGGAGGCTATGACGGAGCTGCTGGCAGAGTTCGGCTGCGATGCGGCAGAGGGTAAAGTCATGGATGCGGCAGAACTGCGGGAACAGGCTGATACGGTGACTGAACAGCAGGCAGAGGTTTTGAAAGAAAAACTCGCTGCAGAAAGACCTGCGCCGGAAGAAACGCTCAGCTTTTATGTTGCGGAGTGTTTGGAGTTTACGTTTGCGGGAGAGTTCCACGATCATCTGACAATGGAAGAAGCCTTGGAAGCCTACGACAAGATTCCGTCTGAGCGGATGAACGCCGACAAGTGCATTGGATTCTGCATTGAGGAAGATGGCGGCTTTGTTGGAATGTATGAGCTGGTCGTGAACGACAAAGTGCAGCGTGAGAACATCAACTCCATCAACTATTTCAGAGATGATAAGCTGGTGCAGCAGGCTATTTCCGATATGGAAAAGCTGATGGCGGCACGACAGCAGAGCAAGGAGCAGGAACGCGGCAGTACGAAAAAGTCTGTTCTGGATGCCCTGCGCAGTCTGAAAGCCAAGAAACAGGAGCAGCCTGCACAGGAACAGGATAAGCCGAAGAAAGCGAAAAAGAAAGGAATGGAGTTATGAGCAATGTACGCTTTGATGAACTGGAATTGATGCTGATGGCGATGTTTGAGCAGCCGACGCTCAGGGATACGATTCAGGTGTTGACGGAAGCCCAGCCGCTTGTGGCAGAGGATGCGGAGATGGCTGTACTGGTTCGGCAGACGATCCAGAAGATGCAGCAGTTGAATGAGCAGCAGTTCAAGGGGCTGGAACTGGAATGGCATAGGCCGGAGGATGATGCGGGAAAATGAGTTCAGATATATTTGTGATTTACCAGATCGACAATTCCGAGAAAAATCGTGAGTATCGTTGCCGCAGCTACGAATACCAGATTCAGCATGGCTTTATGATAACCACAGACAATTATGGTACGGGCTATTCTGGTACGGCTACGCGAGGAATGGGCGCGGAAGCGATTCGTAAAAAGATGGAAAGCATTAACCCGGACAAATTCAAAATTAGAAAATTTGGGGTCAGTGATGTAATCGGATTGACTGAGGCAGGCAAAACCTCTTTTTTTCTATGTTGATAAGGATAGGCTGGTGAGATTCAACGGCTTTTTCCCAAAGCCCCAGAGTGGCACATACCTGATTCTTGATGAGGGCGGCTATCAGGTGGCAGGACAAAAAGGCACATGGATGGTATCGGATGAAGTAGAGGTCGATGGTCAGCGGTTTGTTCAGATGAGAAGTGAACAAACGAAGAATCCACCGCCGAGCATTATTCTTCACGAGAGCGGAGCCTTTGTGACGCAGACAGCTTTAGGTTTCGATGGAGAAGCTACCAGAAAGATGTGCGCTTTCTTGCAAGACCCAAAGCCTGACCTGCTGCACCACCAGAAGTTCTTTGAAAACGGCACAGCGGAACGTGCCAAAGAATCCGGCACAGAGCAAAATTACAATATGATAGATGGCTGCGTCAATAATGTGCCGAAAAAGCCCCGGCGCAATTGGTGGCAGGTGGTCGGTGCTGGATCGGCTGCATATTAAGCAGGCTGAGCGGCGACAAAAAGACAATGCACCGCAGCAGGAGCAGGAAAGAAGTCGAAAAAGTTAAAATGCCGTAATGTCGTTGAGATGGCTTCCCCCAAAAGGAGGCCATCTTTTTTGCGTTAGAGTCGTAATGTAAAAAACTTTTTTACATTACGATTGATTTCCCGAAGCTGATGGTATATAATAATAGCAGAAGGGAGAGATGAAAAATGCGTTTTGATGAACTTTTTGAAATGAGAAAACTGACAGGAACAAAATTAAAGGACTATATTCGCAGCAATGGATTCTCAAAAGTATCGTTCTGCAAGAAAACAGAGATTTCTCGCCCTACTTTAGATAAGATTTTGAATGGCGAGATAGATAGCAAAAGCACGTTCGATAAGCACTTGAACAAGATTCTTACCAGTTTGAGCATTGACCCGGATACTTTGATGGGATTTTCACCGAGAGTGCAAAGTGTAGATGCCGTGTACTCGCAGAATGCGCCGATTGATTATCAGATGAATGATAAGGCAAAAATGGAGTACGATCTGTTGCAGGATATTCTAAACCTTTGCAGTGTTTATTATTAAAGGCGGAAGGCTATGAGTGAGCGAATTACAGCAGCCAACTTAGATGAAGTTATCAAAAGGAACGAAGTTATCGAGGAACAGATGAAGCAGAGTGCTTCGCTTATCTGGTCAAAATACAATCCGATGCAGATAAATTCTCCGATACAGTTGGCGTTACAGATTTTAAGACCATATGGTTTGATACAGCTGCCGATTGATAATCGCTATTTAAGCGGAGCAATTTTTGTTCGGGATGGAAAACGAATCCCCTTGATAAATACGGCACTTCCGAGAGCAAATCAGTATTTTACGGCATGGCATGAAATTTATCATCTATTGTTTGATGAAGTTTCTTTTGACCATTTAATTGAATCCGAAATCCTGATGGAAGAACGAAAAGCAGAATACTTTGCTGCGCTTATGCTTCTGGGAAACCTTATGCCGTACTTTGAGGGCTTAAAGGATATGGAGTTCCAAGCAAAAGCGTTTCAGTGCATGAACGCTTTCCAAGCTCCCTATAAGGCGGTGCTGATTTCTCTGTATGAAAGTGCAGTAAAGAATGGGAACACGGCTATTGTGGAAGAAGTTAAGGAAAACTTTGATGTGCAGGTTGAAGATATTGCACAGAGATTCCGCGATTTGGGATTGGATGATTCCCTTGTACGGCCTTCGTATGTAGTAAATGTAAGTCCGCTGCAAGAGAAAATCAATAAGACGATTCGCAATGAGCCGGAAGTGGAATACCATAAAGACAATGAAGCATTTCTAAAACGGTTTTAAGTGAATTTAAAATGCTGACGGGAGAGGCCGATGCTTAATATACCAGAGTATAAAGAATATGCTGGGGAAACCAAAATAGCACTTATGGATAACTCATCACTGGCATTTATGCACGAGTTGAGCCAGAGAAGTTATCCATCTGATGGAATCCTCAGCGTATACGATTTGATTCTGATACCAAAGTGGGTAATGGAGGAAATTGAGGATTCTACATACAGAAGCACCTATGTTGAGCAGCTTCAGGCACAAGGGTATCCTATTCGTTGGATTGATGAAACAAAGTACGGTGCTTTTGTCAATGATGAAGATGTGAACCTGTACTACATCGTTGAAGCTGCGGTATCGCGTGTGTCAGAGTTGATGCGCTTCCTTCGCAGAAAAGTAAAAACCGAAGATCTGATTGATTTGCCTTCCGCAGAGGAATGGATGAACCGGCTGTACGATGAATGGCCGATTCATGGAAGAACGCTGTCAACGGGTCGCACTCTTAAAAAGAATGCGGGAGAAATCTCGTTGACGATCCTTGCTGAAATATTCGCGTGGTATCATGATGGAGTGGACAGCCTGACAATCTATACGCAGGATACGGATGCGCATGAGTTCCAAACGAATGCAGAGCGCATTTTAACGGGAAATTCTGAATTTACTCCTGCACTGGATTCTCCGATTTCGGTGGCATTTAAGTCAAATGACTTTATTTTGTGTCAGATGTATCGTGAGGGAGCCTTGACTTTGGATGCGGTGCGGCAGCTTCGCCACGATGATAGAAAATTGACTTATACACGGCAGCAAGCGGATAAGTCGATTATTTGCCGCAAAGAAGTTATAACGAAAGAGCAGTTCATTGATTTGATTCAGGATGCGACAGTTCAAATCCTGTTCTAAGAGTAATATGGTAGAAAAGAGTCAGCCCTAGTCTTTCGCAGGAAAGACCAGGGCTGGCTTTTTGTTTTATAGAGAGTGTTCGTTCTTTCGGGATTGCTGCTGTTCGCGCCGTGCTTCTCGTTCTGTTCCCAGAATGTTATCTACATTGGCACATACAGTCTGGAGTTCCCTGTGGTAATCTTTGAAATAGTGGTATGTGTCATACTGGGCATCTTTCTGAATGGTAAGCTGCTCCTTTTCAGCCCGGAGGTCTTTCATGGTCGGGAACCTTCCATCTGGGGAGTGCTGCTTTAGGATGCGGAGGGCTTCTTCATATTTGGCAATATCCTCTGCATGAGCCTGACGGAAAGATTTCTTATTGCCGGATTTCAAGAAATCACCATAGACTGATTTTGTAGAAAGATACTGGCCTAAATAACGAATCTGCTCATTGACTTTTTTCAATTTTGCTTCGGTGAATTTGGCATCACTTCGGGCTTTTGCCATTTTAGATTGAATGGCGTCAGTGGTATCGGAGAGTTTTTCGTAAGAATCGTATCCATGTTCCTGCACATAAGCGACTGTTCGTGCCATCTGCTGCAAATTGGAAATCTTGACTTTCTGTGCATACGCGCGGCTCTGTTGCGCTTTTACGCAGGTCTGCAAGTCAACCACAAGGCGCAGGTCAGACTTAATGAACAAAATAGCCATAGGATCATCTGCTGCCCAATGAGGATTTGTTCCGTTCTTTGTTCCGCGCATTTTCTGCAAAAATGCGGAGAAGCCTGTCGCGGTCATAATTAGAACCGAGAGCGCGGGCAGAATAAATTTCTGTCGGTCAGCAGGAAGATAGCTGAATCGTCCACGATGGTCTTTTACCAAAATTCCGTATTCCGCTTTTAATAACCGTTGAAATTCCTCAAAGATGTGGCACGTTCCGCAATGTCAGAAATGGCATTGCGGAAGTTTTCTTTGTTTGTTTCAAAGGTAGTGTGCATGGGGGTGATGCCATCGCCCAGAAGTTCCATGTTTGCAATGTCCAGATTCAGCTGCCCACGCCGCTGCGCATGGTACTCCTGCTGTGTGATTTTATCCGCAGCAGGGGAGAGCAGATCGACCTGATGTAGCCCTTCGCGCTGGCAAATATCCATCAAAGATTTTTGCAGGTGCTTCAAATAGTCTTTGGTAAGGTGGTGCTTGTATCCAGCCTTGCAGTCGATTGGCCGTTCGGTGTAGGTCTGAAGCTCTATATCGGATTTGCGCAGGCTATTGATTATGATGTGGGTATGGATGTTGCCTGTTCCGTTATTGCCATCTGTATGGGTGCAGACCAAAGCCTGATGCCCCGGAAAATTAGCTTTTGCGTATTCCAGCCCGATGGCCTGTGCACGTTCTCCTGTTAAATCGTGGTCGGCGTTATCTCTGGGGTCATGGCTGATAATGTAGTGGTGGCTTTTGATTTCATCATAGGTGTTGTTCTTATGGTATTGCTGGTTTAACAGTTCACATTCAAGGTCGAAGGTTTCGGGATTGCAGTTCAAACCGTCAAGATAAAATTCTTCCCGAAGCAGCATATTCCCACTTTCATCCAGAACTGGAACCAGATGAAACTCGTCGTGCTGGTATTTAAGATAGTCGATGGCACTCCCATAATTGGCATTTTTACTTGCGATGTGTTTTAGAATTGCCACGATATACACCTCCAAGCTGAACGATTTCCTGCCGTAGTTCACGGATTTCCGCAATGCACCTTTTTAGTTCTTCTAACATTCCGCGTGATGCCAGACCGCCGCCGTGAAAAAGCGGGCAATCTGGTTGAGATTGTTCCCGATGCCTGCGGCCTGCACCGTCAAATTCTGAATTTCTCCCAGATCGGCAACGATATTATAATTGACTTCCAGCTTTTCGCGGAGAGCCTGTTTGCGTACAAAAGTACCAATCGGGTATCCGGCGTCTTTAGCGTATCCGGCTACCAGCTCATATTCCAATTCTGTGAAACGGATGTAAACTCGTTTCCCCCTATGAAGCGATTCGTCTTTCTTTGGTCGAGCCATAGCATAATCCTCCTGCACTTTATAGTTGCAGAGCAACTCCCGATAAGCCGTAGGCGTTCGGCTGCGAACACATTCATGTGGAGCCAGATAGCCAAAATCCAAGATTTTGTGCGTACCGTGGGAATGGGGAACGGAATCCCCATCAAGATTGCCAGCCGGGAAAAACCACGAAAGTGAGTTTTGAGCGGCTATGGGCGAATCTTGCGCTAAGAGAGAAAAAAGCCCCACGACCTGGAAAATCGAGAATTGTCCTTATACCTATAACATTCTGGAAGCACCTTTTGGCAACCACTTGAAAAAATATTTTTGTGAAATTTCAAAATTTGGTTGCCAAACACCCCTTTTAGAATGCTATAGGTGAAGGGAGGTATTTGATGTACCAGAAAATGACGCATACACTTGAGGATTTGAAGAAATTGGCAGCGATGGAACTTCGGGATGTGAACCGTGAAGAACTGGTGGACATCAACGATGTGGAAATCAAGAAAGACCTGTCGCAGCGAGAACGGATGGTTGATTTTGTTTCACAGATCAAGAACCCTTACTGCTATCTTGACCGGGGAATGGTCGTAAAGATCAGTTTTGCCGGAGAGAATCGATTGGAGGACACGCTGAAAAAATGCGCAAGGACACACCGGAAATGAAAAAAGAAGAAAGCAGAAGAAAATTTGCACTTTAGCACATTAAAGCGTTGACATAAACCGTGAAATATGAGATAATGGCTTTGGGTCAAAACAGAATATGCTGATAAAGCCGATAATTTCTTGGTTTATTGTCTGAACGACAAATAGATTAGGAGGTTATCGGCTTTTTATGTTTTTTCAGGGAAATGAAAAATACAACTGCGCCACATATCTTCGTTTGTCGCGTTCGGATGGCGACCAGCAGGAGAGCAACAGCATAAAAAATCAGAGAGCGTTGCTGAACGATTACATGGGGAAGCACCCGGAATTGCACAAGTTCGACGAGTATGTGGACGATGGTTACAGCGGCACAAATTTTGAACGCCCGGATTTTAAGCGGATGATGCAGGACATTGAAAAAAGGAACGTCAACTGCATCATCGTCAAGGATTTATCTCGTTTCGGCAGAAACTACATTGAAACGGGTCGTTATCTGGAACGAATCTTTCCATTCATGGGTGTGCGCTTCATCGCCATCAACGATCATTATGACAGTGCAGAGGAAAACGATGATAAGGGCCGTATTCTGATTCCGTTCAACAATCTTATCAATGACACCTACTGCCGGGATATTTCGCTGCGTGTCAGAAGTCACTTGGATGTGAAACGGAAAGAAGGTCAGTTCATTGGCAGCTTTGCAGGATATGGGTATCAGAAAGACCCGAAAGACAAGAATCATCTGATTATAGATGAATACGCTGCGGGCATTGTGCAGGAAATATTCAAACAGAAATTGAACGGAATGAGTTCACAGCGCATTGCCAGTCACTTGAACGAACTGGGTGTCCTGCCGCCGAACGAGTATAAGAGAGCCAATGGATTCAACTATACCTGCGGTTTTCAGGCTGGGCTGAATCAAAAGTGGACAGTGGTTTCTGTCAATCGTATTTTGAAAAATGAATCCTATACGGGAACATTGATTCAGGGCAAACGCAGGAAAATCAATTACAAAGTAAAAAAGAGCCAATGATGTTGGAAGTGAAAACTGGATTCGGGTGGAAGATGCGCATGATGCCATTATCAGCAAAAGGCGAGTTCCGACAAGTACAACAGTTGTTGGAACTGGACACTCGTACCGCACCATCGCAGACAACAGTTTATCCATTATCAGGTTTTCTGCGCTGTGCAGACTGCGGGCAGAATATGATTCGCCGCACGGTGACGAAAAACGGAAAGAAGTATCAATACTATCACTGCTCTACCTATAAGAATGGCGGTGGCTGCACACCGCACATGATAAACAGTGAGAAGCTGACGGAAAGTGTTCTGGCTGCGATTCGACATCAAGTGACACTTCTTGTAGAAGCGGAAAAGGTACTCTCCAATGCAGAGCTGGCAAGCGGCGAACAGATTGGCATAAAGATTCTGGACAGCCAGATCGCTGCACTGGAAGCTGAATTAGAACGGTACAGTAATTTGAAAATCCGTCTGTATCAGGACTTATGCGATGATGTTGTCAGTCGGGAAGAGTACGGAGAAATGAATACTCGCTTTGCGCAGAAGATAAAAGAGGCACAGGATAAGATTCAGGAAATCCGCGAAAAGAAGCAGGAGGCATTAAAGCACGACACACTGCTTCCTACTTGGTTGGAAGAATTTAAGCAGTACGAACATATCAAAACGCTCGAACGCAGGGTCGTGGTGGAACTGATCGACCACATAGATGTTCATAGCAAAACAGAGATTGAAATTCATTTCTGCTTCGAGGATGAATTGCACAGTATCACAGAAAAATTTATGGAATATCAAGCACATCATGGAAATGAGGTGGCAGAGGAATGAAATGGGTCAGTTATACAAGGTCGATTTCCAGCAGGATCGGAGAAGAAAATCCATCCAATACGATTGCGGAGCAGAATGAGCGAATTGCACGGTATCTAAAAAAGCTTGGGTGCAACGTATCCGAAAAATACAGTGACCGAAAGAGAACAGCAGAAGCCACAGAGGGCTTTGACAAATTGGTACAGGATGGGATGGCGCGGAAATTTGATGCAGTTGTTGTGGATTCTATCTTCCGCTGTGGAAGAACCCTTCCGTTTGCCATTGAAGCACTGCAGAGGACGTTCTATCCGCTTGGTATCCAATTTGCAGTTGTGGAAGATGACTTTTGCAGTGCAGAAAAAACTGCCGAAGAAGTTGCAGAGTATTTCAATGGAAAGACCATTGATAAGATTCGTTCGGAATTTATTACCAATCGCCAGAATCACTTTGAAGAGGGTACATTGACCCATCGACAGGCTAAATATGGTTATGCGCTGTCGGAAGATCGCAGAAACCTTGTTCTTAATCCTGAGAGCGCACAGGTTGTAAAGCTGATTTTTCAGATGTATCTGGAAGATATGAAAATCCCGGAAATCGCAAGAGCATTGGATGCACAGGGCGTTCCATCTCCACAAATCCAGATGGCAAAGAAAAAAAGATCAAGAACAAAAATCAAGTGGCCGGATTCAACAATTCGCTCGATTTTGAAAAATCCACTCTATATCGGAAAGTGTACGCTGACGCTGGCAAAGGCAAAGCGAGAATTAGAGGTTCCGGCGATTGTTTCAGAGACGGAATTTCAGAAAGCCCAGAAAAAGTTGGAATCTACGAGGTTGCCTTCGAGAAAAAAGGCTCGAAAAAAACCAAATCTGCTCTTCAAAAAAATCTATGACAAAGAAAGCGGAAAAGGTCTGCTGTGCAGAACATCAGAAGATGAAAGCCAGCAAATCTATTCGTTTGACAAGGGGTATAGATGCTTCTCTGGAAAAGCCCCTTTCATCGAAAGCGAGAAAATCTTTCGAGAGATTCTTTTAGCTTTGGAAAAAGAAAAAATGCAAGCTGCGCATATTGATAGGGTGCTGGACTTGAATCCTGAGAAAGTCAAGCAGTGCATGGATGCTGGACTGTTGCAGTACAGAAAAAGAGCAAATGAGATCGTTGCGCACTTGATGGCCAAGGACGATGAACGAACAGCAGTTTATCGGGAATACGAGCAGGGATCAATTTCACTAGAACAGGTAGAGGAGTATGAACATCAGTATCAGGTGGCGGTCCAGAAGCAGGAAGCGGTTTTTAAAAAAGTAATGCTGGCTGTTAATGACATAGAAAAAGCATTTAGCCATGGGAATCCCTGGTTGATGAAGTTCCGAGCGATTTCAATTCCTGAAACGTTGGAGCGCACGCATCTTAAAGAATGGCTTGACCATGTATGGATCGTAGATTTTGAACAGGTAGAAGTGATCCTACAAGAAAGTGAGTGGAAGAGATTCTTCCCGGAAGAATGGCTGAACAACGGAGAGGAAGATTGTAATGGCAAGAAAGAGTAGAAAGAATATGATGCCACAGGCCGCTGTGCAGGAGGCCGTACAGCAAAACGAAAAAGAACTTCTGCGCACGGCAGCGTATGCGCGACTGTCGGTTGAGAACGGCGGGCATGAAACAGAAGATTCCCTGCACACACAGATTTTACAAATTCATAATTATATCAGGGAAAACCCGGAACTGACGCTGACCGATACCTATGCAGACAATGGTTTTACGGGAACACGTTTTGACCGACCAGAATTTGAGCGTATGATGCAGGATGTACGGACAGGCAAAATTCAGTGCATCGTTGTGAAGGACTTATCTCGATTTGGTCGTGACTATATCGAAACGGGAAGCTATCTGGAAACTATTTTCCCGATGCTCCATGTTCGTTTTATCGCCATCAACGATGATTTTGACAACATCCGGCAGTCGGATGTGGATAGTCTTGCGGTTCCCATCAAGAACATGGTAAACAGCTTGTACGCGAAGGACATTTCAAAGAAAATCAGCCTTAGTTACCAGATGCGCCGCGAGAAGGGAATCCCTACATCGTGGTGTACACCGTATGGCTATCAGTTGAACCAACAGGGAAATAAGTTTGAAGCGACTGAGGATGCGAAGTGGGTCAAACTGATCTATCAATGGTATCTTGCAGGAGTGAGTACAAACGAAATTGCCCGCAGGTTGGAATTTTTAGAAGTAGCAAGGCCGAACGAACGGCTGAATCGCAAATTGCATGAGGGAGATGACCCTACCTATAATAAATGGCACCCCAGTACGGTTCTTCGTATTTTGAACAGCAGTGCCTATATTGGAGAACTGGTATCTGGGAAAACGCAAACTGCATCATACAAAGGGATTGGCCTCCATCCAGTGGAAAAGAAGGAATGGCACATTGTTGAAAACGCTCATGAAGCAATCATTCTGAAATCGGATTTTGAAAAAGTGCAGGCACGGCGGGAGCAGAATAAGGAAAGACGGGAAAGGGCGATGGCTCGTTCCAAAGCAACCAGAGAGAAGTGTTATAACCATCTATCGGGAATGGTTTACTGTGGCTGCTGCAGACGCAACATGACGTTTGAACGGCGTGTGCATGGTACGGTGAAAGAAACGCACTATGGAGTGTTCATTTGCAAAAGAAAGAAGAACACGACTCCCTGTGCCTATCATGCGGTGCCGGAGAAAATGCTGATGATGGTGGCGATGGATCAGATTCATCATCTGGTGTCTACCATGTGTGAAGAAGAAAAGATGGTAAAAGACATGATGCGCGGCAGCAATCTGGATTCAGCCCGTTCCATCAAGATGAAAGAAAACTCTATCCTGTTTCGGATTCAGGAAGCCGAAGAACGGCGGTTGCGTTTATATGAGGACTATAAAGCTGAAATTCTGGACGAAGATGAATATAGTCAGCTAAAGGAACACTACATAGCAGAAAAGCAGCGGTTGGAACATGAACTGCAAAAGCAGCGTCAGCGCGCATTGGAACTGGAAAAGAGAATCAAAATCTGTGATGCGCAGATGGAACGGATGCGTGGGATTCTGAATCAAAATGAATTTGATGAAGAACTGGTGCATGAACTTATCAAGAGAATCTATGTGGGAATGGACAATTCTGTGGAGGTCGAATTTAAGTGCAGTGACCCCTATCAGGAAGTGCTTGCAATCATGTCGGAGGTTCAGAATGAATGATAAAATTGCAATCTATCTCCGTTTATCATTGGCAGACGGAGATTTGAAAAAGGGTAGCAAGGATGAAAGTAACAGCATTGAGAACCAACGGATGCTGCTCCACGATTACATTGGAAAGCAGGAAGATTTATTTGGCGAGATTGTAGAATATGTAGATGATGGCTATACTGGAACAAATTTTAATCGTCCGGCTTTTCAGAAAATGATCGTGGATTTGAAACAGGGCAATATAAAAGTCATCATGGTAAAGGATTTATCCCGCCTTGGTCGTGACTATATCGGTGTTGGCGATTACATTGAGCAGATTTTTCCGTTGATGGGAGTTCGGTTTATTGCTGTGAATAATTCCTTTGACAGCATGAAACTGAACAACGGAACGCCGGGAATCGAAGTGGCAGTCAGCAATCTGGTGAATAATATGTATAGCCGGGATATTGCAAAAAAGGTTCGGGCTGCTCTGGAAACGAACTGGAAGAACGGAAAAGCCACCTGCACAAATGTTCCTTTCGGATATGTGTGGAACAAGAAAGGCGGACAGCGGTGGGAGATTGACCCGGAGGCCGCAGCCAGCGTGAAAAAAGTATTTGAATTAGCATTGTCCGGCCGCAATACAACGCAGATTGCCTACGGCATGAACGAATTAAATCTTCCTACGCCGGGGTTGTATGCAAAACGGAAAAATCTGATGATGGGCAGTAATCCTATTATTGCCCCGGACAGTGAAATACTCTGGAATGCGGCAATCGTGTGGAGAATCCTTAGACGGTATGAATACACGGGCGCGCTGGTTATGGGGAGAAGAAAGAAAATTGACGTAAACACTACATCTATTCGGACACTCCCGGAGGACAAGTGGATCATTGCAGAAAATGCACATGAGGCCATCGTGACAAAAGATGAATACTACCAGGCACAGAAAGCAATCCGTAACGTAACTCCAATTCAATATAAGGTGGGTGATGATTTTGCGTTAAAAGGAAAAATCTGCTGCGGAAACTGTAATCGGCAGCTTCGCCACGAAAGGCAATATGGGGAAATGGTATTCTGTTGTGGTCACAAAAGGTCAGCCGGAAAGTTCTCTAAATGCTACGGCGGCTATTACAGAGAATATTCGGTGAACGCAAAAGTGGCTCGTGCGATAAAAACAGTATTCTATGCGCTGGATGTGGTAAATCAGGGAATGCAGGAAAAGCAGTCTATCACGGTGCGCTGCGTGGACATTGAGGACTTGGAAAAGCAAGCAGAAGCCATTCGGGTAGAGCAAATCAAACTATATGAATCGTATGCAGACGGTGTGCTACGGCGAGATGTGTACATAGAAAAGAAAAGACCCTTTCGGAAAAACTGGCTGCATTGCAGGATAGCATACGGACAGAAAAGGAAGAACAGGAGTGTGCCGATGAACTGGATGAAGAAATCCGCGCTCTGACAAAGCAGGCCAGCGAGAAAACGTACATCGGCGGGCTGACAAAAGAATGTGTGGATGCTTTTGTGAGCATGGTTTATCTGTATGACGATCAAACGATGAAAATAGAGTTCAACTGTGAGGATGTGATTCGGAGAGCGTTGGAAAAGTATGGCGCATAATTTGATGGAAGAAGTTGCATAAGAAAAAGAATACCCGTCTGAGCGAGATGATTGATTCAGAAAATCTTCTCGCCTAGGCGGGTATTTCATTCCGCAGGAATGTGTCTATTAGAGGCTAAGGGTTTCCACCCATGCAGACAAATCGGCTTTTCTGGAACAAAATGGGTTGTAGAGAATGAGGAAATCTTGATATGATAAAGAGAGTGTGATAACATAAAGAAAATACTTTTGAATAAGAAATTGTGTGGGAATTCGGGAAAATGTTCAATTAAGGCGAATGGTGTTCAAGATGCTGTGGTATCAAAATTATATAAGAAAAGAGGTTGACTTAGTATGCACGATGAACTGATGGATGCTGACTTGAACGATTTGGAAATTTTGAAAGAATTCACTCTGGAAAGTAAACTTTTAATGTGTCAGCAATTATCTTGTCGAATCATGACGGCATCGGGAGTTGATATAAGAAAAGCGTATGAAGAAAATATTATGCCTTGGGAACTGGAAACATTTACGGCATATTCAATATTGTTTGATGATGCCAGTGCTAATAAAACATTGGATGTGGAAACATTTTCAAGGTGTATCACACTAATAAGAAATTACTGGCCGAACAAATTAAGTGAGGCAGAAAAAGATGGCGTGTATCCCGAAACATTTATAATGATTAGTGCATTACAGCAATATCCTGTTCAGGGTGTATATTTGCAAAAATTGTTTAGATCGCATTACTTTTTTACATTTACAAATGAAAACCTTGATATGAAAAAAATCTTCAACCAGAAAATGGGGGTTGAGTATGAACGCTTGGAATTGTTTGCGTTTGTATTGTTCTTTTCGATGTGTGGCGATTTGAGTGGTGAGGTGCCAAATGAAGTGCGCTGCAAATGGGTTGGAAATTTATTGAAAGATTCGGAAGTTTGTACGTTGCTGTCAATTAACATTGATGATTATAAAAAGCAATTAGAAGATTTGAATGGAAAAAGTGTCGAGGATCAATTCTACGGATTAAAGACCCAATATATATACCCATTGATTGAAAAAGAAATATCATATATATTCCATCGCCATATTTGGTAATCAATGCGGTGACGGAATCTATGCTTAATAGAATTACTTTTGGAGATGAGCAATTAAGGAGAGAATTTGGCAAAGAAGTTATAGAATCGTATTTATATGATATAGCATCCCAAGTTAAAACTGTATCATGGATTAGTAAAGAAATTGTATATAATGTGGGGCATCAAGAAATCCGTTCGCCGGATGTGTTAGTGGGCGAAGGAGAAAAATGACTTTTTATGACACAAAGGCGTTCTCTCCAAGTCTTAGACTGCGCTCGTTAGATAGAACAGAAATTGAAAATGATATAGCAAGATATGCAAAAAATGTAATTCAAACTGTATAAGCAAAATTGTGAATTACTTAGCAGGAAAGTTTGAACTTGATAAGCACTATGAAAAAGAAAGATATTTTTGGAGTAGTGGTAGTTTTGGAAGATGCTGTCGTTTCCCGAAAAAAGGTTTATGACAAAGTCTTTTTAGAATTAGAAGAACTGCCCATTTGGATGACGAGGAAAAAAGATACATACATAGTCATATTAAAGTTCTTCCGCTGAGAGAAGTTGAAACCTTTATGCTTCAGAATATGAGTCCATTACCGTTCCTTGTTGAACAGGTGGAAAATGAAAATCAATGGGATAATTATAGATATGGATGCCCTCAGAAGGGAAATGGACTGATAGCTGAATACGAAAGCTATGTGAAAAAATTAAAATCTATGTTGATTGCTCGAATGAGAACAGTGTAAAGCATATAAGTATTGGAACGGAATATTTCAATGGAAATATTTCACTTGAAAGATGGATGATTGACTAAAGGCATCTAGTATAATGAAATAAGCCCTACAAGGCTCGGATCGGTTGAAAATACGACTGAAAGCCTTGTAGGGCTTATTTTTTTGCAATTTTTTCTAAAAATTTTTCGCCCCTATCTTGACATCAGGGGGACTTGCTGCAGTCAGCTCCTCCGCATTTGCGGCACTTTATAGTGCATTTGGAAAATACGATGTGGTGCACATCCACGCCGAAGGACCGGCGTTCTTTGCATGGCTGCCGAAGATGTTTGGGAAAAGAGTTGTTGTTACCGTCCATGGAACCTGTAACCTTAGTCAAGGAGTGAAGGCCGAAGGCATTAGCATTGGTGAGATGCGGATGTTGGTGCAGCTTGTCCGAGATGGTGATTTAAAAATAGAGCGCGCTGCTGAAAAGGCAAAAATGACAGTGGAGCAGTTTAAGAAAATGATGGAAAACACTCCGCTGGGGCGAAGCCTCTGACAAGACTCCTGTGTATGCTGCAGATGTAATCGTGACCTATCAGGTGCTTCCTGAGAAGAGTGCATAAGTTGACATCGGCCGGCATTGATTGGCAGCGCGAGAAATGGCAATCAGGACTTGGTTCTAAGTTTATCCACCAAGGCGAAAAAATGCTGCGAAATATGCGGACGAGGTCATTGTTCTGAGCAAAGGAGTGCAGGACTATTTTAAGGAAACTTATGGAAGAAAAACGCACTTTATCCCTAATGGCGTGAATAGGCCGCAGATTCGGGAAGCAAAGCTGATCACGGATCATTTTGGACTGGAGAAAGATTCCTACATATTGTTCCTCGGTCGTCTGGTGCCGGAGAAGGGGATTCGATATCTGGTTGAGGCATTCAAGAATGTCAAGACAGATAAAAAACTGGTCATCGCAGGCGGCTCCAGCGATACGGATTCCTTTATGGAGGAATTGAAAGACCTAAGGTCCGAAATCCTTACTGCTATCTGGACAATGGAATTATTGTAAAGCTGAATTTTGCACCAAGAGGGAGCAGCACACTGTCTGAGCGCATTGGCAGGTGCTTTCAGTCTGCTAGCTGAAAAGGCAGAGAAACTTTCGGCAAGCTGCTGAAGAAACACGCAGAAAAATTTCACACTTTAATGCGATAAAGCACTGGACAAAAGATGATGATTCTGGTAAGCTGTTTACGGGTAAGAAAATAGGAATAACCGCATCGCCTACGATGAAACGTATCGAAAAATCGGAGAAAATCCACGGGAAAGCTGGCGGATGGTGCCGGACAACCATCCGGCGATTATCAGCTGGGAACTGTTTGATGAAGTTTCCGCGTTGCGGGAAGCTGAGCAAGCGGTCAGGGAGGAACGGAAAACATGGTGCAAACAGCGCAGAAAGAACAATCCGAACATCTTCAAAGGCCGGATATTTTGCAAAGAGTGCGGAGAAAAGCTGGTTTGCCATTGGCAAAGGGATGGCTCGCTGTATTTTACTGTAAATTTTGCCATGTTTCCATCTCAGAGAAAGACCTCTGGAACGGCATCTATAAGGAACTGTACCAGCGGTTAGAAGAACATAAGAACTTGAAAAAGCTGATGCTGAAGAATTCAGGAAAAAGCAACCTTGAAACAAAGAAAGTTGCATTGAGCCGTGAAATGGAACAGCAGATTCAACGACTTCGTACCGAGAAAGATCAAATTTTCCAGCCTGTGAAAAAGGATACGGATAGTTTGCAAGCCGTGATGAATACGGTGGGAGAAGTTGGCGATGTGATGCATCTGTCGCAGAATGTGGTGGGAACCTTTATTGACCGCATTGAGGTTTTCAACGATGAGCGCGTGAAAATTCGTTTTACATTTGAGGACACATTGAAAAGTTACGAAACAGGGTAAGAAATGATATTTGCGTTTTTGGAAAGTTCATGCTACAATAGCTATAGAAGGGAGTGTGGAGGAAATGGTTCTCCAGTACTATGTGGTAGAAACTGCGACCGGAAAACAGATTGAGATCGATATTGAATCGGCAACCAACGAAGACCTGACCTCTACAAGGAAAAGTGGCAATCTGATTGGACGAGTGAATTTATCCGCGATCCAAAGCTAGAAAAGTATGTAGCGAAAACAGATGCTGGCGAAATTGTAGCATTGGGTGCATATCGGGAAGATGATCACGGAATATCAGTTTTTATTGCGAATATTGAAGCGCATCCTGAGAGTAATCCGACAATTAGCACAGTGCGTAAATACGCAGGTATTGGCCGAATGATGATTGCTTATGGTATTCAATTGTCAATTGATAGTGGGCATGGCGGCATTGTTACCTTTGAAGCAAAAACAGATGAACTATATGATCACTACATCAAAGATTTTCATGCAGTTCCGATTTTTCAGCCACATTCGGGAGGCCCAAAGCTGCTTATGCTAGCTGATGAAGGCGCACAAGAAATTTTCAGTACCTACTTATCTTAAAGATTGGAGGGTTCAGTATGAAAGATCAAGAACTTGAACTGCAGGTTGCTCCTATGAGCAATGATACAATGGAATATTTGAATGTTTTATTTGGCGTATGCAAACGCTTTAAAACAGATTATTACCATGCAACACCGAAGCAGCGTGAATTTATTGATGCAGTGGCTACGCACGAGTATCAGTTAATGAAAGCCCATGAGAAAGGGTTGAGCCGTGCTTCTGTCCCTCCTTTTATGGGAATGAAGCGGAGCGAACGCAGCAATAATATGCCTGCTTGATAGTAAGAGAATAAGCTAACACAATAACTGCCCGCATAAACCACAGACAGCACCCAAGATGATTCGAGGGTGCGTCTGCGGCTTATGCGGGCCTTTTTATTTTGTGATTTTAATACGGATGGATGTTAAATTCCAAGGCTGACAAGAGTGGCCTTTAACTCCCTCGCCGTGCGGATAATAATTTCCTGCTCAGTTTCGTTGCAGTCTAATAAGAGGCGATGTAAATCGGAATCAGAGGAAGAAAGAGAATAATCGAGGCTGTCAACCAGTAACGCATCGACAGAAATATGTAGAGCATTGGCGAGATCAACCAAGATTGGCAAACTGGGGGTCTTGACTCCGTTTTCAAGATAGGCAATATATTCACGACTACAGTTGGTCAAATCGGCAAGCTTTTCCTGAGTCATGCTGAACTTTAAACGATAAAAACTGATTCGTTTACCTAAAGCAATGCGATTAACGGACATGTGCCGTTTGGTTACGTCTGGAACGGGAAAGGCAATCAGCGATGGGCGATTGACCCAGAAGCAGCGGCCTGCGTCCGAAAGGTGTTTGATTTGGCATTATCTGGGCGCAATACAACGCAGATCGCCTATGCGATGAATGAATTGGGGTTGCCGACACCAGGGTTGTACTCTAAACGGAAAATACCATAGTAGGCGGCAATGCAATTATAGCCCCGGAGAGCGAAATACTTTGGAATCCGGGGATTGTCTGGAGGGTGCTGCGGCGGTACGAATATACCGGGGCTTTGGTGATGGGCAGAAGGCAGAAACTTGATGTGAATACCACGGCATTCCGCACTTTACCGGAAGATAAATGGATTATTACAGAGAACACCCATGAAGCAATCGTTACAAAAGATGAGTATTATCAGGCACAAAAGGCAATCCGCAATGTTGCCCCGATCCACGTACAAAACCGAAACGAATAGATTTGTCTCTGAAGGAC
>ENA-OUNH01000234-OUNH01000234.1-human-gut-metagenome-genome-assembly--contig:-NODE-234-length-20395-cov-3.707865_pt1 | contig 20395 bp, 22 predicted proteins | sample MGYA00242806_ERZ504814 | MGnify/ENA primary metagenome ERZ504814 (study PRJEB26092, sample SAMD00036389) | human gut metagenome | host: Homo sapiens | study: EMG produced TPA metagenomics assembly of...
AGGTTCTCGGTGCGGGGCTTCTTCTTGACGGCCTTGTTTACAACGCCGTTGATGTAAGCGTAGCGCTGGTTGGTGATGATGCTCTCGGCGTCATCATCCATCTCCTTCTCGCAGTCAGCGATGTGTGCATCGAGGTGGTCCAGCAGCTCCTTGCTCAGGTTCAGCTCGGCCTGCACCTTGTCGTCACGCTCGAACAGCTTGACGGCGTACCAGCGCAGGAAGCGGTCATCGACCTTGCCCTGAATGGACTCCTCGATGTGGGCGATGGCATGCTCGACGCTGCCGGTGAAGACATGGGGCAGCTCGCCGGCCTTGCCCTTCTTGGCGGCGGCAACGGCCAGTTCGGCGGCCTTGTCGCTGCCCTCGTTCTTCAGGGCGGAGATCTCGACGGCCTCGCAGCCCAGCTCGTTGGACAGCTTCTTCAGGTCGATCTTGTCGCCGTTCTTGCGGACGAGGTCGATCATGTTGACAGCCATGACCACGGGGATGCCCAGCTCAATAAGCTGGGTGGTCAGATAGAGGTTACGCTCGATGTTGGTGCCATCGATGATGTTGAGGATGGCATCAGGCTTTTCGTTGACGAGGTAGCCGCGGGCAACAACTTCCTCCAGCGTGTAGGGAGACAGAGAGTAGATACCGGGCAAGTCCTGAATCACGACATCATCGTGACCCTTGAGCTTGCCCTCCTTCTTCTCAACGGTAACGCCGGGCCAGTTGCCGACATACTGGTTAGAACCGGTCAGGCTGTTGAACAGGGTGGTTTTACCGCAGTTCGGGTTGCCTGCCAGAGCAATTTTAATTGCCATTGGTTATACCCCTTTCTGAATTACTCAACCTCGATCATCTCGGCGTCTGCCTTGCGGACGCTGAGCTCATAGTTGCGGACCGTCAGCTCCATCGGGTCGCCCAGAGGGGCCACCTTGCGGACATAGACGCTGGTGCCCTTGGTCAGGCCCATGTCCATGATACGGCGCTTGACAGGACCCTCGCCGTGCAGCTTGGCAACGGTAACGGTCTCGCCGACCTGTGCATCTTTCAGAGTCTTCATACTTCGTTCCTCCTCTTAAGGTACAATAAATCAAACAGCCTGCGGCTGAGATTCCCTTTTTATCAGCCGACAATGATACGCATGGCCAGCGTCTTGTCCAGCGCGATGCGGGCTTCCTTGACCTGAATGATCAGGTTGCCGCTGATCTCGCTGACGATGGTAACGGTCTCGCCCACGACAAAGCCGAGCTCGGCCAGATGCTGGCGAACCTCATCCTTGCCGGTGATCTTCTGGATGGTGACGGTATCGCCTGCTTTGGACATGGTTAAAGGCATTCCACACACTCCTCTTTTGACAAATCTGCAACATATTAGCGAACGCTAACACATAGGGCAAAAACTTGCGGTTAGAACGCTCTAACCGCTTATGTGGATAGTTTAGCACCGCTAACTGCGGATGTCAAGCCGCAAAGTTAGTGTAGGGTAACATTTTGTAAGAATGGATAGTTATTGCTAACCAAAATCGTGCAATTTTGCATATTTTTTAGTGTGCGGCGTACTTTACTGCTTGACGGTCGTGCGCAGGGGCAGGTAGCCAGCATCGCGGATCGCCTGACGAATGGCTGCCTCATCGGGCGTTTCCTTGGTCAGGATGCTCACCTGCTGTGCGGCCAGATCGGCGGCGGCCCAAGTACCGGGCATCGCGTTGAGGGCGTTTTCAACACGGCGCTGGCAGTTCTGGCAGGTCATGCCGTCCACACCCAGCACCAGCCGATGGGGGTAGTGGCTGCAGTTGCGGTCGGCCACCCGTACTTTTTTGGCGGCAGCCTCATGCTCACCGCAGCAGCCCCCGCCGCAGCGCAGATGATGTACAAAGCTGTAGATGCCGTAGCCGACTGCAGCCGCTAAGAGCAGAACGATAATAATGTTTGCCATAGTGTAAAACCTCCAAGTTAGCTTTTTCTAATCCAACTCAGAATATACTAACTTCCGTCCGCTTTGTCAAGCAGGCACTTTTTGGGTACCGCGCAAAAAGAGGAGGGGCAGCGCTGCCCCTCCCGTTTATGGATGGATAGGTAATGTCGTAAAAAATCAGGCGTTGGCCAGTGCCGTACCCAAGGCAGCGCAGGCGGCCTCGGCATCGCCATCGGGGGAGCCGTTGGCCATGACCGGCTCAACGACCATGCGGGCACCGGCAGCCTCGGCATCCTCGGCCCAGGTGCGGAGCCACTCGCCATCGCCCCAGCCGTAGGAGCCGAACAGCCCAACGGGCTTGCCGCTCAGCGAGCCGCGCAGCGCCTGATACATCGGCTCAAACTCGCTCTCCTCCAGCTGCTCGGCACCCATGGCGGGGCAGCCCAGTGCGAAGCCGGTGTAATCACCGGTGGAGGCAGTGTTGAACTCGGACGCAGTGAACTTATCCACGGAAGCACCGGCGGCAGCCGCTGCGCTGGCAACCAGATCCGCCATGGCCTCGGTGTTGCCGGTGCCGCTCCAATAAATAACTGCAATTTTGCTCATGATAAAGGACTCCTTTTCAGATAGTATGTGGTGCATCGTCAGGCGGCTACGGTCAGCCGGCTGATCGGGGTGCCGTTGTAATAGCAGCGGGCGTAGATGCGCTCGCACTTTTTGTAGCGGTCAAACTCCGCCTGCGCAGCGGTCGGGTCAGTGTAGACCTTCCAGTAGCCGCACGCGGTAAAGTTTTTGCCGCGGTTTTGGATGAACCCGATGACATCCGCCAGCGGGTAGCCCAGAAAAACGCCGATCTCATGCGGGAAATCCTGCTCACAGCAGAGCCGTTCGGCCAGCTGTGCCAACAGCTCGCCCGCTGTGCCGGGGGTGTAGCCCTCCCCTGCCAGAAATGCCAGCGTGCGGTCATCGGCCAACAGCTTTGCCACCCGCGCAGGGCGGTAGACATAGACAAGGACAGCCCCTGTGCGCGGACACTGCTTGAGCACCTGCACAGTGACCCCGCGGGGGGACAGCTCCGTATGCCACGCGGCCGCCATAGCAGCGGCATCCTGCCCGGGGGCGGGCTGGTAGCGAAAGAGACTGGCGGGCTTGAGCCCTGCCAGCGTGGGGGCGCACAGCGTGGCAAGATCACAGGCGAAGCTGCGCGGGCTGGGGGTAGCGTAGGTGCGTTCCTGCATGAGATGGCTCCTTACCGTTATGATAGTTAGTATTTGCTAACCAAGCACTCCATAAAACCGCCCTGTACGGGGAGAGAACCGCGCAGGGCGGGTGATAAGAGCAAATTGGAAATTTGCAAGGTTAGCAATAACTAACATAGACAATATAGCATGTCAGGGAGCGGATGTCAAGCAAAATTTCGAAAAAAGTAGGGGTGTGATAGTCGCTACTGCACTGCCGGGTCGTCGGGGACGCCGACCCCTACAAATAGGTACGGCAAACAAAAACGGGGCGGCACGCGGCCGTCCCATCGTTATCAATAGTTGCTGCTTTTCAGTTCAAAATAACTTCTGGGATGGGTGCAGACGGGGCATTTGGCGGGGGCATGGCGGCCGATATAGACAAACCCGCAGTTGCGGCACTGCCAGACCTGCTCATGCTCGCGCGCAAAGATCCTGCCGGCCTCGATGCTGGCGGCGAGAGCCTTGTAGCGCTCCTCGTGGTCCTTTTCGATGGAGGCAACCTTCTTGAACAGGGCGGCGATGTGGGTAAAGCCCTCCTCCTTTGCCTCGACGGCCATCCGCGGGTACATGGCGGTATGCTCCTCGTTTTCACCGGCGGCGGCCATCCGCAGGCAGGTCAGTGTGTCAGGGATCTCGCCGTTCTCCATCAACAGCTCAAACCAGATCTTGGCGTGCGCACGCTCATTGTCGGCGGTGTCATCAAAGATTGCACCGATCTGCTCGTAGCCGTCCTGCCGCGCCTTCGCGGCAAAGAAGGTGTATTTGTTGCGGGCCTGACTCTCGCCTGCAAATGCCTCCCACAGGTTTTTCTCGGTCTTGCTGCCTCTCAGTTCCATACGGATACCTCCTTGTCAAATAAGAATCAGTCTTGATATGTGGCTGCTGCAGCACGGCGCCGCACCCGGCCGGTACGGCAGGCAGGAAACGACGCTGCCCGTACACAACAGACAGTTGACAAAGCTGCGGTTATGGTGTAGTATCTAAATAAGAGTTAATCTTAAATTTAGTAAGGAGGGCTGCCTGTGACCCGACAACGCGCCCTGATTCTGGGCATTATGCGCGAAAAATGCCCCGAGCATCTGACCGCTGATGAAATCTTCTGCCATGCGCGGCAGGCCATGCCTCACATTGCGCGCGGCACTGTCTATCGCAATCTCAAGCTGATGGAGCTGGACGGCGAGATCGGCCATCTGGAAATGCCCGACGGCCCCGACCGCTACGATGCCAACCCCAGCCCTCACGGCCACCTGCTGTGTGAGAGCTGCGGCGAGCTGGCAGACCTGCCGGTCGTGGGGCTGATCCGCGATATTGAGGCCGCCATCGGCACCGAGGTCCGCGGCTACACGCTGACGATCCGGTATATCTGCCCCAAATGCCGCGCTAAAAACGCGCAGTGACCCTTGCCGCCCGACCGTGGGCGGTATTTTTGTAAAAGCGAGGTTGTAACTTATGGCAAAGCAGCGCGACCCTGTACTAGATAGTATGCGCGGCATCGGCATTGTGCTTATGGTGCTGGGACATTCCGGGTTTCCGGGCACGGATTATATTTATTTATTCCACATGGCGCTGTTTTTTATGCTCAGCGGGTGGTTTTTCAGCCTGCGCGGCGGGCTGGTACATTTTGTCAGGCGCAAGCTGGTGACCCTCTGGCTGCCCTTTGTGGCGGCCAACACGGTATTTACGGTCTGCAATAACCTTTTTCTGCGGCTGAACATCCTGACGGCGGATGCGCGGATCGCGGAGATCCCGGGCAACAGTGTTACAGCACCGGTGAGCATCAAGGACATCGTCGGCCGCACGGTGCACTGGTGCGTGTTTGACGGTGGCACCCAGCTGGGCGGCGCGATGTGGTTCATACAGGCGCTGTTCCAGATCTCCCTATTGTATGCTGTCATCGAGGTTTTGCTGCAAAAGCTGCTGCACGGCGGTGATACGCTGATTGCGCAGGGGCTGCTTTCCGGCGTGCTGCTCTGGGGCGGCTGGCACTGTAATCAGGTCGGCTGGAATGTCTGGGGGCTGGGCATTGCGGCCAGCTGCTACTGGATGTTCTACCTTGGCACGGTGCTGCGCCGCACTGCGCGGTCGGAGGTGCGCCCGCTGTACCGGGCGGCTGCTGGCGCAGCAGCCTTTGTTCTGCTGCTGGTGCTGCGGCGGCTCGGCTCGGTCGGGCTGGCGGGCAACGGCTATACCAACCCGGCGTTTTTGCTGCTGGCCAGCATGGCTGGCTGGGTGCTGGTGCGCAGCGCCGCCTGCCTGACGGCCCCCCTGCCCTGCGTCAGCGCCGTGCTTGGCTATCTGGGCCGCGCCACGATGCCCATTGTGATCCTGCATTTTTTGAGCTTTAAGCTTGTGACCTGGCTGGGCCTGCTGGCCACGGGCGGTGAAAGCTACCTGCTGGCAGCCTTCCCCATCTATTACACCGGCGGCGGCTGGTGGCTGGCCTACACGGCTGCCGGTCTGGCCCTGCCGCTGGCGGCCCATGCAGTCTACCGCAAGCTGCGGGCGCTGCTGTGATGGGCCCGCACCTTATACAACAAAAAGAGAGAAGCAGCCTGTGACGGTTGCTTCTCTTTTTTTTGCGGTTTTATGCTGCTGTGTCAGCGCTCCTCCAGCGGCACATACTCCCTTGTCTGCATGATGCTCTGGTAGGCGGGGCGGATGATCTTGTCCACATTGACAAGCTCCTCCATCCCGGTGGGCAGACCAGCCCACGATGCGCGCAATCGCAAAGATGGGGGTGTACAGCTCGACCGGGATGCCCAGCATGTCATACACAAAGCCGGAATAGAAGTCCACATTGGTGGAAACGCCCTTGTAAATGTGGCGTTTCTCGGCAATGACCTTGGGGGGCCAGCCGCTCGATCGTGTTGTAATATTCAAAATCGCGGCTGCGGCCCTTGGCATCGGCCAACTGGTGGACAAAGCTCTTGAACACGACCGCACGCGGGTCGCTCAGTGAGTAGACCGCGTGGCCCATGCCGTAGATCAAGCCCTTCTGGTCAAAGGCCTGGCGGTCTACGATGCGGCCGAGGTAATCGGACATGGCATCCTCATCGAGCGGGTCAGTGACATGGGTGCGGATGTCATCCATCATCTGCATGACCTTGATATTGGCGCCGCCGTGCTTGGGGCCCTTGAGGCTGGACAGCGCCGCCGCAACGACCGAGTAGGTGTCCGACCCGGACGAGGTGACAACGCGGGTCGTGAAGGTGGAGTTGTTGCCGCCGCCATGCTCCATGTGCAAAAGCAGCGCTATATCAAGAACATGCGCCTCCAGATCGGTATATTTCTGGTCGGGGCGCAGCATCTTCAGCAGGTTTTCCGCCGTGGAAAGGCTCGGGTCCGGGCGGTGGATGTACATGCTGCCGCCGCACTCATAATAATTGTAGGCGTGGTAGCCGTAGACCGCCAGCATCGGAAATACGCTGATGAGCTTGATGCACTGCTCAAGCTGGGTCTGCAAATCGGTCTTGCCGATGTCATCGTCATAGCTGGCCAGCGTCAGCACACTGCGGGTCAGCGAGTTCATCAGGTCATGGCTGGGGGCCTTCATAATGACATCGCGCACAAAGTTTGTGGGCAGGGCACGGCATTTGGTCAGGCAGCTGTTGAAGCTTTCCAGCTGCGCGGCATCGGGCAGGTCACCCAGCAAAAGCAGGTAGGCCGCACCCTCGAAGGCGTAGCGCTTGCCGCGCAGGCCGCGGATCAGATCGTAGACATTGTAGCCACGATACCAAAGCTTGCCCTCGCAGGGAATCTTTTGGCCGTCCCGCTCCTCAAAGGCATCAATGCGGGAGATGTTGGTGATACCCGCCAGCACGCCCTTGCCGTTTTTGTCGCGCAGACCGCGTTTTATATCGTACTGGGCAAAAAGCTCGGGGTCAATGCGGTTGTTGGTGACACATTCCTCGGTAAAGATGCGGGCTTCCTTTTCGATGGCTGCGTAATCGCTCATGGTTGATGGCCTCCCTTTTCTTTTTTGTTCGCGGTGGGTAAACAAATCGTAGCAGATGCAGGATTATTTACAAATCGTATAAGAATAATTATACGGAAAATCGAACAATCTGTCAAATGGATAATTTGTGAACAAAAAGCGGGAGAGGTTCCCCCTCTCCCGGCGAAAAGCTGTAATTTTTTATTCTGCCACCAGCACCGTCACGCTGGTCGGGGCCAGCTCAAGGGCATCGTGGAAGCAGGGGCCGAACGGCGTGGCGTCTGCATGGACACCATCACTGAGCTTGCGCCATGTGCCGGTGGGCAGACTGGCCCACTGGCGGGTGCGCTCGGGGTTGTAATAGACAGCCAACTGACCCTTGGCGGCAGTGCCGTCATGCTCCGGCACAAAGGCGATGAGCCATCCCGGCAGCGCGAGCAGGAACGGTTCCGGCTCCCCTGCCGCGCCGCTCAGGCGCGGGTAGGCGCGGCGGATGGCCAGCATACCGCGGTAAAAGGCCGTCAGCGCAGCAAACTCCGGGCGGTGGGCGCGGGCCCAGTCAAGCCGGTTTGTGCTGAGAGGGCCCTTGTAGCTGTTGTGATCGCCGTACTTGGTACGGCCCCATTCCTCGCCCGCCTGCATAAAGGGCAGCCCCTGACAGGTCAGGTAGATGCCTGCCGTCATGCGGTTCTGCGCCAGCAGGTCGGCATCGGGCCAGTCATAATCCCCGCGGCGGGCCACGGCGGCCAGCTTGTCCCACAGGGTATAGTTGTCGTGGGCGGAGACATACTGCACCACCTGCCCGGCGCGCCGGGGCCAAAAGCCGTGCGCACCATTGCGCCATGCACTGATCGAGTGGATGACATCATAGCCGTGCTGGGGCGCACCGTTGACATAGCCGGCGTTGGCGGCATCAAAGACATTGCCCTTGATACAATCGCGCGTATCATCACAGAAAAGCCTATCCTGTCACTCAGCGCATCGAGCGCGCGCTTATCGGCAGGGCGTGCGCCGCCCTCCAGATTCGTGCCGCCGCCCATCCATGGCTCGCCGTACATCAGGATGCTTTCGCCGCCGGGCAGGCTGTCGAGCGCGGCGCGGATCGCGTTCATCGTATCCACATCCTCCAGCGCCATCAGATCAAAGCGGAAGCCGTCGATGTGGTAGGTTTTGGCCCAGTACAGCACCGAATCCACGATGTATTTGCGCACCATCGGGCGCTCGCTGGCAAGGTCGCACCCGCAGCCGGAGCCGTTCGTCATCATGCCGTTCGGCCAGCGGCGGTTCCAGTAGCCGGGCACGGTGCGCTCCAAGTTGCTCTCGCCGTGGTAGGTGTGGTTATAGACGACATCCATCACGACGCCCAGCCCTGCGTGGTGCAACGCTGCCACCATGGCGCGGCACTCGCGCACGCGAACCTCGCCGTGGAACGGATCCGTGGCAAAGCTGCCCTCCGGCACATTGTAGTTTTGGGGGTCATAGCCCCAGTTGTAGCCGCCGCCAGGGCGAGTTTCGTCCACGGTGGCGTAGTCAAAGATCGGCTGCAGCTGCACATGGCTGACGCCCAGCCCCTTCAGGTAGTTCAGGCAGGTCGGATGCGCGCCGTCACCGTCCAGCGTGGTGTCGGGCTGGGTAAAGCCCATGAATTTCCCGCGCCACTCGGGGCGCACACCGCTGCGCGCATCGGCGGAGAAGTCCGCCACATGCACCTCCCACACGCTGCGGGCGTGGGGCGGGATGGCGGGGCGCGCGTCTGCGTCCCAGCCCTCGGGGGCGGCACGGGTCAGATCCAGCACCATGCCGCGCTGACCGTTGGCACCGGCGCTGCGCGCATAGGGGTCCACGACCTCCTGCATGCGGCCGTCCGGGAAGTAGACGCGGTAGAGATAGTAGGTCCCGTGCAGGTTGCCCGGCAGGGTGATGGCCCACACGCCGTCGGCCTCGCGGTGCAGCTCATGCACGCCGCGCTCCCCGGCGCCGGGCTCGGCATCGGTGCCGGTTGCATACAGGCAGACTACGACCCCGCAGGCCGTGGGTGCCCACAGCTTGAAAACCGTTTCCTCCGCCGCAGGATTTGCACCGAGGTCGCTGCCGCCGTAATAGGGCAGTTCACACGCCTGCTGCCAGTTCATGGGTGATCGCTCCTTACAAAGTAGTATGGACATATTGTAACAGGCAGAGCGACAGTTTGCAAGGAGTAATCCGCAAACCGGCTGCTGTTTGCAGGCTCACAACACCATCAGCAGCGTGCCTGCGCCGATGAGTGCGCAGCCCAGCAGCGACTTTACAGTAAACTGCTCATGCAGAAAGACGAAGGCCAGCACCAGCGTGATGACAACGCTCAGCTTGTCGATCGGCACGACCTTGGAGGCGTCCCCAATCTGGAGCGCGCGGTAGTAGCACAGCCACGAGGCACCGGTCGCAAGGCCCGAGAGGATCAGAAACAGCCAGCTTTTTACGGCTGATCCCGGTAATGCCGCCCTGTGTGTTAGTGAGAAACACCATGCCCCACGACATGACAAGGACTACCACTGTGCGGATGGCCGTTGCCAGATTGGAGGCAACCCCCTCGATGCCGATTTTAGCCAGTATGGATGTGAGCGCCGCAAAGACAGCGCTCAGCAGTGCAAAGACGAACCACATGAGAAGCCCTCCGCAATGTCCGAATGCAGTTATGCCTTTTTGCTGTAATCCCGCGCGCCGTAGATAGCGGTGCCCACACGGACAATGGTGGCACCCTCGGCAATGGCGGCGGCGTAATCGTGGCTCATCCCCATCGAGAGGATGTCCATCTGTGCGCGGTCATAGTGCTGCGCATCAGCCTTGGCCAGCAGCTCGCGCATCCGTGCAAAAAAGCGGCGGGTCTCGTTGTCATCGGCATCTGCAGGCGGGATCGCCATCAGCCCGCGCAGCCGCAGATTCTCTTTGGCGGCAGCGGCCTCCAGCAGGGGGAACAGGCTGTCGGCGTCCACGCCGCTCTTGCTCGTTTCCTCACCGATGTTGATCTCCACAAGGATGTCCTGCACCAGCCCCAGACGGGCGGCAGCGGTGTCGATCTTGTCCAACAGCCGCGTGCTGTCCACGCTTTGGATCAGGGCGGCGCGGCCCACGACCTTGTTGACCTTGTTGGTCTGCAGATGGCCGATAAAATGCCCCGGCTTGCCGTTGTAGGCATCGGCATCGGTTTTCTCAACCAGTTCCTGCACATGGTTCTCGCCAAAGAGGTCGATCGGCAGCTCGGCGCTGCAGCGCACCTCCTCGACCGTGCGGGTCTTGCAGGCGGCGCAGAGCTTTACCTGTGCGGGGTCGCGGCCGGCAGCTCTGGCGGCCGCAGCCATTGTCTCGCGGATATGGGCAACGGCTTCGGCCATCTGCTGCTTTTGTGCTTGCGGGATCATCGTACTTCCTCCTGACTATAGACGGCGCGCGCACCGCCGATGAACGGCGGGCGGGTGCGGGCGCAGAGCAGGATCGCCTGCCCGATATGATCCAGCGACAGGCGCACCGGCACGGCCACCCGGCGCAGATGCATACCGATCAGCGTGCCGCCGATGTCCATACCTGCAGCGGCGCGGACCTCCTCGACAAGGACAGGGTCCTTAAAGGCGCGCCAGCAGCTTGTGGCCCAGCTGCCGCCGGCATGGGGCTGCGGAATGGCCGCAACGATCTGGCAGCCGTAGGCCTTGGCAGCCTCGCGCTCAAGGACGATAGCGCGGTTGAGATGCTCACAGCACTGGGCGGCCAGATAGACGCCCTGCTCCTGCAATGGCGGCAGTACGCCCGCCAACACAGCGGCTGCGGCCTCCATGCTGGAGTCATGGCCGATATGCCCGCCCATGATCTCACTGCTGGAGCAGCCGACCACAAAAATATCCCCTGTTTCAAGGTGCGCAGCTTCGAGCAGTTCTTCCGTGGCCTGCCGTGCCTGCGCGGTAAGTTGCGTGTAATCCATGGATAAAGCCCCCTTTGGTTCTATTATAGCAGGGGTGTCAATAAAAGAAAAGCCTTCCCCCGCGGGGGAAGGTGGCCCGTAGGGCCGGACGAGGGCGACCCTGCGGATGCTGCTCATAAATGGGTGGCTGCGGGAGCTTTGCCCTCATCAGTCCGCTTCGCGGACAGCCTCCCCCGCGGGGGAAGCATGCGCTGTAACCGCCGCATTACCCACAAGAATAATCAACAGGATACAGAAAGCGAACACATAGATTACACGGTCACAAAAATCCCAAAGCGTTTCACTTGACAAAATCCTCCCGCATGGGGGTGAAGATATCCAGCAGGATGCCCGCTTCGGTGCAGACGCAGCCATGCTCCACGCCGTCCTCCTTGAGGATGGTGTCGCCCTTGTGGACGGTACGGGTCACACCGTCCACCGTGAACTCGAAGGCACCGGAGACCACATAGGTGATCTGGGTGTGGGGGTGGTGGTGCAGTGCGCCGACCGCGCCCTTTTCAAAGGTGTTCTCCACGCACATCAGGCCGTCTGTATAGGCCAGCACCCGGCGGGTGACGCCCGCGCCTGCGGGCTGCGGCAGAGTGTCCTCATGCAGGACCCAGCGCTGTTTCTTTTCCGGCAGTTTCATAAACGTTCCTTCTTTCCCGGCCCCGCTGCGGGGCCGTTTTCTATTTCCATTATAAAAAGGCAGAACCCGTTTGGCAAGAGTTCCGCCTTTGTTTACAACTATAGGGCAACAGCAACAACGTTGAATTGCATATCGCAAATATGCTGTTTGAATGTTGCGCTAATTTCTTGACTTGCGATAGAACCAACCTGCGTCAATTTGTCAAGCTGTTATATCCTCAAACTGGCTGTTGTACAAATCGGCATAGAAGCCGCCGGCTTCAATCAGTTCGTCATGGGTGCCCTGCTCGATAATGTCGCCGTCCCGCATGACGAGGATCAGATCCGCATCGCGTATGGTCGAAAGACGGTGGGCAATGACAAAGCTGGTGCGGCCCTCCATCAGGCGGTCCATCGCAGTCTGGATGCGCTGCTCGGTGCGGGTGTCCACGCTGGAGGTGGCCTCATCCAGTATCAGGATGCGGTTGTCCGCCAGAATCGTGCGCGCAATCGTCAAAAGCTGCTTCTGTCCCTGACTGACATTGGAGGCATCCTCGTTCAGCTCCATCTGGTAGCCGCCGGGCAATGTGCGGATAAAGTGGTCGGCATTCGCGGCCTTGGCGGCGGCAATGACCTCCTCATCGGTGGCATCCAGCCGACCGTAGCGGATATTCTCCATGATGGTGCCCTTGAACAGCCAAGTATCCTGCAGCACCATGCCGAAGCCCTCGCGCAGGGCGCTGCGGTCAAAGTCCCGGACATTGTGGCCGTTGAGGGTGATGGCGCCGGCGTCCACATCGTAGAACCGCATCAGCAGCTTGACCATCGTGGTCTTGCCGGCACCGGTGGGGCCGACGATGGCAACCTTCTGCCCGGGCTTGACATTGCAGCTGAAGTTATGGATGACCGTTTTGTCCGGTGTGTAGCCGAACCGCACATGGTCGAAGGTGACCTGACCGTCAATGCTGGCGGGGTCGGCGCGGCGGGCGGGGTCGGCCAGCTGGTCCTCCTCATCCTCGTTCAGGAACTCAAAGACGCGCTCGGCTGCGGCGGCCATGCTCTGCAGCATGTTCGACACCTGCGAGAGCTGCTGGATGGGCTGGGTAAAGTTGCGGACATACTGAATGAAGGCCTGAATGTCGCCGATCGTGATGGTGCCCGCTGCAGCAAAGATGCTGCCCACAATGGCGACTGCCACATAGCCCAGATTGCCTACAAAGCTCATAATGGGCTGCATCAGGCCCGACAAAAACTGGGATTTCCACGCGGATTCGTACAGCTTGTCATTTGCGGTGTTGAAGTCGTCCAGCACAGCGGCCTCGCGGTTGAACGCCTTGATGACATTGTGCCCGGCGTAGACCTCCTCAACCTGACCGTTGACCACGCCGAGGGTGGCCTGCTGGGCCTTGAAGTACTTCTGGCTGAATTTGACGACCACCAGCACCAGCGCCAGCGATACCGGCAGGATCAGCAGTGCAATCAGCGTCATTTTGGGGCTGATCGAGAGCATCATGACCAGCACGCCGATCATCGTGGTGACGCTGGTGATCAGCTGGGTGATGCTCTGGTTCAGGCTCTGGCCGAGCGTATCGACATCGTTCGTAATGCGGGACAGCACCTCGCCGACGGTGCGCTTTTCAAAGTAGGCCAGCCGCAGGCGGTTGATCTTTTTGTTGATCTGGTCGCGGAAGTCGTAGCAGACCTTCTGGGACAGGCCGGTCATCAGCCAGCCCTGCAGAAAGCTGAACGCGGCGGAGAACAGATACATTCCTGCGAGAAAGAGCAGCACCCGCCCGATGTAGGCAAAGTCGATGCTGCCGACCCCGCGCAGCTTGGCGATCCAGCCGGTGGCCAGCGCTGTGGTGGCTTTGGCCAGGATCTTGGGGCCTGCAATGTTGAAAATCGTCGAAAGAATTGCAAATACAACGACCACGATGAGCGGCAGCTTATACCTGCTCATGGCGGCCAGCAGCTGGCGCAGCGTGCCCTTGAAGTCCTTGGCGCGCTCCGTCGTCGGGCGTCCGGGTCTTGGCATATCACGCATCCTCCTTCTGTAAATTCAGTTCCTTCTGGCTCAGCTGGCTGCGTGCGATCTCCCGGTATTCGGGGCAGCTCTCCATCAGCTGGGCGTGGGTACCCTTACCGACGATGCGCCCCTCATCCAGCACGATGATCTGGTTTGCATGCAGTACGGTCGAGATGCGCTGCGCCACAATAATGACGGTGGCGCTGCCGGTCTCGGCCTTGAGCGCGCGGCGCAGGGCTACATCGGTCTTGTAGTCCAGCGCCGAGAAGCTGTCATCAAACAGATAGATCTGCGGGTGCTTGGCAATGGCGCGTGCAATCGAAAGGCGCTGCTTCTGCCCGCCCGAGACATTGCTGCCGCCCTGTGCGATGGGGCTGGCAAAGCCCTCCGCCTTGGCGGAGATGAAATCGGCAGCCTGTGCGATCTCAGTGGCCTTCTGCACATCGGCATCGGTGATGTGGTCGCCGCCGAACTTGAGGTTGGAGTCGATCGTGCCGCTGAACAGCACACCCTTCTGGGGCACATAGCCAAGGCAGTCGTGCAGCTGCGCCTGAGTCAGCTCGCGTACATCCACACCGCCGATAGTCACACTGCCCGCTGTTGCATCGTAAAAGCGCGGGATCAGGTTGAGCAGCGTTGACTTACCGCAGCCGGTCGAGCCGATGATGGCAGTCGTTTCGCCGGGGCGGGCCGTAAAGCTGATGTGCTCAAGTGCGTCCTCCTCGGAGCCGGGATAGCGGAAGCTGACATCGTTAAACGCCACCACGCCCTCGGTACCGTTCTCCGGCAGGGACTTGGGGGCAGCGGGGTCGTGGATGGTGGCGTGGGTCGTGACAACCTCGTCAATGCGGTCGGCGGCCACACCGGCGCGCGGCAGCATAACGGCTACCATCGACAGCATCAGGAACGACATGACGATCTGCATCGTGTAGGTGATGAAGGCAATCATCTCGCCGACCTGCATCGTGCCCATATCCATGGCCTTGCCGCCGAACCAGACAATGAGCAGGCTTGTGCCGTTCATAATCAGCGTCATAAAGGGCATCATGGCGACCATTGTGCGGTTGGTGAAAAGCTGGGTGCGCATCAGGTCGGTGTTGGCACGGTCGAACCGCTTTTCCTCAAAGGCTTCGCGGCTGAAGGCGCGGATCGGCATAATGCCGGTCAGAATCTCGCGGCTGACAAGGTTCAGCCGATCCACAAGGGTCTGCATCTGCTTGAACTTGGGCATGGCCACATTCATCAGCACAGCGATGAGCAGCAGCAGCGCCGCCACCGCGACAAAGATGATCCATGTGAGCCCCGTGTTGCCGCCGGCCACATGCAGGATGCCGCCGATGCCGAGGATCGGCGCATAGGCCACCATGCGCAGCAGGATAACGCAGACGAACTGCACCTGCTGAATGTCGTTTGTCGTGCGGGTGATGAGCGATGCAGTGGAAAACTTCTCGATCTCAGCGTTGGAATAGCCGACAACGGTGCGGAACACATCGCGCCGCAGGTCGCGGCCGATGCCAGCCGACACGCGGGAGGCGATGAAGCCGACAGCGATCGCCACAGCGACCATCAGCAGCGTCAGGGCCAGCATCCGGCCGCCGGTGCGCAGCAGATAGCCCATCTGGACATCGTGGGCGATGCCCTGTGCCTCATATTCCAGCGCGACCAGCAGCATGGCCTGGCTCGACAGGCTGCTCGCCACCGAATCATCGAGAGAGGCAAAGGCGGCGGCCAGCTGGCTTTGCAGCATTTCCCGTGCGCCGGGGGCCTGAGACATCGCGGCAAACTGGGTCGCAACGGCATCGAGGTCGTAGGCTGTGGGGGTTACTGCATCGGCCGTGCCGGCGGCTGTGGCGGCATTCTGCGCGGCGGCCATGTACAGCACAATGTCAGGCGTGGCAAACGCGTTTTCCAGTTCCGACATGGCAGCGTGGCATCGTGAGAGAGGGTACGCACACCGTCGGCATCGGGGGCACTGTACCACTGTTCGGCCAGCGCGGCGTCCTGCTCGGACATAAGCAACTCCAGTGCCTGCAGGGTCGTGTCGCGGACAGTCTCGGGTACAGGGCTTTCAATGCCGCCCTGCTGGATGCCGATGTCCACGATCTTGCTGGTGTAGTCGGGCAGGCTCAGGTCGCAGTAGGCCTGTACAAACAGCAGCGCCACCACGGCGATGCAGGCCGCCCAGTGACGCCCAGCTGCTTAAATATCTTGATCATGCGCGGGGTCTCCTTTCCTGTTTGCAAGGTCTTGCTCCAAAGCATCGTTCTCGGCCACGATGGCGGCGAGGAAGGCGTCCTTCAGGGCCACCATCTGGGCCAGCTCCTCCGGGGTCAGCCGCGCCATAACGCGGGAGAAATAGCCGCTGATGGCCTGCTCCCCCGCAAGGCGGGCCTGCTCCCCTTCCGGGGTGATGCGCACGAGCGTTTTGCGGCGGTCATTGGGGTCGGTCTCACGCAGGATATGGCCGTCCTGCTCGAGCAGGCGCAGCCCGCGTGAGACGGCGGGCATCGGCTGGCGCATTGCGCGGGCCAGCTCAGACACATAGATGCTGCCGTCCTGCCCGGACTGCTCGATCTGGAAATGCAGATGCTCCAGCATACCAAGGCGGCAGCGCGGCTGGCTGGCCAGCGCTGCGCGCATCCCGCGCTTGCCCAGAGTGTTGACACGGCCGAGGAACTGGATCAGCCAGCCAAGGTCGGTATTTCGATGTCAGGCATTGCACACCTCCTGTTAATAGTTGTCATATGTTAATAATTTAAGCGAGATAATAATACACCCCCCTGCACAGCGATGCAAGGGGGTGCGGTGTGTTTTTAAAAATTGTTTACAAATGCGGGTGTCAGGGCTCCGCGCAGCTGATATTGCTCAGCGTGATGCCGCGGCAGAGGCTAAGCGGCAGGGTCACGGACGGCTTTTGGATCGTAATGTCCTTAAAGACGATATCCTCCACCGCATAGCCGGGCGTGTCAAAGCCGGCAATCTCCAGCGGGGCGGCATCGTGCCGGCTGCGGTCATGGTCCAGCACCTCGCCGGTCAGGGTCAGCCGCTCAAAGAAGCAATGGCTGAGCTTCGGCGGCGTTTCGGCGGGGGTGCCGTCATCGTTGTAGGGCACGCTGTGCAGCATGACGCGCGGGGCAATGCAGTCCTGCACGATTACGCCGCGCACATAGCCGCCGCGCTTGGGGGTAGCCTTGATCTCGATGCCCGACAGCGAGTTTGCAAGGTCGCAGTCCCAGATCTGCACATCCTCTACGCCGCCGCTCATCTCGCTGCCGATGCAGATGCCGTGGCCGCAGTCGCTGCGGCAGTCAAACACCCGGATGTGGGCGCAGGGGCGGCCGATCTCGTTGCCTTCGGGGTTCTTGCCGCTCTTGATGGCCACGGCATCGTCCCCTGTAAAGAACTCGCTGGCAAACAGTGTGCAGTTCGTCGAGGAGTCGGGGTCCCAGCCGTCACCGTTCCAGACGCCCTCCGATACAAAGGTGCAGTGGTCGGTCTGGATATTGTTGCAGTAGATCATGTGGACATTCCAGGACGGGCCGTTTTTGAGGGTGACGCCGCTGATCCAGACATTTTCACAGTTGCTCAGGTTGATAAGGCGGGGACGCACGCGGCCGGGGATCGTGTCGCTGTTCTCGCAGCTTTCGACCAGCTCCTTGTTGTCATCGAGGAAGCTCTTGATGCGCGCACGCTCATCCTCGATGATCTTGCGGGCCAGCGTCTGGCCGCCGCCGCAGATCGTGCCCTTGCCGCGGATGATGATGTTGCGGCAGTTCGGCCCGGTCTTGTGGTTCAGCTCACCGGCGTTGAGCAGGCTGGAATAGCAGCGCATCTCGATCCCCTCAAACCGGCTGGGGATGCGCGGGGCGTAGTCATGGATGTTGGTGGTGCCCTGCAGCACGGCACCCTTGGCAAGGTAGATCTCAAGATCGCTGTGCAGCCGCAGCGCACCGGTCAAAAAATCACCCGCCGGGATATAGAGAATATCGTCCGGGCCGCAGTCGTTGATGGCGCGCTGCAGATTGTCGGTGTTCAGCAGCTGGCCGTCACCGCGGCAGAAGTAGGGCGCAGCGGTAATGTCGATTCGGTGCTTTTCCTGCCCGAACTGCAGCGTGGCGGAGCCGACGCAATAGCTGCCGCTGACCACATCCACACGGAAGGTGCTGCCGTAGGACAGACCCTCGATCGTAAAATGGGTCTTGTCGGTGCGGCCGATGGCCTCGCCGTTGAGGGAGACCGTGTACTCCGCCCCGCGCGGCGCAGCGGCGGGCTTATCCCAGTACAGCACCGCGTAATCCTCGGTGCAGCGTATATTTAAACGGTTCTGTTTCATGTATGACATCCTTTGGTAAAGGGAGAAATTCATTAGTACACATATTGTACCACAGCCTGCAGGTTTATCCAATACCTTGGTATGCCAAAATACCGCGGTCAAAAACCGGCAGGTTTTGACAGTTTGCAGCCTTGACAAATCCGGGACCCGGCACACCGGGCAGGTTTTGCTTTTGCGGGTAAAATGTGGTAGAATAAGTCGATTGACAGGGGCGCGGGCTGCCCGCCCCGCTAATACCCAACGCCGCAGAAAGGAGGCCGCCATGGAGAAAACCGCGTTTGAGACCGCCCACATGGCGGCGCTGAACCCCCAGCAGAGGGCCGCCGTTACGGCCGTAGACGGCCCGGTGCTGTTGCTGGCGGTGCCGGGCAGCGGCAAGACCACCGTGCTGATCACCCGATTGGGCTACATGACCGAGGTCTGCGGCATCGCGCCGGAGTCTATCCTGACAATGACCTACACGGTGGCCGCCACGCAGGAGATGCGCGCCCGGTTTGCTGCGCGGTTCGGGAATGCCGAGGCGGCGCGGATGGAGTTCCGCACCATCAACGGCGTGGCGGCGCGTATTATCGCGCTCTACAGCCGGATGTACGGCCGCACCCCGCCCGACCTGCTGCAGAGCGAGAGTGAGACCACGCCGCTGCTGCTGCAGCTGTGGCAGAGCATCAACCATGAGTATGCCGCCGAAAGCACCCTCAAGGAGCTGCGCACAGCCATCACCTACATTAAAAATATGTGCCTGACCGATGCCGAGCTTGACGAGCTGGAGACGGACCTTGAGAATCTGCCGGAGCTGTACCGCGCTTACCAGCAGGCGCTCAGGGCGCGGCACAAGATGGACTACGATGACCAGCTCTGCTTTGCGCTGCAGATCCTGAACGGTGCCCCCGCCGTGGCGGCGGCGTTCCGTAAGCGGTACCGCTATTTCTGCGTGGATGAGTCGCAGGATACCTCCCGCGTGCAGCATGAGATCATCCGGGTGCTAGCGCAGCAGAGCGGCAACCTTTTTATGGTCGGGGATGAGGATCAGAGCATTTACGGCTTCCGCGCGGCCTACCCGCAGGCGCTGATGGACTTTGAAAAGACCTACCCCGGCGCGCGGGTGCTGCTGATGGAGGAAAACTACCGCTCGCGGGAGCCGATTCTGGCCGCTGCCAACCGTTTTGTAGCGCGCAACCGCTACCGCCGCCCCAAGACCATCGCCCCTACGCAGGGGGCAGGAGAGCCGATCCGGGTCGTGGAGGTGCGCCGCCGCGCTGACCAACTGGCCTTCCTGTTTGCGGAGGCGCAGCATTGCGAGGTCGAGACCGCGGTGCTATTCCGCAACCATGAGAGCGCGCTGCCCATCATCGACCTGTGTGAGCGGCGCGGCGTGCCTTACGGCTGCAAGGCGGTCGAGCAGACCTTTTTTACCAACAAGATCGTGCGGGATGTCGCGGATATTTTTGCGCTGGCAGCCCGCCCGGACGATGCCGATACCTTTCTGCGCTGCTATTTTAAGTTCGGTGTGCCGGTGACACGGGCGCAGGCGTTGTACGCCGCCGGGCAGGCACGGCAGCACGGGCAGGGCTGCTGGACAGCGCTGATCCATGAGGACAGCATCCGCCCGCGCACCCGCGCTGCGATGGCCGAGGTGGCCGCAGGGCTGGCCCGCCTGCCCCGCATGGCGGCGGACGATGCCGTGCGGTTTTTGACCGACCAGCTGGGCTACGGCAGGTATCTGGACAAAAACGGCATGGACCGCGCCAAGCTGGCTGTGCTGGAAATGCTGGGTGCTCAGGAGCCTACGCCCCGGCGGCTGCTCCGGCGGCTGGCGGAACTGCGCACCATCGTGCAGGAGCATGTCACACCGCCGGGGTGCAAATTTCTGCTCTCCACGATACACTCCGCCAAAGGGCTGGAGTATGACCGGGTGATCCTGCTCGATGTGCTGGACGGCATCCTGCCGGCCAAAGCCGGAACTGTGCTGCCGCACCCCCGCAGAGACGCGCCAGTATGAGGAGGACCGGCGGCTGTTTTATGTGGCGATGACCCGCGCCCGGCAGGAGCTGGTGCTGTTTGACTGCACGGCCGAGCGCTCGTCCTTTGCACAGGAGGTGCTTTCCGGTCTGCCGGGGCACCGCAGCCGCCCTGATGCCGTCCCCGCGGGGCACGCCCTGCCCCGGCGGCGGCGCGCAAGCCGCTGCCGCCCGTGGGACTATGGCGGCGATCACGGCGGTTGGGGCGCGGGTGCGCCATGCCGTGTTTGGCCCCGGCACGGTGGAAAGCGCAGAGGGGCGGCCGCGTGACCGTCCGCTTTGCCGCCGGTACAAGAACACTGGATGCCCGCGTTGTGGCCGACCGCCACCTGCTGTGGCCGGAGTGAAAGATATGCGCCTTCCCCTTTTGGGGGAAGGTGCCC
>ENA-OUNH01000236-OUNH01000236.1-human-gut-metagenome-genome-assembly--contig:-NODE-236-length-20236-cov-4.030384_pt1 | contig 20236 bp, 27 predicted proteins | sample MGYA00242806_ERZ504814 | MGnify/ENA primary metagenome ERZ504814 (study PRJEB26092, sample SAMD00036389) | human gut metagenome | host: Homo sapiens | study: EMG produced TPA metagenomics assembly of...
CTGTTCATATTCCGACAGATATGAAATTTCCACCGCAGGAGTAAAGGCTATTCTTTCTTCATCAACAAGTTTAAGTAATTCGGGTATTAAGTATGTCAGGCGGATATATCGCTGTATTTGTCTTGCACTGTCATCGACGGTTTCTGCAATCTTTTCATCTGTTCTTGACTTTGTGCCAAGTTGGCACGAAGTTTTCCCTTGATGTTTCAAAGCCTCTGATTTCATTTTGTAGGCAAAAGCTTTTTCACTCGGTAAAATATGCTCACGGTGTATGTTTGAATCCACCATTTGCACAATTGCCTCGTCTTTTGTAAGTTCTTTTATTATTGTTATCCCTAACGCTTTGCAGGCTTCAACTCGTCTGTGTCCGCTGATAATTTCATATTTACCCGCCGGAAAAGAACGAACTATTATCGGTTCAAGCAATCCGTTTTCTTTTATGCTTTCTGTTAATTCTTGTTGCTCAATTCCGCTTCTTTTCTTAAACGGATGATTTTCAAAGGGAACAAGCAAATCTATACTTATGTTTTTTATCATTTTAACCTCCATATATATTCTTTTCTCGGCCGGTAACAGTCTTAATCTTCTAAGTCTTATTACCTTCCGTTATTCGGAAATTAAGAAAACCGAAAATCAGAATTGTTTCAGATAGATAATGCTCGGCTTCCCCTGACCTTGTCTTTTGCGAATAATCAAATCTGCGACTTCAAGTTCGAAGAATAACTTGCATATCTTTTCGTGACCGAAATTGCTAGTTTTTCCTGAGCGGATTTTATTGTGAAATATTGATATACTCTGCCTTGTTTATCTATCCAGCCGTTTTTGACGGACAAATACATTCGGTCAAGCAAAAGCCCGTACAGCATTTTTGCATCTGTTGAAACCGATTTGTACTTTTCTTCAAATAACGCTTTCGGTACTTTGTAGAAAGCAAAATTTTTGGCGTCCGATGTTTTGAAATATTTGTTCACTGTATCACCTCTGTTTCTGTATTGATTTGGTGCCAAAATCGGTAATTTTTCTTTTGTATCGGCTATTTATTGAAAACAAGTATCGCTACATCAAATTAACCGCTGTCATCATATTCACGGCAATTTTTAACGCTTTTTGCACCTCTTTTGGATTTGTACTTCGGGCAGAAAACAACGATTGTCTTGTGGCTCTGCTTGCATTTGTTTTTGCATTTAAGACAAAGGCTGTTGTATATTCGTCTGCCTGTTTCGGGATTTATGAAAAAATCCCATTCTTGCTTTGCTTTCTTTGATAATCTCGGCATTGTAAAAACTCCTTTCACTTGTTTGAACCGGGAGAGGCATTTTGCACCCCCTATTTGCAAATAAATTTTCCCTCTCACTTGGTAGGCAACGAAAACGGTCAAAAATTAACCCTCTGACAAATATTTTTTTATTACCCCTTCACTTGTTAGAACTGAGAACGCTTTTGGGGGGGTGTTTTTGAAAAAATTTATATTATTTAATATTTACCTCTCTATTCATTTGGACAAGAGGTGTCAAAATGCACACCCATTTTCTTGATTTGCAAAACATTTTTATTTACCCCCTCACTTGTTTGAACAGGGGGAAGCGTTTTGTACCACCATAAGATGAAAAAGTTAAAAAATTAAAATAACCGCCTGTATGTTCAGACGGCTATTTATTAGTCAATTTGATTTTTTGAGAGTTTTAAAGTATAATTAAGAAAAAGATTTATCATTTTGATATACAACAGATTGTGATTTAATTTTGTTATGTAGGTGGTGGGATGATGTATAATCCACAGATAGAAACATTTATAAAGGTTGCGGACGCAGGAAGTTTTAACAAAGCGGCAGAGGAATTGTATATCACGCCGACTGCCGTTATTAAGCAAATCAATTTGCTTGAAAGCTCACTTGGCTTGGTTTTGTTTGAGCGTACGCACCGTGGGTTGATACTGACTAACGCAGGCAAGTCGCTTTATCAGGACGCTAAGTACATTATTGGTTATTGCAAGGACAGCGTTGTCAGGGCGAAAAACGCAATGAGCGAAGGCGAAAATATTATTCGTATCGGCTCGTCACCTACAACTCCTGCCCAATTACTTATGCAAATGTGGCCGAAAATTCAAGAGCAATGCCCGGATATAAAATTTGAAATTGTTCCATTTGAGAACACACCCGAAAACGCAAAAGAAATACTTGCGAATTTGGGAAAGAACATTGATATTATCGGCGGAATATTTGACGACACAATGCTTAAACTCAGAAAATGCGAGGGCTTGCAATTATCCTGTGAGCCGTTTTGTTGTGCCGTATCCATTCACCACAAGCTTGCACAAAAGGATAAGCTTCAAATCAGCGATTTATACGGCGAAAATTTAATGCTTATGCACCGTGGCTGGAGCAATTATGTTGACCAATTGCGTGACGATATTTGGCAAAATCATACGCAGATTCATATTGTTGATTTCGATTTTTACAGTATGAGCATATTTAACAGATGCGAAAACACGAACGATGTTTTGCTTGCGATACCGGGTTGGGCAAATGTTCATCCTCTGCTGAAAGTTATTCCTGTTGAGTGGGAATACAGCATTCCGTACGGTCTTTTACATTCGATGACTCCAAGCGAAAATGTTCGACGGGTTTTAGATGCGGCTAAGAATATAGTTAAAACTAAATAAGCAGTTATAACCCAAAGGTATATACTGAATAACAAAACGAGACTTCATACGAGGTCTCGTTTTTCTTATAATATAGTTGAAAAAAAACAACGAAGGAGTAGCAGATATGAAAAAGTTAAAAGCACTGCTTGTAAACAGCAGTCCGAGAGCAAAGGGCTGTACTTACACGGCATTGACCGAACTAAAAAACACATTGGAGCAAGAAGGTATGGAGGTTGAGCTTATCCATGTAGGTCACAAGGATGTGCACGGTTGTATCGCTTGTAGAAAATGTAAGGAAATTGGTAAGTGCGTATTCGATGATATTGTAAACGAGGTTGCACCTAAATTTAACGAGGCAGACGCTTTTGTTATCGGAGCACCTGTTTATTACGCATCTCCTGCCGGTGGAGCAATCGCATTTCTTGACAGATTGTTTTTCAGTACGGCGAATGTTGATAAGACAATGAAAGTTGGCGCAGCAGTAACAACCTGTCGCAGAGGTGGTAACACAGCATCATACGATGTGCTCAACAAATATTTTTCAATCAGCTCTATGCCGATTGCCACAAGTCAGTATTGGAATATGGTTTACGGTGGTCAGGCAGAAGAAGTTTTGCAGGACAAAGAGGGCTTGCAGACTATGAGAACGCTCGGCAAAAACATTGCTTTTATGGCAAAGAGTATTGCACTGGGCAAGGAGCAATTCGGACTGCCCGAAAAAGAACAGATTACATTTACAAATTTTCACCACTAAGGAGAAATAATGGATTACAAAATTTTAGGCAAAGACTTAAAGGTATCGGCTGTCGGTCTCGGATGTATGGGAATGAGCCACGCTTACGGCTCACCTGCCGATAAAAATGAAATGTGCGAGCTTATCACAAAGGCTGTTGATTTAGGCTATAACTTTTTTGACACGGCAGAGATTTACGGTACGGCAAATAATCCACACGATAACGAGGAACTTGTAGGCAGAGCGTTAAAGCCATACCGTGATAGGGTTATTATCGCAACAAAGTTTGGCATTGAATTTGACAAAATAAGCAATGCCACAAACCCACCTCTTATACCCAATTCAAGACCGGAGGTTATCAGAAAATCGGTTGAAGGATCGCTTAAAAGACTTGACACAGATCATATTGATTTATACTATCAGCACCGTTTCGACCCTAATGTTCCTATCGAAGAGGTAGCAGGAGTAATGGCAGATTTGATTAAAGAGGGTAAAATAACGCATTGGGGTATGAGCGAAGCGACCGAGGAAAATATAAGAAAAGCAAATTCGGTTTGTCCGCTGACTGCTATACAAAATCGCTACTCAATGATGGCAAGGCATTATGAATCGCTGTTTCCTGTTCTTGAGGAGCTTAATATCGGTTTCGTTGCATTTTCGCCGCTTGCAAATGGATTTTTAAGCGGTAAGTACAACGAAAACTCAAAGTTTGAAAAAGGCACGGATTACAGAACAGTTATGCCACAGTTCACTGTCGACAGTGTTCGTCAAAATAAAGAATTGCTTGAGCTGTTAAACACGCTTGCAAAGGATGAAAACGCAACGCCTGCACAAATTTCGCTTGCATGGATGATGTGCAAAAAACCATATATAGTACCTATTCCGGGTACAAGAAAGCTTGACAGACTGATTGAAAACGCAGGCTCGGCAGATATTATATTAACGAGCGATGAGGTATCAGCGATTGATAATAAGCTTGATAATATAAATATGTCCGCTGTTTTCGGTGGGTCGAAAGTGATAAAAAAGAGGAAGTAATTATGGTATTTTATTTCACCGCAACGGGCAACAGCCTTTATGTTGCAAAGTGTATTGACGAATATCCTGTCAGCATACCGCAGGTTATCAAAAAATTCGTCAATCTATTCAGACAACCAAATCGGTATTGTTTGCCCTGTTTATTGCGGCGAAATACCGAATTCGGTAAAAGAGTTTTTAAAAAAATCGAAGTTTGATACAAAATATATGTATATCATTTTAACCTATGGCAACAGTGCAAGCGACTGCCCCGAGTTTACATATAACGAGTTTAAGGCTCTCGGTATCAACTTTGATTATATAGATACCGTTCACTGCGTTGATAATTACCTGCCTGTTTTTGATATGGCAGAAGAAAAGAAAATTGACAAAGATACAGATGTTCAAATTGCACATATAATCAAGAACATCAGACTGATGAAAAAAGGTGTTCCAACTGCAATAGACGCAGACAGGAAACTCCACAAGCAAGTGGCAACGCTGAATAAAATCATTCCGTCATTTAATAACGGCAATATGATTAAAATAACCGATAAATGTATCGGCTGTAAGGTCTGCGAAAAGGTTTGCCCGACAGGCAATATAATTGTGCTGACGGATTACGCACAAAGGCGAAGCAAAAAATGCGAATACTGCCTTGCCTGCGTTCACGCTTGCCCTCAAAAGGCAATTATCATTAAGCACGAGAAAAACAAAAACGAGCGATACAGGAATGAAAATGTATCACTCGATGAAATAATTAAATCAAATTTTCAGGATAGGAGAGAAAGCTATGAATAATTTTATTTTTGAAAATTCGTCAAAGGTATATTTCGGTGAAGGCTGTGTAAAAGAATATCTTTCAAATATTCTTTCAGCTTACGGCGACACGGTTATGCTCTGCTACGGCGGTGGCTCGATTAAGAAAATGGCATTTATGACGAGGTTATAACCGTACTCAAAAAAGCAAACAAGGCAGTTGTTGAGTTTAGCGGTATTCCGTCAAATCCGACTTACAGCAAGGTGCTTGCTGGGGTTAAGCTTGCTAAAGAAAACAACGCCGATTTGATTCTTGCAGTCGGCGGCGGAAGTGTTATGGACTGCTGTAAGGCAATTTCACTCGGTGCAAAATATGACGGCGACATTTGGGCTGACTTCTGGGCAAGACCGGGTGTGATTGATTTTGAACCGTTGCCGCTTGGTATGATCGTCACTGTTTCAGGCACGGGCAGTGAGTGTAACGGCGGTGCCGTAATCACAAACGAAGAACTTAAAATCAAAACAGGCAAAGACTATCCTCAGCTTAACGCAAAATTCGTTATGCTTGATTCGACCTACACCTACAGCGTTCCTGAATTTCAAATGGTGTCGGGTGCTTTTGATACGCTTTCACACATTATGGAAATTTATTTCAGCGAGCCGAATGAAAGCAATGTATCGGACGATATATCCGAGGCTCTTATGAAAAATGTTATCACCAATTTGCGTGTCGCTATCAAAAATCCCGAGGACTACACAGCAAGAAGTAACCTGATGTGGGACGCAACAATGGCAGAAAACCGTATCATCAAACTTGGCAAAAAGACGGATTTTGAATGTCACCAAATGGAGCACCAGCTCGGCGCATACACTAACTGCAACCACGGTGCAGGTCTTGCCGTTCTTCATCCTGTTTATTACAGACATATTTGCAAGGCAGGCGAAAAGAAATTTGCTCAGTTTGCAGTTAATGTTTGGGGCATTTCAAAAGACGGCAAAACAGACGAAGAGCTTGCAAAGGCAGGTATTGAGGACCTGGCAGATTTTATTAAGGAAATCGGTATGCCGACAACCTTTAAGGAACTTGGAATTGATGAAAACATCAACCTTAAAGAAATTGCAGACTCATGCGGCATTGTACCGGGTGCATACAAAAAGATGACACACGAAGAAATTCTTCAAATTTTTGAAGAATGCAAATAACTATTTAATCTAAATCTAATTTTAGATATTTAAATTTTCAAACAGAAAAGGAGTAATCAGTATGAAATTTATAAAATTAAACAATGGCGTAGAAATGCCTATGCAGGGTATCGGAACATTTTTGCTCACACCTGACGAGGCAGAGGCATCGGCAAACTACGCTCTCAAAAACGGATGTCAGCTTATTGATACAGCAAATGCTTATTGCAACGAAAAAGCAGTAGGCAGAGCAATGAAAAACGCAGGCACTGACCGAAAAAATATTTTTCTTGAAACAAAGCTTTGGCCGTCATTTTATGAGCAGGACGATGCAGTAGACAAAACTCTTGAAAGACTTCAAACAGATTATATTGATTTGCTTTTAATTCATCAGCCTGCCGGAAACTACATTGCAGGATATAAGCAAATGGAAAAGGCATACAAGGAAGGCAAGGTTCGTGCAATCGGTCTTTCAAACTTTAACGAAAAGGAGATTTGCGAAATCCTAAATATCTGCGAGGTTAAGCCGTCCGTTCTTCAAACCGAGGTGCACCCATATTATCAGGAAAAGGAGCTTAAAAAGTTCCTTTCTCACGAGGATATTAAAATTCAGGCTTGGTATCCGCTGGGCCACGGCGATAATGCACTTCTCAATGAACCACTCTTTAAGAGCCTTGCGGAAAAATACGGTAAGTCGACAGCTCAAATCATTCTTCGTTGGCATATTCAGGAGGGCAACATTATTATTCCGGGTTCAAAGAACAGCAACCATATAAAGGCTAATTTTGATATTTTTGATTTTTCACTTACTGATGAAGAAATGGCAAAAATATCATTACTTGATAAGGGTGTAAGATATTATACCTCAACACCGGAAATGCTTAAAAAGTATGTCGAGATGATACCGCCTGTTGACGAACAAAAATAATTAAACTAAAGGAGATTAAGATTATGAAAAAATTAACCTCAATTCTTTTGGCACTTGTGCTTGTGTTTTCTTTCGCAGCTTGCTCTAATAATTCAAGCGATAATTCAAATACAACCTCAAGCACTTCACAAGCGGCAGATACTTCAAAATCTACCGATGAAAATACCCAAAATTCTAATACAAGTTCAAAAATATTAGTTGTTTATTATTCTGCAACAGGTAGCACAAAAGCTGTTGCAGAAACTATAGCTGACACTTCCGGAGCAGATTTGTTTGAGATTACACCTGTTGACCCTTACACAAGCGATGACCTTAACTGGACTGATGACAACAGCCGTGTAAGTGTTGAGCACAACGACGAAAGCAAGCGTGATGTACCACTTACAAAGACTACGCCTGATAATTGGGCAGATTATGATACAGTATTTATCGGCTATCCGATTTGGTGGGGCATTGCTGCTTGGCCTGTAAACAATTTTGTTAAGGGCAATGATTTCAGCGGCAAAACCGTTATTCCATTTTGCACATCAACATCATCAGGCTTAGGTCAGAGTGGTGACCTTTTAGCAGATATGGCAGGCACAGGCAATCGGCAGGACGGCGAAAGATTTTCTTCAGGTGCCTCATCAAGCAAGGTTGAATCTTGGGTAAACGGTCTTGACCTTAAATAAAATCCACAAATTTACAGTTGTGCTTTTGGCGGTTACTGTTACGGTGACTACGCTTTCAGCTTGTTCAATTAAAAGCAATTCTCCGAGCAGTTATACAACAAATACAACAGCCGAAAGCTCGTCAAAAGCACAAGCTACTCAGCCTGCCGAACAAAATTATGCCGTCACAAACGGCACGGACACTTACCGTGGCTTTAGCGTTAACAATATTTTGCACAGTGAAAATAACGGCGATATTCATTTTAATCTTTATATTCCAAAAAGCTATGACGGCAGTAAGGCTTACGCTCTTTTCATCACCTTGCCCGGTTATGAGGGCTTGTACTTTCAAGGTGTCGGTGTAAATATCCGTCAGGAAAACTTTGGCTTTGAGGCACAAAAATATAAAAGTAATATGATTATTGTCGCACCTCAGTTAAACGGCTGGGACGAAGACTCAGCAGATGAAACTATCGTTCTTGTCGAATATCTCTTGTCTGCCTACAATATAGACAAATCAAAGGTTTATATAGAGGGTTATTCAGGTGGTGGCGAAACTGCGTCGCAAGCAGTCGGCAAGAGACCTGATTTGTTCACGGCATATTTGCAGGTCAGCTCTCAATGGGACGGAGAATATGAAAGCGTTGCAAAAGCAAAACTGCCCGTTTATATAGCTATCGGCAGAGATGACGAATACTACGGCTCGAAAAAATCTCAAAATGCCTACGAGACGCTCTATAATCTCTACAAAAAGCAAGGCTTGACCGAGGATGAAATCAACAAAATTCTTGTTCTTGATATTAAAGAAAGAGATTATTTTACAAGCCGAAACGCTCCAAACGAACATGGCGGAGGCGGACTTTTCGCCGAGGACGATGCCATTATGTCTTGGCTTTTCGGCGAACATTAAATTATTAAGAGGGTAATATTATGAAAATTCTTTTTATTAACGGCAGTCCGAACGAAAACGGAAATACTGCTAATCTTGCCTCAATTCTTTTGAACGGCAAGGAATACGAAACACTTAATTTAACTAACTTAACAATCGGCTCATACGGTCAAACTTTACCTTATGACGGACTTGACAGAGTGATTGAAAAAATGAAAGAGGCTGACACAATCGTTATCGGTTCTCCGCTTTATTGGCACAATATTTGCGGCTCTGTTCGTAATGTTTTAGACCGTTTTTACGGCAAGGTTGACGAGAGCGAGCTCTTAGGCAGAAAGCTATATTTTGTATTCCAAGGTGCGGCACCCGAAAAGTGGATGCTTGACGCAGGCGAATACACGATGAAACGCTTTGCCTCTCTTTATGGTATGGAATATATGGGAATGGCAACGAACAGCAAAGAGGCTGAAGACTTAAACAAAACCGTATGAATTCAAAAACAAAATTAAAACTAAAGCCGATAATTGATATTTTAATGACATTTGCTCTGCTTCTTTTGATGTCCTACGAGCTTTTAGGTTCAACTGCACACGAGGTAGTTGGCGTTGCTATGTTTGTGCTTTTTGTTGTTCATCACGCACTCAATATAAATTGGGCAAAGCATTTAACAAAAGGCAGGCAAACACCTATAAGAATTTTTCAAAATATTCTTGTTTTGATTGTACTTATATCATTTGTCGGCTCAATCGTCAGTGGGGTAATTGTTTCAAGGCATCTGTTTACATTTTTGAATATAAAATCAACCTATGCAGCGAACAGAATCCATATGCTTTCTGCATATTGGGGATTTATATTTATGTCGCTCCACCTCGGACTTCATTTCAATATGATTTTGCTAATGATAAAAAAGAAAAAGCAACTCTCACCAAAAGTGAAGATTGCTTTCAAAATAATATTCATACTCATTTTTGCATACGGAATTTACGCATTTTTCAAACGGGATATAGCATCTTACCTGTTCCTGAAAAATCAGTTTTTCCTCCTTGGCGATAACGAACACCTACTGCTTTATCTCTTTGACTATATGTCAATAATGTTTTCCTTTGCAACATTGAGCCACTTTGTTTTTTCAATATTAAAGTCGAATACAAAAAGCGGGTCTTAGGGTGTCCCTAATGAGAAATTACCGTTTGGATAACCAAATGGTCTGCTCGCTAAGATTGTGCATTGCAACTTGGCAAATAAAATTTAAGGCACAGCCTACGGAAATTTTCTCCGTAAGTTGTGCCTTTTTCTCATTTATAAATCACTTGTTCATTAACGATTTCTGTTGCTCTGTTGCGAATATTATTCATCTTTTGCACCCACAACATCATATTTTCGGCTTTGAGTTTTTCCGTAACTTGTTCCTGCTCAGCAAGTGATTTTATTGTCTGTTCAAACAAATTCTCTGCCTGACGCTCAACATCGGCAAGGTAATTGTAAAGCTCACCCGATGTAAGAAGATTGTAATAAAGCACTCGATGACTTGATTTCAAATAGCGTCTGTGCCTCACTGCCCACACACTGATTTGCCTTTGGTTTTCATCAAGTAGCGTAAGATTTGGCAAAAGATAATCGCCTTGTTGCGAATAACTACCGCCTATATTTTCAAAATTTGTTTTCATATCGAAGCCTCCTTGTATTTGGTAATTTAATTATACCGAATGCAAAATAAAATGACGAATGTGCAAATTTCTGATACAGAAAAAGGCTCTGACCTTTTACAGTCAAAGTCTCATCTGCCATTGCAATGCCTTAGTTTTATTAAGGTTTATCATACTGCCTTATAAAACCTCAGCATTAGGCTGGGGCGTTTTTTTCTGTGGAAAAGAAGTGAAAATGGCGATATAATATACAAAGGAAGGTGAGAGAGATGTATGGAATAGGCTTTTATGATGAATACTTAAAACGAATGGGTAATTTAAAAGATAAATCTGATATGGCAACACCATATAAAATAGAATATCTGAAAAAATAATAAAGAATAATAAGGTGTATAAGTATATTTCGTTTCAAGAGAATGCAGATATTAAAATACAAACTTTAAAAGATAATAAAATATGGTTTTCATTTTATAAAACTTTGAATGATGAAACAGAATTTAGTATTGATTATAAGATGAAAAAAGTCGTAGATAGAACAGGATATAGCAAACAGCATATAGAATTTCTTATTAATTATCTTACGGAAATGTATGATGTGTTTTCACTAACATACGCATATGAAGATTATATGTGGGATGAATATGCATCAAATGGGAATGGTGTATGTATAGAATATAATATTGGTAATTATGATTTTTGTATCCAGTTGAATATTGCGATAAAGATACAATTGATTTCACAGAGATGGTTATTAATTCTTTAAAAATGGTGGTGCTGAATTATCTATAATTCCATGGGTTATTAAAAATCAGTATAATAAGACATCGAATCTAGACTCCACGAAAGAAAAGGAAATAAGAATGTTATATTGTCCATATGATTTAGCTAAATTTAATAATGGCATACTTGAATATGATATAAAAGAGCGAATGAGATATAAGGGAATAGCAAAATTGTATACAGATTTTAATATGGCTATTTCGCAAATAATGATTGGAAGCAAATGTAGTGAAAAGATTAAAAGAGAGTTGATGTGCTATTGTGAAACCAATAAAATAAAGATTGAATATGTTTAAATAAATTATTAATGGAGGAAAAATATGAAACCTATATCTATTTCTGAAAGAATGATGTTTAATACAGTTCGTTTAGTTGCAAGTGATAGATCTTCAGGGACAGGCTATTTTTATAATTTTATGATTGATAATAAAATTGTTCCAGTTATTATTACAAATAAGCATGTTGTTAATTATAATGCAAATGAAACTATGACATTTTATTTGCATTTGCGTAATGGTGAAAATGAAAGTAATGAGAGTTATCAAGTAACGTTGACATTAAATTGGATATTTCATTCAAAAAGATTTGTGTTTTTGCTTTGTTAATCCGGTGTTTGAGTTTGTAAAAACAAACAGGTAAGGACGTATTTTATATTGCCATAGATGAAACTATACTACCATCTCAAAAAGTGCTGGAAGAATTATCAGCTTTAGAAGAATTAGTTATGGTGGGGTATCCGATTGGACTGTGGGATAAAAATAATAATTTCCCTATATTTAGAAAAGGGTATACTGCATCTCATCCGGCAATAGATTTTAATGAGTCGGGTATTGGATTAGTAGATATGGCTTGTTTCCCAGGGTCATCGGGTTCTCCTATATATATATTAAATGAAGGTGGATATAAAGACAAAGTAGGAAATCTTAACTGGGGACAAAGTAGAATTATTTTCATCGGAACTTTATTCTCAGGACCAATATATGATGCTACAGGGAAATTGGTAGTAACAGATATACCAACATCAAATCAAGTTGTGGAATCACATACTGGCGTTATGGTGAATTTAGGGTATTATATAAAATCTAGTGAAATATTAGAATTTAAGAATATTATTAAAGAGATACTTGAACAAGGAGAATAAATTTCTTAGTAGTAAGCATACCTCGTTTTACTACTAACAGGTAGTAACAACGTACTCAATTCTGCTCTGATTTGCCACAATCTGCATTTTCAGAGCATATCATCATAACCCCGGAAACCCTTGCAAAACAGGGCATTCCGGGGCAAAATAAGGAGAAACAAAACAATGATAAAAATATTATTTGTTTGCCACGGCAGAACTCCATGACTACTCGCAACCCTCGGAATAATGGGGTAAACTGGGACATAATTTGGCGTCCGCCGGGGGTGAGACTACCAGGAGACTACAAATAAACGACTTTAAATTCGGGAATGTAGGGGCAATCGTTAATCGGGTTCTACCAGGTGACTACTACACTTCAAAATTAAAAGTTTTCTTTCCATAATATATGGATTTGTTCTCTTGCACCGCCCACGTGGAGACGGTAGTACTGCTTTCCCACAAAAAGCCAGACGGACATATCAACGTAAAAGTTGAGTTTGGTGAGGGTGAGGGAAAAGTTCCGCTTGATAATATAGCAAAAAGAGCCGAAACATACAAGCCCAAAGAGCGAGTGACCTACAAAATGATAAAGGAGTACATAGAAGCTAAATACGGCTTCAAAGTACATACCGCATATATTGCAGAGGTAAAGAGAGATTTAGGCTTGCCGATGTACGATGCTCCTAATGCGGTAGAGGAATTAAAACAGCCGAGGAAGCATCCGACAGCGGAGAAAGTGGAAGCGATAAAGGATGCATTGAAGCATTTTGATTTGATTTAAATAGATTTAGATAAGGAGGGGTTGAGGTGAAACTAAAGAAGATAGCAATTACAAATTATAGACAGTTTCAAAATGCAGTTATTAATTTTGATGATGAATTGACGATTTTAGCTGGTGCTAACAATAGTGGAAAAACGTCTATTATTGAATTGTTCAAAAGAATTTTTAAAGATAAGAATTTTTCAAAAGAGGATATTTCAGCAGAGTACTACTCAAAGTTACAGTATGACTTTATATCTTGTATAAATTATATATATCTTTTTAACTATCTTTTTATATCTTCTTAAATGTCCGCAAAGCCTTATTTTATCGGCTCTACGGGCATTTTGCTTTTGTGGTAAACCTCACATATCTAGGTCTATCTTTTTATATTTTCGCTATCAAGCGTGGTTAAAATCGTGGTAAATACTTCTATGCGATTAAACGCTGAACCTCTGATTTTACAGTATCTATGGACGCATGAGCATACCAGTTCATTGTGATACTGATATTTGAATGTCCCATGATATACTGTAAATCTTTCGGGTTCATGTTCTTGCTTGCCAATCTTGTGCAGAATGTATGGCGTAGCGTATGCGGTGTGATATGTGGCAAAGGGCTATCCTTATGGTGCTTGTTGTATTTCTTTACCATACGGACAAAAAGCATATTGTAATCAATCGCAACTTTGGGCTTGCCTTTCTGATTGACAAATAGGAAGTTGCCCCGTCCGTCTATCACAAATGGTTCTGCCTTTGGGCGTTTCTTCATAACCCGTTGAAATGCTTGTATCGTTTCCTTGCTTAATGGCACTTGCCTTGTTCCGCTTTTTGTCTTAGGCGTTTCAATATAATAACCTTGTTCCTTGCTCTTTAGTAACTGGTGGTCGATAACTACAACCTCATGGATAAAATCAACGTCCATGATTGTCAGTCCGCACAGTTCCGAGATACGAAGTCCTGTCTTTAACAGTATCAGCACATCATCATAATACTTGTGATACACATTGTCTGTCTTAATAAATGACAATAAGGCTTGTTCCTGTTCCTCTGTCAATGCGACTTTCTCTTTGGTATCATTTTCTAGGACTTCACTCAACTTGAAATCAAAAGGGTTTTTCCTTACACAATCGTCTTGTATGGCGATATAGAATGACGCTTTTAACGAGCGTTTATGGTTGTTAATGGTGTTATAGGAAAAGCCTTTGTCTTTCATGCGTAACGCCCATTCCTTAGCGTCAGAGGGTTTTATCGTATCAATGCTCCTAGCACCTAACTTGTCCTCTTTCAATAACCGCATGAGCTGTTCCCGTTGTTTCTGTGTGCTTTTCTTCACGTTTGCCCTCTGTGCGTTCTGTTTGGCGTAGAGTTGGCAAAGCGTCATTTTCTTGCCTGTGCTGTCGATACCGTCCTCAATATCCCGTCTTATCTGCTGTTCCAGTTCACGAAGTGAGGGTTTTTCCCGTTTTCCCTTTGGTGTCGGGTCTGTGTGTGTCAATCTCCAAGCATATACATATTTTGTGTTTCCAAATGCGTCCACATATTTATATAAGTATTTTCCGTCTGTTCGTTGGCTCTCTCCAGTATGCAGGATACGTCCTTTGCTATCCCGTCTTTTTTCTTTCATGGTGTCTGCTCCTTTCCTTATTGGAAAGAGCCTTGATATGACTTGTGTTTATCATAACACATACAAGGCTCATTTGCATTAGATTGCGTCCAATTTGTCAATGACCTTTTCAAACTGTCGGCGTTTAATCTGTATGCGGTTGCCATTCATAATGAGCCAGCCAGCGCCCTTGTTTTCCTCTGCCAAGTGTCTTAACTTGTTTTCTCCGATACGGAAATACTTTGACGCTTCTTCAATGGTAAGGGTGTATTTTTCCCATACAGGAATATCGTTGTTATTCATCAGATACCCCCTTTCCCATGTTTCGTGTCATACTGGATATAGGGGATAAGGTCGGTGCGGTCTATCCTCTGTAAGTGGGCGGTTAGTTTGCTGGAAAGGGAATTACTGTATCTTGCCTTATCAAGCATAGTTCCCACTTTTTCCAGTCCACCTAATGCGTCATGTTCTTCCAAGAAGTAAAAACTTTTGACAGCGGAAATCACGCCACCCTCTGTGAGCCATTGCTGTGTTTCTTCAAGGGAATTTTGCTGTTTTGGTACTTGCAGTTTTAAGACTTCCACAGCCCCTAAAAAGCGTTCCCAAAACCGACAAGTTTTCCACCTGCTCTTATTACTTTCGTTTCTGTTTGGTACGACAAAGCGTAGGTTGTTTGCCAATAGCCCGAAAGCCAGTTCTCCAAGTTCCAGCGGTCTGTCCTTGAATGTCATGGCAAAAGCATGAGCCTTATCATCACGCAGTTGCATTTCTGTCCGTTTCCAACTGTCGACTTCCTCAAGCGTCTTATTATGTTTTGAACAGACTTCCTTATCCTTATCATAAAAGCGATAGGACAATCCCGATTTTCCAGCACCGATATAAACAGTCTTTGCGGTGTCGAAATCATCAAACTTGCTTTCGTCAAAGTGGTAGCCCTCACTATTAGAAATAAATTCCTCTTTTTCGCATTTCTTCTTTATCTGCTCTATGGTAAAGAATGGCTTTTCGTTCTTATCATCAATGGCAATATCAAGTCTTGTGAAATGGAAATTATCCAGTCCGTATCTTCGCTCACAGCGTCGGAACATATCCCCAAAGGTATAATTCCTACTGTCGAGAATACGGAAAATATCATCACAACCTCTGCCAGTCATAACAAGATAACAGCCTAACCCTTGTGGGTTGTCCTCTGTTTTCCTTGCGTTCCCCGATACATAAATATCTCCAATCTGCCAGCGTGCTTGATAGGTTTTGTATTTAATGCTTGCCGGATAGACATTGAAAATATCAGTCGGTAAACCTAAAATGTGCATGATTACATCTTCAGCGGTTACAGTATCAAATACAATACTGATGTAATCAATCTTAACGGATAAATTTTTGTGTGTAGTTATAGTGCATTACTCCTTTCGTACTTCCCGTTTTTTGCGAGGTAAAAATCGTGTTTTTCCTTTATTTATCACAGTTTCTAGGTACTATGACATGTATGCGCAGGGCGGTGTTACATATACGCCCTTTATGAACGCCTAAAGGCGTTCCCTTTCCAAAAGGAACTGTCTGTCCGAAACACGTCTGGGGGACGTGCCCCGTCCAGCCAGCCCCTTTTGGAAACCACTATTTTCTGTCTGATAGTCCACGTTTATTCATTCTATCAAAATGAAAATACATCTTTTCTATGCTTACTCAAGCGTGTGATTGACCCTAGCGTGCTTAATCACTCTATCTGATACGATAATAACGCTATCAGAATTACTTGTCAAGAAGTTTTTGTTGACTTTTTGATATACATTAAGTATGATATGCTTATAAATACCAATAAAAGCAATGAAAGGAGTGTTTATACTGAGTTATGGAGCATTACGAAAAGAAAATCAGTTTCTTAGGAGAAAATATACAGACCATAAGAAAGCACAGAGGAATGAAACAACAGGAACTTGCGGACAAAATCGGTATCAATATGCAGAGCCTTTCCAAGATTGAACGGGGTGTAAATTATCCTACCTTTGATACATTAGAAAAGATAATGGACGTGCTGGGTGTAACCCCAAATGAATTACTGTCGGGAGAATGGAAGTATGTTAATCAAGCCGAAAAGGAAGTCTGCCAGTTTTTAAGAATTGAAGAACGACTAAATGCAGAATTAAAACATGGGCATTATGACAACTTCTTTGACAGCGAGGAAGAATGGCTGGAATATGAGTTGGAAAAGTTACGGGAATATATTACCGACTACATCAACGGAAAAAGCATTGTAGCGTCCGACCTTTATCCAATCAAAGAATTTATCCAGCATTTGAAGTTTCAAAAACTGTTAGACCACTATGATGATTTATACAGCATGGATATGTTCGGGGAAAGCATAGAGGGACATAAATATAGGACACCTTATCAAGTCGTAAAAATGATAAACCCCAATTCAAAAGAAGATATGGAATTATTACGGGAAGTATTGAAAAATAACCATTTTGATGATGAGGACGAATAACTTTTTTCCTCTTTGTAGAAGATACAGCAAACAAAAAGCCCAGTAAAGAGTGCAAAGCACCACCAATGGTGGCAAGGCTCTTGACAGGGCTTTTTCTTTTCTGTGGTGGGTAATCAAGAGGAAGAAAAGATAAAATTTGATTTGTGGTAAATCGGATAATATCAATGAAATTGTCACGGTACAAGTTTGGGCTATATAAGGAATAGCAACTGGAAGATTGTTGGATAAAAGAAAAAGGCTTGCAGTTCTGTATTGATTTGCAAGCCTAAATATATTATTTATACTTCTGGAAAATCCCGACTAATAAAGTATCTATCGCTTCAGCTAATTCAAATCTAACTTTATCTGAGGCAGAAAAAGCGTTTCCTAATTGCAAAGTTGTATAACCGTGAATTATTCCAGTAAGCATATTTAATATTTCAAGTGTTTTGTCTTTGTTAAGACTGCACGATTGGATAAGAGTAGTTAATAATGAAAGATAGTTGTTAAAAATGGTTGCTGTTTCCTCTGTTCCGTGCCACACAGCCCATTGAATTGTTTCATAAACTCCGGGGTGTTCAATCATATAGTTTAGGTATTCGATAGAAACTAACTTAATTGCTTCTTTCCCTATTTTTCCAACGGCAATTTTCATCATTCTTTCATTCATGTCACGCATACCATTATGAGCAACTTCTAAAAGAAGATTATCTAAACTTTCTATGTGATTATATAAAGATGGTGTACGAATGTTTAATTTTTGAGCAACAGCTTTTAACGAAACGTTATTTAATCCTTTTTCATCTGCTAAGTCTGATGTTGCTTTTATTACTGCTTCTTTAGTGGTTTTCATAGTTATGCACCTCATTCAAAATATCATACAAACACAATTCTAGCTAATTGAATTAGTGTAGTCAATAACACAATTAGAAAATTATGATTATTTATTGACTTTCCTACAAAAACATTTTAAAATACTAATTGAATTAGTTAAATAACTATTTGAAGTAGTATTTTGAGGAGTGATTATATGTGTACAAGATTTGTTTACAATGGTATAGATAAAATTGTTGGTTTTAATTTTGATATTGACCTTTCTGTATGGGATCATACTGTAATTACCGAAGAAAATAGATTTATATTGGTATTAAAATGCCTGACGGTATGTATCATTCATTTCATGGGATAAATAAAAATGGTAATGTAGGAACACTTCTTTATGTTCATGGTAATGAAAATGCAAGGTATATAGAAAGCGAGGATTGTATTACAATATCTGAATTAACAGAAAAATTCATTAAGGCAGAGATTTCTTTTGATAAAGCCTTGGACATTGTTAAAAGAAAAAATTATTTATGCACCAGATGCTACTATGCAAGCTATGCTTTCTGATAAAAAAGGACGAGTTTTAATTATTGAACCCGGAATTGGGTATAGATATGAACAAGAAAATTTTTCACTTATTACAAATTATTCTATTCTAAAACCAGATATAACAAAGCCGTACATTGTTTCTGGGGATACAAGATACGAAGTGGCTAAAGAGTTATTGGCAGGATATGATAAAGATTTTTCAGTAAATGACGCATTTAAAGTATTAAAATCTGTTTCTCAAAAAGACTTGTGGGCAACTAGGGTTTCATTTGTATATTCTACAGAAAAAATAAAGTTTATTATGTCTTGAACAATGATTTTAGTAATGTATTTGAATTTCAGTTTTAATACTAATGAATTTATAAATTTGCAATTATGATAAGAAAGGTTATTATGATAGGACTAAAAAAGCAAGATATAAAAGCATTGAAAGTAACTGCTGTGGAAAGTTTTAGGAATAATCTTATACGATTATGCACTACCTAACAGCATTTTATCAACAACTAAATATTTTACAATATTAAAAGTTCGTACAGACGGTATATTTTGTACGGACTTTTTTCTTGTTCTTCTTTTTGTATTTTCCAAAGATATAGACGGTATCTCCGTTTATATATTTCAGCGTATGCGGAAAGGAGGTGAGATTATGAACCCATCTTCTTTCGAGCATATCGTTAGAATACAGTTTAATGCTTTGATGATGACTGTTATTAAATGCACAGTAAAAAACAGAAACAGACAGTTTGCAAGACGTTCTAAGCGTGAAGTTTTATTCTGTGAATTATCAGATACGAAAAATGTTGAATGTGTAACTAAGGATAACTATTCTTGTGATTACATTTCGTTTGAAGTCTTGAATTTTACAATTCAAATATCAAATGAGAAACTTGCTGTTGCTTTATATAAGTTATCGAATAAAGAGCGTGATGTAATTCTATTACGCTATTTTCAAAGTATGAGCGACCAAGAAATAGCCGAATTATATCATGTATCACGTTCTGCTATTTATCGCAGAAGAAGTAACGGATTGAAGAAACTAAAAACAGTATTGAAAGAAAGGAATTGAACCAATGAAAAAAGAATATGGCTACCCTACATTAAAAGTAATATGTCAAGCGTCTGCTGGAAATGAAACTGCCATAAGAGAGATTTTGAAGTTTTATGACGCTTATATATGTAAATTATGCTTGCGTCCGTTTTACCACTCTGAAAGTGGTAAAATCATTATGCAGGTTGATGAAGAATTAAAAGGTCAAATCCATACAGAAATGATGAAAGCAATCTTGAAATTTGAAATCAGAGTAAAATAATCATACTACATGAATGAAAAACGGGAGATACACAGATATTTGTGCTATCTCCCATGTTGTTTTTGTGTCATATCAAGGCTCATTCAATCGTGGTAAATTCGTGGTAAAATGAATAGTTTTCTATACTTCAAAATGTTTGAAAGTATAGTGTTTATGCGGATAATCAAAAATCAGATATAAAATTTATAGAAATTGTTATACCGGGCACGTTGAGGGGATGAAGATGCTATTCTGGAAATATTTGAAATGTACCGACCACTTTTAATTAAAAATGCTTTGGTAGAAGGGATTTTTGATGAAGATCTGTATCAGGAATTGACAGCAGAATTTCTGAAGTGCATACGGTATTTTAGAGATGTAGAATAGTATTATA
>ENA-OUNH01000237-OUNH01000237.1-human-gut-metagenome-genome-assembly--contig:-NODE-237-length-20201-cov-3.705241_pt1 | contig 20201 bp, 13 predicted proteins | sample MGYA00242806_ERZ504814 | MGnify/ENA primary metagenome ERZ504814 (study PRJEB26092, sample SAMD00036389) | human gut metagenome | host: Homo sapiens | study: EMG produced TPA metagenomics assembly of...
CGAGCTGTGCATCGCCAGCCGCACTAAGTCCAAGTGCGATGCCCTCGCTGCCAAGCTGGCCCCGCACACCCAGACCAAAATCACCACCGCGCAGGTCGATGCCGATGATGTGCAGCAGCTCTGCGACCTCATCAACGCCTACAAGCCTGACCTTGTCATGAACATCGCCCTGCCGTATCAGGATCTGACCATTATGGACGCCTGCCTTGCCTGCGGCGTCAACTATATGGACACCGCCAACTACGAGCCGGAAAACACTGATGACCCGGAATGGCGCGCCATCTACGAGAAGCGCTGCAAGGAGGCCGGCTTCTCCGCCTACTTTGACTACAGCTGGCAGTGGGCCTACAAGAAAAAGTTTGAGGACGCCGGCCTGACCGCCCTGCTGGGCTGCGGCTTTGACCCGGGCGTGACGCAGGCCTACTGCGCCTACGCTGCCAAGCATGAGTTCGATTCCATCGACACGATCGACATTCTGGACTGCAACGGCGGTGACCACGGCTACGCCTTTGCCACCAACTTCAACCCCGAGATCAACCTGCGCGAGGTCTCTGCCCCCGGCAGCTACATGGAGAACGGCAAGTGGGTCGAGATCCCGGCCATGAGCATCAAGCGCGAGTACAACTTTGATCAGGTCGGCCAGAAGGATATGTACCTGCTGCACCATGAGGAGATCGAGTCCCTCGGCAAGAACCTGCCCGGCGTCAAGCGCATCCGCTTCTTCATGACCTTCGGCCAGAGCTACCTTGACCACATGCGCTGCCTTGAGGATGTGGGCATGCTCTCCACCACGCCCATCAACTACAACGGTCAGGAGATCGTCCCCATCCAGTTTCTGAAGGCTCTGCTGCCCGATCCCGCCAGCCTCGGCCCCCGCACGAAGGGCAAGACGAACATCGGCTGCATCTTCACCGGCAAAAAGGACGGCAAGGACAAGACCTACTACATCTATAATATCTGCGACCATCAGGAGTGCTACCGCGAGGTCGGCAGCCAGGCCATCAGCTACACGACCGGTGTGCCTGCCATGTGCGGCGCCCTGATGATGCTGACCGGCGAGTGGGTCAAGCCCGGCGTCTACACGGTCGAGGAGTTCAACCCCGATCCGTTCCTCGATGCACTGGATAAGTACGGCCTGCCCCGCAGCGAGAACCACAACCCGGTTCTGGTGGACTGATGGCACTGCACGATGCACGGCCGCCGTTCGCGGCCATCGGCGGCACGGTGCCGCCGGAATTTGCCGCCCTGCCAACACCCTGCTACCTGCTGGACGAGGCCGCGCTGACCCGCAACGCGGAGATTCTGGGCGGGCTGGCACAGCGCACCGGCTGCAGGGTGCTGCTGGCGCAAAAGGCGTTCAGCAACTATGACCTGTATCCCCTGCTTGCGCCGCATTTGGCGGGCACCGAGGCCAGCGGCCTGTTTGAAGCACGGCTGGGTGCCGAGGAGATGCCCGGCGGTGAGGTGCATGTCTTTTGCGCCGCCTACCGTGCGGACGAGATGGACGAGCTGCTGCGCTATGCCGACCATATCGTCTTTAACTCCCCTGCACAGCTGGCGTGCTTCGGCCCCAAGGCCAAGGCAGCCGGTAAGAGCGTAGGGCTGCGCATCAACCCAGAATGCTCCACGCAGGACGGCCACGCGATCTACGATCCCTGCGCGCCCGGCAGCCGCCTTGGTACGACCCGCGCAGCATGGGATGCCGCCGTGTCGCAGGACCCCAGCCTGCCGCAGCTTTTGGACGGACTGCACTTCCACACTCTCTGCGAGCAGGACGCCGATGCGCTGGCCGTAACGCTGGACGCCGTGGCAGAAAAGTTCGGCGATCTGCTGCCCAATATGCGGTGGCTCAACTTCGGCGGCGGGCATCACATCACCCGCCGCGGCTACGACATTGCCACGCTGGAGCACTGCATCGCCCGCGCACAGAATGCGTGGGGCGTGACGGTCTATCTTGAGCCGGGTGAGGCCTGTGCGCTGAATGCCGGTTACCTGCTGACCCGTGTGCTGGATGTTGTAAAAAACGGCGATACCACCGTAGCCATTCTGGATGCCAGCGCCGCCTGCCATATGCCCGATGTCATCGAGATGCCCTACCGCCCGCCGCTGCTGGGCGCAGAGGAACCCGGTGAAAAGCCTTGCACGGTACGCCTTGCCGGGCCGACCTGTCTGGCCGGGGATGTCATCGGCGATTACAGCTTTGATACCGCCCCCCGCGCGGATGACCTGCTGGTATTCGGCGATATGGCCATCTACACGACCTGCAAAAACAATACCTTCAACGGTATGCCGCTGCCGGCCATCCTCTGCCGCTGTGCGGACGGCTCTGTGCGCAGCATCACAGCCTTCGGGTATAAGGATTTCAAATATCGGCTCGGCAGCAGAGAGTAACACTGTGCCCGCGCACGGTGGACACCAAATGGTCGGTTTTCGGCATTTTTGAGCAAATTCTTCTATATAGTTTATAAAATTATAGACAATACATGCAAATAGTGTTACAATGGTGACAGTATGGGGCGGATTCATCCCCCGCAAGTAAGGAGAATTGCCGTGAAACTGAACAACCGCCGCACCATTCTGGTGGGCCTTGCGTTTTTGTCGATCTGTACCTTCTGGCAGATGTACGACAGCGTTATGACCCTGATCCTGACCGACACCTTTAAACTGAACGAGACCTTCGCCGGTGCCATCATGGCGGCGGACAATGTACTGGCGTTGTTCCTGCTGCCGTTCTTTGGTGCCCTGTCCGACAAGACCCACACCAAAATCGGGCACCGTATGCCGTTCATCGTGGGCGGTACGGCCGCTGCAGCCGTGCTGATGAACCTGATTCCCCTGTTGGACGACCGCTATGCCGCCAACCCCAGCCCGGCCACACTGGTGATCTTTATCGTGGTGCTGGGCCTGCTGCTGGTGGCGATGGGCACCTATCGTTCCCCCGCTGTGGCGCTGATGCCCGATGTCACCCCCAAGCCGCTGCGCAGCCGCGCCAATGCCATCATCAATCTGATGGGCGCCGTGGGCGGTATCCTGTATCTGGGGCTTGCGGCGGTTCTGTACCCCGCCTCCAACCCCCACGGGCTGGCGCATGTCAGCTACCGCCCGCTCTTCCTCATCGTTTCGCTTATCATGGTCACGGCTGTTTTGATTCTCTATCTGACCATCAAGGAGCCTAAGCTCGAGGCAGAAAACCAAAAGCTGGAGGCTGCCCACCCCGAATGGAATCTTGCTGCCGATGACGGGCAGGGCCATGAGGTGCTGCCCGCGCCGGTCAAGCGCAGCTTGACTTTCCTGCTGATCTCGATCTCGCTGTGGTTTATCGGCTATAACGGCGTTACAACCTGGTTCACCAAATATGTCGAGGCTGTCATGGGCGAGGGTCTGGGCGGCGCGTCCACCTGCCTGCTGGTTGCCACGGCAGGTGCCATCGTCTCCTATATTCCCATCGGTGCGCTGGCCGCCAAGATCGGCCGCAAGCGCACGATCCAGTGCGGCATTGTGCTGCTGGCCACCTGCTTTATGCTCGGCTATCTGCTGACGACTGTCTATTCCTCCATCCAACCCATCATGTATGTGGTGTTTGCGTTGGTCGGCCTTGCCTGGGCAGGCATCAATGTCAACTCTCTGCCGATGGTCGTGGAGATGTGCCGCGGCAGTGACATCGGCAAATTTACCGGGTATTATTACACCTTCTCGATGGCCGCGCAGGTCGTGACCCCCATTGTCGCGGGCAGTCTGATGCGCGCCATTGACTACCGCGTACTCTTCCCCTACGCTGCAACCTTCGTGGCGCTGAGCTTTGTCACCATGTGCTTTGTGCGCCACGGTGACACCAAGGCCGAAGCGAAGAAGGGCCTTGAGGCCTTTGAGGATATGGACAGCTAAATAAAATTTCTGGCGGGAGCGATCCGCTCCCGCCAGAAAAAAAGGCATCCGCATTACCCACGGATGTCCTTTTGTTATTTGACGCTGTTTTGTCTGTCACACCACTGGTTACGACTCCATCTGATTCACGCCTGATCGTACTTGCTGGGCACGGCGCGCAGGGAGATCGTGCGGTCAAAGGTGCTGTATGCAGTCAGGTAGGCGGTAAAGCAGCCGTCCATCCGGCCCATGCTGCCCTCCTTGCCGGCGGTGTAGTTATGCTCGGCAAAGCAGGGGCCGACCGAAATACCGTTCACGCCCTTGGATGCGACCAGTGTGCCGTCCTTGACGACGACACCGCCGCCGTCATTGCCCTCGAGCATGAAATGCTCGTTCTCGACGCGGCAGCCCGCGTTGAAGGCCAGCTCCACCCGCAGCGGGGCGCGGTCAATACCGGAGTTGACGATGTGGATGTCCAGACCGTTTTCGACCTCGTTCACCTGCACGTCAAACACCATGTCGGGGCCGTAGAGCTTTTCGCGGTGGGCGTTGTCCATCTGCCACCAATCGCTGGTGGCGGGCTTTTCGGCAAAGGGCAGGTAATACCAGCCTGTCATGGTCTGGTGCAGGGCATAGCCGCCGTCCTTGGGGGCCAGAGTTGCGGGGACAAAGTTGCGGTGCTCGCAGAAGCTCGCGCCGATGCGCACGGTCAGCGTGAAGTCGCCGTGCTGGAAGAACAAAAAGCTCGGGCTGTTGTTCAAGATCGTGTAGGACCAGCTTCCGCGGCGGCAGCGCACAATGCCCGACCCTTCGTAATATTTGTGGTAGTTTGTTGGGGTTGCGCTACCCTCGTGCTCCAGCGCGGCCAACTCGGGCAGCAGCATCAGGTTGATGAGGCAGTCAAAGCTGCGCAGGGCATGGCGCTCCACCATCTGCATAATGGCGTTGGCGGCGTCCAGCAGTTCGGGCTTGCGGCAGGTATAGCCCATGTAGAGGTATTCAAGATAATATTCCCGCGGGTAGATCTTTTTGCCCATGTCCCAGCGGGTGGAGTTGTTGGTAAAAATGCTGTCGTCAGGGTCGATGTAGGTCAGCATCATTTCCAGATTGCGCAGCACCGGCGCATAGTAGCTCTCGTCGCCGGTGGCCACGGCCAGCATGATCATGGCATCGTTGTTGATGCGGTTGTAATTGCCGGCCGAACGCTCGGCGTACTCGCCGTCCTCGTTGCAGTCGTTGCCTTCTTTCAGGATGGCCTCGGCGGCGGTGCGGCATTCGGGCTTATCAAACAGCTTGGCGCAGAGCATCAGCACCGACGCGATGGCCCAGCGGTGGTTCGGGGTGTGGAAGCCGCAGTGGCACAGGGCATCGGCTGCATCGCGGATGATGGCCTCATACTTAGGCTTCAGTTCTGCGGCAGCGGCCTTGGCTTCGGGCGCTGCGGGCAGTGCGCCGTCCACGACCTTACACAGGTAGACATAGGCGGGCAGCAGCCGCTTGGTGCAGAAAGCCGTATCCGGGCCGGAGAAGAAGTTGCAGTTGATGAGGTCAAAGTAGCCGCCGGGCCGCTGGGAGCGGCGCACAAAAGCCAGCGCCAGCGCCAGACGGCGGCCCAGCTCGGCGTCCAGGTAGTAACGGCTCTCTGGGTTCAGGTAGCAGGCCGTCATTGTCGTGGCGCGGTAGATGGCCGTTTTCGGCTCGGCCAGGCTGTCCGCCTTGGGGAAACCGCCGCAGAAGGGGCTGTTCTCGTCCAAAATCTGGATATCGAGATAGCGCTGCACGCGGCTTTCGCTGTCGTGCAGGATACGTTCATAGTGTTTGCGCATAGGTCCGCTCTCCTTATTTGCCTTTGCCCAGCAGGGCCGCGCCGATGATGCCCGCGTCGCCGAACAGCTCGGCCGACATGATGCGGGGCTGCTTGGGGCAGCTGCGGCCATAGCCGTGTGCGGCATTGAACGCCCGGATCGGCTCGACCAGTACGTCGCTGCGGCGGCTGATGCCGCCGCCCAGGCAGAGCACCTCGGGCTGGAAGATGTTGATGATGCTCGTCACGCCGACGCAGAGGTAGTGTACATAGGTGTTGACCACCTGCACGGCGGTCTCATCGCCCGCGTCGTAGGCAGCCAGGATGACCTTGCCGTTGACGTTGGCTTCCTCGTTTTCCGCCAGCGCCCAAAGCTTGCTCTCCTTATGGGCGGCCATGGCCTCCCGCGCCTGGCAGATGAGCGCCGTGACGCTGCCGTACTGCTCAAAGCAGCCGCGCATACCGCAGTTGCACTCTTTCCCGTGCATATCAATCACAAAGTGGCCCAGTTCAGCCGCTGCACCGTTGCAGCCGGTCAGCAGCTTGCCGTTCAGCACTACGCCGCCGCCGACACCGGTGCCCAGCGTGACCATGACCATGCTGCTGCTCCCTTTGCCTGCACCCGCGCAGTACTCGCCCCAGGCGGCAACGTTGGCATCGTTATCCACATAGACGGGCAGGCCGGTGCGCTCGTGGATCATCTGGCCCAGCGGGACGTTGTCAAATTCCAGATTGTTGGCATACAGCACGGTGCCGGTATCCACATCGACGCTGCCGGGCGCACCGATGCCCACCCAGGCGGCATCACTCAGGGCCAGACCCAGGGCAGTCGCCATGCGGCGGCAGAGCAGCGCGATACGGTCGGCGATGTCCGACGCCGGGCAGGGCAGCCCGGTCTTGATGCTGTCGGTCAGCAGCAGTTTCCCGTCCAGATCGGCAATGCCGCCTGCGATGTTGGTGCCGCCCAGATCGATCCCGATACAATAACGCATAATCTTCCTCGCTTCTTTCACTTTATTTCAATTTCTGCGTCGGCTTGCAGAATTTCGTAAACAGCATAAACACGATGAAAAATGCCAGTGCGGACAGCGGCAGGACCCGGATGCTGACGGCATAGCCCGCCATATCCACCAGCTTGCCGAAGCCGACGTTGAACAGGATATCCGCCAGAGACGCGATGCTTAAAATCGTGCCCGCTGCGCCGGAGACCTGCTGCGCCGGGAAATAGAGCCGGATGCTCATGACCAGCGTGGGGTACAAAATGGAGAAGGACAAGCCGCTGATGGCCCAGACGGGCATCGTCACCGCGCCGCCCAGCGAGCCGATCAGATACAGCACACAGGACACGCCGCCGAAAGCCGCCAGGCTTTTGAGGGCCCCCAGCTTATCCACCAGCGGGGACAGGCAGAGCCGCCCGATCATCATGCCGCCAAAGAACACCGAAAGATACTTGGCCGCCGAGGCCTGAGGCAGGCCCAAACCGTCTACGCCGTAGGCGACCATCCAGTTCATGACGCCGTGCTCGGCGATAAAGTAAAACCCGAACACCAGCACATAGGGCACGATGATACGCCAGTCATAGCCGCCCTTTTGTGCCGGGGCATCCGCCGGGGCGGCGGCTTCCTCCGGCACATTGCAGAAGAGCAGCAGCACAAAGGCCACCGCGCCCAAAATCAGCAACACCAGATTTGTGTGCTGCCAGAAGGCAAAGCCATCGGCGTGGCTGCCCAAAATATACTGGCTGCCGCTGGTGCCGATTTCCTGAGTGAAGAACAGGAAGTTGACGAAAAACCCCGGCGCTGTGGCAAACAGCAGCGGCGTAATAAGGTTCATCGTGGTATTCAATAAGGTGGAAGAACCCAGCGCCAGCGCCATGCCGATGAGCAGCACCGTGTAATTGCTGGTAAAGGCAAACAGCGCCAGGGCGGCCATCCAAATCAGGATCAGCACCTGCAGCACGCGCTTTTTGGAAAAGCGGGTGCTCAGGTTGCCGCCCACCAGCAAAAACACCAGATTGCCGATGTAGCTTGCCGTGACGATCAGCCCCAGCTGGGTCGTCGTCAGGGAGAAATGCTCTTGGAAGATCGTGGAAAAAATTCCGCGCAGGCTGTCATTGCTGCCAAGCCCCACCATGAGCACCACAAAGGCAAAGAAGGTAAGGCGGCTGCTCCATTTTTTATCATCAGACCTGAGCCTCAGCTTCCATCAGGAACAAATTGCCATAGCCTGACCGTAGGGCATCGGGTGCAGGGGGATCTGCTTGTAGAAGTCCTTGCTCTCGCGGCCCATCGGGGTGCCGTAGGACACCTGCTGCACAACGCCCTTTTCATCGATGCAGTCCAACACAGGCTGCAAGGCGCGCATGGCATTGGCACGGTAGCTTTCGGGCACAATGCCCTGCTCGACGGCTTTCAGGATGCCGAAGCCGAAGCCGCTGGTGGCGCTGGCCTCCAGATAGGAGGTCGGGTCATCGATCAGGGTGTGCCACATGCCGCCCTCGTCCTGATACTTGGCCAGACTCTCGATCTGGCGCAGCAGCGCGTTTTCAAGGATGCGGCGGTCGGGGTTGCCTACGGGGACGATTTCCAGCAGCAGGGGGATGGCAGCCGTCACCCAGCTGTTGCCGCGGCCCCAGAAGGCCTCGGCAAAGTTATGGTAGCCATCAAAGCAGAAACCATGATACCACAGACCGGTCTTTTTGTCAGCCAGATATTTGGTGTGGACAAGGTACTGGTAGACAGCCTCGTCAATATAGTCCTGGCGGCCCAGGATGCGGCCGATATTGGCCAGCGGCAGCACAGTCATGAACAGCGTATCGTCCCACAGCTCGCCATCGTTGACGCGATCCGATGTGACATGCTGGAAGCCGCCCTCGCCCGCGCGGGGCAGGCCGTGCATGGCCCACTCGGCCCACTCTTTGCAGATATCGCCGTACTTTTCATTCTTAGTGTACTCATACAGGTAGCTCAGGGCAAAAATGGGGGCCATCGTGTTGATGTTCTTGCTGGGCAGGCCCTCGGCAATGCGGGCGTCGTAGTACTCTGTCAGCACATCCAGGCAACGCTGGTCGTGCTTTTTCTCAAACAGCTTCCACAGGCCGTACAGGCCCACGCCCTGGGTCCACTCCCACAGCATATAGCGGGCCAGATTGCCCTGATCCATGTTGGATTTTGCCATGTTCTCCAGGAAGGTCTCGTCCCTTTCATACAGGACGGATTTGAAGCTCTCAATGCAAAGCTCCAGTTTGTTTTCAATATCAGCTTTCTGCATGGTGGTTTTCTCCTTTTTATTATAATAGGTAGACATAACGTTCGAACTTGCCTAAAGTATAGCATAGGAACAAAGGCAAAAACCACTCTGATTTTGTCTTTGTCACTGAAATATATTGCACTTTTTGCGAGTGCGAGTATAATAGAGACAGGAACATTTTTGACGGAGGCTGCCTATGTATCTGGACGACGCATTGCTGTACAATCAGGGGTACATGATTTCGATCAACGACCTGGATTCGCCGCTGTTTTACCTGTTCGACTACGATTCGCGGTCGTTCAAGATCAACATGAGTTTCCAGCATTTCCACCAGTTTCACGAGATACACATTCTGTTAAGCGGCCGTGCATCACATCTCATCGAGGGCGACTATTACACCCTGCAGCCCTATGATATCGTGTTGCTGCGCCCTTCCCTGCTGCACAAGACCGAGTATCCGGCGGGCGGCGACTGCCGGCGGCTTATCATCAACTTCCGCGTGCCGGATGATTCCCCCGCGCTGCACGAAATGCTGCAAAGCTGTTTACAGCCCTTCGGGGCCGAGGTGCCCATCTACCGCTTTACCGGTGAGACGCGGGCTCAGGCATTCTCGCACCTGAACGCGATCTTCACGCTGGGCAAGCAGCCGATGACCCCGCTGACGCAGCAGTTCATCCACTGCCATTTTCTGCAATTTCTGGCCACCGTGGCCCAGCACGCGGGCGAGAGCAGCTACGAGTCGCAGGAGCTCAGCGATTCCATCACCCAGAAGGTCTACGCCGTGACCAGCTACATCCACCGGCACTACGCCAGCGAGCTTTCGCTGGAATATCTGGCGGATAAATTCTTCATCAGTCCGTACTATTTGTCGCACCAGTTCCGCCGGGTGACAGGGTTCTCGCTCATCAACTACATCCAGATCACCCGGGTGCGCAACGCCCAGCAGCTGTTGCTGTACACCGACATGAAAATTGCCGATATCACGACGAGCTGCGGCTTTACGAGTTTTTCCCAGTTCAACCGGGTGTTCAACAAGTTCTGCCATACCTCGCCGTCCCAGTTCCGCGTCAACGGCGTCGTCACCCCCATCACCGCCATTCCCTATGAGAAGGAACCCTCCCCGGGGAGCACGAAGGTGTAACATTTTCCGGTGCCGCCCCTTCTCGGGGCAGGCACCTTTTTTATTTTTCCTGCATCGTCAGTTTGCCGTAATTGTCAAAACCACTGTACTGCATCGGGGCGTCGTTTACATACAGCGTCTCGCCCCACTGGCAGCGCAGTTCACCATAGACGGGATCCACAAAGCGGTAGCGGCGGCCCTCGGCATCGGCGTCCAGCGCAGCCCCGCGCATGGCGGCCTTGAAATCCTCAAACGCCGCAAACTCGTCTGCCTGCGCGGCACGCACCAGCCAGATACAGCGGCGGCCCTCGGCGATGCACTCGCGGTCCTTGTTGGAGCCGAAGTCCTGCATCCGCATCCCATTGCTGCAATACACCGCCGCATAGGCACTGCCCAGCTGCACAAAGGCCCACTTGCCTTCGACCTCGCAGCGGTCAAACTCCATCGACGGCAGGTACAGGTGGGTGAAATCTACCGGGTGTTCGGGGGCGATATCATAGATCAGCCCCGCGAACGCCTTGTACTGGTTGACCTTGGGCAGGGTGCCGTTGCCCGCCCAGTAGGACGGCCGCGCCGCGCCGAAGAGCACCCGCTCGCCGGGTGGGTGACCCACAGCTGCGCCACGGCGTTGAAGGTCAGCTGGAAGGGGTTCTCCTGATGGCCCGGCTCGCCGGGGTGGAAGTCGTTGGCGCTGGTCATCATGTAGTCGGCGGTCTTGTAGGTGTACAGATCCACATAGCCGTCATTGCCCTGGGTCGTCTGGCAGATCATTTCCTTGCCCCGGGGGATGCTGAACCACTGGGCAAACTCCTTCGGCGGCTCGTAATCAGACAGGCAGTAGGAGGTGATACCCTTGCCCGCGTGGCCCGGCACGCCGTACCCATAGCCGATCCAGCTCAGGCCGGAGGGGCAGTTGGACCAGTTGCCGAACTGCTCCTTGATGTAGGTGCGGCCCGACGACGAGGCGAAGATGCCCTGCTGGCTGTGGACGGCCAGCAGGTAGTAGGCAAAATCCATGCCCTCGCGGCCCAGCTCCCGCATGGCGGGGTCCTGGGCAAAGGCATACAGGCTGCCGAAGCCCAGCGTGTCAATGGGCAGGTAGGGGCTGGAATTCCACTCGGTAAAGCCCTCTTTGCGGAAGGTGACGAACCAGTCGTAGAGCATATTCTTGGCCTTGGCCTGCATCTGGCGGCCGGTCAGCCCGCTGTTGGTAAAGACCTCATCGGGGAACAGCTCGCCCGCCAGCAGCTGGCAGGTGTGGAACATCAGGGCGTGGTTCTCGCTCCAGAACCACATGGCGTCGTTGCCCGGCTCATCGATCCAATAGCGGAAACCCAGCAGACAGTCAGTCAGCTCGTTCTCGGTCTTTTCGGACAAAATACCGCTGCCGCGTTTGCCGAAGGTGCGCAGGATGTAGGGGTAGTAGACAAGGTAAAAATCGCTGCAGTCGAAACGGCGGCGGATGTAGTCGGACTGCACGGCCAGCAGCTTTTCTGCCTCGGCGGTGTCGCCGCCGGTGGCTAAGATTGCCAGTGCGCGGTTCGTGTTCTGCTCGCCCCAGCGGGCCAGCAGCTCCAGTGCCTGGCGCTTGCGCTCGGCCACGGTGGGCAGGGCGCGGGGCAGCACGCTCTCGGTGTGAATTTCCACACTGATGGGTCGGGTCAGCCGGATGCCCTCGACCTCGGTCGTGACCTGCAGCAGCAAAAATGCCAGCGGGAAGGTCTTGCAGTCGCCCAGACTGATTTGGCTCGCGTGGGGGAGGGTGTCAGCCTCGCGGCGGAAGAGCACGCCGCCCTTGACATTTTCCTCGGTGCCGCCGACAAAGGCCAGGTGGTAGCTCTCGGCGATATCCGCGCCGTCGTAGTCCAGCAGCACCGGGCCGGCGGTAAAGTGGTTGCGGTGGAACGACAGGCTGCGCATCAGGTGCTCGGCCTCGGCCAGGCGGGCCGCGTCGGCCTCCCCCACCGGGATGACCTGTTCGGGCGCGGTGCCCTCGCCCTTCCAGCGCAGGCGCAGAATGATCGTAGCATCGCGCTCGGCGTAGTTGTCAAAGAACACAAGAAGCTTGTTGCGGCCCTTTTGCAGCGGCAGGGTCAGCGGCGTGGGGACAGGCTCGTTGTGGTGGTAGGGGGTCACTTCGGTCAGCTTTTCGCCGTTCAGCCAGAGGGCCGCGCCGCCGCAGGTGATAAGGTCAAAGGGCACACTGCCCGCCTCGGCGGCGTCCAACTCGGTGTAAGCCCATGCGCTCAGGCAGGCGGGGGTCTCGCAGTCCCAGGCGTAGGTCACGCCGATATCGTCAAACGGCCAGTAGACGGTAAAGGGGGTAACGTTATCCGCGCCGCCCACCAGCCCGCCGGGGCGGGTGTCCAGCTGCGCGGGCCAGGCAGTGGCTTTGGCGCGGCGCTCGGCCTTGAACTGTTCCTCGCCGGGTTTATCCTTGGGGGCGGTGTTCAACTTCTCGTTTTCGGCACCGTGCAGAGCCGTGGGCTTGGTGATGACCGGCGTTTCGGTCACGCCGCTGACCAGCCAGCGGTCCACATACCCGTGAAACAAGGGAAAATGCAATTCGTTTGCCATACCTCGGCTTCTCCTTTATTAAAAAAAGGTTTATTAAAAAACAACAGACGCCCGCCCGGTTTGGGCGGGGCGTCTGTTCGCCCTGGGGAATCACTTCCCCTGTTGATTCGGTTGATTAGTGTGCCCAGCCGGCCTTGTCAGCCAGTGCGGTAGCAAACTCGGTCAGAGCGTCAGACGGAGTCAGGTCGCCGTTGACAGACTGCTTCAGAGCGTCACGGTACTCGTTGTCGTAGTAGTTGCGCCACTCGGAGCTTTCGTCGATGGCGAATGCATCGGTGGTCTGGCCGACCTCAGCCTGCAGGACCTTGTAGTCGGCAGCCTGATCAGGATCAGCAGGCTCATAGGTGACGGATTTCAGAGAGGACAGGCCCTTATCAAGTGCCAGATAATCGGCAAAGTTCTTGTCGGTGTAGAACCACTTCAGGAACTCAAGAGCCAGATCCTTGTCTTTGCGTTGGTGGGAACGGCCAGACCGGCACCGCCCAGGATAGCGGAACCGCCTGCAGAACCGACAGGAGAGGGCATGACGCCGAACTTGAAGCTAGTGATATCCTGCACGAAGGGGTTGTAGTTCCAGGAGCCGGAGAAGTAGATGCCTACGTCACCGTTCTTGAAGTAGTCGCCCGGGTTGTCGCTGGAGCCACCGGCCCAGATGGCCTTGGGCATGATGCCGCTGTTGTTGGCATCGACAAAGGCCTGCAGGGCGTCAATGTTCTGCTGGCTGTCTGCAACGACCTTGAAGGAGTCGCCGTCCTTCTCGACCAGAGAACCGCCGTTCATGTACATCAGGTTGTCATAACGAGCGCGGGAGTAATCCATAGCCATGCCGTACTTGACAGCGCCGGAGTCCTGCAGCTTCTTGGCAGCCTCATAGACCTCGTCCATGGTCCAGCGGTCGTCCACCGTCGGGCACTCGATGCCGGCAGCCTCAAAAGCATCCTTGTTGTAGAATACGTTGGTGATGGTGAACTGCTGGGGCAGAACAGACAGCTTATCCGTCAGGTAGTTCTGGCTGATGATCTGCAGGGCCTGCGGCTCAAAGATGGAGGTGTCAATGCACTTGCCCAGATCCTCGAACTCATCAGGGGTACAGACGGGCCAGACGGGTGGTGGACAGCAGATCCGGCAGGTCGTTGTTCTTGGCCATCAGGGGGAACTTGGTCAGCTGGTCATCGTAGGGGATGACCATGATGTCAACGGTGTTGCCGGTCTCGTCGGCCCACTTGTTCAGGGTGGTAGCGAATGCATCGCCCTCGCCGGGCTCCTCAGACAGCATGACCTTCAGGGTCTGGCCGCCGGCAGAAGCGGCGCCGGAAGCTGCGGTGTCCGTTGTTGCAGCGGAGCTGGCCGTAGATGCAGCGGGAGAACCGCCGCAGGCTGCCAGAGAAGCCGCCATCGCGGCTGCCAGAGCCAGAGAAAGTGCTTTTTCATGTTGGTTTTACCTCCTGTAAAGTAGAAATAAAATAGGGTATATCCACCGGGCCCTCACCCGGTTTGCTCCGTTCCGGGGCTTGGGAACTGGGCTTTCAGCTCCCTTGGTGTACCCATAGTGTACCATTGCGGCGGGTGGATTCTCTACGCCTATCTTGCTGATTTGCATTGCGGCATATTGCATTTTTTGCGCCTTGGTTTTTCAATCCGGCAAATTGCATCAAGAAAAACGGCTGAAATTGTGCACTTTTCACACATCGTTTGTTCTAATGATGCCAAGTTGCGCTTATTTTGCGCCGGCGCTTATTTTTTCAGTGAAAAAATGCAATGTTTCTGTAACCAAATTTTAATAAAAAGCAGTCGCTTTCCCCCGTAAACAATAAATGCGCACCATTCACCCCCTACCGCGCAAAAACTGCATTGTCTGCACAGTTTCGAGATGTTATACTGTGCCTGAACAGGGGTTGTCTGGGTGCGGGCGAACAATGTTCGCCCCTACAATACCGTTACCCGCCTTGCTGCCTCGTAGGGCGGCCAGTCCCCTGAACGCCGCTTCCCTTACCACACACTCAACCTTATAAAAAGGAAGGAGCCGCCATGCAAAACACTGAACTCCGCCACCGGGCGCGCCCGGTGCTTGACGCTCTGCGCACTTTGGCGCTGCAGGGGCGCACCCCGGTTTTGGGGCTGCGCAAAAAATCCTGCCCCTACCATAGCTGGGACACCGTGCAGGAGGACCCGGCCACAGCCCCCGGCTGGACACCCTTTGCCCCCGGTGATGCTATCGGCGGCGTGGAGGCCCACTACTGCTTCCGGGGCGGCATCACCGCACCGGCGGGCGGCGCCGGGCGTCACCTTGTCTGTCTGGTCTCCACCGGCGCAACCGATATCTGGAACAACAACAACCCCCAGTTCCTCGCCTACTTAAATGGTGCGCTGGTCTGCGGGCTGGATGTCAACCACACCGAGTTTGACCTGCCCTCCGCCGCTGCCGAGGGCCAGACCTGGCAGCTGGGACTGTACACCTACTGCAACACCCCGGCTCAGGACGTCTTTTTAAAAGTCGAGACTGCCGTGCGGGACGATGAGATCACCGGCCTGTACTACGACCTGAAAGCCCCTTACGAGGTGCTTGTCCAGCTGGACGAGGGCGACACCAACGCCATCGGCATCGGGCGGTATCTGGAAAAAGCGCTGGATATGCTCGACCTGCGCGACCCGTACAGCGCCGCGTTCTACGCCAGCGTTGCCGCCGCCCGCCGCTATATGAAAGAGGAATTTTACGAGAGCTTCTGCCAGCGGCAGCCGGTCACGGTGGACTGTGTCGGCCACACCCACATCGACGTGGCCTGGCTCTGGACGCTGGCCCAGACGCGGGAAAAGGCCATCCGCAGCTTTGCCACCGTCAACTATCTGATGGACCGCTACCCCGAGTACAAGTTCCTGTCCAGCCAGCCGCAGCTCTACGATTTTGTGCGCAAAGACTGCCCCGCGCTGTTTGAGAAGATCCGCGCCCGCGTCGCCGACGGCCACTGGGAACCGGAGGGCGGTATGTGGCTGGAATCCGACTGCAACATGGCCAGCGGCGAGAGTTTGATCCGCCAATTCCTGCACGGGCAGGAATTTTTCGGCCGGGAATTCGGCAAACAGGGGCACATCCTGTGGCTGCCGGATGCTTTCGGCTTCAGCGGCGCGCTGCCCCAAATTATGGCCCAGTGCGGCATGGACTGGTTCATGACCACCAAGATGGCCTGGAACGATACCAACTGTATGCCCCACGATCTGACCCGCTGGCGCGGCATCGACGGCACCGAGGTACTGGCCTACTTTATCTCCACCAAGGACTACGACAAGCGCCCCGACCGCAACCCGAAACCGAGCTTCAACACGACCTACAACGGCCTGCTGAACCCCAGGCAGGTCATGGGCTGCTGGCAGCGCTTTCAGGACAAGGAGCTGACCCAGGATGTGCTGCAATGCTATGGCTACGGCGACGGCGGCGGCGGTGTGACCGCTGAAATGCTGGAGATCAACCGCCGCATGGAGAAGGGCATCCCCGGTGCGCCCCAGACCAGCCTGACCCACGCGGCCCCCTACTTTGACAAATTGAAGCAGCACCTTGACGAAACGCAGGCCGACCTGCCCTGCTGGCACGGCGAGATGTACTTTGAGTACCACCGCGGCGTGTTCACCAGCCAGGGCCGCAACAAGCGGGCCAACCGCGCCGCCGAGTTTGCCAACCTGACCGCCGAGACCGCCGCCGCTCTGGCCGAAAGCCTGCGCACCGGCTATGCCTACCCCGCCGCCGCGCTGCACCGCAACTGGGAGCTGACCCTGCTGAACCAGTTCCACGATATTTTACCCGGCTCGGCCCTGGGCGAGGTATACGAAGTCTCGCAGCAGCAATACGGCGAGATCCTCGCGTCCGATGCCAGAATTACCGATGACGCGCTGCACACCGTCGCGGCCCTCGTCAAGACCGACCGTCCCGGCGTGGTCGTGTTCAACCAGCTGGGCTTTGCCCGGGACACCGTCGTCCGCGTCGCTTGCGGGGCAAGCGGCATCACCGACGGCGGACACCCGCTGCCCTGCCATGCCGAAAACGGCGTGCTGACCTTTGTTGCCAAGGACTTGCCCGCCAAGGGCTGGCGGTTCTACCCCTTTGCCGACGCAGAACCCGAGACCCCCTGCGCCGAAGTCACCGAAAACGACGGCGGCTATATCATTGACACGCCGCTCTATCACATCGTATTCAACGGCCGCGGCGAGATCACCGCCCTGCTGGACAAGGAGGCCGGCCGCGAGCTGATTCCTGCCGGGCAGTGCGCCAACGAGCTGCAGCTGTTTGAGGACCGCCCCGACGAGTACGACGCCTGGAACCTGGAAAAATACTACCGCCGCCACCGCTTTGCGCTGGACGGTGCGGCCCGCCTGACTGTTGCCGAGAACAGCCCGGTCTGCTGCCGCCTGCATCTGGAACGCGCCATTTCCCGGTCGCAGCTCGTGCAGGATATCACCCTCTACCCCCACAGCCGCCGCATCGACTTTGCCACCCACATCGACTGGCACGAGCAGCATGTGTTGCTGAAAGCTGCTTTCCCGGTGGATATCTGCGCCGACCGCGCCCAGTATGACATCCAGTTCGGCAGCATTGCCCGGGATACCCACACCAACACCAGCTGGGACGAGGCCCGCTTCGAGGTCTGCGCCCACAAGTGGGCCGACCTGTCCGAGCCGGGCTACGGCGCGGCGCTGCTGAATGACGGCCGCTACGGCTATGATGTCCACGACGGCGTGCTGCGGCTCTCGCTGCTGCGGGCCGCCACCTACCCGGACCCCCACGCCGATCAAGGGGCCCACGACTTTACCTATGCGCTGCTGCCCCATCTGGGCGACTGGCGGCAGGGCGGGGTCGTCCCCGCCGGGTACGACCTGAACGCCCCGGCGCTGCCTCTGGCCGTGGCTGCCCAGCCCGCGGGCACACTGCCTGCCGCGTACAGCCAGTTCCGCGTAGACACGCCCAATGTCGTGTTGGAGACCGTGAAAAAAGCCGAGGATGGCTCCGGCCTGATTTTGCGCCTGTATGAGAGCTGGGGCACCCGCACCCGCGCGGCGCTGACCCTGCCGGATGATGCCGCTGCCGTGCGCTGCACGCCGATGGAACAGCCCTTACCCGGAGAAGAAGCCGTGCAGCGCAGCCTGCCGCTGACGCTGCATCCCTTTGAAATTTGCACAATTCATGTACAATTTGCGCAGTGACATTCACTGTGGATGCATGATTTTACAGTTTGCACAATTTCACAGCATTGCATTTGTGCGTTTTCGCCAAGACGACGGTCGGATTTTGCGCCATCTGCCAAAATCGCGCAAGAAATGCAATGCATTTGGGGACAAGCAAGCAAAAAACGGTGGTATTTGCGCCTTTTGCAATGCTATACTAAGCACATCGAAGGAACCGGGCGGTGGAATCCCGGCCAAAGAGAATAAAGGAGGAATGAATATGAAGAAGAAATCGTCGCTGAAGCACACCGGCGCATTCTGGGCGTTCTGTGCGCCCTGCTGCATTTTGTTCGGTGTCTTTTTCCTTGTGCCGCTTGTGCTCAGCATCGCTTTTTCCTTCACCAACTATGACGGTTGGAAAACCATTGACTTTGTGGGTCTGACAAACTACATTACATTGTTTAAAGACTCCAAGTTCTATCTGTCTCTGGGGCGGACGCTGCTGTACACGGTCTGCACGCTGCCGTTCCGCGTCATCATCCCGCTGCTGGTGGCGGTGCTGCTCTGCTCTAAGCGCGTTGCCGCCAAGAGCCTGACCCGCACGATGGTCTACATCCCCGTTCTGATGAGTGCGCTGGTTGTCGGTATTACCATCAACTGGATGTTCAGCCAAGAGTACGGCCTTGTAAACTTTATCATCCGTTCGCTGGGCGGTACCGCGCTGGAATGGTCACTGAACCCGCGTCTTGCCACCTTTGTCATCGCGTTCGCATCGGTTTGGGCGTCCATCGGCTTCAACATGATCCTCTACATCGGCGGTATCAACAGCATTTCCAATGATCTGTATGAGGCTGCTACCATCGACGGTGCCAGCGGTGTGCAGGCCTTCTTCCGCATCACAGTTCCGATGCTGGCCCCCACGACATTCATGGTCGTGCTGCTGTCCACCGTCAACCTGCTCAAAGAGTACGCTCTGGTCCAAGGTATCACGCAGGGCGGCCCCGGCCTGAGCACTACCTTTATTATCCAGTACATCTTCGACAAGGGCTTCAACCAGATGCAGTACGGTTATGCTTCGGCCATTTCTACCGTTGTCATGATCATCTTTGCCCTGATTGCCTTTGCCCAGTTCAAGGTCAATAACGGAGGTGAAACCTGATGAAAGACAAGCACGTCAGCATTCCAATGACGATCCTTTCTCTGGCAATTGGTATCATCGTGATTTTCCCCATTATCTGGCTGGTGCTCAGCTCCTTCAAGCCGTCCGGCGAGCTGTTCACCTACCCGCTGCATATGTTCCCCTCCGCCCCGACGACGGAGCATTATAAGTCCGTTCTGGACGGCGGCTTCATGGGCTATGTGAAGAACAGCCTGTTTCTGGCTGTGGTCGGCACCCTCATCACACTGCTTATCAGCGCCATGTGCGGTTATGCGCTGGCCATCTACCGCTTTGAGATCAAGTACGTCAACCTCGTGTTCGGCGTGTTCCTGCTGGGCACCCTGATTCCCGGTGAGACGCTGACCGTCCCCCAGTTCAGCGTTATCAGCGCCATGGGCCTGTACAACAACATCTGGGGCGTCATCCTGCCTGTTGTCACCACCACGACCGGTATCTTCATGTACCGCCAGCACTATATGTCGCTGCCGCTGTCTCTGGTCGAGGCCGCGCGTATCGACGGTGCCAGCGAGTGGAAGATCTTCTCCCACATCATGCTGCCCCTGGGCTCCAACGTCACCATCACGCTGACGATCTTCAGCTTCATGTGGCGCTGGAACGACTACATCCTGCCGCTGCTGGTTTTGTCTGACCAGAAGAAGTACACGATTCAGATTGCCATCAAGAACTTCATCGGCAACACCGGCGTGGACTGGAGCTCGATTCTGGCGGCATCGGTTCTGTCCATCCTGCCCATCGTCATTCTCTTCATGATCCTGCAAAAATACATTGTCGGCGGTGTCTCCGCCGGCGGCGTCAAGGGCTGATCTTCAAGCCGCTTATCAACAGATGCCCTCCGGCTAACCGGAGGGCATTTTTTCAAGGAGGTCTTGCTATGAAATACGGTTGCCGCGCCCACGATTACGGCTGCTTTACTGCACAGGAACTCGCTAAAGTGTTAGCTGACAACGGTTACAATGCAGCGCAGTTGGCCATGCCCAAGGCTATACAGGGCATTAAAAGTCTTGTTGCTGTCACCCCGGAGCAGCTTGAAGATGTCCGCAGCGCTTTTGCTGCCGCCAACATTGAAATCACAGTGCTGAGTTGCTATCAGGATCTCAGCAACCCAGATGCAGAGGTGCGCAGAAGCGCTGTATCCAGTGTATTTTCAGCCCTGAATGCCAAGTCACACTCGGCGCCGGGCAGGTTGGCAGTGAGAGTGCCTGCCGTGATCTTTCCCCTGAGGAAAAGGCGGCTACCCTACGCTGCTGACCGACAGC